>Ga0247844_1000624_pt1 | contig 73492 bp, 64 predicted proteins | sample LaCtaG_FD_192421 | JGI IMG/M metagenome (GOLD analysis project Ga0247844, IMG submission 192421) | Freshwater microbial communities from meromictic Lake La Cruz, Castile-La Mancha, Spain - LaCruzMarch201714.5m_1 | ecosystem: Environmental > Aquatic > Freshwater > Lake | place: Spain: Castile-La... | reverse complement strand
TTGGACGATCTCCTCGGCTTGGACGATCTCCTCGGTTTGGGCGATCTCCTCGGTTTGGACGATCTCCTCGGCTTGGACGATCTCCTCGGCTTGGACGATCTCCTCGGCTTGGACGATCTCCTCGGCTTGGACGGTCTCCTCGGCTTGGACGGTCTCCTCGGCTTGGACGGTCTCCTCGGCTTGGACGGTCTCCTCGGCTTGGACGGTCTCCTCGGGCTCAGTTACGGAAGGACGATTGCCTTTTCCCTTGCGCTTCTCACGAGGCTCGCGCTCTGGGTTGTCGGATGGCTGGACGCCGAGGAAAAGAGCGCTTGATGAGTACTCAATGATGTAGCCCTCGTCGATCAGCCAGTGCAGGTCAGACAAGGAGGCAGTCTCTTCGGGGGTGTATTCCCCTTCGGCCAGCTCGATCCCTTCCGGACGCGGAGCGATCGAAGCAACCAAGTCTTTGACAAGCAATCCCGGCGAGGCCGCCACCCGGTCCGTAATCCGACGGATGGACTCGGACATGGTCACCGCAGGATCGATCGCCCGGGGGCGGCTCTTGGAGACAAACAGCTTTTTCCCATGTCGCTTGAAAATCCGGAGCCCCTTGGATTCCAATTGGCCGCAGAGAACCTTTACCAACGGGAACGGCGCGGTGCGCAATGGCTCCACGGTATGGCGCAGCAAATTCAACAAAGGAGGAGCCAGCAGATTCCCAGGAATATTGCCCGGCACGGTCGCCTTGTTGGTCTTCTGGACGATCTCGTCCGAGAGCTGCGTAATGGCATGCCGCTCAAGGGCCTCGATCGACTCCAACCGGATCTGCTCCTGCCCCTCGGCGACTTCCTTCGGATATAAATAATGGGTGACCCGGCTCTCCGCCTCTTTCCATTTGGCCACCAATTCCTCGCTAGTCTCCGTCTTGATCCGCGACTTAAAGCGATCGAGCGGCATATTCGCAAAGCGCCGCTTGTGAAGGCGCACCACCGCATTCTGATAGCTGTGGTGATTGGGCGGCCCAAGAACCACGCCGCTCATTCCACAGACGGCGACGGCCCGGAACTCTCCCTTTGGAGGGTCAATCTCCTTTTCTTCGACCAAGTAAATACTCTCCAGATTGCCCTGCTCAAGGAAATGACGCATCGCCTGGTCCTTGGACAGCCAGACCGAGCCATCGGTCCGACAGCGAAAAAACGGAATGTTTGCTTCCGCCTCCGACGAGAACTCCACGACATAGCGTTCCCGGCCGGCCAGTACGATTTTGGCGACGTCGAAAAGGCCAAAGGCACGCCCGGAACGCTTGATCTGCACGACAAGGGCATCAATCGCCTGCCCCGAAGGCTTGACCGTGGCGACCAAACCAGCGGGAATAGGCTCCTGCCGCGGCTGAGAATCGCGCGCCGCGCGGTCGCGGAAACGGTCGCCGCCCTCTCGGCGATTCCCTCGATCTCCTCCCGGGCCTGGTTCTCTGCGATCTCTTTGCGGTGGTCCGCTCCGGCGGTCCCGGTCATCGCCACGCCCCCTCATGCCGCCTGCCGTTGCGGGCTTTCCCCGGTGATCCCGTTCCCCGAAGTGCCGGGTGTGCCGACCCGGACGAGCCTGTCCGGCGTCATCCTCGTCATTTTCACGATGCACCGGCTTGGGTGCTGAGTCCAAGCTCACCACCCAATCGGGCATAAATTGCAATCCCGAAAGATCGATTTTGTCTATGGACTCCCCTGGCTCAGACATGATCTAAAATGCGCCTCCCGCGAAGGACTTTACAACAGGCCACGTCCAATGTCGCCACGGAATTCGTTCGTTGGTGTCGATTCGTTCGACAGAACGAGTCCAACCTGCCAGAATACCCGTCGTCGCGCCGTCTCCCGCATCGCCTCCTCCCTGATCTGCCTCCATGCCCGGATCGTTCCGCCAAGCGGCATCCTTCCTCCCCTTCCTGCTCGTTTTGTGGATCCAACGCCCTACCCTGGCGCATGCGATCGGCATGCGCCAAGACGTCAAGGAGTCGACCTACCTCAATCTGGCGAATAATGCCGCCGACTACCCCGCCGGTAAATTCCCCGATTTTCTGCCCGTCGCCGCCGTGGGGGTGATCGGGAAAGGTGGAAAATTCGAGATCATCGGCTCGGGCACTCTTGTCGCCCCGGAATGGGTTCTCACTGCCGCCCACGTCGTGCTCTCGGACAAGCGGGGTGAGGATTTCGAGGCGAGCATGGAGGTTCGCTTCGGTCCGGCGGCCAGCGAATCCGTCCTGAGGTTCCGGGTCTCGGGTGTCGCAACGCCTCTACCTCCCGATGAGTTGCGCCCTCTGCTCCGTTCTGGTCCACGAATCACGGAAGGAGAGGTGGTCCACGCAGAGTTTCACGATCTCGCCTTGCTCAAGCTGGCGTCGCCTGTCCCGGACATCACCCCGGCCGCCTTCGACGAAACGGCCGAGCAACTTCTCGGTCGCCTGATTTACATCGCCGGCTTTGGCGACGCCACGACCGGGAACAACACCAAGGCACGAACCTGGACTCCGGCGGATCGCAAGCGCGCCGCCGAGAACGTGATTGATCGGGAGATCATGCGCAATCCTTACAATGCCGACACCGTGGGCGGCATTCTCTTGTTCGACTTCGACAATGGCACCGATGAGCGAAACACGCTCAATCTGCGTTCAAAGTCATGGGAGCACCTGTTCGGCGACGGCCAAAGCTCCCCGGATCCCGCCGCATTGGAAGGCGCATCCTACCCGGGAGACAGTGGCGGACCTGCCTTTGCCCGTACCGCAGACCGTTGGTGCGTGGTGGGAGTGAGCGGTTACGGAACCGGGTTCCCACCCGACCGGCGGCGCACCAGCATCCAGTTTGGGGACATTCTCGCCTACACCCGGATCTCGCCTCATGCGCCTTGGATCCGCCAGCAAATTACGCCCCGGGCCCCAGGACCGCCAGCCGCCATGGTCTCCCGCGCCGTGCCCGCCGCAGAAGTGAGCAAGGTCACCAATCCGCCAGAAGCTCCCGCGAGCGCCCCCGCACCGCCGATTTTCCGCCCGCCCGAAACGGCCACAACGGAGAATTGACGGAGCTTCCTTCATTTTTCTGGACATCAGCAGATCTTGACTATCTAGTCTAACAGATCTCTAAATTTGACCGGTATGCCTCCAGTTACCCTCGATTGCACGGCTGATGAATTGACCGCATTCCTCCCTGGGCGGCCAGACCTGATCATTTCAGGCCAAGCACTGTCCGGTGCCGACGACCCAAATCAACTCCTCGGCAAGGTTCTCCAGTTCGACCTCATCGATGTGGCTTCCGCCGAATCGCTGATCTGGCCCCAGACTCGCTAAGGCGGATTGACAAGCCACCGCCTTCCCTGCAGCCTGCCGGGGTGATGATCCGTCTTGCCGTTCTCTGTTGGCTTCTTGCCTCGGGCCTACTCCACGCCGCATCGTTCGAAGCCCCCATCCGCAAGGTTCTGGCTGTGGGACGCGAGGGTGCCGGAAACGGAGACGCTGCCCAGGCCCTCCAGGAGCTCGCTTCGGCCACGTTGGAGGGTCTCCCCATCTTGATTCGCTCGCTAGGCGGCGCCAACCCTCTGGCGGCCAATTATCTCCGCGCGGCCATTGATGCCCTGGTCGACCGGGAAACATCGGCTGGGCGTCCCCTCCCCGTCGCCGTTCTCGGGGAGATTGTCCTCGACCCCCAGCAGGGGGATCAACCCCGCTCATTGGCGTTCGATTTGCTCCGGCGCGGCGCACCCGAGGCTGCGGTCAAGCTGATCCCGGGGTTTCTCTCGGATCCGAACGTCCAACTTCGCCGTCTCGCGGTGGAACGCTTGATCCAGGAAGCGGCGGCGGTCAATAAAGCAAACCAGGGGCAGGCGGCCGCCCTTCTCTACTCCCAAGCCATGTCCGCTGCCCGAGACGTAGACCAAATTCGCTCAATCTCTCTGATCCTGGCCAAACAGGGGCAGACCGTGGACATTCCGCGCCGGATGGGCTTTCTCATGCATTGGGACGTGATCGGGCCCTTCGATAACTCCGGACTCGCGGGATTTGACCGGGTCTATCCTCCAGAAACCGAGTGGAAGCCGGAGGCAGCCTACGAGGGCAAGTCCGGCGAAGTCCGTTGGCAGGCGTTCGTAACTTCGGATCCCTACGGCAAAGTCGACTTGAATGCGCCCTTCGGCATGCTCAAGGAAACGGTGGGCTACGCCCGGACCGTCTTCAACTCCGGCAAGGAACAGGACGTCGAACTTCGCTTGGGGACCAAGAACGCTTGGAAGATCTGGCTCAACGGAGAACTGCTCTTCGGCCGGGATGAATACCATCGGGGCCAGCGCATTGACCAATATGTGTTGCCAGCGAAATTCCGTTCCGGGGCCAACGAGATCCTCGTGAAATGTTGCCAAAATGAGCAGACTCAGGATTGGACGGTCCAGTGGGAGTTTCAACTCCGGATCTGTGACTCGACCGGAGCCGCCGTCCTCGCCACCGATCGCCCCCCAACCCCACAAGCGCAGGAGCAACGTCGGCGGCCCAACCCAGCCCCCTCCCCCAAGCCATGACTATCCTCTCCAAATTGTTTCTTGGCCTGCTCCTCGCTACCCCATGCTTTGCTGCGGATTGGCTCCAATTCCGAGGGCCAGGCGGAAGCGGGGTGGCCGATGCGACCGAAACTGAGGTTCCGGTCCGTTTCGCGGAAAACTCCATAGCTTGGAAGCTTTCACTCCCTGGTCGTGGACTTTCGAGCCCGATCGTCATTGGCGACCGCGTAATTGTCACCTGCTCCAGTGGCCCCGGACAGGAACAACTTCACGTGTTTTGTGTCGATGCCGCCACCGGAAAGGCCATTTGGGAACGGCGCTTCCGCTCGACCGGACGGACCATGACCCATGACAAGACCAGTGTGGCCGCCCCGACTCCCTGCAGCGACGGCAAATTGATCTTTGCCATCTTCTCATCCAATGACCTTTTCTGCCTCAATCTCAATGGAGAGCTCCGATGGCTCCGTGGATTGACTTACGATTATGCCAACGCCAGTAACAGCCTGGGCCTAGCCTCCTCTCCAGTGGTGGCGGAGCACACCCTGGTCGTCCAGAGCGAAAACGACAGCGAGTCCTTCGCGGTAGGAATCTCTACCGTAGACGGTACGAACCGATGGATGAAGCCTCGTCCAAAGGCCGCGAACTGGACCTCCTCTGTCGTCATCCCCGGAGACTCCCCCGTCGTGGCCCTGCAATCGAGCAAGGGAGTCCTCGGCATCGCCCCGGCCACCGGGAGCGAACTTTGGGAATTCACCGAAGGCGCTTCGACCATCCCGTCCGCCACCGTCTCCGGAGGCATCCTTTTCGTTCCCTCCTCCGGGATGACCGCGTTGCAACCTTCGGGAGCGAAGTTGGAGAAACTGTGGCGCAATGAACAGGCCCGTCCCAAGACCAGCAGCCCCGTGGCCTATGACGGCCGACTCTATTTCCCTGAAGGAGGCGTGCTGACGGCTCTCCGCGCCGACAATGGGGAGAAACTCTGGAAAGCGCGCACCCAAGGCGATTACAGCGCATCTCCGGTGATTGCCAATGGCCACCTCTATCTATTCAACGAGGCAGGGACCGGCCAGATCATTCCGCTCGCCAGCGACCAAGCAGAACCTGCCATCACCAGCGAAATCAGCTTGGGCGAAACGGTGCTTTGCACCCCGGCCATTTCCGGAGGTGCGATTTACGTGCGTTCGGACGGCCACCTTTGGAAGCTAGCCGAACCCGGTCCGTGATCGGGCTAGGCGGCCCGGCTAACGCCCCATTGCACCAGCTTGATCAACTTGTCGGCGCTGTAGGGCTTGGGCAAGATTCCGGCGAAGCCCCGTTTCCGGGCCAGCTGCATAGCGGATTCGTCGAAGTATCCGCTGGAGGCAATCACACGCACGTTGGGATCAATCTTCCGCAGAGAATCGAGAGTCTCTAATCCTGTGATTCCCCCGGGCAAAGTCAAATCAAGGAGGACCAGGGAAATCTCGCGCTGGGAAAAAAACTCCTCCGTGTAGATGGACACAGCACTCTCCCCACAGGTCGCAGGAATCACCGAGAAGCCGCCCCCCAGTAAAACAGCCCGAGCCATCATCAAAACGGCAGGGTCATCATCCACGACTAACACCCTGTTCCTCCCATTTGGATATGCGACCGTTTGATTCATATTCGCCTGGGCGGTTGTACCTTAGTGTTGGCATTAACCTCAGTAGGCCAAGCCCCTGATTTCTTCGAAAGTCGTCTGCCCTGCGGCGACCTGCTGCAGACCTTCCTGGTAAAGGCTCTGGAGACCGTTGCGGGAGGCTGCCGCCCGGATCTGGGCCATGGGTGCATTGTCTGAAATCAGGTCCTTGATCTCGGCATTGACCTCCGTGATCTCCATCAAGGCAATCCGCCCCTTGTAGCCCGTGTTCATGCACTCGTGGCACCCAACCTTACGATAAATCGGTGCGTCGAAGGGGCCACTGACCACGCCCTGGCGCACCAAGACTTCAAGGAGTTCTTGGGTGACTGGCTCCGGTCGTTTGCAGTAGTTACACAAGCGACGGACGAGCCGCTGCGCTTGGGAAAGAACCAACGAATCAGCTAACAGGAAGTTTGGCACCCCCATGGACACGATCCGGGAAATCGCACGCAGTGAGTCATTCGCATGCAGCGTGGTAAGAACCAAGTGCCCAGTCATCGCCGAGGTCACGGCCGCCATTGCCGTTTCTTCATCGCGACACTCCCCAATCAGAATCACATCCGGGTCCGAACGCAACAACGACCTCAGCCCGGTGGCAAAGGTGATCCGATTGACCGGGTCTGTCTGCGTCTGATTGATTCCCTCGATGCGATATTCGATGGGGTCCTCGATCGTGTGCAGGTTGATGTTGTCTTCGTTGACGCTGTTGAGCAGGGCGTAAAGCGTCGTGGTTTTGCCGCTGCCGGTCGGCCCAGTGATCAGCACCAAGCCTTGATCCCTGGCCATGGCTTGGTCAAATAGCCTAGTCTGTCTTTGCGTCAGGTTGAGATCAACCAGAGACTTCAATCCGCCGTCCTTGTCCAGAAAGCGCATAATGACCTTCTGAAATTCCCGTCGACATGGCACGGCCGCAACACGCACATCGATCCGGCGCTTGCCAACCGACATTCCGAACCGGCCATCTTGGGCTTCCTGACGGCTTTGCCCCAGATTGGCGAAATTCTTGATGATCGCCACGTAGCGCTGCAACAACTCCTCAGAAGCCGAGTAAATCACCCGCAGCTCTTCGTCAATCCGAGCCCTGAACCGAACCGTGTTGTAGTACTTCTCTAGATGCAGGTCACTGGCCCGCATCTGCAAAGCGTGGTACAACACCCACTTGAGCATGACCTCCGGGGGATTATTGATGTTCTTCGGATCGATCGCGAGGACGTCCTCAGGCAAAATTTCAACGAGGGTCGAATCATCAGACACCTCATAGCCGCCCTCATTAATCTCGACGGTGTAAGATTCGCTTGCGGCGGAATAGCGGTTCAATGCCTTGCGGATGGCGGACTGATCCGCAAGGACCGTAACCAAGTCGATTGGCTCATGGCCGCCGGAAAGCCACTCGTCCTCAAACAGGTAAATATCCGGATCTGCGGCTAAGAGATAGACGCGTTGCTTTCCGCAATAGACAGGGTAAACGCCATGCTTCTCAAGCAACGCGGGTGGAAAAATCTCCTGGCGTGGGGCCTCGTCAGGATTGAACGCGAGGATTGGCCCTGCAGACGAGATCACACGCAAAGCTACTCCAAGATTCTGCTGCAATCCATTGAAGTCGGCAATGGTTGGCTCCGGTTGGCGATTCAACAGCTCCCGGTAGGCCCGCTGAAGATTGACCTTCTGATTGTCAGGAAGCGGATACTCGGCGAGCAACCACTCGATGGCCCCCTTGAGATCGCCTGCCGTGATCGGAGGGCGCAGCATCCCCTCAAATGGACTACGGTCCCGGACCGGCCGCGTCGAAACTCTCATCACCAAGTCCTGGCGAATTGTTTCATACTGGTCTGGTGAAATCACAATCTTCACCGAGAGAAACTCGGGAACACCCCAATTGTCCTCACACCGGGGATTGTGATGCGCCAGAATCAAGAGTGGCCCGAGGGTGGATACAGGAAGCCATGGCGATGCCGTATGAGGCGCTCGCCCCAGCAACCGAACCAAGCTTTCCGCATCCGCAGTGCAGGTTAACCTAGGGAGATTGACTGGAAGAATCCCAAATTGAACAGCCGTGCCCTCAATCGATACCAATGTTTCAGCAAAGGCATCATCAGGCGACAAGTAGGCCCCTCCCCCATTCACTCCACCACGCGTTGGAGAAAGTATGATCGTGCCTGGTTCCATATTTTCGATTCGGATTCCGTCAGTCATTGCTCAAGGGCCGAAACCCCTCTGGAAACACCACCGGCTGCCCAAGGTCGGATGCGTCAAACATCACTTTTAACCCAGTCGCTTCGATACCGGGTTTCATCAGCTCAAAAAATTCACCGTTCCAAATCATGCGGTAGTCGTCCGCACTCGCCGAAATAGAAGGATTGAAGTCCTGGCGCATGTAAGGGGCACAGGGGTCCGGATCAGTCGGAGAATCCCACTGCAACGCCCGAAGGACGGCGATCTCTTCGTCTCCAGAGGCATCGTCGCCTGCGACCTCGCGGATGTCGGTCCCATGTATCTGAACATACTTACTCACCGCGAGATTGAGCGTCTCCACCATGTTCACGGCTACTGTATCCCGAGACGCGGGAAGAATTCGGCCAATGGAACCCAGGGCAAGGGCAGAGAGAATTCCAACCACGGCCACAGTGACAAGGACCTCCACCATGGAGAACCCCCTGAGGCTGTGATTGTAGCGCCGAAGCTCGACTGAACTAGTAATCGATTCGATTTGCATCGTCGTCCGTGGCCCCGGGCGGAGCATGCAACTCAACTTTGGCCAAACTTACCAATGAGGTCGGCAGGAGAATCTCGTAACTCCCCGGCATATAATCCGCAAACGCATCCGGAGCGAAGGCTAGATAGGGCTTAATCAAGTCATACCTCCCGGCTGCATCCGTGGCGTCGGCCCAAGAGGCAACTCCTGCGGTCCGCCCCTGCGCTTGCAGAAAGGAAGCCAGAGACATGTTCACCGCCTCGGCCCGAGCGATGGCTAGGTTCACCTCGCCATCCTCCTTCATTCGGACGATGTTCGGAATGGCGATGAATGACAAGATACCAAGAAGCACTGTCGCGGTAAGCACCTCGACCAGCGAAAACCCGCGGACTGCCCTCGGCTTAAGCGTTGAAGTCTGATTCATCTAAATGGCTCCTATCGTAAATGTTCAGGACCGAACCAAATCAACCTTCGGATAAGAGTCCCCCTCCCAATCAGGGAGACTGAAATGCCAACCAAGCCGAGAAGTCGCTGATGACTCGATTTCACCGCCCTCTTCACGACCGCTCTCCGAAACAAAGTGATCGTAGCTTACCTCATCAAGATACCCACTAATCAATGCAAGCCTAGCTTCGCTCCCCTCAACCAAGTTGTAAGTGGCCCGCAAAGAACTAACAGTGACATCGCCTGTCAATTGCGCACAGACCCAGGCATTGATGGCACTCTGAATCGTCGCCTGCTGCTGCCTCGCGACGATCTCTCTGGCATCGTTCGAGCCGTTTGAGAAGGCACTAATTGCCAGCGCAGACATGATCCCGATCACAGCGATGACAATAATCATCTCCAAAAACGTGAATGCCCGCTGCGCTCGATGAGATAACCTTAACGAAGCCTTCATAACAAAGCCAACAACCTTCATACAAGAGAAAGAGGGTGCCCCCAAAAGTGAGGGCACCCATCGAAGTCGGAACCAATGCCAATCAGAGACCGGAATCGTATCGCAAAGTCATGCTCGCATTATTCAAACTAAGGTACGCGGCTGCCGCATTCAGCTCTGTACCCTCCAAGTTCGGGACACCGAAGAACTGCCCATTGAAAGGGCTTGTCGTATCGTTAACGGTTCCGCCCAAAGCAATAAGCGGCAACAACTCCGCAAGACTGTCCGCATTCTCGTCAATCGTCCCATCGTTAAGAACATCGACAAAGTTGTAACCAGCAGCCTGCGCAGCGGCAAATACAGAGGCGAGCTGCTGAGCGTTCCGGCGATCCTTGGATACTTCAGCAGCGGAATTGATCCGCCCAATATTAGGCACCGCAACAGCCGCAAGAATACCAATAACCGCAATGACAACAAGCATTTCGACCAGCGAAAAGCCCGAACCGTTTGAATTTAGCTTAATATTTTTCATGTGTAGTGTCGTGTGTGTATATAGCAAAAGGGACTATTCCCGATATATAATAAATCAGAGAAGAGGCGAGATCAACAACTTTTATCAGTTCTTTCCATACAAATTCGCACCTACTTCTTTGTCAATAATGCATCACCCAAACTGAATATCGGGGAGTAAATCGCATAAATGAGAAAACCAACAAGAGTGCCAAGCGTCACAATCGTGATTGGCTCAATCAATTTGTCGATTTGACCCGCCATGATATCGAGTTCCTCCTCATAATCATCGGCAATCTCATTGAGAGGCTCAGCGCCAGATCCCGTCTCACCAGCCAACTCCATGACTCCACAGATCGTGCGCCCATCTACCCCCAACCAATGCGACTCCATCAGAAAACTCTCCGCCATTGTCCGACCCACGGAGATATGATGATTAATCCGAGAGAAGAACTCCTTATAGAAGATATGCTGAGCACTCTCAGCGGTGATCTCCAGCGCAGTCTTGAGACGCACGTTTGCATCAACCAACAACGCCAAGCAGCGGAAGCTTGTGGCGGCTGCCGACTTCCGGAGTATATCGCCCACCAGAGGAAGGCCGATCATAAATTTCTGTACTGCAGGAACTGCCATAATCTTCCCCCAACGCTTTCCGATAAAGAAGATCGCAATAAACGGTAGCGCCGCAGTCCACGGATACCTAATCAACGTATCCGACAACTTCAGCAGCATCGTGGTCGCGAACGGAAGCTTCGAACCCAGCGATGAATAGAGCTTCACCATGGCCGGAATCAGGGTGAAACTCATAGTGATGACCACGGCGAGCCCGATCACCAATACAATCGCCGGATAAATCATGCCGGCCTGCAGCTTCCGCATGATCGTGAGCGTCTTCTTTTGACTGTTTCCGACACGCCGCAGGACGACGGGAAGCTGCCCCGCCTCCTCCCCCGCCCGGATCAGTGCGATCATGTCGGGCGTAAAGATGTCGACATTCTTCGCCATCGCATCGCTGATGCGTTCCCCAGACTGAAGATCACCGCAGATGTCGGCGATAGCTCCGCGGTAGCGTGGAGATTTGACCCGGTTGATCTGGAGCTGGAACGCCTTGATAGTCGGAATGTTCCGCTCGAAGCACTTTGCCAGCCCGTTGAAAAAGCCCACTCGATCCGCCATCGAAGGCCCCGGAAGAGTCAACCGCTGGATCATCTCGTCCAGCCCGCTGATGCTATTGATCTCAGCCAGTTCATTTGACATCTGACCAGATCCAATCAGAGCCCGATCGTCGCTGGTCGTATCAACGATGACCTCGCTCTTCTGCCGATTCTGGATGTTGGTGAGCTTGACCTTTTTGAGCATGGCAATCGGAGAATCAGGGTTTGGCCGGGGGCAATCCAGACGTCGGCACAATAGAGGAGGGAACCGCCCCAGACTTTCCACGGATAACAACCACAGACTTGCGAAGCGCAGACTGAGTTGCGTCCGTGGACCTGAGCTGCCCCGGCAAGATCATCTCCACCTTGGGCTCAACATCGATCTTCCGACGCAGGATCCTCGCCTGAGCAGGCGTATGACCCGCCTCCAACCTCCAAACAATTACCACTTCGTCGGCGGAGATTGACTGCACAAACAGTTCATCGGTCTGACCTTCAACCAACTGGGGCACAACTGCGCCGGCCTCAAGCCGAAGATCACCAAGCAAAACACAACGCACCTCCCCCGACTGACTACGGCTTAGCCCCGAAACCGGCAAAGTCTCCAGAATCGCTGTGATTTTGGCGGCCTCAGCGCCGGTCGAAATGGTCTCAGCTTTCGCCTCGGCCAAAGCCCCAAACGGGTTGCGTTCTTCAGGATCCACCTCAACACCGTGCTTGAACGCGGGTAGAATCCCAATCGGACTGGAGTGCGATGGCGCACTATGTGCGCCGGGCCCGGCAAAAGCCGAGAGTCCGCTACCCCAGATCAGACAATGAAAGAGAACTAAATGCTTCATCGGAATCCTAGACTGAGGGAACGATTGGCAGGTCAATGACCAAACTTAGGTGGATATCGTTTCCCGACTCCCCACGCTTAATGACGCAACTGGAGAGCCTTGAAGTAGGCAGAGTCTCCTCAAGCAAAGCGAGCCAGTTCATTGTCTTTGCATACTCGTCTTTCACGATGATGTGGGCCCTCAGCGCTCCGCTAAAGACGGTGTCGTCTCGGCGATCTAAGAGCTCAAACCGCTGAGATTCCGTAAAGACACCAGACTGTTTTACCAAGTCGACCACACGTTGCTCGGTGGCTTGAGCGCTCTGGGTTGAGCGCAGGTGAGGTTCCCATTGCTCGAGAAACCCGCGCAATCCCTCCGTAGTCCGATTCAGCTGATCTAACGACCGCTTCGCCCCAGCGAAGGTTTGTTGCGCAGTCAGAGCCGCCTCCTTCGCAGCATTCGCTTCACGCTGATGAAACGATTTGCGCTGCTCAAAGCTATGCGCCCCGTAACAAAAGCTTGCAATAATGGTAATCAACAGAAGACAGGCGAGTTGTTGGTCCTTCATAGTGCTCTAGACTACGCAATCACTTTACAGTTGCTGTGTTTTGGGTATTCTGCCAAACCAAAGTAGCCTTGTACTCCAGTTGATCGACTTCCTTACTCTGCTGCGCGGAGTAGGCCCGGAAGTCAAGGCCCCGAATTCCCTGCAACGTGGCATCCATAACTGTGCTATCGGCATTGTTCACCCTCAGTTCGAGGTGAACCTGGCTTGGCAACTCCGTGTTGCGCGCCAAAGATAGTTCTGCGATGGTCGCATTCTGGCCTGCAGCGCGACTCACCGCGACACAGATAGGTTGTAAATTCAGGGCGCCTTCGACCCATTTTGCGACATCACCGGCCCGCTTATTTAGAGCCTCAACGTTTGCCCTCTCCTTGGCAATCCGAGCCGATTCCGCATTGAAGGTTGCGGTCTGCGCCGCATAGTTACGAGACTCTACAACAGCTTTGCTGCGCTCAATCTCGAACCACCCCATGGCCGCAGTGCAGCCTATAAGAGCAAGATAGAAGAGCACAGGCACCAGCTTATAGCCCGAAGGGAGACCGCTAGAGATCTCAGGGCGCTGACTCTTCAGGTCGTGACAAACGTAGATTTCCATGATTCTGCCTAGTTCTGCGTAAGGACCATCCAAAGATGATCCGACTGGGTCACATCGACGGCACCGTGTGGCTGCAACCGAGCAAAGAGCGCCGTCGCCAACGGCGTATTTGGCTGCTCGTGAAGCAGCACGATCGGAACCCCCGCACCCGATCCGTTGATGAGAGGAGCCGCGATGTTCATGATCGGCTCAATGTCGCTGCCCGTATAGAAGCCCCCACGCGCACGCAACTCACTCCACTGTCCTTTCTTCTGTGAGAGCACACAAGTAGAGCCATCGCAGCACGCGATCAACACAAAGTCTCTGCGAACAGCGCCAGACTGAGCTTGCTTGCGCACATAATCTTCAACCATCGCAAAAAGCCCGCAGGACACACGCAGAGCCCTAAAACCAGCAGCCTCAAGAGAATCTTCAATGGTCTTGACCATGGAGTCTTCGCAGGCTACGAGCAAGCTTGCGCTTGTCTCAGGATTGTGATGAATCGCATAGCGCTTCCCGCGATCGTACTTAACTCCGATGACCGCCCTTGGGTTGGACCGAATCAGACTCTCCGTCCCTGGCTTCCTTGAAAGGTTTGACTCAAGCGTTAATACGAAGCGGTTGTTAATCGAGACAACAACCCACCCACCATCTGCCAACCCCTGCCATTCGTCGACGGCCTGGGAAAGCACCTCTGGAAACTCACCGTCAGCCTGCCCTCCCGCCGCAAACTTCCCCTTACGATCGACACCGCGCCATGAAACGCGCCCCTTGCTAATATTTAGACAGAGAAATCGTTTCCCCACCATACGCTGAGGAACAATTGTACCCGGATCATCCGGATCAGGGCGAAACGCCTGAAAAGTTAGAACCTGCCGCAATGCTTCCGTTCTCATATAACCTAACACTCAACCCGCCAGAATCGATTCTCGCTCTAGATAATCCCTTACCTCGTGAGCCGAAAAGCCGGTAACCCTAGAACCCGCCGGAAGCCGCCACCCCTGAAGCTGACGCTCTTCCAGGCTGTGCTCGAAACTAAACATCCCCTTGGACTGCCCAACCTCAAGCTCCTGGTCCAACTTCTTAAACTCACCACGACGAATCATCGCGCACACCGAGTCATACTGAAGAAGCAACTCGTGAATCGGAAACCGCTTTCCCTTGGACTCATCCAACAGCAATCGCTGACACAGGATAGCACGAAGAGAGTCGGCAAACGAGAGCATCGCCGTCTCCACTCGCTCGACCGGAATCAGCTTCAGGAACCGCTGCACCGTCTGAGCCGCAGAAGACGTGTGGAGAGTAGCCACAACAACGTGACCCGTTTCCGCCGCCTGCAAGGCAATTTCCGCCGTCTGACCGTCACGAATTTCCCCAACAACAATCACATCAGGAGCCTGACGTAGAGCAGCCCGTAAGGAGGACACAAAGTCAACCTCATCCGAACCCATCTCCCGCTGCGAGACCAGGGACGGCATACCCGCCGGATAGATATACTCAATCGGATCCTCAAAGGTAATGACATGCTCCTGGCGGCGCGCAGCCCGAGCCTTCACCAGAGAGGCAATCGTAGTTGACTTCCCACTCCCAGTCGCGCCACAGACCAGAAAAAGGCCATTTTTCGCTTCGAGGAACGCCTTCACCGCAGCAGGCGGGATGTGAATTTTTTCCATATCCGGAATCACCTCGGGCAGCAACCGCATAACCCACCGAGCTCGCCCCTGCGTCATCATACGACTCACCCGGAAGCGCCGCCCCGCCACAGACATCGCATAGTCCTCACAACCCGGACCAAATGAGACCTGCACCTGAGGCTGGTAAACAAAGGAATCGAAATGCAGCTTCCCATTGTATTTAAAGGAGAGCGGCTCCCATGGCGTGATATAGAAGTCACTCACCGCGGAATCCTGCGCCAGATGCAAGATGCGATGCCCCAACGGGGAATGTTCGTTAAAGTCATCCATGATTTCTATAATTAATCCGAAATCCTAACATCTTTTCAAAACTGACCGCCGCGGGAACCCTGTTCTCGAAAAGACCACAGGTCGTTTATAATCGATATGAGCAAAAGGTCAAGATATATTAAGGATTTTGCTCTGCCCGCCATTCTCAACGGTATTCAGGTTACTCCTTTATGACCGGGTCACGGAGCTTGGCACCTGCGGATTGATCCATGAGTCCCCGAATGCCCGGGTTGAGAGGAGAAGGCCCGGAAGAGACCAATTGCTCCGCAAAGCCGAAGCCTTCATCCGCCGAATCAGCGGACCGGGAAAGGCGACCGCGACTCGAAACCCACCATGCGGAACAAGGAGATTCCCACCGAGTTCCGGCTTACTTGCGCTTATTCCGTTCTTCGGATTTGCCTCCTGGTTCCTTTGCGGCACCACCTTGAAGGCGTCTTTTGTGCTCACCGTCATCCTGCTCTGCACGACGCAGCCCATACGATGGTTCTTCCTGTTGATGCGCGAATCGATCCGAATTCACGCACAAGTGATCGCCTGAAGGTTCGGTTTGGCGGCAGGGTCGGGACGATCCCTGTAAGCTCTACGGATTGGCATTGACTCCAAGCCGAGAGCCGACAATGCCGACCTTATGACGGAGTAGATCAGCTACCACGACATCAAGCATCCCCTAGCCCCTTCAACCGAGGATCCGGTTCTAATAGGTAGGCGGGTTCGATCATGATCTTGGCGAAATCCGGGTGCGCGGGATTGATCAGGTAGTTCCTTTCGGACTGAGTGACGGCGCTGGGCACCTCCAGAATGACCGAGGATTGACCCCTGATCCACAGGTCTCCGAAGGCCTGGGTTGAAGCTAGAGGGACCGGAGAGAACCAATTGGCCGGCAAGGCCGAAGATTTCACCCGCCGAACCAGCGTATGGTGGAAGGTGATCGGGATCACGCTGTAGCGGTGATACAGCGAAAGGATGTCCTCCAGGTGAACCAGGATCTCCAACATCGCGAGCGATTCAGAACCCGCTGTGTAGACCATGGACGTTCCCACGGAGTTCCAGCGCCCACCGTTCAACCTGGCCCCTTCCCCATCGAAGGCCGTTGCGACGTGTTTGGTCTGGGTGAACCGGAAGGCCCTCAAGTGAAGACCCCGTGTTCAATGCGCCCGAGGAGATGCTCCACCTCCCGCGCGCCCAGCTCCGTGTCGCACAGTTCCAACGGAGTCTTGTCGTCGAGAGCCCGCTTGCCCGTCGTCAGCCAGCGCCGGGCCGTCGCCAGATCCTCGAGGACATCAATGGCACGTTGCACCACGGACGCGACCCGGAGGATGCGCTCGGATTCCTCGGGCGAGAACGTCTTCCGGCGCGCCAGGGTCCGGTAGGGAATCCGCACAATTTTGCTCAACGTCTCGCCCGAGACACCCGTGATCCGCTTGAGTCGATCAAACGCCTCTTTTTCTAGGCCCACGTTGATGGCGTCGCGGAGCGTTCCGATGCCAGAGGGAGCGACAAACCGGCCGAGCAGGTTGCTCAGCGCCATGAACGGCAATTCGCCGGAGAAAGACCGCCTACTGGCGATCCACGACGATTGATCATCCCAAGCCGTCTCCAGGTCCGGCCCACCAAAGGCACCGGTGAAGAACAACAAGGTCACATCGGGACCCGACTCGACCAGGGTAGCCATATGGCAATCTTGCATCCGACAATTGGCCGAGACAAGCGAATTCAACTCAAGACAGGCGGCCAACCCGAGATCCCCTTCGAAGATGTTACACCGACAGCCTGGTAAATTATAGGATTTCTAAAGCGTAAGCCCGTCGAGCCGTCGAAGTTCCTTCCCTATCTCCGGCCGATTGCACAAGCGCCGTCTACCCCTTTACCTCCATTGCCGCCGCTTAGCTCCTTGCCCCGGCTTCCATCGAATCCCAAGAGAAATGAGGACTCCCCGCTGATCAGGGCCGCTTGGATTCTGATCCTGTTTACCTGCGGGATTGCGCTTATTCCGTTCTTCGGATTTGCCTCCTGGTTCCTTTGCGGCACCACCTTGAAGGCGTCTTTTGTGCTCACCGTCATCCTGCTCTGCACGACGCAGCCCATACGATGGTTCTTCCTGTTGGTGCGCGAGTCGATCCGATTTCCCGCACAGGTGATCGCCTGAAGGTTCGGTTTGGCGGCAGGGTCGGCACGATACCTGTAAGTTCTACGGATTGGCATTGACTCCAAGCCGAGAGCCGACAATGCCGACCGATGACTTCTTCCCATTCCAGGGCCTTGATCCGGGCCGCCGCCCTCTACGATTAGTCCTCCGGGATCGCGTTCTCCACCACCAACTTCAATCAGAGGCGGAATCTGCGTAACTCCCCGATGGTGAGGCGTGCGCGGTACAGGATTCGAACCTGTGACCCCTTCGGTGTGAACGAAGTGCTCTACCGCTGAGCTAACCGCGCCTTAAGAAATCGGGAGGGTAGACTAATCGATCCGGCGACGAACGCAAGTGGCTCTCACAAGTTCGGTTCGGAGTCGGTCGCTTCCTTCGCTTTCGCGCCGCCCTTCGGCTTCGGTCGACTTTCAATCGGATCCTCCGCAGGGAGGTCGAACTCCTTGCGTAAACGCCCCAACTCCCCTTGGAGAGAGGCGAGCTTGGTGGCGTATTCAGGATTGGAATACTCGCTGCGTCCTTCATTTGGATCCTTCGCCAAGTCAAAGAGCTCCCACTCCCCTTTCTCGTAGTAGTGAATGAGTTTGAACTGGCCGTCGGTGACGCCGTAATGACGCGCGACGTCGTGTGGTCCGGGGAACTCGTAGTAATGGTAGTAAAATGATTTTCGCCAGTCTCCGGGCGTGGTTCCTTTGAGGGTCGAGACCAAGCTGCGTCCCTGCATGTCCGCAGGCACGGGGACTCCGGCCACCTCGAGGAAGGTTTCCGCGAAGTCGAGGTTTGAGACAATATCTCGGTTCACACTGCCCGGAGCCACCACGCCCGGCCAACGCACGAGAAGCGGCGTCTTGAGCGACTCCTCATACATCCATCTCTTGTCGAACCAGCCATGCTCGCCCAAGTACCACCCGTTATCCGAGGAATACATGACGACCGTATTCTCAGCCAACCCAGATTCCTTGAGGTAATCCAACACGGTCCCGATGCTGTCATCGACCGACCTGACGCACCGAAGATAATCCTTCACGTAACGCTGATATTTCCAACGGACCACATCCTTCTCTGACATGGCCGCCCGCCGGGCTTTGAAGTCTTCGTTCTCCTTCCCGTATGCCGCATTCCATGCTGACAGTTGATCCGGGGTGAGATTCTTGGGAGGAACCAACTTGAGATCCAGCTCGTTCAGATCCCGCGAGATCGACATCGCCTGAGCCGAAGCCGGGGAAGCCCGATTGGCGTAGTCATCCCAAAGCGTGGCCGGTTCCGGGATCTGTTGATCGTCGAGCCAGTCGAGGTACTTCGGCGCGGGTTGCCATTCGCGGTGAGGGGCCTTGTGCTGCATCATCAGCAGGAAGGGCTTGGAAGAGTCCCGCCCCTCCTTGAGCCAGGTCATCGTCTTCTCCGTGATAATCTCCGTCGTGTAGCCACTGTGTGGTCGAACGACCGCCGCGCCTTCGGGACCGGCAGTCTTCATGGGCGGGTTGTAGTAGGGCCCTTGTCCGATCAAGATATCCCAATGATCGCAGCCCTGAGGATCGGACTCGAGGTGCCATTTCCCGATCACTGCGGTCTGGTAACCTGACCCGCGCAGCAACTTCGGGAAAGTCTGCTGATCTCCATTGAACCGCTGGCTATTGACCATGAATCCATTCAGGTGGCTGTATTTGCCGGTCTGAATGACCGCCCGGCTGGGGCCGCAGATGGCGTTGGTCACATAACAACGATCAAACCGCATCCCCTCACGGGCGAGGCGGTCCATGTTGGGCGTGGTGATCCTGGCCGGATCATAGGCACTGAGAGCCTGCTGACAATGATCGTCGGTGAAGATAAAGACGATATTGGGCCGCTCCGCCGCCAGACTGACGGCCGTCGTCACGAGCAGAGCAGCAAGAACAGAGGTCGGAATCATATCCCATCCCACCCCGTTCCGCTGCTCAGCGCAACCAAATACTTCGCCTTGGCGCTACCGGCCAGATCGCTTGATCTCCGAGGATCAAGCAAAGAGTTGCGTCACCGGCTTGCCCTTGTCTGAGAAGGTGAAGGGCCGACCATTGGGCGCGTAAATCGTTTCAGTCAGGTTGACGCCCAAGCCGTAGCCGATGGTGGCCACCCAGTCTTCTGGCATGACCTTACCCTCAACGACCTTCTTGCCCTGTTTGTCGGTCTTGCCCCAAACCTGGCCGCCCTTAATTCCCCCACCAGCGAGCAGCGTGGAGAACGCAATCGAATGGTGATCGCGTCCTTCGTTGAAGTTGATTTCCGGGGTCCGACCAAACTCAGAGGCCACCGCGACCAGAGTAGAGTCGAGAAGACCTTTGGCCTTCAAATCTTCCAGCAAGGCGGCAACGGCCTGATCCAGGACCGGGCCTTTATCGGCCATGCCTTGCTCCGTGCCCACGTGCATATCCCAACCATCGTTGATGATTTCGATGACTCGGACTCCGTTCTCGACGAGGCGGCGAGCCAGGAGACAGCCCTGCCCGACCCGGTTCATGCCATAGGCTTCCCGGTTAGTCTCACCTGTTAGATCGAAGGCGGCAAGATCCGTGCTCTTGAGGAGCTTGGTAGCCTGGTCGTAGTATTCCACGTAGGACTTGGGACCGGCATATTTGTACTTCTCGACAAATTGCTGGCCCAGCTTATTCGCCATCACCATGCGCTTGTCGAAACGGTCGGTTTCCGTCAAGAGGGTGGTGTTGGGCACGCCCCCCTGAGGATCCGCAATCGGCAGCGGGCTGTATTTCGGGTCGAGGTAGCCGGCGTTCGAAGTACTTTCGCCGACGACCACCGAAGATGGGAGAATCTGACCGGCGGGTTTGCCCAGGAGGCGTTCCGCGAAAGGGCCGATCGTGGGATGCTGGATTGTGCCGATCCGGTTGTATCCGGTGCGCATTTGATATGCCCCACGTTCATGCTCGGCATTGAATGAACTCATGCCGTTGATCACCGCCAGCTTATCCGCATGCTTGGCGAGTTTCTCAAACTTGTCGCCGAAGCGAATCCCCGCCACGTTGGTGGAAATTGCGGTCGTCTTACCCATGAGGGCCTCGCCTTCTTTCGGGTCAAAGGTGTCGAGGTGGCTCATCCCACCCCGATTGAAGATGTAGATGAGGGCCTTGGCCTTTCCTGGCGCGGCCTGAGCCATCGCCAGAGGCGAATAGGACAATCCCACCCCGAGAGAAAACAGGGCGGTGTGCCGCATGAAGTGACGGCGGCTGGCGGCGTCACGGGTGGCGAGTTCGGCAATGTTCATGGCGTTAGATAGGCAACGGGCAAGATGGCGATTACTGGATGTAAAGGAATTCCGGGCTGTTCATGAGCGCCCAGGCAAGGTCACAAATCCCTTCATCCCCGTAGGTGTCGAGAAGTTCAACTCCCATCGCCTGTTCATCGTCCGATGGGAAACGGGACAACATCGTGAAGAAGACGCCACGCACTTTGTCTTCTTCGGCATCAAGCCCTTTGAGGTCCTCGACCACCTTTGAAGTAGGTCCCGTGAGGCGTTCGGTGATCCTTCCGTTCATCAGAGCAAGAACCTGAGGCACAGACCCGTCATAAGTGTGCTGGTCCGTGATGATCCGATCAGATTGCCCGAAGGTATCCACCAGGGAAGCACCGGGGGCGGGCTGGACCATCTCCGAGGCGCGAATCAACTCCAAGTTGCCGAGCTTGGGCACATCCGGCTCATTGCCGGAGAGGGCGGTGGCCTCCGGAGACATGATCATGCTCGATCCGAAGCTTCTTCCGCGATTCTGTTTGAAGGCCTCATACTTCGTCCAAATCGTTTCAAAGCTATCTTTCTCGAAGTTCACATCGAGCAGTTCCCGGTAAAATGACCCGTCCCGGCCCTTGATTCCATCGATCTCCGGACCGTGGGCAAGGAGCATAAAGGAGTCCCAAGCCTGCTCCGCCCGCATCCGCCGCAACACCGGACCCGCGAAGAGATAGAGATCCGTAGTGGCTGGCTCCAACGCCGTTGCGTAGGTTTGATAAGCCTTCGTGTTGTAGAGAATGCGCATGAACTCCCGAAGATCGTATTTCACCCGCTTCATTTCCTCAGCGACGTAAGCAGCCACCTCAGGTTGTCCGGTCGCCTTGGCCCATTCCACCGGGAAATCCTTGACCGGCTCCAGGAGAGCTTTCCCGAAAGCCCGGGACCACATCCGGTTCGCGATCACCAGAGAGAAGCGCGGATTGTCTTTCGCCGTGAGCCACTCGGCGAGAGCTTCGCGCCGTGTTTTCCCACCAGTCCCCGGTTTGTCACCGATCAGAGGACGTGGCTTAAAGACTTGGCCCCCGATCTCACCCACGGTGCTCGGAACCGGATGATCCATGACGGGGTTGTCGCTGACGTTCCAGCCGAGCGCATTGTTGACGTAGTAGTTAAAGGGCCGGGCAGCATCCGGGTCTTCAAGGTTCAATCCCTTGGTCTCCGCAAACTTGCGGAAGCTTTGCACCCAACCCACCGGAGCATTGGGCATTTCCGCCCGCTTCATGTTCATGGAGTCGGCGACGGCGTATTGCCCCATGGTCCGCTGGGTGTTGCCGAAGTAGGCGGCCATTTCATAGAAATCCGTCATGACCCAATCGGCAAAGGGGTGGTCGTGGCACTGGGCGCAGGAGATGTCGACGCCCAGGGAGATCTGCCCAAAGTTGGAGAAAGCGTCGAACTCCATGCCCGCATCGCGAAGCAGGAAACCGGAAGCCGGATTCTGTCCGATGTTACCACTTGCGGTGAGCATCTCCCGAACCATCACATCGTAAGGGGTGTTCTTGGCGAGCTGTTCTTTCCACCAGCCGATGTAGGGCTCAGCACGTTGCCCGGGCGCGAAGTCGGCATTCCCGTTCAACCTATACATGTCCGCGAAATAGTTGAACAAATGGGAGGCCCGGGCCGGACGGGTCAGCAACTCGTCGATCAGTGCCTCCCGCTTGTCAGGGCGGGCGTTTTCGGCAAAAGACTGAAACTCCTCGCGGGTTGGGATCCGACCAATGATGTCGAGGTAGACGCGGCGCGCGAAGAGGTCATCCGGGAGAGGCTGATTAAAGGAACGGACGCCGCCCTTAACCAGACTCTTGGCGAGCAGCGCGTCGATGGTCTTCGCAGACCGAAGAGTGGCCGTATCATCTCCGAGTTCCGCGAAGCGCTGGGCCGCCTCCTGGTCCGCCTTGATGAGCCGAGACATCGGAACCGGCACCGTCCGTCCACCCGCAATCTTGAGCAGCAGATTCTCGCCTTGAATGGCAACGAATTCCGCCACCAATGGTTTTCCGTCCGAACTGGTCCAGACCCGGGCGGAGACGTGGGTCACAGCGATGAGAGACGCGATCGCAGCGATCAGCGAAGCGGAGGAGACAAAGCGTGAAGGTTTCCGTGGCATGGGACTTGAGGGCTGTCGGCGGGAATGAGAGGAACCGGAGCGGACTGGGATTTGGCGTCCCGCTTCCGCTATTCATGATGCCTTATCGAAAGAAGTGCAGCCGAAGGCAAGCAAGAAATGAGAACCCACAAGAAATGCACACGCGATGTCAATTCCTGCTCACTTGCGTTGACAGGGAAGAATGCAAGCAATCATCCTCGAATCAAGAAGCCTTTGCCCATGAATCAAGGTCCAAGCCATCAGCCCTCCCGACGCAGTTTTCTTTCGACTCTCTCTCCAATCCTTGCCGCAGGACAGGGCTTTCCCCGCCCCGCCCAAGCGATCGCACCGTTCGAGCGAAAGTCGTTCTTGATCCGTGGGGTCAGCCTGGCCGCTTACTCTCTGAGGACTCAATTCGCTTGGATGAAAGGGAAAGCCGGACCAGGTAAATTGGAGATGCCGGGTTTCCTAGACTATTGCGCTTCCCAAGGCCTTTCCGGGGCTGAGCTCACCGCGTATTTCTTTCCGGAACCGATCGATTTGGCTTACTGCCGAAGGATCAAACGCCAAGCTCACCTTCTCGGCATCGACCTCACAGCCGGCGCAATCGGCAACAACTTCACCCATGCGCCGGGTAGCGAAAAGGCCAAGGAGCAACTCGACTACACCCGCCTATGGATTGATCGCTACGCCGAGATGGGCATCCCGGCGATCCGAGTCTTCGCAGGCAACCCAGCCAAGGACATTCCTGAGGAGCAGGCGATCGCGAACATTCTTACTAATCTTAGTGAGGCGCTGATCCATGCGGAGCAAAGGGGAGTCCTCCTTGGGATGGAGAACCACGACTTAACGACCAACGTCGATCGCTTCCTCCGCATTATGACGGCTATCGATTCGCCATGGCTCGGTGCCACATTCGACTCCGCGAACGTGGAACCGCAGATCGACCCCTACGAGCAAATGGAAAGGCTCGCCCCGTATGCGATCACCGCGCAGATCAAGGTCATGGTTAAGACTTCCGCCGGTGAGATTCCCACCGACTTCGACCGCGTGGTGGGGGTCCTGAAGAGGGCCAACTATCGAGGCTTCCTCGTACTCGAATATGAAGAGGAAGAGGATCCTTACGTGGCCATCCCCCTTCACTTGGAAAGCCTGCGCAAGGCAATCGCTGCGGCTTAATCAGCCGGACAGGCCCACGTCTCCGGCGCCCCCGCTGAGCCCCCGAAGCTTCAGATTTTCAACCCGGGCGGAATCGAGCGCTTTCGCTTTCGGAACCGGTGGCGGGAGCGCCTGCTGGTGGAGATGAGCCGCGCCTTGCAGGAACAAGTGAACGGGAGCCCCCAGCCGCAAGCCCTCCTCGTGAAAGTTTTCCCCGGCTTCTTCGGCTTTGCAGGCGAGTTCCCGGTGCAGCCTTTCTGCCAAGCACCGTTCGGCCTCTCCCAGCGCAACCGAACGCGTCGCAGTTGCCCGACGCGGCAGCTCAACCTCACCGGGGTCGCAACCGTGCCCGAGACCTTGCAACAGGGTCGACGCACCGAAGGGAGTCACCAAATCGTCAAACAGGACGCGGTGAAAGCGGATCCGACTATCGGTCACCATGAGGCGCTCATAATAAGCCGCGCGAGCTTCCATTTCATGTACGTACCAGAGTGCCTGACCAAAGATGCCGTGCTCAAGGTAAGCGGCGGAATCGACAATGACATTCGGGTAGTGCGCATCCAAGGTCAATAACCACGTCGATGCCGGCTGTACGAAGTCGAATCGATTGAGATGCGACCAGTAGGTTTCGAACGAATCCCGTTTGAGCCGGATCAGGTCGATTCGGGTGTCCGGAGGCAGCAGATCGAGATTCTCCAGCAAACCCGCCTTAGCGAGGACATGGGACATCTCCGCGTAAATGCGTGACCGGGACTTCGAGTCCTCGGTAAACTTTCGCCTCCAGAAGGAGCGTACCTCGGGGACGTTGCCCACATGGTTGAACGTGGTCAGCTGGGAGACATCCGGCGTCCGCCGTCCAAAATGCGGGAATCCCGTGAACTCATGATGCACCTCGGCCCCAGCGATGTTCAGGTTCAACAAGCGGCTCAGGAACATGGTCCCGCTTCGGCCCGTGGTGATGGCATAAATAAACTGGCTGGGCGCGTCCATATCCCGGAAAGTTGATTCGGAAATCCTGATCTCTTATGAGTCTAAACCAAATTCCCCATTGCGCATCTTCTAATTCGTCTTCGAAAGTGAAGTCCGAGATTCTCTATCCCAACGCGCCTTGCCCCACTTATTCGTCCAATCCGATTCCTTCCCGCCGAAGTAGCGGTGGGACTCCGGCTCGCGCACTTCCTTAAGGAGATCGGCAGTCACACCTTTCCCTGATGCCCGCCCCCGACAATTCCTCCCGCCGCCAGTTCCTGCGCGCTTCCGCCGCAGCGGCATCAACAGTGGCCACTGCGGAAATGCTCGCGGCGGAAGCTTCGAGCTGCCCCGCCCCTCACCCGTTGCTTACAGACGGAGCGGACTTCTACGACGTCTCGCGTGGGAACCCAAAGCCCCACACGCTCACAGGCGATGCCTTGATTCGAGCGCGGCTCACGCCTGAAACCTGGCGACTGGAAATCGTCGGAGATCCGTTCACCAGCGAAATCGTCAAGGAACCCGCCAGCGTCGCAAAGCAGTACCGGCTGGAGGACAGCACAGCCCTCGATTTCGCCGCGTTGCTCGATCTCGGCAAGACTCGATCGGTGCGGTATCTCAAGGCGATGCAATGCCTCAATATCGCCGAGCCGCTCGGCCAGGGACTCTGGGAGGGCGTCCCACTCCGCGACGTGCTGCGATTGTGCGGATCATTGCGCAACGTGCGGCGGATCTATTATTGCGGATTCCACAACAACGATCCCAAGCAGATCTTCCAATCATCGCTCAGCTACACCGAAGCGATGGAGACTCCACCGGGCGAGCTTCCGCCCTTCCTCGCCTATCGGCTCAACGGTGCGCCGGTTTCGCTCGAACGGGGAGGCCCTGTGCGTTTGGTGATCCCATGGGCCCATGGATTTAAGTCGATCAAGTGGCTCCAGCGCATCACGCTGACCAACGACTTCAAGGCCAACGACACCTATGCAAACCAGAACAACGATCCCGATGCGCCGCTGAAGACAGCGGCCTACATCGATTCCATCACCGGGAAGTTTCCTTCCGACCGGGAAGTTCACTTTCGCGGGCGCGTCATTTCAGGACTCTCCGGCTTGCAACGGGTCGAATTCTGGCTCCACCGCATCGCCCCCGGTTCCAAAGCGATCGCTCTCGACGACGATGTCTATCGTGCCGCACAATGGACGCCGTGCCAGTTGGAACCGGAGCCGCGCGACTGGACCGCCATCCTGCCCTCCGGTATCCGCCCACAGGACGTCCTCGGATTCGATCCAAAGTCGGGACGTCCACTGGTCTGGCCCCTGCGTTACAGCATGATTTCGTGGACGGCCTCCCTTCCCCCACTCCAACCGGGCACCTACGAGTTCCGAGCCAGGGCAGTCGACGGAAATGGCTTCGCTCAGCCTGAACCCCGTCCGATTCCCAAATCAGGCAAGAACGGCGTGGAAGTCCGGCGGTTTGAGGTGGTTTAAGCAGATTTTCCGTAACCACATGACGCCTGCGGCGGTCTCCACCCATGGATGAAACCGCTGATCGTTTGTCTCTTCATCATCGCCGGGTTTTGTGGCGTTTCCCTCGCCTACGACCCGCTCACCGTCTTTGGTGCCGGAACGGAAGTGGAACTCACGGTCCTGGACCCGGCCCGGAACCGGCAAATCCCATTGCTCGTTTACCTTCCCGCCGAGACCATCTCCGCTCCGGTGATCCTCTTTAGCCACGGGCTCGGGGGCACCCGAAATGGTTCCGCTTACCTCGGCAAACATTGGTCTGCACGGGGGTATGTCGCCTGCTTCCTTCAGCATCCTGGCAGCGACGACAGCGCGTGGCGCGACGCCCCACCCGGCCAGCGGATGCAGGCTCTCAAGCGGGCTGGCTCCCTCCAGAACTTCATGCTTCGAGTCAAGGACGTGCCTGCAGTTCTTGATCAACTCGGCCGGTGGCAGGAAGAGACGGGGCATCCACTCGTCGGCCGGATGGACTTGAAACACGTCGGGATGAGCGGCCATTCCTTCGGGGCGATCACCACCCAGGCGGTGAGCGGCCAAGCCGCTGGGGGAGTCCAGCGCTTCACGGACCCCAGAATCAAGGCCGCCCTCCCCATGAGTCAGAGCCCCCCGGCCCTCGGCAGCACTGCCGAAGCTTTTGGGAGCGTCAAGATCCCCTGGATGCTGATGACCGGAACCAAGGACACCGCCATCATCGCCGACTTCACCCCTGAGAAGCGAGCCAAGGTCTATCCCGCCCTCCCTCCCGTTGGGAAATACGAGCTGGTGCTCGACAACGCGGAGCACTCCGCCTTCACGGATCACCCGTTGCCCGGTGACAAGGAGGCACGCAACGCCAACCACCACCGGGTCATCCTCGCTCTGAGCACCGCGTTTTGGGATGCGTATCTGAAGGAAGACGCCGAAGCAAAGGCGTGGCTCGACGGTGACGGGGTGAACTCCGTGCTGGATTCCCGGGACAGCTGGCAGCGCAAGTGAGGCAACTCAATCGTTTACCATGATCAACCTCGCCGTTTCAAACGAACCTGTGGGGACTCCACTACCGGAGATTGGAATCTGGAGGAGCCCAAGACCTACATGGTTGAGGAAGTCTCCGTCCTGAAGAAAGACCCCGGAAACAGTGATAGCCGGAGCGCCGGGAGGACTCAATCTCCCCGAAAATGTGCCAACGGACGGCACGACACGCCCGCTCCAGGGGACAGCGGCGGCGGGCGACACCCGGTACAAGGACAATGTATTGCGCAGCACAAAAACCTCTGGCAACACCACGGGAGGAGCCTCGTCGTAGGATGCCTCGATTTGGAGGCGATCCAGCCCAAGGGCTAGCCCCAGACCTTGGGCACTCACCACCGGAAGCCATCGGCTCACGCTCCCGATCACCTCCAACGGGCCAAAACCGCCCCGGTAGCTCTTGGAGGTCGCAATGGCCTTCTTGCGCCACTGCAGTCCATCCGGCTGGGTCTCTGTCGAGCCGCCACGCCCAGGAGTGCCTAAATCGCCAATCGTGAGAATGCCTCCGAAAAAGGATTCCGTTTTGTCCGGGTAAGGCTGGGCAAACACCACTGCCTGATTGGTCTGTGAAAGGTTGAGCGCCAGCGTGGTGGCCTGTCCGTCCCCAAGAACAGTTCGCAATGAGATCGCCCCGGCTGAGCTAAATGCGCCAGTGGCGTATCCGACCCCGGCTGGAATCGTCGCCCGGCTCCCGGAAAAGACGTGCTCGAAGGCGACAGTCACCCGCTGCACTGGGCTTCTCCCGGGCTTGGCCAACCGGAAACCACGTAAGTCATCGGAGCCTTGACTGCCAGTGACTAGGTCTTCGGTCAAGGGCAAGACGAAGGTCACAGGCGTAGCAACGGAGGGGAAATCGACCACGACCGTTTGCTCGCCGCCCACCGGCGGATTGGAAAAAGATCCCTTTTGGCTACGGACGGGCTGCCCCTGCATCTCCAGGGTGGCGGTGTAAGCTCGGGGCTGGGTTATGACTATTTTGGCCTTACCAACCGGCAAGCCAGCTCTCTCAATGAGGGCCTCAAAGGTCCCGGCGTAAAGATAGGGCGAAACAGAGAAGTTGAACGGCAGGCTGGGTTTGACCGCTGGGCCCACGACCTTTCGAATTTCCCCAGTACCATCCCGAATTTCACCAGTAATGGTACCCTTCAAGCGTTGGGTAAGCGCATCAAAAGTGACCCCGGGGGGTAAACCCGTGAATGCAAATTTCTGCGCCCCGGTCAGGCCCAAAAAACTGAGGTCCACATCGACGGTATCCCCAACCCGGTAAACCAGCGAAAGAGCTTCCAGCCCCGTTTCCTCGTAGTCGGTGAAGCCATTCGTATCACTGTCGATCGTTCCATCACCTTGAATACTGAACTCGAAGGGGTCCTGATCCGGGTCGCCGTTGATGATGCTGATCATCGCATTGCGAGGGCCAGGAGCGCCAGCCGTGAAGCTCACCTGAAATGTGGTCTTGCCTCCCGCAGCCACCGGCGAGGCGGGTGCGAGAGTCACATCGAAGTCCGTCGATTCAGGCCCAGAAATCCCGACGGCACCGACAGCCAAAGGTGCCGTGCCGGGATTGGAGATGATGTAGGTCCGAGTCACTGGAACGCCGCTCACACCGCCCCCGAACCCCGTGTGATCGGTCGTCGTCGGCGTCGCATCGCCGGCGGCGATCTCCAGACCATTGCCTGTGATCACCAGATTGGGCGGGATGGTGGCGCGGGCGACACGTTGAGCGGGAGTCAATCCCGCAGTGCTAAACTCGCCGCCCACAAAGAGACTTCCCCCAGCCACCGCCATGGCTCGAACTTCCCCATTTAGCCCTGAACCCAGCGGAATCCAGGCGCTGCCATTCCACCGGCCGCTCGTGTCGCCGGAACCTCTGGCGTAAACATCGCGCCCAGAGATCACCACGGCGGAGACCGCTCCGGTTCGCCCGGTACCCAACGCACTCCAGGCCGCCCCATCCCATCTGGCAATGTTCGCCGCCGGAATGCCCCCGGCGTTCGCAAAGGAGCCCCCCGCATAGAGGTTGGCCCCGGACACGGCCAGGGCCGAAACGGGGCCGTCTGTCCCCACGCCTAGGGCACTCCAGACTTTGCCATCCCATTTCGCCACTCGGCTCACAGGAACCGCCCCGGAGAAGGTTGTGGTGAACGCTCCCCCGGCATAGAGGATCGTGCCGGAAAGCGCCAGCGCGTCGACCTCACCGTTTAGCCCGAGGCCGACTGTGGTCCAACTGCTGCCTGTTGAGCGCGCGATAAAGTTCGCGGTAGCTCCAGCCGTCACTGAGAAATTCCCTCCGGCGTAGACCGTGGTCCCAGTAACGGCCAGCGCCCGCACAGAGGATGTCGATCCTGTGATGCCCGGGCCCACGGCGGCCCACGTCGAGCCGTTCCATTGAGCCACATTCAGGGCGGCTTTCCCTCCCGCAGTGGTGAACTCCCCGCCCACGTACACTCTTGTTCCGGAGACCGCCAACGCGTAAGCGGTTGCCCCCCCCGGAGCAGTCGAGCCAAGCCCCGTGCCCAGAGCACTCCAGGCGGTTCCATTCCATTTGGCGATGCAACTGGCTGCGACCGCTCCCGCCGTCGAGAAATCTCCCGCCGCATAGACATCGCTACCAACTACCGCCAGAGCATAGACAACTCCATCGATCCCCGCAGCGAGGTTCGACCAATCCGAGTCGGCAAACGTCGGATCAATGCGGACCGGATAGGCGGCGCCGCGATCTTCCACGCGAATGTCGAGCGCTCCGCCTTCAGTGACTTCGAAGCGGGCTGGCAAGACGCGACCTGCGGCATCCGAAACGCGCAGTCGATGGTAGGCCAATTCACGACCGGTGCCCTCGACAATCAACCTAGCTCCATCAGCGGCCTTTTCCGCAAGAGCGCCGGTGAGTTCCAGCGATAACACCAAATCTCCACTTCCCGCTGGCCGGATAGGCACGACAAAATCTTGCCGGATTCCGTCCAGGCTCACGGAGTATTCTTCCACGACCCCGTCGCGCCTCCAGGCGACAAGTTCCGTGGTCGCACTGACTGCCCCCTCGGAGGCCAAGGCAACCTTTTCGTCCGGTCGCCCCAGCGCCATCGCCCGAACCCGGATGCCCCCTCCAGGAATGGCCCCTGGCTCGGTTGATTGAAGCCACAGTCCATCCGGTGCCGCCCGGCCCGCGAGGCGCTGAAAATCGGCCCTGAGGACCGCACCTCCAACCAGCGGGGTGATGGCAAGGCCATCGCCGGAATATTGCTTCTGGGCCGCTGCCCCCAATTGGTGAATCGGGATCGACTTTGGTTCATCGCCTTGAGTCTGCTGGGGAAACAGGGCAAAGGAGACAAGGCTCAGCGAGCCGAGCATCGGTAAAACTCTGAGTGGGTTCATGGGGATGAGGGGCAAGCCTGGGCTAGGGGTCACGAGAAACCTTCACGCAGGCTCGAAGGAGGTTTTGATATCTTCTCAAGAATGGCCCCTCCAGTGCAAGGAAAAGGGCGCACCATTTTCACTCCAGGCCAAGGACCATGGTTCAAGCGGAGGCTGCGAGATTGAGCACGGGGCACGATCGTTCTGAGATCGGCCTGGATCATGATGGCCGAAAACAACCACCTTCCTCATTGCTCTCCCTGTTTTGCGATGCGCCCGGAGTGACATCAAAGCCGCCAATGTTTGACCACAGGAGCCAGGACGCCACGGCTCAGGACTTCGATGAACCGCCACGGCAATTGTCGTGCCAGCGGGAGATGCCGATCGACGACCGCGAGATACTCCATCACGGGCTCACCGCCACGGTGCGCCTTGAAGCGACCGACCCCCGCACTCAGATTCAACGGGAGCCCTTGCTCGCGTGCCGCAAGGATCGGCAGGACCGCGAGGCGACGGTAAAGGCCGAGGGAGGCTGGAAGGGACAGGTCATAGCCCACGATCGGCGAGACCATCGTCCGGTGAATGGGGCCACACGCCTCCACTCCCACGAAATGCCCGTCCGGATGGCGCAAGGCGGTAAAGCGGAGATTCCGCCCACGCCAAAGGTGCAGCAACCAGTCCACCGAATAGCGCGGATTGTGCTGAGAATATTTTCGGAGGTAGAGATCTTCATAGAGCGCCTGCAGACTCGGAAAATCACTCTCGCTGAGATCTTCATGATCGACCCGCTCCAGGTCGCCCCGATTGAGCAAGGCCGCATCCTTTCGCACATCCCGAGACCGTTTCACCGCGATCGACCCCGGATCATACCACCAGACTTGGCGACTGGGGATTAGGCGGGCACCGGCTGCACGCAAGGCTTCCATGAGGGGCCCACTTTCCCGCGCATTCAAAGTCCGGAAGACCAAGGCGTGCGACGGCCACCGCGCTTTCAGCCGATCCAAAGTGGCAGAGAGAGAGCGCCCATTCCAAGCCGGCCAAGGATTAGTGGACATCAGCCAGTTATTCACCATGACTACGCGATTGCATTCCGCCGCGCGGAACCATCCTCCGACTCCTTCGAGCAAGGCGGCGAACGGCACGCCCAACCCTGGAGACACCGCACGCCGAACCTCCTCCTGGGCATAAGTGACGTAGTGTGTGTAAGGCGAACACACCCAGGAGTTCTCCCATTCCGCCTCGTTGACGGTCAGGGGTAGCTCAAACCCATCGACCTTCAGAAAGTAGCAACGGGTCTTCAGATTCGGCGCGCACCACCTGGCACCATGATCGAGAACAGGCCCAAACCATTCGGCCAAATGTGTCTCTGCAGGCATCGAGGAGATGGCGATCTCATTCTCCATTGTATTCGATATCCAGAGTCGAAGCGGCCAAGATAGATACATTGTGCCGGATCGCTCGCCAGAGCAATTCGGCCAGGGCCGCTCCCTGTCCAAGGGAGGGACCCAAATCGGCCCCGCTGAAGATCACATCAGGAGAACGGCCCGGGAGTTGGCCTGCGACCAAGAGCATAGGCAAAGACAATTCGGCGCGACATTGCAACGGAGGGCACGGTGCCGGAATCCCACTGAGCACGGCGCTCCATCGGACATCGGAACCGAGCACGTGCAATCCACTCGTGAGGCGGGGATTGCACTCCAATACATAGAGACGACCGCTCTCTTCCATAAAGTCAAACGCCAGGCATCCTGTGTAACCCAGTTTCCGGGCTACGGCGGCGGTGAATCGTGCCACCGCATCCGACCACGTGGGCACAAACGCGCAACCCGCCCCCAGGCCCGCGCGAGCCGGACACTCATATTGGGTGAGGATCTGCACCACCCCATCGCGACACAAAGCCCAACTGCTAAACTCCCTTCCGTGCAATCGTCTCTGCGCCATCCACCGGCCACGATCTCCCGCCGGAGGCTCAAATCGCGTTCGCGCGGCGAATCGGGAATAGAGCGGTTTCCAAACCAGATCCGCTCCGGCGGGTGCTTCATCTCCCGCCCATGAATCCGGGGCTCTGATTTCCTCGCCGAGGGCTTCCACCCAGCGCGCAAACCGCAGTTTGTGGTGCAATCGATCCAAAATCTCCATAGGAGGAAAAAGCAACTGCGAGCCCTCGGCCAAACGCTCCCAGGCGGAGGAAAGATGAAACACTTCTTCGCAGGTCGGCCAAAGCAAATCGACCCCCTCATTTGCGACGATCCCTTCGATCTCACGAAGAAACCCAGGCCGATCGACGATCGGAGAGGGCACCCGGTAGTGTGCCGCATAGGCACGGGAAAATCGCCCCAATGGAAAGTGCAGGGAATCAGCCCCGATCACCTGAAAGCCCTCCCGGCAAAGCCGTCGCGCCAGATCGAGGGTCGCCGGAGCACGAGTCCCCGTGAGGAGGATCTTCTCAATCATCACGTGAAATTCCGGCGAACCCGGCGCCGCTTGTGAGCCCCAGCCGGTCGCACCCAATCCACCCGGACGAGCGTGGGCACCCTCGCCCCTAGATCACGGCAAAGCTCCTCCACCCGCGATTGCACCCCTTCCAGCCCACACGCCCCGGACAGGCTGATCTCCCAGATATCCGGGGATGTTTGCACGACTCCATAGTCGATCCCTGCCGGAACGCCAAGGACGATCGCCCGTCGCACGAAATCGGGAAAGATTGTCACTTCGCCCTCCCCCTCGGATCGTGGCAATCGCAAAACATCGTCGCAACGCCCTTCGATGCCACCTAACGTTTCGAAGGACGATCCGCAGAGGCAAGGCGGGGCGTTGTCACGCAGAATCACATCGTCCAATCGATACCGCACGATGGGCTGGGTCAATCGCCGAAAATCCGTCAGGACCGGCGTGTAGCGCGTGCGTTCGACGTCGAGCCATTCCTTCTGGACCACCACCACATCTTCATTCCAGTGCAACCGGCCCTGCGGACAGGTGGCGGCAAGGAATCCCTCGGTGGCCTGATAAATCTGACCCGGAACACAACCAAACCCCGCCTCAATCCTGTCGCGATCCCGCTCATCAAGTACGTCGGCCACGCTTAGCAAGATCCCCGGCGGAGACAGAAGCGACGTGGCCTCCGTCGACTCCGCGATGCGCCGGAGCACCGAAGGAGGTGCCGCCAAAACGGTCGGCCTCAGCTCTCTCAATCGCGCCAGGTGATTCTCCAAGGGGGTATACAAATCAAAGAAGGAAAAATGGAAACGGCGCGATCCGACGGTCTGATACAAAGGACTATCCGCACGCAGAAAAAGGGCGGCACGATGCTCCTGGAGAAGCGTTCCCTGGAGCACCCTGGCGAGAAGCATGCCGGCCCACAAACGCCGTTCCGCAGGACTCGCGAGGAAGATACCCCGGCTGCCCGTCGTTCCCGACGAAAGCCCCACCGTCAATCCGCGCAGCGTTCTTGAAAAGTCACGGGTGCGCTCCGCCTCTTCTGCCACAACCATAGCCTCCTCCAAGCGAACGCCCGCCGTATTCCACCGCTCAAAATTCGACATCATGTCGCGCTTCCCGGAAACCGGCCACTCCCGCCAGTGCTCCAATCCATAGTCTTTGAGCCGTTCCTGAAAATAGCGAGAACCCGCCCCAACGCGCCGAAGGTGCCGCCGGACCTCTTGTTCCTGCCAGGCGTCCAGCTCCACACGCTCAAGCCGGGCGGCAAAGCGATCCCTGGCCCGTGCGTAGTGCCAAAGCATCCCGAGCCGGTCGATCATGGCCGTGCAATCCGCGCCGCCGTCTCCGGACAATGACAGGGCACGATGGTGAGTTCAGGCTCCTCCAGATGCAAGCGATGCAGGCGCGCCAGTGTCTGCCGGTAGGCCTCCCAGTCGTGCAACAGGGCGGTCACTCCATGGGGCATCCGATTCCCACGAAACGCAGCGCTCAACCAGCACGCATCCGCCGCCAGAAGCACCGGCCGCCCGTCGCTCCCGGCGAAACGAATCCCGATCTGGCCGGCCGCATGCCCGGGCAGGGCGATTGCCGCGATCGATCCATCCCCGAAAAGATCGCCACCGTCTTCCAGCCAGCGGAGACGTTCCCCGAGATCGGCTGGGACCAGCCCGGGGAGGAATCCCTTCCTTACGGCCGCCAGCCCCGTCAGATCCTTGACTGCGTCCCATCCCTCTTTGCTGGCATGGATCGCCGCATTGGGGAAATCTCGAAGCCCTCCGATGTGATCGGCATGCCAGTGAGAAACGATGACATGTGGGACGGATTCCGGGGCGATCCCGCGCCGACGCAGAATCCCGGCGATCCCTTCCGGTTCGCTCAACGTGGCCGGTGCCAGAAAACGATAGATCCGGTAAGGCCACTGCGCCGTTTCCGTAAAGAAGCGAGATGAGTAGCCCGTATCGAAGAGGACCGCCCCATGCCGTTCGTTCTCCAGAAGCACCGCAGTGGCAAAACAGCGAACGATCTTCCGCCACGAGCCGCCAGAGAGGAGAATCGCCTCGTGGGCTTCCGTCCATCCGTCCGATAGCACCGTCCACTTCCAGGTATTCATGCGGCCCCTTCTGCGATTCTCCACGCCCTTCCGCATTCCTCCAGAGCGGCCCGCACATCCGTTTGTGGTGCGTATCCAAGCTCTTCCCGGGCTGCCGTGACATCAAGCGTTTGTGTGAAAGCAAGGACTCCGGCGGAGTATCGGGTCAACGGGGGCTCCCAACGCCCCAAGGTAAGAACGTGGGAAGTCCATTCCAAGGCTCCTGCCACGGCGAGCGCCTGGCCGATCGGCACATGTCGATATCGCACATTCAACCCGCAGGCGCTCAGCAACGTACCCAGGACTTCGCTACGCGGTAATGGATCATCGCTGGAAATGTGATAAGTCCGGCCGCGACAGCAATCCGGAGCCGCCAAGGCCAATCCGACCGCCTCCACCGCATCGCCGATCCAGGTCAGATCCATCAGCGGATCCTCTGCTCCCACCAAAGGAAACACGCCCCGGCGCGCCACCCGGATGATCCGTGGCAACAGAGTGGTATCGCCAGGGCCAAAGAGAGCCCGGGGCCGGAGCACGACCGCCCCCGCTGCAATCGCCCGGAGCTCAGCCTCCCGCTTCGTCGCGATGTAGTGGTTCCCCGCCCGCGAGCTCCATGGAGTGGACTCCGTCAGCTTGTGCTGATGCTGGAGGGCGAAGAGGACGCTCGGGGAGGAGATGTGCACCAAGCGCCCGACCTTTGCCGAGGCGCAAGCTTCCAGAACATGGCGTGTGACATCGACATTGGCGGCGACAAACTTCGCTCGCGGGCCCCAAGGAGCCGACAGAGCAGCTGCATGCACCACGGCGTCACATTCCTTGACCAGTTCTCTCAGCCTGCCCCGCTCCCGGGCAAGATCACAGGACTGAAAGGAAACCCCACAGCTCTCCAGGTCCGCGCCGACTCGCAGATTGCGCCCGATCCCCCGAACCGCGACCCCCTGGCGCGCCAACTCCCGGGCGATCGCCCCCCCCAGGAAGCCCGTGGCTCCGGTGACAAGAACGCGAGTCATATCGATCAATAGCGGAGCAGTGCTGCCCCCAACGAGAATCCCGCCGAAGTCCCCAACAAGAGAACCGTCTGGCCGCGCTGCAATCGTCCCGAGGCGACGATTTCGTGTAGCGCGAGCGGAATCGAGGCGGCGATCACGTTCCCCTGATTCTCGATATTGACCACGAACTTGGCGGCGGGAATGCCCAATCGCCGCCGAATGTGCTTGAGTGCAGGCAAACTCGCTTGGTGCGGCACCACCCAATCGATCTCCTTCCAGCGCTCCTTTTCTGTGCCGATCAATTGCGAGACAAACGGATCGATCTTGGCGGCCGCCATGCGAAACACGGCGGGACCGTCCATGTGAAAAAGGTAGTCCTCGGTGTTCTTGCCGGCCGAATGCTCCGTCGCATGCAGAGCCGTCCCTCCACCCCGAATTTCGGTCAGAGCCGCGCCTTCGGGCCAGGTCTCCAGGATGCACCCAAGAAGGGCCGATGAGTCCACATCACCTCGATCCACCAACACCGCCGCCGCGCCGTCGCCCATCAATCCCGCGGACTCCGGCTCCTTCCAGTTCACGCCTTTTGAGGCAATCTCTGAACACACAATCGCGATGCGCTGGAAGGCATTCGTGGCGATCAGGCCCGCCGCCACCTGAAGCGCCGCCACAAAGCCCAGGCAAGTGGCGTTCACGTCGAAACACGGAACCCTGCTCCACCCCATCGCTGCCGAAATCAAGGAGGCATTGCAGGGAATTGGCTGCTGCGGAGTGCCCGCCGCCGCGATGACCAGATCCGGCATCGGATCAGCCCAAGGGCTTGTTCGTAAAGCCGCGCGCAACGCCTCGGCCCCCATCGCGGCCGCAGATAACTCCCCCGCCTGGTGCCGTTCGGCGACCCCGGTATGACTCAGGGTCCAACCGGACTGCATCCCAGTACGGAGATCGATCTCCGCCGAGGAAACCACCGTGGGAGGCAAGTATTGGCCGGTCCCGGCAATGCGGAGCGGGACGGGGGCGCGTGAGGCGGCGAGGGTCATTCCGAGCGTCACCCATCCTCCGCAATCTGGCGTCGCGCAAATTTCGCGTGCCCCGCCCTAGCGGGAGTCAACCGTGGCTCCGGCCAAGGAAAGCTCAAATGCCGTCCAGCCCTCGGCGCTTTCCAGCAGTTTGAGATCTCCTCCATGCGCGCGGGCGATTTCCCTCGATAGGGCCAAGCCCAGTCCGATTCCCTCTCTGCGGGACCGCGCCGGATCCACGCGATGAAACCGTTGAAAAACCTTCTCCTGCTCGGCCTCCGGGATGCCCGGGCCAGTGTTCGCCACCGTGAGGACTGCGCGCCCCTCGCGCAATTCAAGGCGGAAGCGGACGATGCCCGATTCGCAATTGTAGCGAAGCGCATTGGTCGCCAAGTTCTGCAAGAGTTGGTGGATGAGGATCTGGTCCGCAGCGACCATCACTCCCTGCGCCACCTGGTGCTCGATCCGGATCTGCTTCTCCGCGAGGATCTCGCTATCCCCAATGACCTCCGCGACCATGACGCTCAGGTCGAGGCGCTGCAAATCAAGCGGCAATCTCCCCGCGTCCGCCTGAGAAAGGAGCAGGAGCTTCTCCACGATCGCCTTCAGTTGTTCCACCTCATCCAAGAGAACGACCTGACGCTGCTGCTCCGGTGATCCAGATGAGGCATGCTGGAGGGATTGTTCCAGCTCTCCCTGGAGCACGGTCAGAGGAGTCCGCAGCTCGTGCGCGGCATCGGCTGTAAAGCGCAGCGCCTGTTGGAAGCTCGATTCCAATCGTTCCAACATCGCATTGAAGACCTCGATGAGTCGTTGGAACTCGGTGTCGTAGCCGCCGCCGGTGAGCCGGTAGCTGAGATCACGGGCATTGACCCCTTCGACCGCCTGGGTGAGCAGACTGACCGGTCGCAGCGCCCGGCGCGCGAGAAGCCAGCCCCCGCCCGCCACGAGAACCAGGGCAATAGGCATCCAAAGCAGGAAGGCCGCGCGCAATTCCTCCATCCCGGCCTCCACCTCACGCAGGTTGACCCCGATCACCAAAGCGGCCCGGGGATTCCCCATCACTCCTAGCCGCCAGAACTTTCCTCCGCCCGAGCGTGTCACAAAGACCGGCTGGAGACGCGGGAGCGGTGGATTGTCCCGTGAAAGGGGCTCGCCAGGACGCGGCGGTGCCCGATGCAGCTGGTTCACCGGGTCGAGTTCCGCACGGACCGAGGGATCCACCGGACCCGGCTTCGGCAAACTCAGGATGTCCAGATCATTGGGCCAACCGCCTGAGCGATAAACCTCATGGCCATCCTCATCGCGAACCAGAAGCAGATAACGTTGGGTATCCTCCCCACCGACGAAGCGCAGGGCGTTCTCAAAGCGCTCCCAGTGATCCCGGCCAAAAATCCGATCGAGGTTGGCGGAACCGAGATTCCGAACTTCGCGATCAAGCCGGTTCATCTCGATGCGGTAGTTCACCTTCCAAAAAAGCCAGCCGCAACCAGCCAAAAGCCCACCGGTGAGGAGAGCTGAGAACAGAGCGATCTTGAAGCGAAAGCTGGAGGGCTTCACAAGGACGTTCCCTCCTTCCGGAACCGGTAGCCAACGCCGCGCAACGTTTCAATGAGAGGGTTCTCCAAATCATCCGAAATCTTGCGCCGTACTCGCTGGATGTAGACATCGACCAGATTGGTCCCCGGATCGTGATGATAGTTCCAGACCCGCTCGCAGAGCTGAGTCCGCGTAAAGACGCGCCCGGGCGAGTTCATGAGGCAGGTCAGGAGCGCAAACTCCCGTGCGGACAGCTCAATCGCCTGCCCCGCGCGAGCCACCTCCCGGGTCAGCAAGTTGACCGTCAAATCATCCGCGCGGAGGACGCTCGAACCGCGTTCGGACGAACGCCGCAGAATAGCGTGCATCCGGGCGATCAGTTCGTCCATGTAGAACGGCTTGGGCAAGTAGTCGTCCGCGCCGAGGTTGAGCCCCTCGACTCTTTCATTCGGTGAAGCGCGTGCGGTTAGGAGAATTACGGGGACACGGTTTCCCTTTTCTCGAAGCTGCCGGAGGATACTCAGCCCATCGCGCCCCGGGACCATGATATCGAGCAGAAGGAGATCGTAGGTGCCTTCCAGGGCCATCGCAAGGCCTTCGTCGCCATCGCGACATTCATCGACGACAAAACCCTGTTCCGTCAGGGCCTTGCCGACGAAGTCCAAGATCTTACGGTCGTCCTCGACGAGCAGCACTTTCACCGGCCCATGATACGGCGCACCCGGCCCCGGTCACAATCCCCGGAGGCAATAATTACAACTTTGTCATCCATTTGTGGGCGCGCTGTAATAGGTCCAGCCAAGAATACCAGCATGAAGATTCAAAGCCTGCTTCTGCTCACGGGGATCGGCCTGCTCTGTCCGGCCCTGTCCCAGGCCCATGATTTGATTCCCACGAATCCAGCGGCGCGGGAACGACTCCGCAAGCAGATCGAGCAAGCCTGGATGCAGGATCACCCCCAAGCCCTGCCAACGCCAGACCAGCAACTTCCCCTCGAAGTGGCCTCCCAAGGGGACACCCCGGTCGATCTCTCCAAAGCACCCGCCAAATCCAAGCCGTTTCAGGCCTTCCTGCCCGCGCTGCAGCTCACGTGGGACAACGACTTCCTCTACATCGGCTCAAACGGTTTGCCGGCCCATCCAATGATGATCGGGATCACCGCCTGGCAACAGCAGGTTCCCCTCCCGCAAGCCTACTCCGGCGATAATCTCTGGCGCCTTCCGCTGAAACCGAAACCCGCCGCCACGCCCGCCATGATCAAGGGCCGCTTTCTCCGGGGCGCCATCGCCTTGGGCGTCAACGGAATCCCGATCTTCAATCCCCAGAACAACCGGGGTGAAGTTTCCTATGAAATCGGCGAACTCGACAAGTGGGGCGGTCACTGCGGTCGCGCCGACGATTATCATTATCACATCGCGCCACTGCACCTCCAGTCGATCGTCGGCAAGGATCAGCCGGTGGCCTACGCTCTTGATGGCTACCCGATCTATGGACTCACCGAGCCGGATGGTTCGCCAGTCACCGGCCTGGACGAATGCCACGGGCATGAGCTTCCCGGCATCGGCTATCACTACCACGCCGCGATGGAGTATCCCTATGTGATCGGCGGTTTCCATGGCGAAGTGGTCGAACTGCAGGGGCAAGTCGATCCCCAGCCCCGCGCCACCCCGGTACGGGAAGCCCTGCCCGCTTTGCGCGGAGCGGAAATCACCGGCTTCGAAAAGATGGGAGAGAACAGCTATCAACTATCCTACAAGGTCGGCGGGGACGCCCGGGCGGTGCGCTACAGCATCCAGCCTGATGGAACCTACCCATTCGAATTCGACAACGGTCGCGAGGGCACCACGAAGGAAGTCTACACAGCACGTCCTGGCGGCGGTGGCGATCCAGGCCGTCCCGGCGGACAAGGCAAGGGTCCCGGCAAGGGTGGCCGGGGCATGCGCGGCGGAGGCGAGGAACCACCTCCTCCACCGCCCGAGGACGAGCCACGCCCTCCTAGGCCTCAGGCTTCCCAAGGGCAAGGCCTCACGGATCCCAACGGGGACGGAATCATCTCCGCGCAGGAATTTGCGGAAAACGCCAAGCGCCAGTTCACCACCGGCGGCGGCAGCGGCGGCTCACTGGCCGATGCCATGTCCAAAGCCCGTACGAAGTTCCAAACGATTGATACCAATCACAACGGCAAACTGGAGGCACCGGAGTGGCAGGCAGCCAGCCCGCTGACAACCGAACCTTCTGCCGACCCGGAGCAACCGCGAAGCAGCGACGGCAAATTCCTCTTGAGTAGCCCAAAGGTTGAAGAAGGAGGAGAACTACCGCTCGACTACACCGGCGATGGTCGCGGCGTCACCCCACCTCTGGAGTGGAAGGGCGCCCCTGCGGGAACCCAGAGCTATGCGATCGTGATGGATCACATGGATCGGGAGGGCAACAAGAAGTGGTACTGGACGCAATATGATCTTCCCGGCAACGCGAGAAGCCTCGCTGAAGATGCACACGACGTCGGCAAGTTGGGCACCGGATTCAAGGGCCAGATCGGGTATGAGCCGCCTCGTTCGCAGGGTCCGGGAGCCAAGACCTATACGATCACGATCTACGCACTCTCGGCAACTCTCCAGATTCAGCAATCTCCCGGTGAAGTCGATCGCGAACTACTCATTGCCTCCATGAGCGGAAAGGTTCTGGCGTCCTCCTCCCTCAACGTCGTCCACACCAACGGGGGCGCCCCAAAGAACGCTCCACCCACGCCACCAACGGAGCCGAGCAGTGGCAAGAAGCCGGGTCAGGACGGCCTGATCAAACCCAGCCTGAGTGACACCATCAAACTCAACGTCTATGCGGACAACTGGTTCATGCTTTATGTCAACGGCCGTCTCGTCGCCGTCGATCCGATCCAGTTCACACCGCACAACGTCGTCAGTGTCGATTTCCTGCCGGAATATCCCATGACCATCGCGGTGTTGGCCAAAGACAACGCGGATCCCAAGACCGGGATGGAATATGGGACCAATATTGGCGACGGCGGTTTAGTGCTCAAATTCGCCGATGGCACCGTCACGGATGCGACCTGGAAGGCGAAGAGCTTCTTTCACGGCCCGGTGGGCGGCGACACCGCCAATCCTCGCGTGCAATTGGAAGCGTTGCCTGAGAATTGGTGGGCCGTGAATTTTGACGACAGTTCCTGGGCAAACGCAAAGGAATATACCGTCGAGGAGGTCGATCCCAAGCAACCGTATTTCGACAATGACTTCGAAAGCGCCAAGTTCATTTGGACCGGCGATTTGGCCCTCGACAACACCATCGTTTTCCGCAAGCGCGTCGAGAAACCCGGCTGGACACCCCGCTGGAACACCAGGCCTGACCTTGACGTGACCGGAGCACCGACCCGTTGACTTCCATGAGAATCCCGCTTTTCTCCATCCTGGCCGCAGCCCTTTCCGCCTCCGCCGCTCCGAAGGCCCCGAACTTTGTCTTCATCGTCGGCGAGGCGCAAGGTTGGGCCAGCATGTCCGCTCCTCTGGACGATCGCCATCCGGTTGAGTCCAAGAGTGATCTCATCCTCACGCCAAACCTGGACCGCCTGGCCGCATCGGGGGCCCGCTTCTCCGACTTCTACGCATCATCCCCACGATGTACGCCGTCGCGGGCGACCTACTTCACCGGTCTGAGCCCGGCCCGCCTTCACATGACCTTTGTGGGCGAAGGGAAGAAGGAGGGAGCCGCGAACCCTGGCGACAAAGTGATCTGCCCGGTGAACGAGTCGGAGATTCCGGCTGAGGTTCTGACCATCGCGGAATTGTTGAAGCGACACGGGTACGCCACGGCGCACTTCGGAAAATGGCATGCTGGAAAGCTCAATCCCAAAGAGCATGGATTCGATGAAAACGACGGTCCCAACAGCAATGGCGGCCCGGAGAATGTCATGGAACCCAATCCGAAACAGGTGCTCGAAATCACCAAGCTCGGGATCGATTTCATGACCCGGCAGGCCAAAGCAGAAAAACCTTTCTATCTCCAGATCTCTCATTATCCAGGCCGGAGCATCGACGCCGCCCTTCCGGAAACGATCGAAAAGGTAAAACAGCGACTCAACGACCGCATCGATGCCGCTCGCATCGGGACGGCGGCGGGCAACGAGGACATCGACACCACCATTGGCAGGGTCCTCGACCAGATCCAAAATCTGGGAATCGGGGGCAACACCTATGTGTTCTACAGCGCGGATCACGGAGCCCAGGGACGAGGCGCCAATGGAGCCCTCACGAACGGCAAGGGCACAGTTTGGGAGGGAGGAATTCGCGTGCCGCTTCTCTTCGCCGGCCCGGGCATTCCAGCCAATCGCTTTGTGCATACCCGGGCCAGCGGTGTCGATCTATATCCGACGGTCGCGGAACTGGCGGGAATCCCTCAAGCGGAGCTTCCTGCGGAGTTGGAAGGAGGCAACCTCGTGGCCCTGCTGAAAAGCGGCGATAGCCCGGTCGTAAAGAGAACTCGTGAAGAGTTTGTGATCCACTTCCCGCATTATGACAAGGACCAGATCGGACCTGCTTCCGCGATCCTCCTCGGAAACTACAAACTCATCCGTGTCTATGAAACGGAGAAGCGCATGCTCTTCGATCTCTCCAAGGATATGGCTGAACAGAAGGATCTCGCCGCCGCACAACCCAAGGTCCTCGCGGAACTGGACGGCCGCCTCACGGCTTACCTGCAAGCAGTGAAGGCCGGGATGCCCGAACCCAATCCAAATTACGATCCGAACGGCGCACGATCCGGGGATCTCCATGGCGGAAAAGGTGGTGGCGGCAAGAAGGGCATGGGCAAAGGGAAAGGTCCTCTCTGATGAAAACCCGCATTCTATTCCTACTGATCGCTTCATCCTGTGTCCTCTTCATGGCCGCCGGCCCCGGGGGCAAAGGTGGGCCCGGAGGCGGAGCCGCCGTCGAACCGGCGGTCGTCCCCGATTACCTCTTCAACGTGGTTCTCGGACGGCCCGGGCCGGACCGGATCACCGCGAGTGTCCTGGCATGGCAGGATCTGGAGGGATACCTGGCCTATGGACAAAGCGGAGGAGCATTGGTTCAGCGCACGCCCCAATTCAAGTTACCGAAAGGCCAGGCACTGGAATTACTCATCGACAAGCTCAAGCCGGACACCCAATGGCAATACCAATTGAACTACCGTCTGCCCGGATCCAGCGAGATCTACCACGATGAGATCCGCACCTTCCAGACCCAGCGGTCTCCCGCCAGCTCCTTCACCTTCACGATCCAGGCAGATTCGCATTTGGATGTCGGCACCGATGTCAATGTCTACAGCCAGACCTTGGTGAACATGCTGGAGGATCGGCCGGATTTCCTCATGGATCTCGGAGACACCACCATGGTGGACAAATTCGGGCCCTTCTACCAACGGGCGGAAACCCAATACCGCGCACAACGTTACTATCTCGGAAGAATCGCCCACAGCGTTCCGATCTTTTTGACCCTCGGCAATCATGACGGGGAAACCGGAAGCCGGTTGACCGGTGAACCGGACAGCATGCCGCTCTGGTCATTGGGGATGCGCAAGAAATACTTCCCCAACCCGGAGCCCGGCGGCATCTATACCGGCAACCCCACTCCCGACAAGATCGGCGGCCTGCTTCAGGATTATTATGCGTGGGAATGGGGCAGCGCCTTGTTCGTCGTGCTCGACCCATTTTGGTTCACCACGGAGCGGGGCGGGCAGGACAATTGGGGAATGACCCTTGGGGAGGCTCAATACCGGTGGCTCGCCAAGACCCTGGAAAGCAGCCAGGCACCCTTCAAGTTCATCTTCATTCATCACCTCGTGGGAGGGCTTGGCCGGGATGTCAGGGGAGGAGCCAGACCGGCCCCCTATATGGAATGGGGAGGCAAGAACGTCGACGACAGCGAAGGATTCCCCCAGCATCGTCCCGGCTGGGAGATGCCGATTCACCAGCTTCTCGTGAAGAACCACGTCGATGTCGTCTTTCACGGTCACGACCACCTCTATGCGCGGGAAGAACTGGACGGGGTCATCTATCAGGAAGTTCCCCAACCCGGCCACCCGAGCGGCGGCACGCGGAGCGCGGAGGAATACGGCTACACCGGAGTCATCTTCGGAAGCTCCGGACATCTCCGGGTCAACGTATCCCCCAAGGAAACCGCGGTCGAATACGTGCGCGCCGCCGTTCCAGGCATCACCAAAGCCGACGTCGTCAATCGGTCCATTGAGCATCGTTATATAATTACCCCATGAAGAATTTTCCGATCTTTGCAGCCTTCGTTCTCCTGACGGGCAACTTGAGCGCGAAACCTCTCAACTTCGTTTTTATCCTGGCGGATGATCAATCGTGGAACGGCACCTCAGTTCCGATGATGCCAGATCGGGAGGATAGCCGCAGCCGCATCTTTCATACGCCCAACCTGGAAAAGCTGGCCGCCCAGGGAATCACGTTTTCCCAGGCCTATGCCGCCCACCCCAAGTGCGAGGCTTCCCGCGCCGCCATGCAGATGGGGCGGACCACCACGACCCTAAACGCCACGGACAAGAACTCGCGCCAGTGGTCGGCCCCGGTGACGGATTCGCTCGCCAACGTCCTGAAACACGCCAATCCTGCCTACCGAGCAGCCCACCTCGGCAAATGGCAATGGTTCCACACCCCGGAATCGATGGGCTACGATGTCAGCGACGGCATCACCATGAATGAGGACGGCGATTCCACGGATCCGGAGGACCCGAAGCGATCATTCAGCATGACGCGTCGGGCCGGAAAATTTATGACCACTCAGGTGAAGGAAGGACATCCGTTCTACCTGCAACTTTCCTACTATGCCGTTCATCAAACTCCTCAAGCGCTGGCCTCCACCTTGAAGAAGTATGAGAGCCTCTCCGGCGGCGGCGGTCGGGGCGACCGTGCGGTCGTGGCGGCGATGACCGAAGATCTCGACACATGCGTCGGCGAGGTGATCAAGAAACTCGACGCACTCGGCATCGCGAACGAGACCGTGGTGATCTACATGTCCGACAACGGTGGACGCACCGAAGTCCTCCAGGGAGGCAAGGGAAACGTCTTCGAGGGCGGTCTGCGCGTCCCGCTCATTGTGAAAGTCCCCGGCCTGCGCGGCGGGGCGTTTTGCAACGATCCCGTGGTCAGCTACGACATTTATCCCACGGTGCTCAATATCGCCGCGCCCGGCTTCGCCCTGCCCAAGGGAATCGAAGGTGGAAGTTGGAAATCGGTTCTCGCCTCCGGCGGCACAGGGAAAGTGACGCGCCCGATCGACCGCATGGTGTTCCATCAGGCGGTTGAGGTCGATCATCCGCAAACCGCCCTGCGCAAGGGAGATTACAAGCTGCTCTATTACTGGGATCTTCGGCAGAGCCAGCTCTTCAATTTGGTTGAGGATCTCTCCGAAAGCCATGATCTCGCGGCCGAACAGCCCGCCATGGCGACCGCATTGCTCGCGGAATTGAAAGCCCACGTCCGCGCGGGCTTCGGCGAGCAGGCCTTCGGTGCCCTGGAACGAGGCGAATTTCCCAAAGGAGGACCGGGAAACCGCCCGCGGAAGCCTCGCCCACAAAAATGAACGCTCAGGGCGCCTTCGCGGGAAGGCGGCAGGATTGCCAGGCGAGGAAACGCCATTTGCCGTCCGCCTCCTCGCGCCAAACCGCCAGGAAACTGAGCACTCCATCCATTCCACCGGTAGCCGTCTCCGCCTTGATGTGGGCGCGGCCGGTCATGAGGGCGATCTTGGGGGCTGGAAAGGTGAAACTCCGCTCCTCGTAGTCGTAGCCCACATACTTGGTGCGGCCTGAGACGATCAGCTCCGTGAGCGCGGCCTTGTTATCGACCACGCCGGAGGAATGAGCGTAGCGCAGTTCATCGGACAGCATCGCACCCAATCCGGCGGCATCACCTGCCTTGAAGGCGGCGACCCGCGCATCGTCGGCGGCTTCAAGGCTGGCCAATCGGCCATCGTCGGCGGCGTGAAGAAACGAAAGGGTGAGAAGGACGGCGGAACAGGCGGTGAGAACGGTTTTCATTGGGACTTCACCATACATTCCCTCCACCCGAAGCGGACCGACACTTTTCTTCAGGCTGCATCCGGTGTAGTCATGCGCCATGAGATCAACGCCCGCCCCTGATATCGTTCCGTGCAGCCCCTACCAAGAGGTCCTTGGCTTTGCCTACTTTCCCCGGATGCTGGCCAAAATCCGCCTGGAAGCGCAGGGCAACCTTTGGGAGGACCTCCATGCGAACCTCGGCAAAGGCCAGGATGCCTCGTGCGTGGAGTTCCTCCACATCACCTACGAAGACTTGAAGTCCAGGGTCCTCCAGGGCGGCACCGACGAAGAGATCCTCCAATGGTGCGAGGCACAGGGGCGCCCCCTCAACGACACCGACAAACTGGTTTGGAGATACTACGTCACCAAACTCGGCTGGAACGACCACATCTCAGCCATCCTGGCACGCCGGAAAGAGGAGAGCGGCTTGGCCCACCGGGAAGACATCGTGACGATCCCCCACTATATCGACGTCGACGAAGGCCGCGAAGTTTAAGGATGCAATCGCCACCAGGCGGACTCGACCCAGAAAAAGGTGGAGTAATAGAGCTGGGAATAGTCGAGATGGGCAATCATGCGCTCAATCGCCGGGGCATGCTGCTTCACCAATTCCGCGTCCGGGCAGAGCGTGAGGATCCAGGCTGCTGAGGTTGGCTCCCGGATGAAGGCGGACTCGCCGTGACGACGAGTGGAGATTTTGGCGAATTCACGCAACTGTCGGCCCGCAAGTTCGGACGCCTCCAGTTCGGTCACCTGCGGCTTCCACAACGGCATCATCGCCGCTCGCCAATCCTGGCTGAAGGTGGTTCCATCACCAGTTTGAAACTGGGTTCCCATCGGTAGACTCTCGGCGGCCAGATGGGCGCTCTTTGCCAATCCGTCGGCATAGGCCTTGCGCCAAGTTGGATCCGTCTCCATCTCCCAGAGCCCACGCAGAGCAGAAACGGAAACACAGGAGGTCCAGTTGTGGGTCCTGGCATAATCGAAGACCATCCCCGCCTCACAGATCTCCAACCGGCTCCGGTTCCCCTCTCCCCCTCGTTGGGCCAGAGCCTCCCGATATTGCGCGTCCCAGTGATCCTCCCCGGTGATCCTATGCATCAGCTTGAGCACGAAGAGGTGTCGTGGGGCGGTCTCAAAGGTGTAACCAAAGAATCCGCCGCGCTTTCCGAAGGGAGCCTCCGCCGGCATTTGCCAACGCAGCTTGATGATGGCATCCGTCGTCTGCCGCAAATGCTTCACGATCCGCTCCCGCTCCTCGGCGGTGGCCAAACCCGACTCTAGATAACACCAAAGCCCAAAATACCAGGGCATGGTCTGATCATTCGATCCCATCGGGTAATGCGAACGGCCATCGGTGCTCACGCCGCGCCCCACGAAGCCGGTCACCTCGCTGATGGAATTGAGGAAGAGTAACCCCTCCATCAAACGGCGCGCCTTCGCGGCATCGGCTTCTGATTTGGCGGCGCGCCATCGATTCAGCACTCCGTCCAGGTAGAGTCCGTTGAACATCGCGCCGTTCTCAATCGGCTGATACCACCCCAACGCGTTCGGCTTGCCCTCCCGGCATTCTTCCGGGGTGGGAAGGTTCACCGATCCGTCGAGATCGGTGAAATCAACCATGACCCCGTGGGGATCGATGAACCGGCGCCAAAGCTCCGTGTGCGCTTGTTCGATGGCTGCGGCCGGTTCCATCGCATTGGCGAAACCGGAAGAGAGTAGGCAGAGCGAGAGATTCGCCGCGAAGAGATGACGCCGTGTCATGGGCCCTCTTCTAATGCCAGCGTTGCAGTTCGACAATATTTCCTTCCGGATCGCACATGTAAATCAGCGTCAAGCGCCCCGCTCCCGGGATATCGAGCGTGACAAGTTGCCCCAGGTCGCGACCTCCATGCCGGACGATTTCGGATCGCTTCTCCTCGACGTCGTGGACCTCAAAAGCCACGTGGGCAAACCCGGGACGAATCAACGAGGAGGGCAAGGACGGTTCCTGCTCTACGTACTGAAAAATCTCTAAAGTCGGACCATTCTCCCCATGACCGGGCAACCGCAGATGGCAGCCTTTGGCATGAGCGCCCGGGATACCGGTGAGCGCTTCAAAGAGTGGGCCGCGGTGATCCCGTTGACTGCTCACGGGCACGCAATCGAAGACTTCGCAGTAAAAGTCGACCAATCGCTGCCAGTCATTGGCGATGAGATTGGTATGAGCGTAGCGAATCGGAGATGCCATAAATCTTAGCGGGCGAAGTGCGCGAAGTGAACCATTAGCAATCCGGTAAGCAATGCACCGCCACTTACGAGCAAGCCTCCACCGGTCAACACGGTCCGGAGACAATCGCCGGGCCGTTTCCAGGCCAGCAATCCGGGCACGCCCAACGCGACTGCACCCGCCACGATCTGGCAGAGGACGCGAGGCCAGCCCGGGATGAACAACGCGATCCCAAGAAGGATCAGTGGAATCACCACCCCGGGAAAGAACCAGCGACCTTCCTCGGTTAACTCCGTGGCCACGAGAATCATCAGGCCGACGATGGCCACGAACACCGCGATGACGGCGCCGAGCGACAAGAACAGTTCCGGAACGGTGATGAAATCCATGATCGAGTCCGCCATCCTAGCGCAGGTTTGCTAGTGGAAAAACAGATTCCTCCATTCTCCAGGAGTCTGTCCCCGGTCATTGGCCCCCGGCCGCGACGAACCCCCGGAGCCTCGCTTCCGAAACAGCCAGATCCCCCCAGGCGAATTGATAGCGCGAATCAGCGAGCCACCCTTGGACCAATCGCAGCGCCGCCTGGTCTCGTTCCAAGCCAGAGGTGAACTCAAGCGGCGTGGCCGGATTGGAGACAAGAGAATCACCGAGAACGCCGTTCGGATTGGGAAAGAGATTGAGGAACGCATGACGCTCTTCCGGACTCAAATCGGAGCGGCGCAAGTATTCGCCGACCGCCTCGGCCTGGCCAGGATCTCTGATGTCAGCTCTCGACATCAATGCCCCCCGATGTCGCGGAGCCCAGGAGAGAAAATCCCGATCCGACCGAACCAAAGCGACGGTCTGCCCGGGATCGTTGGCTGTGATCCGGTCCATCGCCAGGAAAGCGGCATGGGTGACACCATTGTCCGCAAGGTTCCCGGCGGAATCGCTCAGGCCGAGCACGCTCCCCATTTCCAGGAGAGCCTCCTCATCCGCGAGATAAACGGCCAGATCAAAGCCCTCCAGGAATCCCTCTGCCGGCTGGACCAGCCACTCCTGCCGATCGAGCATTTGCCCCAATCGGCCACGCAAGATCTCACGGTATTGGCCATCGCTATCCTGCCAGGCAATGTTGCGCATCGCAAGTGCCCATTCATTGGCCGAGTTGGAGGAATCGAAAAGTCCCACCGAGTAATCGAGCGCAGAGGTCGCGTCGATGTCCGCGAACAGATCGAGAAGAAAGGTTCGCATCGTCGGGGATTCCGCCAACAGGCCGCCTTCCCCCACCTGGAACGGGAGGCGGGTGCCGACGTCTTCGCCAGAGTCCAGATAGGCAAGCATGGCTGCAGTCGCGGCATCGTTGGGCAAGGCGCGCAATGCGGTGGCCAATTCCGCGAGAAGCCGGCGAATCTCCTCCAACCGCTCCAGATCCTCTGGGCTCTTCCCCGACGGCGATATTCCACTGACCAGGTCTTCGATGCGAGAGCCGGTCGCGTTGATCCGCTGCAGAATCTCTTCCCAGCCACCGGGCGCAGTGGGCGCAGGCCCTACCGGTTTGCCATCGGGCGTCGAAGCCACCATAGGGGCGACTTGAACAACCTTCCGCGCTTCTTCAACACGAATCGGTTCTGGAGCCACACGCGGACGGCGATTCAAGCTGGTCGGGATCAGGACGAGGCTTGCGAGCAAGAGGCCCCCGGCAATCAGCCAACACAAAGACTCTCGGATGGAAACTCCGGCGGACATGACGAAGCGGGAAATTCTCAGCGACCGGTGACGGTCAAAGTCACGGACTCGATGGTTCCGGCATCCTCAATGGCGAGATCCCGGACGAGCAATTCCCAATCTCCATTGCTGGAAGTCCCCCGGAAAGAACGAGAAGCGACCACATGCTCCAGGGAAAGATCCTGAACATTGAAGCCGCGTTGGTTGTGCAACAAACGGGTCCGCCGTGACGGCGAGCGCAAGACGACTTCGAGGTCCTCGATCCATGAATGACGAATCGACAGCGACACCACAACCTCTTCCACCTTGCCCGGCAATCCAGCGACCGGCAGCGTGATCACCGTCCAAAGGCTGGAATTGTCTGGAATTGCCACCGGTGTCCCTGGACCGGTGACGGTCAGAGAGGCGGCCTTCGTCGCAGAGGCAGATTGAATCGCGTTGGCCATGAGTCGGTTGGCTCGGCTATCAAACGCGCGAACCCCGGCTCCAGTCTGACCCGGCAGCGGGTTTCCAGAAACGATGACGCCGCCCAGCACGTAGCCACCACCTCGCGGATTGGAGACGAACGCTCCCCCACCACTCATCCCCCTGCCAACAGCCACGCTGGGGTTCCAAAAATAGGGTCCCGCTACGCTCCGAAATGGGGTCGTAAACGGCCCCGTCCGGCTCATGAAAAAGTTCTGTGTCGAACTATATCCCACCAGGATCTTCTGGACACTGCGATTCAGCGGATGCCGAGTCGTGCTATCGCTTGAGATCCATCTCGCATAGCCTCCAGCGGCCAGATTTTCGTAAGCATAATGCACCACAAGATCCCCGCTGAAGTCACCTCCGACAGTGCCGCTGTAAGTCCCAATGTTCCAGAACCCTCGCAGTGGCTTGGCCAATCCAGTGAGTGCTGGATTCTCGGCGGAGTGATGTTTGGCGAGGAAATGGTTGGAACCCAGCCACCTCGAGCCACGAGCAAAAGCAGAGTCGTCGTAAACCACGTGCGCAGCCGATGCGGCAATCCGCGGGTGTCTCACCACCGTGGCACTGCCCTGGGCGACCTCATTCCAGAGGATCCCGGAGAATTGGTAAATCCCGGAGCCGGTGCGTTCTGTGGGAACAAGCTGAGCTGACTGCCCGTGGACGCCGTGCCCGACAAGAAGCAAAAGAACCAACACCGGGGAAAGGCTTTTCATGACTTGATCAAACGAATCATAAATCGATCCACGACCAAGAAACGTCCACCACAATCTTATGGATTTTCCATAAGATTGTATATTTTCAGTGTTGCTGCAGTCCGGCGGGTTTTGCCGAGCAGACCAGCGCCGGATAGCCCATGGCTTTCCAGAACAGCGTGAATTCTGCCTGAGAGATATCTACGTAGCCATATTGCGGGTCCATCAGAAGAACACGATCCGCCGACGCCCCCATCACGACGACGTAGTGCGCCTTGGTCTTGTCGCCCAAACCGGTGACGGTCCGCCGATCGATGGTTTCGATCACGGGTACGGCATCCCCAAAATAGCGCCCCTTGGGCAACTCCAGCGCCGCAATCACCGGCCGACCGGCGGCGACATGTTCCAAAACCTGTCCGAGCGGTTCGCGATCCATGCCCAAGGCAAAGGCAAGGAGCCCTTCAGCTTCGGCCACGTCCTTCAACTGCAGCAACGGATAACCTTGCTTCGATTCCGGCGGATGATTCTTAATCAGGGCGGGCTCGGTCACTGTGCTCTCGGCGTTCCAGTATTTGATCACACTGGTCATCGCAGCCGCGCCGCAAGACTTCTGCGAGCTCTGCTTGATCTGCGGCACCTCGCAGTAGGTGAAATCCGCGTAGCGGGCGGCAAACGCCGCGTCACTGGTCGAATCCGGAGAAGACGTCGCGCAGCCCACAAAGAGAACGAGACCGGCAAAGACGGAAAAGGTGGCGAGCAGTGGAGGGTGATTCACGGGACGGGATGATTGGGGCGGACCCCTTGGCCGAAGCGATAATGCCCGAGGATCTTCCATTCGCAAAGACGTTCTTCCCGCATCGGACCAGAACCGATGTTGTGAACGATCCAAGAGCTCCCGCGATAGAGATCATTTGAACCCGGCGCAGGCACGACGATGCCGATATGAGTGAGTCCCCGGCCGTTGAGATCCCACGCGACGAGATCGCCGGGCAAGTAGTCCTCGGGCTGGGATGTGACCGGCAAACCGGCCCCCTTCCGGCGCAAGTAGGTCTGCAGATTCGGGACGCGCCGGTGGTCAATGTTGCGGTCCGTTCGGCTCAGGTCCCAAAGTCGGGGGTAGCTGGAGAAATTCGCCCGCATGTCCTCATGCACGAGCACCTGAAGATCGATTCCACAAGATCGGTAGGCACGGATCACCACGTCCGAACAAACCCCGCGATCCGACGGGACGTCACCCCCTGGGTAATCGATGACGAAATAGGCCGGATCGTAGCGAACCGTCTCCGTCGTCTGCCGGATTGCGGCGTCGACCAGACGCTGGGCGAATGAGGTTGGCTCCTGGGCCCGAACGAACCCGGCCAGCAGCAGGATGAGCAATCCGGAGAGAAATCTAGGCATGACCGGCGGATTTGACGGCGTTCCACGCGGCATCCATCTCCTCCAATGTGGCTTCGGCCAACGTTTTTCCCTGCGCAGCCAAGGCAATCTCCACCTCGTGGAAACGCCCCACGAATTTGTCGTTGGTCGCGGCGAGCAAGGTTTCCGCATCGAATCCGTGGTGCCGCGCCAAATTGACCACGGAGAAAAGCAGATCCCCGAGTTCTTCACCGAGTCGTTCCTTCTGGCCCGCCTCAATTTCGACAACCACCTCTTCAAGCTCTTCGCGGACCTTGTCCATGACCGGGGCCGGAGAGGGCCAATCGAACCCGACCTTGGCCGCCTTCTTCTGCAACTCCCGGGCGCGCAAGAGGGAGGGAAACCCGCGACCGATGTCATCGAGATAGCCGCGCTTCTCGCCAGAAGCCCCCTTTTCCGCCGCCTTGATCGCATCCCATTGGACAAGAACCGCCGCACTCGTCTCGGCGGTGGCCTCTCCGAAAACGTGGGGGTGACGGCGCACCAGCTTGTTGGAGATCCCTTCGCAGATCGAATCGAAATCAAAGGAACCGGTTTCTGAGCCGAGTTCCGCATGGAAGACGACTTGCAAGAGCAAATCCCCCAGTTCCTCCTCCATGTGAGGAATATCTCCGGACCGAATCGCAGCCACGGTTTCGTAGGCCTCCTCGATGAGGTGGGGCAACAACGATAAGTGGGTCTGCTCCTGATCCCACGGGCAACCGCCTGGGGAACGCAACGTGTGCATGATCTCGCGGAGCCGGTTGATGGGATCGTTCATGGAGCAGGAAACAGTGGATTAGCCGCCGTGGCGGGTCCGGGCGGTGGGAGAGGCCCGAGCTCGGGCTGAGGTTGGGAATAGAGACGTTGGCGGGGACGACCGGCGCGGCTGCGGGATGAACCCGAAGAGGGAATCCGCCAAGTCACCGGCGTGATCCGGAAAGTTGCCTTGAGCTCCCCGGGTTCCGGCACGGAGTGGGCCACCGCGTGGATCGCCGCCGGATGACTGCCGAAATCTCCGGGCGTCAGCGGCTTCCATGCGCTTTCCGTCCCCACGCATCCGGCCACGAACGCGCCGGGAATGGCGATCCAGAGGAGGTGTCGGACATTCATGAGCCCCCATCTTGCCATCTGGCGTGGCAAGCGCACCAGAAATTTGCCCACTCGTGATCGGGAAGGGTTGACGCTACCGTCGCGCTGGACGTGGATTCCCTATGGTGAAAAGGAAGGACTTGGTCCTGGCCTCCAGTTCCCCGCGCCGCCGGGATTTACTGACAGAAGCCGGTTATGCATTCACGGTCATCCCTGCGGACGTCGAGGAGATCGCCGATGCGGCCCTGGGAGCGGAAGAGTTGGTCCGTCGCAACGCGGTCCTCAAAGCCCGCGAAGTCGCAGACCGTTTTCCGGAAGCGGTCGTCATCGGATCGGATACCCTGGTGGCTCTCGATGGCGTTCCGTTCGGAAAGCCTCGGGATCTGGAGGAAGCCTTCGCCATGCTCTCCCGTCTGGTAGGCCGGACCCATTCCGTCCTCACGGGGGTCTGTCTGATGCGCGTGACAGCCGGACGCGAAGAGCTTTTTGTGGAGGAGACCAGGGTCACCTTCCGGCCCTTGAATGCCGAAGAGATCACCCGCTATCTAGGCCTGATCAACCCGCTCGACAAAGCCGGCTCCTACGCCGCCCAGGAATTCGGAGAACTGATCATTGAGCGGACCGAAGGCTCCTGGACCAACGTGGTCGGCCTGCCCATGGAACGCCTCGCACAAGCCTTGGCTGAATTCTGAAGTGCCGGAGCGATCGATCGAGCTCGTGTCCGCGACTCCCAACGATGCCGGGAGAATCCGGCAGCTCGCCGAAGAGATCTGGTGGAAAGCCTATCCGGCCTTTCTTTCGGACGAGCAGATCCGCTACATGCTCCAATGGATGTACTCACCAACGCAACTCGCGGCGGAGATCAGCGGGGGTCTCATGGCAAGGGCAATTGCGTCCGAAAGCGTCTGCGGCAGGATGAATTCCAGTGACTCGGATCAGCTGATGGCTCTGATCCCTAATGTGAAAAAAAATGGGTGGCTACAAATCACCGCAGGAGAGGAACTGGCCTTCGAGCATTTCGACTCACGCGGGAAGAGCCTCCATCGTGTGGTGATGTAAAACGAAAGGCGAAACAAAGCCATTCCTGCTAAAACGGTTATCACCTTACGCGAGAATGGCCTGGGGAACCTTCCCATGCACATCAGTAAGCCGGTAATCCCGGCCTGCGTAACGATAGACCAGACGCTCATGGTCGATGCCCAGGAGATGGAGAAGGGTCGCATGGACATCGTGCACGTGCATCTTGCCCACCGCCGCCTTGAATCCGAAATCGTCGGTCTGCCCATAGGCTGTTCCGCCCCGGGCTCCGCCGCCGGCCATCCACATGCAGAAGCCGTGGGGATTGTGATCCCGGCCGCTGCCGTTCTCGCTCACCGGGGTACGCCCAAATTCCCCGCCCCAAACGACCAGGGTATCTTCGAACAACCCGCGTTGTTTCAGATCCGCCAGGAGCGCGGCGATCGGTCCGTCGATATCGGCGGCGAGCTTGCGGGTTTGTTCGTCGTGTTTGGAATGAGTGTCCCACGGTTGGCCGTTGCCGTAGTAGACTTGGACAAAGCGCACTCCGCGCTCCACGAGCCGCCGGGCCAGGAGACATCCATTGGAGAAATGGCTTTTGCCATAGCGCTCCCGGACCGCCTCGGGCTCCCTGGAAACATCAAAGGCATCGCTAGCGGCGGATTGCATCCGGAAAGCGGTTTCCATGGATTGAATCCGCCCGTTGAGAGCGGTATCGGATCCGCCGCGTGATTCCAAATGCGCGTGGTTCAGCTCCTGCAATAAATCAAGTTGTCGGCGTTGTTCCGGAAGAGCGAGCCGATCGTTGCGCAACCAAGGAATCATCTGCTTCGCGTCGGTTTGCGAATGATTGATGTAAAGCCCCTGATGTTCCGCAGGGAGGAAGGCGCTGCTCCAGAGAATCGAGAACCGGACCGGACGACCGGGGCAGAGGACCACGTAGGACGGCAAGTTTTCATTCTCGCTTCCCAACCCATAACTTAACCAGGAACCCATGCTCGGAACCCGCTCGGTCATGGTCCCGTTGTTCATGAGAAGCAACGCAGGTCCGTGATTGGGGTTGTCCGTGTGACAAGCGCGGAGAACACAGAGATCATCCGCATGGGCCGACAATTTGGGCAGAAGCTCGCTGATCTCCAGACCGCTCTGACCGTGCCGCGCATAGCCATAGGGCGATGCCAACAATCCGCCAGTGGGTCGTTCCGTGCGCAGATCTGCGCCGTCCGGTCGTTGTCCGGTAAACTTGGTGAGCAGCGGCTTCGGTTCGAAGAAATCCGGTCCGAACGGGCCGCCGTTCATGAAGAGATGAATGACCCGTTTCGCCCGCGCCGGGAAGTGCGTCTGCGGAATGCCCCCCATCGCCGAGGACAATCCGATCGCTCCGAATCCTCCGCCCATCCGGGCAATCGCTTCTCGTCGTGAACTCAGCATGTCAGTCGATGAACAACATTTCGTTCGATACGAGGAGCGCTTGCGCATACCCGGACCAAACCTCCGCAGCCTCGTCCCTTCCCCGGAGATAGTCTGCGGCGGCGCGAGACTCACGCGGGCTCGGTGCCCGTTGGAACAACCGTTGATAAGTCGCATCGATCCCCTGCCCCATCATCCGCTTTCCGAGCAGATCGGACTGCCGCAGAATAAAAGGTGAGTTCAGTGCGAACAAGCCCTGCAAGGGCGTCAACGTCTCTGTCCGCCACGGACTGTGCGCGCCAGGGTCCGGCACGTCGTGGATCCGCAACATCGCATCCATATCCTGGCGGTTCGACGCGCAATATAGAGAGCGGCGCACATTCTCCAGGGAAGCCGCAGGCAGGGCCTTCCCGCCCATCGTCAGATCCAAAACGCCTGTCCCCGCCAGCAACGCATCCCGCCACGCTTCCCAATCCAGCCGCCGTCGCGTCATCCGCGCATAGCAACGATTGTCTGGGTCGCGCGCTTCAGATTCAGGCGCGAAAGAGCTTTGCCGCCAGGTCGCAGAACCAAGGATCTCCCGGTGGAGCCATTTGATCGACCACCCATTCTCAACGAAGCGGAAGGACAGGTCATCGAGTAACTCCGGATGACTCGGCGCATCCCCGAGCCGGCCGAACTCGCTCGGCGTGTCCACGATCCCACGCCCGAAATGCTGTTTCCAAACGCGATTCACGATGACCCGAGCCGTCAGCGGCGCGGCCTCCTCAATCAGGGCCTGCGCCAAGTCCAGCCGGCCGCTCCCGGTGCTCAGAGCACGAGATTTCCCGTCGGCTCGCGGGAAGGAGGAAAGGAAACGACGCTCCACCACGGCACCGAGATCGTTGGGATTGCCCCGCTTCTGCAATTCCAAGTCACGCGACATCCCCATCCGGTAATCCAGCTTCGTCCCGTGCCCCTTGTCTGCGGCCACCACAAAAAGGGCGGCATCCTCGACGGCGTTGGCCATCGGCAGGTCGTAGTGCGGCGTTCCGCTTTTGATCGTGGCGATCGACTTCTGGCAGGCCTCCGTCTGCGCCGCTAGGTCCTTGGGCTTGGCCTTCTTCAGCTCGGCGATCTTTTTCTCCAGGGCAGCCACTTCGGCGCGCGCTTTGGCGACCGGAGCCCAAGTCGCCTGATCGACGATCGGCCGCTCCGAGAGCTTCACGCTCGCGAAAACGCCGGCCAAAGCATAGTAATCCGCAGCGGTGATCGGGTCGGACTTGTGATCGTGACAACGCGCACAGGCGATCGTGAGGCCGAGGAAGGTGCGGCCAATGGCATCGACGTGTTCCTCCCACTCGTCCGCCACGGTCGTCTTGATGATCTCGGGCGGGAGTTGCAGTTCCTTGAAATAGGTCGGGCTCAAACCGAGAAAGCCCAGAGCCGGGAGATCTTGGGGCCCGCATTCCGGAAGTTGATCCGTGGCCAATTGCCGGAGGATGAACCGGTCATAGGGCATATCCTCATTCAAGGCTTGAACGACCCAGTCCCGGTAGAGATAGGAATACTTGGTGGAATCCAGCCAATCCGGCGTTTCATCGACGTAACGGGCCAGATCGAGCCAGTGCCGCCCCCAACGTTCGCCGTAGTGCGGGCTCGCCAGCAGCGCCTCAAGGGAAGCGTCTTCGCCTGGCGGCAACCCGGTCAGGTCGAAGGCCAGCCTGCGATTGAGAATGCGGGCCTCGGCCTCCGGAGCCGGTTTCAGCCCGGTCGCTTCCATCCGGGCGAGGATGAACCAGTCGATCCGCTTCCTCGGCCAGGTCGTGTCCCGGACGGCCGGCAAGGGCGTTTCACGGAGTGGCCGGAAGGACCAAAGCTCCGCCGCGCCGCTGTTCCCCGCTTGAGCAAGGGACGCAGAAATCAGAAGCATGCATGGAAGCCAGAAGCGAATCACCAGTCCTATAACCGGGAAATCGCCCCCAGCCTTTCAACTCCCTCACCTTCCCCGGCTCTGAACCGCAGCGATTCGTTTCTGCACATCGGGCGGAAGTTTGGCGGAACTCGCCCAAAGCCGGGCCCCTTCCGGATCGAGATTCTTCCAGTTGTTGTAGGTGTTTACGATGGAGTCTGCGCGACGCCGATCATCGGTAATAGACGAGACCCAGGTCATGGCAAGCTTCGGATCCGTATCGAGGAGAGAGTAGGAGAAATTCCCAATCGTTTCATCGCGCAACTCGCCAGCCGGCACTTTGGCGAACCATTGGAGCGCGCCTTCGGGATCGTTCCGCATCCAGTTGGACATCACGTTGGAGATGGCCTGCTTGCGGGCGTCGGGGTCGGCGACCTCGAACGACCACTTGGCCGCTCCTGCCGGATCCTTTGAAGCCCAAGTATAAGCGACGTTGCTGATCGTGTTCCGCCTCGTATTGGGATCTGCCACTCCGGCCGCCAACACCGCCGCGGCCTGGGGATCGGTTTGCGCGATCCCACTGACGATGTTCGGCCAAATCGCTTTCTGGATGAGAGGATCCGTTTGAGAATTGGCCCAGGCCTGCGCTCCCTTGGGATCGTTTTGGCTCCAGTTTTGGGCGATGCTGCCGAGCGCACGGTCCTGATCGCGAGGAGATGTGATCAGGGAGGCAAGCCGGATCGCCTCCTGCGGATTGGTCCGGGATAGATTCTGAGTGAAGTCAGCGATCATCCGATCTCTACCCAGCCCCTCCGGCTGCGCTTCCACCCATTTCGTGGCGGCCTTGGGATCGTTGGACACCCAGTTGGACAAGATGTTTCCCACGGCATTGCGCTGATCTTGGCCGACCCCGATCTTCTGCGCCCAGGCAATGGCCGCCTCCGGATCCTCACTCGCCCAGACCGAGGCCACGACGCTGAGACCCGCAGTGCGCAACTGGCCGGGAGGGAGTTCCTCGACCCGGGCGGACGCCGTCGCCACGTCATCCCTGGCCCAAACGCCGAAGACGGCGTAAGCCTCGCTGGACCGGGTCGCGCTTCCTTCCACCGCCAGTGCCAAGGCTCGTTCCGGATCCCGCTCAGCGATCGCGGCAATCACGGCGCGTCGTCCGTTGGCTTTCGCGCCGCCCTCAGGCTGCGCCGCCAACCAATTCCAGGCTGCGGTGGGATTCGACTGAGCCCATCCGCTCAAGGTAGCCGTGATCGCCGTCTGCCGATCGCCCGGACGCGGAATCGCTTCCGCATAGACGAGGGCAGCCGCAGGATCTTCCCGGGCCCAGGCCGACATAATCGTGGAGACAAGGTAGCCTGCTTCCTGGGTTTTGCCCTGGCTGAACAAGGCATCAATCGTGGCCCTGGCATTCTCCTTGGTCACCTTCAAACCAATCGCTGCGAGCAGGGCAAAACGGCGTGATTGGTTCTTGGTCTCAAGCGCCGCAGTGATCTCCGTGACCAGATTGCCGGCCTCCACGCTGCTGGAGATTCCCCCGGCTCCCTGAGGAGACGCTGAGGTAGATGGAGCCAGGTCCCCGGCTGACGAACCCAGAGCGGATCGGGTTCGATCGCCCGGCCTCCCCTGGCCCGCTACGGGCGGGTCGGAGCTTTGCGGTGCAGAGGAAGTCACGCGACCGGTGCCGAACCCCGAGGCAAAGAGGACGGCGGCGGCGCACCAAATCAGCCAAGGAGATTTCATCATCGGCTGGCCATTCCACGTTCCGGTCGCTCAGGAAGCAAGCCTGTTTTGTTGCATCAATGGGTTTGGAGCCGTGGATCGGGAGATTCGATTGATGGTTCGAGATGATATCAGCTGGCGCACTCACCAGTCACAATTTCGCCAGACAAACGGCGTTGACCCCTCCGGTTGGCTGCGGCTAGGGTGGAGAGGCGGTTTGGCCGTCCACTCACCATGACCCGGCTCCGGAAGATCCTTTTGATTGTGGCCGTCGCGATTCTCGTGTTCGGGGGACTCGCTGTGTATTTGGCGGCGCCACGGGATGGGAGCGCCAGTCGCCGCCTTCGCGGCATGGGCAAACGCGAGATCGAGGTGGCCTTGTTGGCGCGATCAAAGGGTAATTTCACCGATCTACACACGATCTGCCTCAACTTGCTTTTCGATGAGCTGAATCGCGAAGGTTTGAACGGTGGCAATGCCCAGTTCGTCCTCCGCAACTACGACCTGAAAACGCTTCAGGAACGGCACGGCGACCTCCCTCCCTATGAAGCCATGCTCCGGGAGAACCCGAATCTTGTGGCCGTGTTCGACAACACCTGGGGGAGCGATCTCCAGAAATCCCTCAGTGCAATCAAGTCCAAGAAACTGCCGGTCGTGTCACTCAACGCGGACCGGACCGCAGAATTTGGAAACACGGTCTTATTTTTGGGCAGTCAGAACATGGTGACCTCCAAGGTCGCCAGTTTCATCAGTCAGGCTCTCATGCCAGAGCCGGAACTCCCACCCGCTTCGCCCCCGGATCAGCCTGTGCCCCCCGCACCTGTTCCCGCGCTCCAGCCGATCCTGATCTTTCTCACGGAGGAAGGCTACGGGCTCGACCCGTCGCCCGGAGCCGCCGGAAAGCGCTATCTCTACGAGAGCGAGATGGCGAAGTTGCAGCTGCCAATCGCGACCAAGATCACCTTCATCGAAGACAAATTCGAAGACGCTGCTGAGCAGAATCGAGTCACCAAAGAGGTGAGCGAAGCTCTGAAGAGAGACAAAGCCAGGGAGGTCGTGGTCATCATCAACGCTCACAAGCAGTGGGGATCGCGGCTCGTCGCGAAACTGGAGGACCTCGCCGGCAGCCAACCGCAGCGGACATTCCGGGTGATCGGGCACGACTCGATTTTCAATCAAGCCATCCATGACAAGGTCCGGCCGGAGACCGGGGCTGAGGACACCTTATCGCACTTCGAGATGATCCTCATGAAGGCGCCCAATCCGGAGTATTCGACGCATACCTTCGGCCTCTACCGCAGCGTATTGGAGGCGCATCACGGCGATTTCTCAGACTATCCCAAGGAAGTCGCTTCGATTTTCGTCCGTCGCTGCGCCGTGGCTACGGAACTCCTACGTTACGGTTACCAAGATATCGATCGGCTTCACCGCCAGGCGCAAAGCGATCTGGGAGCCGCCTGGGAAAGCAAATCACAGATCGAAAAAGACCGCTATCTACTCACCAGCGAGGTCGCCGGACTGATCGCGCTCGCTCAGGACAACCCCAATACGCCAGCCCCCGAGACCGGGGCCCATCTCGAACTCGGAGCACTCGGCCTCGTTCACTTCAACCGGGATGGCGAGGAGGACGGCAGCCACTACTTTGAACTGCACAAACCCGGGAACCGGCCGATGGCTCACCTCAAGCAGTTGAATTCAGAGAACAAGTTGATTCCCGCGCTGCAAATTGGGATCAACGAATTCCAGATCCGCCGGGTCGACGTGGAACGGGGGGAGTTCGACGCGGAGTTCATCTGCTCGACCACGATCCATTCCAAGCTCAAGAACACGGTGCTGAGCGAGATGGAGAAGCTCCGGGCAAAAGAAGAGGCCCTCGACGAGTATTCAGAGGAACGAAGCGCCACGGGTGATCCTCGCGGCCGTCTCGTGCAGTACCCGATGCTCTCCGGTCTATTGTCGATCCCCAACATGCGCGCCGATGGATCGGTGGCCCAAATTGGCCAGACGGACCGGACCGTCGATAACATCGAGTATCGCGTCTACAAGGTCCGGGGAACGTTCGCCGCAGACCTGAACACGATCCGTTATCCCTTCGACAGCCACCGGATCGGGGTCGAGTTGCAGGCCGCTGTGCCCGATCACCTGCTCACCTTGACGGCACAACGAGTCGAGTCGACCGCCTTTGAGGAGAACCAACGGGGCTGGATTTTGAACTGGATTCACGGACTAGTCGACAACCGGGTGGCGAACGGTAATCCACTGGCGCTTTCCAATGACCATACCGTAACCCGGCAGTTCAAGGAGTTCGCGATCATGGTCGGGGTGACCCGAAACATTTTTCAACCGATGCTGGTGATCATGTTGCCCTTGATCCTCCTCGGTCTGGCCGCGATTGGAATCATGTATCTCGGGGAAAAGGAAACCATGGGCAAATCCCCCAGCGAACTGGCCATGGGCGTAGTCCTCGCCGTGGTGGCGTATTCCATTTCCTATGCGGACGTCGTCCCCCGAAGCGGGGGTGCCACTCATTCCGACCTGCTCTACCTGGTCACAACCCTGATGTGCATGGGTAACTTTGGGGCCGTCCTCGTCTTTGGTGAAATGGGGAACACCCGGACCCGCAACGATCAGGCGGATCGCTGGCGCTTTCGCTACGCGTTGGGAGTCACGGCCACCTATGCGCTTTTCTTGCTTTTCTGGAGCACAAGCAGCGATATGTGGCCCGTGTGAGCGGGCGCGCCCTCACGCCCGGATCGAAGCCGCCCGGGCGAGCGCTTTCTCCAGCAACACCTCACCCGCCTCCCCCACACCGAGGAATTGCCCTTTGCCTGGGACCCCTTCCCGAGGCACCGAGAAGTTCAACGGGATGATTCCCGGATGCCCGGGCAGGAACAAGTGGCCGTTCTCCCGCAGAGTCTGAATGATTTCCGTTTCCCCCTCCCCGTCATAGAGATCGACATTACGGAGCGTCCAGTGAGACCCCGGATGAAGATGCCTCACCAGGATGGAAGGATATGTAGCGGCGGTGACCCGGGCGTTGATCTCGCTGATGTAGACATCGGGAGCCTTGCCGTCGGAGCGCTCCGCCACGAGAAAGTCGAGCCCGCCAAAGCCGCGGTAACCCTGCGTATGCAACCAGCGGATCGCCACTCCCGCCTGTTCCATCAACAGGGCGCGCAGCCCCGGGACTGAATCAAGATAGGGGGGCGGCGATTGATTTCCCGCATGGAGAATCCTCCCGGTGAGAAGCTGCTCGGTGATATCGAAAATGCTCGCCCGGTCGTCGTCCAGAAAGAACTGGACGCTCGGGCTGCGCGTCTCGGACAATCCCTTTTCGCCAGGCTGGAGCCAACCCTGGACCATGCAGGGACCTTCCGTGAAAAAGTAGGCTGGAAGGTCGATCCGCCGGTCGCGAGCGATGTTCAGCTTCCTGAGGCCGATCCCGGAAGCGCCCAACTGTGACTTGACCACCGCGTGGGTAAACCCTTGATGGCCGAGAGCCTCCAGACAGGCGGCGATCGCCCGGGGCGAATCGGCCAGGACGGTCGGAATCACCGGCCAACCGCTGTCCCGGAGATGCTCATAAATCAAAAGCTTGTTGTTCCCCCGGCGGCTCCCTTCCGGCGTGGTCGTGGCCGGCAATCCGAGCTGCGCCGCGATCTGGATCAACTCCTCGTCGGTCACAAAGCCATCGATCCATTGATTGCCCGGAGCAGCCGTCCGTTCCAAGTGCGTGCGTAGACCTTTGCAGATCCGTTGCGCCGATCCTTCTTCGGCCCCCTGTGCCAACCGTGGGTAGTCGCTCGCCGCCATCACGAGCACCTCCGGCAGGCGGAGCCCAAGATCCCGCGCAAAGTAGTCGCAGAGCGCAGCAGAGGGAGCCTCCTCCAGCACGAGCAAATTGTGCGCGCCGCGATAAAGGAGATTCAGCGCCGGCATGAATCGCCCACCATAAGAACGGGATGGACCCACGACTTCCGCGAGAGCCGCCGTCTTCGCATGGTTCTCGAAGAAGATTTCGTAGAGGTTCGCGAAGAAAACGACCTCGCGATCCCAAAAATCGGGCATCCGGGCGGTGCAATCGGAAATCTCCAGTTGGGATGTCATCAGGACCGGCGGCGCACGGAGGTCAAAGAATCAGGGACCATTCTTGATTGTAAAGAACCAATCGAAAATTCGCAGCTTCCTCTTAAAGATTGCGAATCAGCACCTGATTCTCTTTGGCGACCAAGGCCGCTCCGGCCAGGACCAGAATCCCTCCCAGAATCGCGAGCGGACTCATTGGCTCCCCGAGCCAGAACCGTTCACAGACAATCGTGACGTGGACTTCCAAGCCCACGATCACCGAAGCCAGGAGCGCTCCGATCCGTTTAACTGATTCGAAGTAGAGAACTCCGATCACCCCGCTAATCATTCCGAGAATCCCGAGCTGCCCGGCTTGCGCCCAGGTGGTTACGGTCCAGCCGTGGAGCACCGTCACGATCACCGCACCCAGCAGGAGCGGAAGGATGGCCAGGAACTCGATCTGCGCCAGATAGCCCTGCCGTGCCGCGAAATCGGTGTCCCCAATCGCGGAGGCGCGATGCTTCTCCCATGAAATGATGAAAAGGGAAAAACACGGCCCCGCCAGCAACATGAAGAGGATTCCCGCATTCGCCCCCGCATCGCCGGAAGTCGTGGCCCCGCGCAGATGCCACGAACCCATCGCCGCACCGGCCACGGAGAGAATCGTCCCCAGCGCGAGGGGGCCCAAAGCCACTTGCCGCCGGACCGCCAGAGGAACCAACGCCAACGTCAAAGCCAACGAGTAGACCGGGTTCAACCGGTAAAGCAGAATCCCCGCAGTCGCGGTCAGGCCGGACAACGCATAGAAATAAAAAATCCCGCTCAACGATTTGCCGACCACCGCCAGCCAGGTCCAGCGATCAAAGGTAAGATACCGGCGCGGCCTCCCCGCGATGCGGCGACCGATTCCTCCGATCCCCAGGATGATCACCGCAGAAATGACGTTGCGCACAGTCACCGCCACCATCGGCTCCACCGACTCCACTAGGATCTTGCGAGTCAACGCGTGACTGATTCCCAGCAAGACGGCGCACGCGCCCATCAAAACGATTCCGGTCAACCGATCTCCAGAGGCAGCCATCGCTCAAGCGGGGACGAGTTTTTCGGCGGCTTCTCCCCATCGCGCCTTCGCGAAGGCCATGGCAAAAGCCAGCCCTATGACCACTCCGATCCAGGGCAAGGTCATCGCCCAGGAAAGCTCCGCCTCCGGCAAGCCGATCGCCACCAAGGTAAAGATCAGGGTAAGGTGGCCTACGTACATAAGGAGCGACTCCCGCCCGGCCCAAGACACCCAGCAGGTCGCACTTTCCCGAATTCGCCACTCGCAAAGCAGAGCCAAGAGCATCACCCAGCCGAGTCGCTCGAAGAAGAATTCAGGACTGAACGCTGAAAACGAAGCGCTCGGGATCGCCTGGCCCAGCACCATCGCCGCAGTCATCGCACCGATCCGGGCCCGGACGGGCAAGGTGGCCAGTGCCCCGCAAAGCGCGCCACAAAGGACAAAGGCGGCCCAGGGAAACAGCGGGAACAACGATCCCGTCGACGTATTCACAAAAGCACGCAGCGGCAAGGCCCCTCCGGCCCATTTGGAAAGAAAGGGCGACGCCAGGATCACCGCGACGGCCAACGCGCCCAAAACGCTCCACCACACCCCACTCCGCCAGGGGCGCGCCAAGCGTTGCGCCCCCCACGTCACCAGAAGGAGCACAAAGAGGGACAGGGCGAGACATTGCAAGACATCGATTTGTGTCCCCAGGTGAATCGCCTCGGCCCACTGCCCGCTCCAAAGTTGCGGGGAGGGAAAATGCAAAGCGTAGCCAATGAAGGCAATCACCGCGAGCCGTTGCCCCCGTCGGCCCAGGGACAATGGCTTCCCCCGCCCTCCCTGCCAACGAACGCCTTGGGTAAATCCGGCAATGAAAAGAAACGACGGAGCCACCAGTCCGTTCACGTAATCCAACCACTCAAACCACGCCGCAGCCCGCAGATCCGCGTGGAGAAAGGTATTCACCACATGGGTCTCGATCATCAAAATCACAGCAGCGCCCCGGAAGTAATCCAGCCACGACAACCTTGAGCCATGGCTGGCCTGGGCAATTGCAGACATCGGCGCGACCCTAGCGGCCTCTGGCGAGGGAGTCAATCTTACGGAATTGCAGCGTGTGCGGTGTTGTCACGCGCAGAATCCCTGCCCCCGAGGGCGATCATCGGAACGGGGAGCCGTTCCGCTACGATCTACGTCTCAGCTCGTAGCGGAAGCGCTTCCGCTTCCGGATTGAGCTGAGGATCTTAAACATCGAGGCGAGTCAACCCAGACTCCCGCAGCTGCTCCGCCATCCAACGGGCGTCTTCTTCGTTAAGGGGCGGCACCAGGGGCGCGGTGTAATCCAGCTTCCAGTAACGACCGGTTTCGTAACAGCGATTCACGAGGCGCTGGATATCCAGGGCGACGTCGAGATCTGGATAGCGCAACGGGATGTGGATGCTGGGAAGCGGCTCGCGCAAGGGACACGCATACACTTCCAGACGATCTGGGTCGAAGGACCGGGTCGCGGAGATGAAATAGGTCTCTCCGGGTTCCCCAAACTCAGCGTGGAACTGTTCCTCCGTCATGTCCAGCAAGCGCTTCCCGCCGCGCAGCAAATCGATCTCCACCACGTTGACGGCGGCGGCCTGGTAATCGGCGCGTTTGGTGAGGTATTCCAGGCGCCGCGATCCACGGTTGGCGGGGCTGGTAATCTCGATGACGGAGACGAGGGTGCCGTCATCGTGACGGATTTCCACCCAACGCTCTTTGGGAAGCTCCCGCCGCACGATCCGCGGCATCCGCACCGGAGCCCTGCCGCCCGCCGTGCCGTCAGATGGTTCCGGTTCTGCCTCCGGCGTCCACACCGCAGGAATCCCCCGCCGCCACGTCTCCTCCACGACAGCGACGTCCGGGTAATACGCCGTGGAGCCGCTCCCTTCCACGCTGACGTGTTCCTGTCCAATGGCGCTGTAGGCTTCCGGCAGAGTCAGCCCCAACGCCTCCCGGGCGTAGGCAATCAGACTCAGATGCGCGTCGGACCAACGCTGTTCCATGAACGGATTCATGCCCGGAAAGGGATTCTGGTTCTTGTGAGCGGCCATCGGATGGGGCCATCCTACCATTCCGGGAGGATACCCGCAACGAACGGAACGGCGATGGGAAAAATGGCCAGCGCAGACGTCAGAGTGGAATCGATCTCGACGCGCTCGCCGAGAAAGCGGACCGCCAGGGGCGGCGGGTGGACTGGGACGATGTCAAAGACGACGTCCTGAATGCTCCCGAGCCCGAATCGTGATCCCGCCCTACCGCATTTTCGCCGACGTCGCGGCGATTGAGTCGCTTATCATTCAAGCACCGAACGAATTCGTGATGACGAATCCAGGATATGGGACTAAGCTGGCGGACGATGATCGCTGCATTCCTCACCGGGGCAGTAACCGATGCGCCGCCACTCTCTGTATCGGACGATGGCACCATCCGTGTCGCCGACACTCGTATTCCCCTGGAACTGTTGATCCGTGCCTTTCTGACCGGTGCCACCCCGGAACAAATGGTGATGGATTACGACGTTCTCAAACTGGAGGATGTCTACGCAGTGATCAATCATTACCTCCATCACCGCAGAGAAGTGGATGCCTACCTTGCGGAGCAGGCCAGCCGGGCCGCAAGAAGCCGAGCCGAACTCGAGGGGATTTGCGATCCCGTTGCGCTCCGCCAGAGACTGATGGCACGGCGATCGGTCGGCGAATAAACGCACGGAGATGGTTCGGTTCCTCACCGACGAGGATTTTCACTTCATCCCGCCATCCCGCCATCCCCGCCCGCACGAGCGATTGACCATCGCAATGCCAACACCTAGAATGCACCCGATGAGCCAGTCCGTGTTGATCGACATGCCTGAGGCGTTGTGGGAACGATTTACCCGTGCTGCTGAAGCGGCCAGCCTTCCGGTCCAGGATTTGCTGGTGAATGCGTTGGCCAATTTCGCGCCCCGTCCGCCAGATGGATTGCCGGAACCGCTCAACCACGAATTGGAGGAAATGGAGGAGTTCTCTGATGCGCGGCTTTGGGAGGTCTTCCATGAAACCCTGTCTCCCGAGCAGGTTCCGCTAGGCTATACGCCCGGTGATGAGGGGGATCGCGTGATGCTTCGCAAAGCCTACGCCGGAGTTCTCCTTCAGTGGCGCGGGCACAAGCTTCCCGCATTGGCCAACGAAGCGCGGTAGCAGCCGGGCGGCTATGTCCATTTACGTTCCCCGTGGATTACGGGATGAGGTTTGGAAGGATGCTGGTGGTCTGTGTGGATACTGCCGTACCCATGAAGATTTGTTGGGCATCGCCCACGAAGTCGAACACTTGACACCGGTTTCGCGCGGCGGGGAAACGATTCGAGACAACCTCTGGCTGGCTTGCCGGCGTTGTAACTCGTTCAAGGGCGAAAGGCAATTCAGGTTGGATCCCATGACCAACGAGCAAGTGGCGCTCTTCGATCCGCGCCACGAAGATTGGCCAGCGCATTTTGTCTGGGAAGCCGGCGGACTTCACATTCGCGGCCGGACGCCGACCGGTCGAGCTACCGAGGTTGCGCTGAATCTGAATCTTCCCATCGCCGTGAGGGCAAGATCTCTCTGGATTCTGAGTGGACGCTTCCCGCCACGTCATCTGTGATGATGCCGCCCATCACTCCATCCTCAAGAGCCGCCGGATCGCTTCCCAGATCCCGCCCGGCTCCAGATTTCCGGTGACCACGAGCGTGACCATCGTAGAAACATTGGCGACCAGCACCAAAAGGAAAAGGACCACGGGAAGCCGAAGCCCGGCGCTTCGCGGGGCACCATCCACCGCGTTCCGTTCTCCATCGCCCTGGACTGCGCGCGACTCGTCGCCGCCTTTCAGAGGAGCCTCGGCGACGATTATTTCCGTCGTTTCCGTCGCGAACGTCACCAGCTCCGGTTCGTCCAATTCTTCCTCTCCACCTTCCGCACGATCCAACTGAAGCGGTCTCTCCAAACTTGGCTCCGCATCATCTTGTCCACTGCCGGTAGTCCGAATTCCGATTTCCAACTCCCGATTCTCGACTCCCGATTCTGGATTCCCGCTTCCCGAATCCCGCTTCCCGAACTTCTCCGCAAACTGCGTCGGGCTCAGGTAACAATTCGGATGCAACGGCGCGCGGAGGGCGGCGGCGGCTTCTTCCACCTCCGCATCGCGTTCCGGGCCGAGCTGGGCCATCACGGCCGCGAAGAGATCCTCCGGCGCGTCCTGCATGAGGAGATCGGAGGTTTCGGCTTCCGTTCGGTGGCCGATGCCGCGGGCAACAGCAGCCGCGAGGCAGATTGCGGGTCCGTGGTGAATAATGATTCCGATCCGGGAAACATCCCAGATCCGCGCGCTCCTGTCATACGACGAGGTCACCACCCGGGCACCGTCGGGGCTCCAGTCCGCGCTGTTTACCTGACTCCCATGGCCCTCCAGGGTGGCCAGGAGCGCCCCGCTGGCCGCTTCCCAGATCCCCGCGGTCTTGTCAGTCGAGGCGGTCACAACCCGAGCCCCGTCGGGGCTCCAGGCCACGCTGTTTACGCAATTCCCGTGGCCCTCCAGAGTGGCCAGAAGCGCCCCGCTGGCCGCTTCCCAGATCCGCGCAGTATTGTCCCATGAAGCGCTCACCACCCGGGTCCCGTCGGGGCTCCAGGCCGCGCTGATCACAACGCTCCCGTGACCCTCCAGGGTGGTCAAAAGCGCCCCGGTGTGCGCATCCCAGATCCGCGCGCTTTGGTCGCCCGAGGCGGTCACCACCCGAGTCCCGTCGGGGCTCCAGGCCGCGCTGTACACCTGACTCCCGTGGCCCTCCAGGGAAGCCAGGAGCGCCCCCCTTGCCCCATCCCAGATTCGCGCGCTGTCGTCCATCGAAGCGGTCACCACCCGGTCGCCGTCGGGGCTCCAGGCCGCGCTGGTCACGCAATTCCCATGGCCCTCCAGGATGGCCAGAAGCGCCCCGCTGGCCGCTTCCCAGATCCGGGCGCTCTTGTCCCATGAAGCGCTCACCACCCGCGCCCCGTCGGGGCTCCAGGCCACGCTGTTCACCTGATCGCCGTGGCCCTCCAGGGTGGCCAGGCGCACCCCGCTGGCCGCTTCCCAGATCCGCGCGCTCTTGTCAGCCGAGGCCGTCGCCACCCGGACCCCGTCGGGGCTCCAGGCCACGCTGTTCACCTGATCCCCGTGGCCCTCCAGGGTGGCCAGGAGCGCCCCGCTGGCCGCTTCCCAGATCCGCGCGCTCTTGTCAGCCGATGTGCTCACCACCCGGGTCCCGTCGGGACTCCAGGCCGCGCTGCCCACCCAATCCCCGTGGCCCTCCAGGGTTGCCAAGAGCGCCCCGCTCCCGGAGTCCCAGATACGCGCGGTCTTGTCCCCGGAGGCGCTCACCACCCGGGTGCCATCGGGGCTCCAGGCCGCGCTCCTCACCCAATTCCCGTGACCCTCCAGGGTGGCCAAAAGGGCCCCGCTCCCAGCGTCCCAGATCCGCGCGGTCTTGTCGTCGGAGGCGCTCACCACCCGGGTTCCGTCGGGGCTCCAGGCCGCGCCCATCACCCCGCCTCCATGGCCCTCCAGGGCGGCCCAAAGCGCTCCGGTGTGCGCATCCCAGATCCGCGCGGTGTTATCGGCCGAGGCGGTCACCACCCGAGTCCCGTCGGTGCTCCACGCCGCGCTGTACACGCGATTCCAATGGCCCTCCAGGGTGGCCAGGAGCGCCCCGCTGCCCACCTCCCAGATCCGAGCGCGGTAGTCATCCGAAGCGGTCACCACTCGGGTTCCGTCGGGGCTCCAGGCCGCGCTCCTCAACAAAGCTACATGTCCCTCCAGGGTGGCCAGGAGCGCCCCGGTGGCCGCCTCCCAGATCCGCGCGCTGTTGTCACCCGATGCGGTCACCACCCGCGTCCCGTCGGGGCTCCAGGTCGCGCTAAACACCCCATACCTGTGCCCTTCCAGGGTGGCCATAAGCGCCCCGCTGGCCGCCTCCCAGATCCGCGCGCTCTTGTCACCCGATGCGGTCACCACTCGGGTCCCGTCGGGGCTCCAGGCCGCGCCCCCCACCTCAGACACATGGCCCTCCAGGGTGGCCAGGAGTTCCCCGCTTGCCGCCTCCCAGATCCGCGCGCTCTTGTCACCCGATGCGGTCACCACTCGGGACCCGTCGGGGCTCCAGGCCGCGCTCCCCACCCTAGACACATGGCCCTCCAGGGTGGCCAGGAGTTCCCCGCTTGCCGCCTCCCAGATCCGCGCTGTGTTGTCGTCCGAAGCGGTCACCACCCGGGCCCCGTCGGGACTCCAGGCCGCAACAGTCAGCGGGCCCGTATGACCGGATAAGACTGCCGTGGTACGATTTAGAAACATGGCCCGGGCCGCCAGTTCCCACCATTCCGGTACGAGTTTCCGGTCGAGATCGCCCGCCAAGACGGCCCCAGCCGCCGCGAGCCGGAGGGCGTGGTCGTGTGCCCCTTTCTCCACCGCATCCCGGGCGGGCTTGACGAAGGCGCGGCCGATGATCCGGCGCTTGGCATCGTTCTCAGCGCGTTCCTGATCCTTGCTGGCTGCGATGTGCTCCGAGTGGAGTTCAGTAGGCACCGGTTGTTTCCCTCCCACTTGCGACAACCATACCACCGCCTCCGCCAACAAGCCCCCGCGCAGCAGATACGCCGCGTCCTTCCCACGCGCTTCCCATTCCCGGGCCCGGATCAGAAACTTGGTGTGCGCCCGGACGTGGTCGAAATCCGTGTCGAGCGCGGCGAAGAGATTTCTCAGCCCCGCCTCCTGCTCCCCATCGGTGCGCAGGAAGATGTAGTTCCGCTTCGCCAGTTCGGGATGAACCTCGCCCCCCTCGATGTCCCGGCAGACGACCGGCACGATCCGCTTCCCTGACGAAACGGCCCGTTCGATCTCTTTCCGGCAGGTGTCCGATGCTGCCGAGTCCGGACTCAGGACGAAGACGAAGGTGTTCGCCGCATCGATGGCCCGCTCGATCGCGAGCCACCATTCTTCCGAGGGCTGAATCCCCGCCCAATCGATCCACGGCTGCCGCCCCGCTTCCTGGAACCGCTCGTTGAGCCAGCGGACGAATTCCGTGTCCTTGCGAGAATAGGAGATGAAGACATCCGTTCCTTCTTGGATGTTCCCGGGGAGTGGCGGGGTAGGTTGATCACTCATTCGAGATGGGCGGTCCCGGTTGGGGAAGAGCTTGAGACTCCGAGAGCTTGAGAGCGTGAGCGGGGACTCCCCAGCGCGGCAGCGCACAAAATCGAGGGGAGCCAAACATGGAGAGCCCCCGTTAGCGGGATACTGACCAAGATTCTTGAACCATCTCGCCGGACCTGGGTCAAGGGGAAAGCTGGGGTGGATGGGTGTTTCGTCCTCGTCCTCCTACTCGTCCTCGATTCTCGCGCCCCTTCAGGGCGCGGACGTTGGTTTCTTCCGGTTTCCGGTGGTTCCACCACCGGCTTCCATCTCGACGGCCCTCCGGGACGAATGAACCTTGAAAGGAAAATAGGCGCCTCGCACAAAGCCACTAAGGCACAAAGCGGATGCGGGATCACATGGATTGTGGGCAGCTTGTCTAGCTCACCCAACAAGTGAATCACGGAAATGCCCAAATCTCGTTTCCGGCCTCATTCTTTGTGTCTTGTGCCTTGTATGTGGGGGAGGTGACGATTCTGAACCGCATGTTAGGATCATAATCGCCAACCAAGTCACCGCTTTGGAATGCAATCCAAAGCGGTGGGAGTCCGGTGAGATCGATTTGTGCCAGG
>Ga0247844_1000617_pt1 | contig 74079 bp, 61 predicted proteins | sample LaCtaG_FD_192421 | JGI IMG/M metagenome (GOLD analysis project Ga0247844, IMG submission 192421) | Freshwater microbial communities from meromictic Lake La Cruz, Castile-La Mancha, Spain - LaCruzMarch201714.5m_1 | ecosystem: Environmental > Aquatic > Freshwater > Lake | place: Spain: Castile-La... | reverse complement strand
CCGGCACTGCGGCGCTCGCCCAAGCCCTGTTCAGGCAACTCCAGCACCCGGCTTGAGCCAGGTCAATAGTGGTGCTGCCTCAGGGCAAAGCAGCGTCCAGTACCTCAACCCAGTGCTTCACCGGTGTGGGTGTGCCGCTTTGCAAGTGGGTAATGCACCCAATGTTGGCACTGATGATGACCTCGGCTGGCTGGGCTTGCAAATTCTGCAACTTGCGGTCGCGCAATTGGTAGGAGAGCTCCGGGTTCAGCACCGAATAGGTCCCGGCGGAACCGCAGCACAGGTGGGATTCCCGATCGGCGATGCGAATGCGAAACCCAAGCGCTGCGAGGTGCTGCTCCACACCGCCGCGCAGCTTTTGCCCATGCTGCAAAGTGCACGGGGGGTGAAACACCAACGCCGGTTGGCCGACCGCGGCCACCTTGTCGCGCAGTGCTGCCACCAATGCTGGCAACAATTCGCTCAGGTCTTGGGTGAGCTCACTCACTCGGGCGGCGCGGGCGGCGTACACCGGGTCGTCTTGCAGGATATGGCCGTAGTCCTTAACCGTGACTCCGCAGCCGGACGCATTCATGACAATCGCCTCGACCCCCGGACCGGATGCGGGGGCAATGAAGGGCCACCAGGCATCAATGTTGGCGCGCATTTCTGACTTGCCACCGTCCTGGTCGTTCAAGTGGAACTTGACCGCACCGCAGCACCCCGCCTTGGGTACCACCAGGGTCTGGATACCTGCCGCGTCCAGCACCCGGGCGGTCGCGCTGTTGATGTTGGGGCCCATGGCGGGTTGTGCACAACCGGCCAGCATCAGCACCTGACGGGCGTGGATACGGGTGGGCAAGACACCGGCGTCTTGCCGCGGCGGCACCTTGCTTTTCAAGGCCGCAGGCAATAGCGGGCGCACCAGTTGCCCCAGCTTCATGGCCGGGCCGAACAGCGGAGACGGCAAGCCTTCTTTCAAGGCCCAGCGCACGGCCCGCTCAGGCAGGGGCCGCGGTACTTTGGCATCAACCAGTTTGCGCCCGATGTCGATCAAATGCCCGTAGTCCACGCCCGAGGGGCAAGTGGTCTCGCAGTTGCGGCAGGTCAGGCACCGGTCCAGGTGCATCTGGGTGGAGCGGGTGGGGGTTTGCCCCTCCAACACCTGCTTGATCAGGTAGATGCGGCCACGCGGACCGTCCAGCTCGTCCCCCAATAGCTGGTAGGTGGGGCAAGTGGCGGTGCAAAAGCCACAGTGCACACATTTGCGCAATATGACCTCTGCGGCGATGCCGTCAGGGGTGTTCTGGTATTCGGTGCTGAGCGTGGTTTGCATGGCAGCGGGTGCTCAGGTAGTTTGCGCAAACAGGCGCCCGGGGTTGAAGACGCCGTCCGGGTCGAAGCTGGTCTTGAGTCGGCGGGTGATGGCCTGCGCGGCTTCATTTTTAGCATCAAATAGGCCTGCAGCCCCCGTGGAACGTGCGCAAGCAGCTACGAAAAGTGTAGCAGTTGAATTTACTTTTTGGGCTTGCGCCTGCAGTTGTGGCTCCGCCCGCATGGGGGCCCACAGCCAACGCAAGCCACCATGCCACTCGATGAACTGCGGCCACAGCAGGTCCAGCACAGGGGTGGTTTGCGCCACGCTCAAACGCCACAAGCAATAGTCTTCGGGCTGCGGCGCACTGAAAAATGGCAGCTGCTGGTTGCGGCACAGCACCCAATCGGCCTGTGCCTGCGTGTTGTCCATACGGCTGCCCGGCACATCCGCCAGCATGCTGCGGCACGCGGCTTCCACCGCCGCCACGGCACCGCGCAGGCGCACAAACAGCAAGTCGCGCCCAGGCGCACTGGCCTCGGTGTTGTCATGCACCCAGCAACTCGCGTTAAGTGGCAGGGGCTGTGCCCCCCAGCGGTGCAGCTGTTCCAGCGCATCCGCCTGGCCCAACGCAAAGACCAAAGTGGCCTCGGCCGGAGCCAGCGGCAGCACCTTGAGCGACACCTCGGTCAGCAGCCCCAAGGTGCCCATGGCACCCACCATCAGGCGGGAGACGTCATAGCCCGCCACATTCTTCATCACCTGCCCACCAAACGTGAGGTGTTCGCCACGGCCATTGAGCATCTTCACGCCCAACACGTAGTCCCGCACGCCACCCACGCTGGCACGTGCCGGGCCCGCCAGTCCGCAGGCCACCATGCCCCCCACGGTGGCCGGGCCCTGGCCGGCGCCCGTGCCCGACCAGCCGAAGTGCGGAGGTTCGAACGGCAAACATTGGCCCTGCTCTGCCAGCAGGGCTTCCAGCTCAGCCAGGGGCGTACCGGCACCCACAGTGACCACCAACTCGCTGGGCTCGTAGCTGATGATGCCGTTCAACGTGGTGGTGTCCACCACCTCGCCTTGCAGGCTCAGCCCATAAAAGTCTTTACTGCCACCGCCCCGAATGCGCAACGGTGTGCGGTCAGTTCGCGCCGCGTGAATGCGGTCGGTGATTTGGTGTATCGCGTGTTCCATGGTGTGCATAGCCGGATGGTAAGGGGCTGGTCCGCACCATGGCGTGAATTTTTTGAAACAGGCCGGTTCAAAAATTTAGTCGACAAAGAAGTTTGCAGGCAAACCAGCGGTCTCCACCCGCCTGGAAAAGACACAACCCGACAGGGGAAATGCCTGCAACTCTTGGGCACTACGGCCGTGGCGCGCGGTGGTGAGGTACAGGGTTTTCAGGTCTTCGCCCCCAAAACAGGGCATGGTCGGGCACTGTGCAGGGGTGGCGATCTCAGCCAACAAGGTGCCGTCGGGCGCAAATTTACACACCAGGCGCCCCTCGAACATGGCGCAATAGTAGTTGCCGTGCACGTCCACCGCAGCGCCGTCGGGGCGCCCCTGGTAGGCTGTTTGCTGGAAATCCCAGCCTGCGGGCTTGGGGGCAAACTGCAAATGGGTGCGGTGCCCCGCCAGCGTGTTGCCATTCACTTCATAGTCCCAGGCATGCACCAGATGCGACGGTGTATCGGCCCAGTACAGGGTGCTGCCATCGGGGCTCCAAGCCAGGCCGTTGGCGGTCAGGGCATCCCCCGCCTTGCGCTCCACCACCGGCGCACCGCCGCTTCTGCAATCAATCGAATACAGCGCAGCAGCACGGTGGGCCTTGGGTTCATCAATGGTGCCGACCCAAAACCGGCCCAGAGCATCGCATTTCCCATCATTGGCACGCACCGTGGAGGTGTCGTAATCCAGGGTGGCGATGTGCTCCAGCGCCCCGCCCCACTCCCGCGCCCGAAACACGCCATGGCGCAGCGCCATGACCAAGCCACCGCTTTTGGCCGGCGCAATGCAGCCGGGCTCGCTGGGCATGTCCCAGGTTTCCACCGAACCCATATACACGTTAGCGCGCAAGATCTTTTTACCGGGAATATCCACCCAGTACAGCATCTGCTCATGGGGGTGCCAGAAAGGGGACTCGCCCAACTCACACGGTACGGGGCTCAAGGTTTGCCAAGTCATTGGGTACGCTCCACTTCGATTCGCATTTCACAGGAAAAGGTCTGTCCGGGCTGCAAAATGCACACCCCCAGTTCGTCTGCACTGGCACCCGTGCGGGCCATCAGATTCACCGCATTGTTGATGTGGCTCACGGGCTCAATCGCAATGCTGTCGCGCTGCGGCGTGGTGAACACCACCAAGCGGCTTAAGCCGGAGGTGACGCGGGTGCGCAGCACGGCATCCGTCAATTGGAGCGATCCACTCCAGCCGTCAAAGCAGTGGTCCACGTTGAGCGCACCGCAATCGGCATTCAGGCCCGCATGGGGCGCGCGGTGGGTGGGCAGTTTGTCTGAGTCCATCTCCCAGCGCCCCTGCGATTGAAATGCCACATGGCTGCCTGGGCGCTTAACAAAATACGGATGCCATCCCAAGCCCACGGGCGCGGACACCATGGATTGGTTGGTGATGCTCAAAGACATCTCCAGCGCGCCCGCGTCCAGCTTGAAGGCCTGCGAGGCGTCAAAGTCGAAAGGCCAAGCGGCATCGGCCTTGTGCTCCAGCGACAGCAGCGCAAACTGGTCGCTGGCCTCTAACACCTGCCACGGCCGCTCCCAGCCAATGCCGTGGATCGCATGGGGCTCGGGGGGAAAGTTTTTAATCAGCGGATGGCTTGTACCCGCCCACTGCAACTGGGCATGGCCCACTCGGTTGGAAAAAGGCACCAGCGGGTAGCTGCCCGCGTCACGCACCGAGTGCAACTGCGCCGCATGGGTGGAGCGCAACACGGGAACATCCCCCAGCCACAGTCCTGCCACGCAGCCGCCGAGTGCCGGTTTAATCTCGCACAAAAGTTCGTTGCAGCGCAGCGTCAGTGGTGGGTTCATGTTGATTGGCTCGTGGTTGGGCGGCTTGTAGATGTGCAAATTGTGCACCCGCTTACCCCCAAAAAAAAACCCGGCAGAACCTAAGTACTGCCGGGCCGGGGTTTCAACCGAAGTTGAAACCGGTACGTAACGCTTATCTCCGTTTTTAGCGGTTGTAAGCAGTCTCGCCGTGGGACGTGATGTCCAGGCCTTCGCGCTCGTCCTCTTCACTCACACGCAGACCGATTACCAAGTCCACCAGCTTGAAGGCAACAACAGACACGACGCCGGACCAGATGATGGTGGTCAGCACGGCCTTGGCCTGAATCCACACTTGCGCTGCAATGGAGTAGTCGGCAGTGGTCACCATGGTTGCAGTCACCCAGTCAGCCACGTAGCCAGGGCCACCCAAAGCTGGCGAATTGAAGACACCCGTCAACAAGGCACCCACAATACCGCCCACACCGTGCACACCAAACACGTCCAGCGTGTCATCCGCACCCAGCAACTTCTTCAGACCATGCACACCCCACAGGCAAGCGAAGCCGCCAATGGCTCCAATTGCCAGCGCGCCACCGATGCCTACGTTACCTGCGGCTGGCGTGATCGCCACCAGACCGGCCACAGCACCCGAAGCAGCACCCAGCATGGAGGACTTGCCCTTCATCAGCGCTTCGCCCAACGACCAGGCCAGCACGGCAGCAGCCGTTGCACCAAAGGTGTTGATGAAGGCCAAAGCAGCAAAGCCGTTTGCTTCCAAAGCGGAGCCAGCGTTGAAACCAAACCAACCCACCCACAGCAAGGAGGCGCCAACCATCGTCATGGTCAGGCTGTGTGGTGCCATGGCTTCTTTGCCGTAGCCAATGCGCTTGCCCACCATGAAGGCACCGACCAAACCAGCAACCGCCGCGTTGATGTGCACCACCGTGCCGCCAGCGAAGTCCAACGCACCTGTTTGCCAGATGTAGCCAGCTTTGCCATTCATGGCATCCACTACTTCTTTGCCGGTGTAAGCGTCTGGTCCCATCCAGAACCAGACCATGTGTGCAATCGGTGCGTAGCTGAAGGTGAACCACAGCACCATGAACATCAACACGGCAGAGAACTTCATGCGTTCGGCAAAAGCACCAACGATCAGCGCGCAAGTGATACCGGCAAACGTGGCCTGGAACGCGGCAAACACGATCTCAGGAATCACGACGCCCTTGCTGAAAGTCGCTGCATTGGCAAAGGAGCCAGCAACGTTGTCCCAAATGCCTTTCATGAACAACCTATCAAATCCACCGATGAAGGCATTGCCCTCGGTGAACGCTAAGCTGTAGCCGTAGATAAACCACAGCACCACGATCAGCGAGAAGGTGACCATGACCTGCATGAGCACCGACAGCATGTTCTTGCTGCGGACCAGGCCGCCGTAGAACAGTGCGAGGCCGGGCACCGTCATCAAGATCACCAGCAAGGTGGAAACCATCATCCAGCCGGTGTCGCCTTTGTTGGGCACAGGGGCGGGCGCTGCGGCCGGTGCTGCTTCGGGTGCAGCGGCCGCAGCCGCAGCGGGTGCAGCGGCATCCACAGGTTTGACATCAGCGGCCGGTGCTGCCGTAGCAGCGGGTGCCTCTGCGGCAGGCGCAGCAGCGGTTTGGGCCATGGCAAAGGTTCCTGCCGTCAGCAGGCTCATGCCCAAGGCGAGGGATAGAAGCAGTTTTTTCATGATGTTGCTTTCTTATTGATTTACAGCGCTTCGTTGCCGGTTTCGCCGGTGCGGATGCGTACGACCTGCTCCAGGTTGTAGACGAAGATTTTTCCGTCGCCAATCTTGCCGGTGCGTGCTGCACCTTCGATGGCTTCGATCACACGGTCCACCAACGCGTCGTCGATGGCGGCTTCAATTTTGACCTTGGGCAGAAAGTCGACCACATACTCTGCACCGCGGTACAGCTCTGTGTGGCCTTTTTGACGACCGAAGCCCTTGACTTCAGTCACGGTGATGCCTTGCACGCCAATGCTGGAGAGGGCTTCGCGCACCTCATCGAGCTTGAACGGTTTGATGATGGCCGTTACGAGTTTCATGGTTTCTCCTAGTTGGTTGAGACGTCTCAAGCTTGAACACAGTTGTTTGCAGACACCGGACCTGGCTGGTCTGCTTCTCCAGGGGTCGGGAGATGTTGGCTCTATGCATTCTCCGTGCCAACTTCTATTTGGGGCCCCGTATTCACTCTGTGCGCACACCGCTTCAGAGTGGGGTAAGATAGCTGTATAAAACATCAGTGCGCACCGAAAGGGTGCTTTCTCCGGAGATGCTTCGAATGCATGCGCACTATTTTGGGAGGATCGGAAATGAGCTTATCTTTGGTGCGCAGCCGCGCTTTGCTGGGGCTGGAGGCGTCAGAAGTCACAGTTGAGGTGCATCTGGCCAACGGCCTGCCCAGTTTCACCTTGGTAGGTCTTGCCGACGTGGAGGTCAAGGAGGCACGGGAGCGCGTGCGCTGCGCCATCCAGAACTCCGGCCTTGAATTTCCCAACAACAAAAGAATCACCGTCAACCTGGCACCCGCCGACTTGCCCAAAGACTCAGGGCGACTGGATTTGCCCATTGCACTGGGCATTCTTGCCGCCAGTGGTCAAATTGACGGCGCACGCCTGACCGACTATGAGTTTGCTGGCGAGCTGTCATTGTCCGGAGCGCTTCGGCCAGTGCGGGGCGCGCTGGCCATGGCGCTGGCGCTACACACCGGCCAAGTCGTCTCCAAACTGGTGTTGCCACCGGGCAGCGCGGAGGAGGCGGCCTTGGTGCCCGGCGCCCATGTGTACCGCGCCCGGCATCTGCTGGACGTGGTGCGGCACTTTGCGATCTCTCCTGTTGCGCCAGCAGCTGGGTCCGCAGCGGGCGATGTGCCCGCTGCTGCCCCATCTGACGACGACGGCTGGACCCGCATGATCGCCAACCCAGCGGTCGCCCGCGCATCAATCCCCGACATGGCCGACGTCAAAGGCCAGGCTGGTGCCAAGCGCGCCCTGGAGATCGCGGCGGCAGGTGGACACAGCGTGCTGCTCGTCGGCCCACCAGGTTCAGGCAAGTCCATGCTGGCGCAGCGCTTTGCGGGTTTGCTGCCTGAGATGTCATGCGACGAGGCACTGCAAAGTGCGGCCATTGGCAGCCTGAGTGGGCGCTTTTGCATCGAGCGCTGGGGGCAGCGCCCCACCTGCAGCCCGCACCACTCGGCCAGTGCGGTGGCGTTGGTGGGCGGCGGCTCACCGCCCAGACCCGGTGAAATATCCTTGGCGCACCATGGTGTTTTGTTTCTGGACGAACTGCCGGAGTTTCCCCGAGCGGCTCTGGAAGCCCTGCGCGAACCTCTGGAGACAGGCACCATCACGATTGCACGGGCTGCACGTCGGGCCGAGTTTCCGGCCAGGTTCCAACTGATTGCCGCCATGAACCCCTGCCCCTGTGGCTACCTCGGCTCCAGTGCACACAGCTGCCGCTGCACGCCAGACCAGGTGCACCGCTACCAAGCCAAGCTGAGCGGCCCACTGATGGATCGCATCGATTTGCATGTGGAAGTGCCTGCCATGCCCTCAGACGAGCTGCTGAGTACCCGCGGCGGCGAGCCCACCGGGAGCATGCAGCAGCGCTGCGGCGAAGCCCGAGCCCGCGCAACCGCCCGCCAAGGCAAGACCAACCACGCATTGGCCGGACAAGAGATTGACGCCCACGCCAAGCTTGAACCAGCCGCCCACAAATTCCTTCAAGCCGCCGCCACCCAGCTGGGCTGGTCTGCCCGTGGCACCCACCGCACGCTGAAAATTGCCCGCACCATCGCCGACCTGGCAGGCTCCGACACCCTCCAATTGGCCCACGTCGCCGAGGCTATGCAGTATCGGAGGGTGCTGCGAGCCGGCACCCAAATGCTATGAAATCAGGAGCTGCTCACGCATATTCTACGGTGGCTCCGGCCCATTTTAGTCATTAACCGGCACGCCCATCTGACGCAAATACGCCTGCACATCCTTGCTGATGACACCGACGGCGCGCGCCTTGGTCGCCATGTCGGCCGCACTCGCGGTCTGGCCCAAAGCGGCCAGCGACACGGCCGCCCCCAATAGCCAGCGCTGCTCATTGGGTCGCGACTGCAATGCGGTCATATAGGCATGCACACTGTCCTGATGCCGCCCCAGGCGCTGTGCAGCGTTGGCGCGCACTGCCCACAAGTCCGCCTGGTTACCCAGCACCGGCTCCAACCGGGTCAAAAGCTCCAGCACAGGTGCCGGTCGGGACTCCATCAACTGCATGCGGGTCAGTTCCCGCACCATTTGCCCCAGCAGCTGCACGTTCGCGGCTGTGGGTGCCGCTGTGGCGGAACGCTCGGCGGAGGCAAGCACTTCCTGCATCAGCTCAATGGCGGCATCGTGGGAGCCCGCGTTCCAAAGGCTTTGCGCGTGGGCAATAGCGTCTTTCGTCGCCGCCTGCTGCTGCTGACGCTGCGCCACTTGGACCGTGTCCGGCTGTGGTATCGGCGCAGTTGCAGGGGCCGGCACTGCACTTACCACCAAGGGCACCTTTGCCGCGGGGATGACTGCGACCGGCTTCTGGGCCGCCGGTTTTTCAGTTTCCGGCGTCTTGGCTTTTCCATTGAGCTCGGCATCTATGCGCAACACCGAATTTGCAGCAGTGGCGGGTGGCACAGGCACAGGTGCTCGCAGAGGTTCTACGACCTCTGGCGCAGGCGCGGGAGCGAATGTTGGTGCCGGCAACGCGACGCTATTGGCCTGCGGTGACGCCAGGATTGGGGCAGGGGCAGGGGCAGGGGCAGGGGCAGGGGCAGGGGCAGGGGCAGGGGCAGGGGCTGCGATGGTGGAACTTGGCGCTTGAGGCGTATTGACCAAGAAAAATTCCACATAGCCCGCCTGCCAGAGCGCTGCGGTGCCTGCCAGCACCACCGCTATCAAAATCATCCAATACCAACGGTAGGAGCGACCAGCTCCCCCGTCCTGCACAAACAATTGGGCAGATGCCACACTGGCGGTGCCGGCGCGCAGGGACGGCATGCGCTCGAGTCTGGCCGTTTGCGGGGCGGATGATTGGCGGCGGTCCAGATCTCGCAGCATCTTGTTGATCACGCTCACGATACGCCCCCTTGGGCTGAGTCCACGGCCCCCCGCACGGGTTTACTTCGCCTGGCCAGCCACCGCTTCTTCCATCGCGCCCACACGCTTGCCCACCGTGAGCGCACCACAATCCCCGGTGTGTCTTTGGCGGCCAGCCGCAAGTGGGTAGCCGTAATCCGGTGCACGCCTTCTCCATAGGCCAGCATCAGGCATTTGTGCGCCAAAATATTGATCAGGCGAGGCACCCCACCGCTCAAACGCGCAATGGCCAGCGCGGCACCAGGCCCAAACACATGGGTGTCAGTGTTTTCATCCCGCGCGGCAATAGTCAGACGGTGCTGCAGGTACACGCCCACTCGGCCTTGCTGCATTGGGCCCAGGTATTCACTGAAGGTAATGCGTTGCAACAATTGGCGTATTTCCGGCAAGGCCAGTTTGTCATCGAGTTCGGGTTGCCCCAACAGCACCAACTGGAGCAGCTTGCGCTTCTCGGTTTCCAGGTTCGACAACAGTCGGATGCTTTCCACGGTGCGTACGGGTATGGCCTGCGCCTCATCGATACACACCACCACGCGGCGTCCCTGCGCCGCATGGGCCAGCAAGCACTCATGCAAGGCGTTCAAAATTTTGTGCCGACTCAAGGGCGGCGCTACGGCAACGTTGAGCTCTTTCACCAGGGCCATCAGCAGATCATCCGGCCCCATGTCGGGGTTGGGAATGTAGGCAGTAACGCACTCGCCTTGCAGGGTTTTTAGCAACTGACGGCACAGCACCGTTTTGCCGCACCCCAGGTCACCCACCACTTTGACAAACCCCTCGCCGCTGCGCAGCGCTACCAGCAGCATATTGAGTGACGCCTGCGCGCCCTCATGCGGGTAGAAAAAATCCGTGTCCGGCGTGATGGAGAACGGGGCCTCCCGCAGTGAAAAGTGCCCCAGGTACATTACTTGGCCGCACCACCGTCGATGCTGATCACCCGCGCACGGCTGGCATCCATCGCGTCCAGCATGGAGTGGGTTCGGCGGGTTTGCGCCTCCCAGTCGGCAGCGGTGCGGATGATGGTGGGCTTGATCAGCACGATGACTTCCTTCTTGCGTCCCAGGGCAGACTTGTTTCCGAAAAGATAGGAAAAGAACGGAATATCGCTGGTTCCTGGCAGGCCGGATGACTTGCGGTTGTTCTCCATCTGCATTAAGCCTCCAATTGCCACAATGTTGCCATCCTGAATTCTGACCAAGGTATCGGTTTCATTGACACTGCTCGACGCCATGGGAAAGCGATAGTTGCCAATGCTTCCCAGATCCACCTGTTTGGTCTTCTCTGTAACCGTCGTAACGGATGGGTGCACATGCAGGGTAATGCTGTTTCCCTCGTCGATCTGTGGCGTCACATCGAGTGAAATCCCCGAGAAAAACGAGGTTAATGCGATGGTCGGTAGGGTCGAGGTTGCGCTGGTGGTGCCTGAGGTGGCCGCTGTGGTCGAACCTCCGCTCACCCCTGTCACAAAATACTCATCGGTTCCGACCTTTAGCACGGCCTTTTGGTTGTTCAAGGTGGCAACGCGTGGGCTCGACAGGATCTGTACATCCCCCCGGGTTTCCAAAAATCCCAAAACCGCTTGAAAACCATCGGTGGCAAACGCCAACCCGAAAAGCCCGCCCCCGGCGGCAGGCAGGGAGATACTGTCCGCCAACAAGGCCGCTCCTGTAGCCGCAAATCCCGGAAGGTTGGACTGAACCCCGCTGACCAAAGTGTTACTGGTCGAATTGCCGCTAAGACTACCAATGGCACCTGTGGCACCCCCGCCATTTTTCAGTGCGGACCAATCGATGCCGCTCTGAAAACCGTCACGCAGCTCAACCTCCACCACCTTGGCTTCCAGCATCACCTGGCGCTCCACCGCAACCTGAGCCGCCTTCAAAAATTTCTCAACCTGCCGCAATTCGTCAGGCATGCCACGCACAGCCATGATGCCGGCCTGTGGGCTGGTGATCACGCTGCGCCCCTCCCCGGCACCCACCAGGCCTCGCACGGCACCGGCCAGCTCAAGCCAGAAATCGGTTTGCGACGATGTGGAGACGCGACTGCCCTCGGTACGTTGGGCGCTCCCGTTGGCTGGCGTGGCGGGCGCACCTGAAGTCGGTGTGGTGGAGCTTCCGGTGTTACTGGCTTGGCCAGCCCCGGAAGACACGCGCAACTCGCTGCTACCCGAGCGCTGTGAGTTGGGGTAATTCACCGTGAAGATGCGGGTCTGCAGCGTAGGTGCATAAATGGTGATGCGGCGACCGTCGATTTTGAAGTCGTAGCCGTACACATCACGAATGGCTTCCAGAGCTTCACTGACGGTGACACCCCGCAGCGTGACCGACAAGGTGCCCTTCACGTCCGGGTGCATCAGCATGCTGTAGCGGGTGTCGGCGACGATCGCCAAAAACACTTCACGCGCTTGGGCGTTGTTTACCAGCAAATCCAACCGTGGCTCCGGCGGCAGGGGCACTGCCGCAGGCGCGGGCTCAGCCAATGCATCGCTGACCTTGGCTGGCACGCCCGCCGTGGGCTTGGGTGGTGGTGCAAGGGGCGGCAAATCTGCGCGCACTGCAGCGGCAATATCCGGGGCGTTCACTGCGCGCTCGGAGGCACAACCAGCCAACAAAAACACGCCAAGCAACACGCCCATAGAACTGGGAACGGATCGACCTCGCGTCAACAAAGAGAGAGCATTAACGGTCATGGGTATCGACCTCATGGTTGGGTACTGTCACAGGCAACCGGTGGGGCTGCCTTGGATTTTGATTGGGATTTTGACTTGAATTTGGCATCTTGCTTGGGTGGCTGGGAGGTCGCCCCCGGCACACATGGCGCAGGCTCTGCAGTGACGGTCCGGCGAATGCCCGCAAAACGCGGAACCTTTCGCAACTCACCGCCATCGCGCACCCACACCTCGGTTTCGGTGATTCGGTCGATACGCAGCTGCCCGACCTTCTGCCCGGGCGCATACAGACGCGCACCCACCACCAAATAAGGCTTGCCCTCTCGCATGACCACTGCCATCCCCTCATCACCCAGGGGGGATTTGAGCGCTGGATCACCCACAGAGCCACCCGCTTCTGGCGGTGCAAGGGTTGGATCACGCAGCGTTTGGGCCATCCCGCTCGTTACAGCCGACAACAAGATCATTGCAAGCACAATATTGAACCGCTGCTGCTTCATGGCTGCGCCCCCACCACGTAGACCTGTAGCGTCAGCTCGCTGGCCTGTTGCTTGTCACTTTTGAGCAGCATGGGCCCCCAGCGCAGACTTGGCAGCGCGTTTTCGAGCGCCTTCACATAGCGAATCAACTCGGCATAGGGCCCCGACACCCGCAGTTCCAGGCCACGTTTGCTGATGCCCGATGCCGCCGCTGGGGGAGTAGCAGCCGCGGCTGCCGGCGCAGGGTCTTGCTGCAATGTGCCAACGCCAAGCAGTGTCAGGCCGTCATGACGCCGCAAAAACTGCACCAGCACCTGCTCCAGCGCAGGCCCGCCTTCAGCCAGTGGCGCAATGGCCTTGATCTCCCGGCTCAGGGCGTCGAGTTTGGCCGTTTCGGACTCTATCTCCGTGCGGACAGCTTTGCTTGCGTCCACCGGCTGACCGGCCTGTGCAAGCGCCGCACGCAGTCGCACCAGCTCACTGTTTTGCGTGGCAAAGCGCTGCGTCACCTGCTTGTGCGCCAATTGCGCGGGCGAAAGCCATAACGAGTCCCCTGCTGCCAAACTTACCGCTACAAGGGACACGAACAGAAAGATCCGCTCGCGCAGGCTTAAGGCGTCCACGCGAGCCGATTGCTTTTCCCACCAGATTTTCAACTTGGACTTCATGGCTTGGCCCCGGCCGACGGCTTCACAATTGCCACGGGCGCGGGCATCAAATTCACCATATTGAAACTCCAGACGGGTCTGGTCGAGGGCGCGACCGCAGCCGTGCTCTCCACCTTGACCGAAGCCAACTTGAGCCCATGCATCAACGGACTATCTGCCAGCCGGTCGACCCAGGCGTTGAGCGCGTCTGGCTCCAAAGTAAACCCATTGATTTCGAGGCGCCCCTGGTCGGCTTTGACCTGTGTCACCCACACCGGTTGCGGAATGCTGCGGGCCACCCACAACAATCGGTCTGAATGGCCTTCCCCGGGCACGAACATGCCGTCTTTTAGGGCCGCCAACAATTGCTCTTTTTGCACCAACGTTTTGCGTTTGCTTTGCAATTCTTGCACCAACGCCGCGTCCGCCGGAGCGGCGCTGGACTTGGCGTGCTCAATGGCAGCCTGAAGGCTTTTTATTTCCCGGGTTTGGTCGGCCATCGTGCGGGTGAAGCCTGAGCTGGCACTCTGCAGACTCCACACCATGCCCCCCGCCAAGGCACCACCAAAAACCACAAACACAGCTAGGGTAATGGCCATAGTCTGCGCTGAGAAATACCGTTTTTGGGACAGCAGTATTGGGGTGGCGAGGTTTATTTGCTGGGGCATGGCGGCTGCGTCACAATTTGCGGTTTTCGGTGCGCAGCAGCAAGCCCAGCAGTGGCAGGCAAACCGCCTTGTCCTCTACTGGAATCGACTCCAAACCAGAAAACTGGGCTTCAATGTCCAGGGTCAGCACCGCTTGGCCCAGGTCCCGGCTGAGCCAGTCGGCCAACTCTTGGGTACGTGCGCCGGCATAGACACGCAAGCCCGCCAAAGGCATGCTGGACCAAGAACGGTCCCACAGGTCCAGGGAGCGCTGCACCTCAACCAAAAACCGCTGCACCCGCTCCGAGCTACCACCGTCCAAAATAGCACCCGTGGTACTGGGCGCAGGTGAATACGACACACCACCCCCACTGTGGCCTGGCACATACTCTTCTACCGGGCTGTAACCCTCTTCGACTTTAGGTGCTTCGTCCCGGGATTCGCTCCACGTCATACCCATGAAACCCTCGGGCAGCTCCAGGCGGCGGGTGTAGAACAGCTCGTCATGGGCGCTGATGGTGAGCACCGCTTGGTGCCCCTCCACCAACACCAGCGCCGCGTTGGCTTGCTCGCCCCGCGCATCGCGCAGCGCCAGCGCGTTCTGCAAATTGCGCTGTGCCATTTCCTGAATATCGATCACGGGGATGGTCCAGCTTAAGGCACCGCCCAAATCCGTCACCTCGCGCAACACTGCATGGGTGGCAGCCACCACAAACAGATGGCCAGGCGGCTTTTGCTGTCCATCACCCAGACGCATCACATCCAAAGTAATGTCATCGATGTGAGACTGCACCATGTCGCGAATCTGGTACCGCGCCGCCGCACGCAACTCCTCGGGCGGCACCGCAGGCGCTTCGATCTGTAAAAACTGGTATTGCTCCGGGCTAAGCATCACCTTGACTTCGCGCCCCTTCAAACCCAGGGCTTGCAGGTGGTCTACAAAATCGTCCATGGAGTCGGTGCCTTGTCGCTCCACGCCCATGCGCTGAATCGCAAAGACACCGTCATCTCCGGCGCGTGCGTGCACGTAGGCGAGCGTCTTCGCGGACCAAGACACGATGATCTGGTCTTGCGAGACTTTGCGAGTCCAAGGCCAATGCATACTCAGCTGGTGCTCCGCATAGTGTGACTTACAAAAATGCCCGTTGAATCAATCATGAGCAGCGTAGGGTGGAATGATTTGCTCTCATTTTAGTAGCTAATGGCCCAACTGCAGCGGGGAGGCAAGTCAATAATTTTCGCGGCGGTAGATGAGGGGGCTTTTGTAAATGCCAAAGGTGGCGCGGGCCCGTGGGTTTACCCCCGCAGCGGTTTGTAGCCACGGCAGATTGGCGGGCAGGTCATTGCCGCCTGCGCCACCAACCGCGCTGCACTGCGAATTTGCAGCCACTGCAGCAGCAGATGTGGCCCCCATATTCAGCGTAAGCTGCGCCCACCCCGCATTGCCTGAGCCGGGCTGGCTCAGAGTGATTTTTTGATTGGGTGGCGTACCCGTTACCGCGATCTCAGTCTCACACGCAGAGAGATTATTTGGCTTGGCCGCAGTACCCGCTGGAGTAGCGAAATTAAAAGAAAAGTTGTTACTTGAAACACTGGTACACGTGTCAAGAGTATTGGGGCTCCACACCGGCACTGCAGACACCACACTTGAAACGTATTCCAGCGCAATCGGCACCGGCAAAGCCAACAACTCAGAGCCGTAGGCATTTAACAAGCGCACTCGACCCAGTCTGAACTCGGTGGTAGCTGGAACTCCAGAAAGCACACTCACTGGCGCACCCGCCACCGTGGCTACTTCGTCCGTCGTCGCAGATATGGTTAGGCCGGATGTAATGGGGCTCGATGGAGTCGTCGTCATCTTCACCGGCACTGCAACGGCTATTTGTGCTGTGCCATTGCCCCGAGTGTTGAAATCCTGAGCGGAAGCAAACGCCAAATTGTACAAGCTGGACGCAGTATCCACCGCCAACCCAGCAGTGAGCGCGCCAAAAGTGATTTGCGTCGGGGTGAGCGTGGCAAGGGACGTCGCTCCCTTTCCATAGTTGGTGGTCGTGCCCGCCTGTTTGTTCTGCGCCGTCACCGTCAGCGGGCCGGCCAACGGCTGCCCCACATACGCAAAAGTCGGCGAACTGCACACCGCCAAATTTCCAGAAAAGGCGTACTGGTAGGGTCGAAAACGACCAATCGTTGCGGTCGGAGTGCCCGATACCACACCCGCCCCCAGGTAATTGCTGAGATAGGGTTTAAGCGTGAAGGCCCCCACTTCAGACCACGCGTTGCCCGTTACTTTCACGGTGCCGGTGACCACAGGTGCTGTCGCGCTATTGCCATTCGCACTGGTTCCCGTGGTGAGCACACCGCTGGAAGGTGCATTGGTGGTTGGCGTCACCAGCGAATAGATTTTTCCTGCCACGTTGGTGGAGTCGACAAAAGTGGCTGCGGCCACATTGGTCTCATTGCCAAAGTTGGGAGTAGGGGTAACGCCATCTGATGTAAATCCCTTCACATTCACCGTAAAGGCATCTCCAGCAGCCATGAATGCACTGCCGCCCGTGGTGGTGGTACCAGGATTGGCACCGCCTGCCGCTGTGGTGGCAGTGGCAACCAGGGTGGCTGGTTTGACGACAAATGCATTAGAGTTGCCCGCCAGTGCACTCAAAAGGCTCCCACTGGCCGCCTTGCTTGCCGACAAGGTTACCTGGCCGGCATCGGCATAGTTAAAACTGAAAGGTGCGTTGCCATTGGCATCAAAGGTCATGCTCAGCGGCGTAGTGGAACTGACACCCGTGTTCGGGTTGCTAGCAATGGGGCTGCTGCCCGATGCAGTACTGGCATTGCCCGACAGACTCATCAGATTGCCCGTAGAACAGGTGGTGGGATTGTTGCACTGTGCGGCCCAATTCACATTTTGTGTGCCACTCAGTGCCGACTCGCAGGCCTGGGTAGTGGTGCTGGTCTTGACCGCCCTGAGGTAATAGCTCGACGACGATGTGCCCGCCGTCTGAGTAGGAATCGTCGCGGCGGTGCCCCCGGCAGTGCTGCTGACGATAAACCCGGCGGTATTGAAGGTCGTCGAACAGGAGCTACCCACCACGCAACTCGTCCCGTTGGGGCAACACTTTCGTGGATTGGTGGCGGTGGCTTGTTCAGCTGACAAGGCGACCGAAACAGCCGTGCCATCAGCCGCCAACGGATAGCTCAAGGTGGTGGTAGCCACCCCGCTGGCATTGAACGTGACGGTACCCGTCCCCAATGTGGCCCCCGCGCTGGCCAGAGTTGCCGTTTGTCCGTTGATCGTGGTGACCGCGTTGGTGCAGGGGCTTGATGCATCGGCGCAGGCCGTCACTGTGACCGCGCTGGGCAGGCACGTCAAGCTGGCGGTGGGTAAGGACAACTCGTAATGGTCTACGCTGACACCGCAGGTTCTGGAACGTGTGAGCAGGACATCCAAATTTGATTGGGACAGCACTCCCGAGTAAATCTGCATCTCATCAACGTTGCCCTGGAAATGGTAGTTGGACGGCAATTCGCCAGATGCAGAAGTTTCGCCCCCAATCGCAGCTGTGCCGGTGCCATCTTTCCAGGTACCAGAAAATGCTGAACTGGTACTCGACACCAAGGTTCCTGCGGCGTTGTACAGGTAGTTGGTAATGACCTTGCCGGTCGTGTCGATCGAAACGGCTACGAAAAACCAGTTGCCAGCGGTAATAACTGCGCCCGAATCGAGACAAAAGACGCTTCCGCAACGGTTATTCGAGCCGTCGCCAATGGCAGCACCAGAAGGGCTGATGTTTCGATTAAAAAACCGCAAACGGGCCGACCCTGCGTCTCCCAAGCTAAAGGACCAGCCATTGTCAGCGTCATCACGCACCAAAATACGTTGTCCGATATAACTCGGGTTGCTCGACTTGATCCATGCTGCAAACGTAAAGCTCGACGGCAACGCTGGGAGTGAAGAAAGCTCAACATAGCTATAGCTTCGAACCGTGATTGTGGTCTTGTCGAACTCTCCATAGCGACAGGTATTCTGGCTACCGCTGGTGTACGCGGGCGACCCCGTGGCCGTGGAGGCCACCGGAGTCGGGCCGCTGGCCACCTTGCTTTTCCCGTGGTAGCCCCCGCCACTGCTGTCTTTCACCTCATTGGCCGTGCCATTCCACACGGCTTCGTCCATGCGCCAGTCCGCCAGCGGTGCATAGGCCTGGACCGTTGCCGATGCGCTCGCTACGGGGGTGCCGATGTTGGAGGTAATGGTATTGGTCTTGGAGCCTGCGGTGGCCGCCCTAACGATCAGGGTTGCGCTTGCAGCAGTGCCGGCTGTCATGGGGCCCACACTCCACGTTAGCACCCCAGCAGTAAAGGTGTAGGTTCCGACACTCGGAGTAAATGACGCAAACGTCAATCCGGCCGATGTCAGGTGGTCCGTGATAGTTATGCCGGTCTGCGTGGAACCATTCACGGGATTGCGCGCGGCAAAGGTCAACGTAAAGTTCGTATTGATGGGCACCGATGCAGCACTGGCAGCCTCGGTCACCTCAAAAATATCTGGTTTTAGTGCAATCGTCAAAAACGCATTGATGGAGCTGGTAACCGTTGCCGTTGTGCCGCCTGTCGCGGAAGCGGGCACCATTTGCCCATCCCATACGGCAAAACCACCACCATTGCCAGAGGTGGTCCCCGCATCCGAACGCGAAGCGATGCCGACCAAGTTGGCATTGGTTTGTGCGCTGAATTCCGCACCGCTGGCATCGTCTTCACGCGCTGCAGCCTGCACAACCAAGGTGTCCGCAATGGTGGTGGTGACCCCGGTCACCGTCAATGCCGTGCTGGCCCCAGCTTTAACACCACCGCCGGTAACGTCCCACGGGTTGCCGGTGCGAAATACATTGCGGTAGGAAATGATTTGGGCATACACGTGGTCCCCGGGGTCTGCAACCGTGGGAGTCGCCATGCTGATGGAGGTGGCTCTGGCCCAAAATACCGTCAATCGCGTACCCGCAGTTGTGGCACCCGTTGCTTGTGGGCTGTTGCTCACCGCCACAAAGCCCGCAGAGGTGGACAAGGTTGCGGCCTGCCCGCCAGTGCTCTCCACAAACAACAGGGCTACATCGTTCACCGCATGTGTTGGCCATGCCGGACTCACCGCACCTGTACCGCTCACCGCCGTTCCGGTGGCCTGCCAAGTCGGAGCAGCGGCTTGCACAATGGATACACCACATAACATCGATGAGGTCAAAATCAGTTTGCAAGATGCCTTGCAACACCGCCTCAGCAACAACCCAAAAAAGCAACCCATGAGGGCGCCGGGTCTAGCTGGTAATTTCATGGCGATTGCTCCAATGACGCCGAGACGCTGCGTTCAATTCGGCTGATGCTACCTGCAGCCCCGCCTGCTGTGGCGTTGCTTGTCATCTGATAGATGGTGAGTGACACACCGTTTTCTGTGTAGTCTTGTTTGCTGCAGTTGATGGCTACCGTGAAGTCAGGTATCGAGGGCGGAGCCACTACTGGAGCCGCGCACAACCCAGGGTTGGTGGGTATGGCAACCAAGGCCCACTCCAACCCCGCCCGCGCCGCCCAATACGCCCGCGAGCCTTGCACGTCTTGTGCCGATGTGAGCTGCTGCGTGTTGGAAAACGTCACCATGAACCCACCCAGCGCAGCCAAAACCACCACCAAAAATATGGCGGCGATGGCGGCAAAGCCATGTTGTCGAATAGTAGCTCTGCGCACCGCTCAGCCTCTAGTTCGACTTCTTTTCACGGATGTCAACGATCCTGCCATTGGCCCATTCAATCATTGTGGCAACGACAATGCGTAAGCTGAGTGCAGGTAGCAACTCTTCGTCCATGTCGTCATACCGCAGCGTGACCGCATAGGGATTCACAAGCGATAGCAAATCTCCGGTATCTGGAAGCACCTCGCCGGCCTCCGAAAGTTGTCCGGCAAGCGCAACCAAGTTGTGAGTTCTACCAAGACCTTTACCACGCGCAGTGGGCGCTGCTTTCAAGGCTTTTTCAATAGCCTGCTGCCCGTGGAATGCGGCATTGGCAAAACGCACACCCGGCGCTTCGATGAGCGCTACAAACGCGGCGAAGTCAGCAGAGGCAATCCGCAAAAGTCGGCGTGCTTCTTCAATGGCGGTTGCTGTCATACACAACCCTCCCTTCCGTGAGCGCTTGGTCCAATACCGTTCTCGGCACGGTGCTGCGCAGCGCGAACTCAGGCTCTGAGTAAACCAGTATGTCCGCCCCCACACCCACCCACCCAACAGCGCGGTACAGCCGCGCAGCCTCTTGAGCCGGTGATTGGACAGTGGGCTCTATGACCATCAAGTCAATATCAGATCCCGCATCCGCATCGCCACGCGCCTGCGATCCAAACAAGATAATGCGATTTGGCGACGACACCGCAAGAATTCTGCTCAGTGCCTCCTGCAAGGGGGATTCAAGTTCATTGGGGTTGATTTGCATACTTGGCACCAAGTTTAGGAATTGACCCGATTATTGATCTTCATGGCGTGTTGTCCGCATGCACTTCGTGGTGAACGCTCACTGTCTCATTGCTTTGGGTGAAAGACAAATTGATTTGTACCGTGGCGTTGCGCTGTAAATCGGAGCCGTTGTAGGTGAAGCTGCCAGAACTTACGTTGTTTGCCAATACGGCTGCGCCGTCCACCACCATGGCCGCTATCTCACCAGCCGTTGTGGGGCAGAAGTGGGCAACGGTGAACGGACGAACATAGCGGTACAGGACGCCCACGCCATTTCCATTCGCGGTGGTACTGGTGCAATTTGCGCACACATAGGTCACCGACTGCTCTGTAGATGACACCACATGAAAGCGATTGCCACCAGACTCCAACGAGAACGTGGGCGAACCCGCAGGCTGGGTGGTGGTAACAACAATATTGGTTTCCGGGGGGCTTGCAATAGCGAGGGTAGGAGTGCCGTTGACGGTGGCCCTATTGACCGCATTCAAGGCATAGGCGTCAGAACCGGTGACGCCTAGGTTGTAAACAACAATGAAGTCTTGGTCCATTATTTGCTGGTCTGTCGGTATGGCGTTGCCTGCGAAGGTAGCGTTACTGCCCAGCATATTGAAGCTCGTGTCAGGCGGGGCGGCAAAGCTCAAGCCTGCTGCGGTGGAGTCTGCGCGGTAGCGTCCGCCTGTTTTGGTCGGGATGAATTCAATGCATTGACTCGTGGCCGGTGGGCGCAGGCTGTTGGGCAAGGCTCGGCCCACATCGCGCGAAATCCGCCGCACCGTCGTATCAGCCAAATCGGTCAGCGCCGCGCGGCGCGCGCTGTCAAAGTACGCGTCGATCGGGCTTTTCATAAACACCGACACCATGCCGCCAATCACACCCATGATGACGATGACCATGATGAGCTCCACCAGGGTGAAGCCGCGTTGCAAACGCCTTTTCATGGACATGAGCTCAGTCCCGTGGTTGGGTTGATTTCGCCATTGCAGGTGCGATAGCCCACTAAGGTGACGCTCTCAGCGCCGCGACTGACCCGCACAGCGACGCTTCTGGCTGGGACGGGATTAACCGAACCCAATGTTGCACCGCTGACACTTACATTCACCGTGTACCCATAGACCCCCGCAGGCAGCCCCAAGAATACCGGCCCGATAGCAGAGATGGTTTCGTTGATGCCGGCGTAGTCATCCACGTTGTCCCAATCGGATCTACCGGTCTCGCCCACGTTAGTTCCATCCGGATCGTTGTAGTTTTTGAGCATGATTTCTTCCAAAATCGACTCGGCCAACGCCATGGCCTGTTTGCGCACCATGGGGTCGGCGCTGGATTTGACCACTGTATTCATGACCTGGAGGATGCCAACCATGCCCACGCTCACCACCACGATGAAGATGATGAGCTCGATGAGCGTGAAGCCTCGCTGACGTGGATTAGTCGTGGACATAGCCGGTATTGGCCTCCACAGTAATGGTCTTCGGTATCGGCACGTTGCTATTGGCAACCTGTATCGTGAACGATGTTGCAGTCGGCTGCCCCAATCCATTGAAATTTATCGTGGCTGGACCGGTGGGCATGGTGCTGAATGACACACCAGACGGCGCCACAATACAACCTTGCTCCCCAGTTGGCCCACCTGCGCAATTTCTATTGGATCCAACCAATGAGGCGTCGCAAACAGGGTCGGCCGGTGCGGAAGCCACGCTTAGTTTCGCAGTTGCTGGCGGCCCGGCAACCAACGCAATACACACCGTGCTCCGCTGGGCAATCGCGGTCTTCTGTGCGTAGCGCAGCAATCCCAACGTCTCATCGTGAAACCCACGCGCATTGAAATCCCCGCTGCTGAACATGCGTGGCGCAGCATAAACCGCCAGCACGCCCAGGATGACGATCACCATGACCAGCTCAATCAGCGTAAACCCGCGCGCACGCCTTCGCGGCACGATGTGCGCTCTGGGCATGACTGACGAAAGGCTTTTGTCTGGCATAGGGTAGGTAGGAATGCTACTGATTTTATAGCTGCTTGCGCAGGTAGTGCGGGGGCTGGAGGTCGATTTGACCACTAATTTTGCGGGGACGCCACTGGCCATATCCGCTTGCTTTATGCTGTCGCCAGTATGCATCCGTTCACACTGCCGTCGCTCCGGTTCTCGACTCCCGTGTTGAAGCCCATAACAGTCCTGGCACTGGTGATGTTTCTGATGCCGGCCCTAGGCGTACCAAGCGAATTGATGCTGCAAGACACGCTCAAGTCGGCTATTGCAGCGTTTGGCGCTCTTGGTGCTGCGCTGGTGTTTTTCTGGCAGCAGCGCAGCAGTACCGCGCCGCTGCGCTGGCACGGTCTGGTGTGGCTCCCATTGGTGTTGATGGCCTATGCGCTGGGCAGCATGGTGTGGTCACACACCTATCTGGCGGGGGCGGAGGCAATTCGGTGGTTTGTGCTGGCCCTGCTGCTTTGGCTGGGTTTGAACATGCTGACCCGGGAAAACCTGCCGACACTGCTATGGGGCATTCATTGGGGTGCAGTGGTCGCGTCGATCTGGGTGGCTTTGCAGTTCTGGTTTGATCTGCGTTGGTTTCCACAGGGGGCCGCACCCGCATCTACCTTTATCAACCGCAATTTTTTTGCTGAATATGCCGTGAGCGTTTTGCCGCTATCGGCTTGGCTATTGGGCACCATGCCTCCCTCGCGCAAGTTGCTGGCGATGGCCGCATCCATCGGGCTGTGTGTGCTGGCAATTCTGATGACAGGCACACGATCTGCGTTGGTGGCCCTGCTGGTGATCACACCTGTGCTGGCCTTCATTGGCTTTCGCTACCGCCACACGCCTGGCGTTCTCTGTTGGACCCAGGCGCAGTGGGCAGGGGTTGCGGGCGTCTTCGTGCTGGGCATTGCGGGGCTCGGCGTCATTCCCACCGGAAATCCGGCCATCGGCGTAGGCATGACGCCTTTGGGCGTTGGCCTGAGTCGCACCGCATCATTGACCAAGAGCACCGAGTACACCGTGGGCTCGTTTTCAATTCGTGCCGAGATGTGGAAGGCCACTGCCCGCATGGTGATGGCCCATCCGCTCGCAGGGGTCGGCGCGGGGTCGTGGGAAGTGCAGATTGCGTTGTACCAAAACGGTAACCAATCGGTAGAAACCGACTACTACGCCCACAATGAATACTTGCAGCTTCTCAGTGAATACGGGGTGCTGGTAGGTGGAGGGTTTTGGGCCGTGCTGCTGGCCTATTTGCTGCTCACCGCTCAAAAAACGCTGCGGCTCAAAGAAACACAATGCGGCGAGGGGGCTCTGCGCGCCGCCTCCCTGGCTAGCCTCCTGGCCTTGCTCGTGGTGGCCAATGCCGGATTCCCTTTGCACCTGGCGGCAACTGGCGCAGTATTTGCACTGATATTGGGCATGTTGGCAGCTTCGGACCTGCGCCTTCGGGCGTCAGGGGTCGGCTCCTGCCTAGGGCCATGGAAGCCAATCTATTCAAGCCTGGGCTTAACAATTTCGGCAACAGGCCTGGTTCTGACGATCGCTATTACGGCGCAAGCCATCCGCGCCGAGCATCACATCGTGCGTGCAATTCAGCTTGGCAACGCGGTGACGCAACGACTGAAGCAGGGTCAAGTGCCCAACCCGAATCTGTCCGGCGAAATACTCCAAAATATTCTGGCCGGTATTGCCATCAATCCGCACTACCGTAAGCTCACACCCATCGTTGCCGACAAGATGGGAGAGCGCGGTGAATGGACAAGCGCCATAACGGTATGGGAATCGGTGGCGACGTCGCGGCCGCACATTGCGGCGATCTGGTCAAACCTGGCCCACGGTTACGCCCAAGTGGGCCGATACGATTTGGCATTCAATGCGCTACAGCAGTGGCAAAAGCTGCAGCCCCAAGCGGTCGGGATGAAAGCGCTGGAGGTGACACTGCTAGAGTTCACCGGACAAATCGCCGCCGCCACCGCCCTACTCGACACCGCTTTTGAAACCAACAATTTTGATTTTCCACTGTTGACCAGCGGCTATGCACTGGGTGTCAGAACACATGACTGGAAGTTGGCCATACGGTCACTGGAACTTCGCAATCAGCATTGGCCCGACCAAGCCGCGGACGGCTACTTCCGACTTGGCAAGATCTATGCGGAGCCCAGCGTCAACGACCCCGTACGCGCACTGGATGCTTTTCGGCAGGGTTGGGCAAGAGTGCCCACGCAGGAAAAAGAAAATTTCCGCAGGCAGGTACCCACACCCTACCAACAACAGATGTAAAAAAGCCGTCTGACAAGACGGCTTTTGACTCCGCAAGATTCGATGCCTACGGGATCACAATCGCCGCAAACCCGGCCGTCGCGCTCGTTGAAGTATTGGTCACGATGCACGTTGGCGCTGTGCCAGAAATCGTATAACCGGTTGGCAAGCCGCCTTGCAGATTGGTCCCCACCGCAGTGCACCCCGCTGTGGACGCTGCAACCGCGTAGGTTGCGGTATTCGCAGAATTGATGCTCCGGGCGGCGTAGTTGATGGAAGACGCCGATGACAGCGCACCACCGATACCCTGCGTGGCTGCTGCTGCCGCATCGCTCTTCAAATCCACAAACCTAGGTAAAGCCACCGCCGCCAGCACACCCAAGATCACAATGACCATTACCAATTCGATCAAAGTAAAACCGCGTTGTACTTGTTTCATGTTGTCCACCTTGTAAATAATACCAAAAACATCAAAATACCATAAATTTCATCTGCTCAAACCAAATTCTAGCCACTAAACATTACGTTGTGCTTAATGTTTGTGCGCTAAGTGCGTGACTTCATTCAGATAAACAGCAAAAACACAGTCGATGTCAACCGCCAAGCCTTTAATTGACAACTTGTCCCTGCCACATATAGGTTTGCATTGCGCTAATTGACAGTGGCGCACTGCTGCCCGCAACGCTAAACCACAGCGCGGGCAAATCAGCAGGGCTGTCCAGCCATTGCGGATAGCGAAGCACGTAGCCAACGCAGCTGCACACGGGGTCAAATACCCAACTCCCCTGAGCCGTTGATTCCAGTTGCAGCACTGCGCGCTCGCCCACGTAGTTAGGTGGCACAGACTCCAAGAGCAAAAAAGGATTGCGTTGTGGCGCAGCCACAGTCTTGGCATGGCCTGCCACGGTTTGCTTGATGTGCTCCAACACAAACGCGGTGCGCAGGGCCCCCAGAGTAGTCTGAACCGCGGCCAGTTCCGCCTGACCTTGCACCATGCGAATCTGCCGGCCAAACACTCCGACCAGCACCAGCAACAGCACCAACAAGATTCCCCACTCCACCATGCGCCCACTCCACAGCGGAGCGCTGATGGGGCTGGCGCGGTCAACGGCCATACTGGTGCGCCACGGCGTTTACCCCCCGCCCTTGCCCATGGCCGCCGCCCCCATATTCCACAGCGGCAAAAACACGCCCAACGCCAGCAGCAGCACCAACGCGCCGATGACGGCCAGCAAAATCGGCTCAATCGACGCCGACAGGCCCCTGATCGCGTAGTCGGTTTCGCGTTCGTACATCTCGGCAATTTCAAACAACAGGTTGTCCAGCTCGCCGGTTTCTTCACCCACGTTGATCATTTGCAGCACCACCGGGGTAAACACGTTGGTGGCGGCGGCGCAGCGGGCAATGGTTTCGCCGCGCTCGATTCCGTCGCGCATTTGCTCGATGCGCGCACCGATGAAGGCGTTGTCCACCGTCTGCGCCACCACGGTCAGGGCCTGCACCAAAGGCACGCCGCTTTGACTGGACAAGGCGAAGCTGCGCGCAAAGCGGGCCAGCGTGCCTTTGAGAATAATGTCGCCCACGATGGGTAACTTCAGTTTGCGGGCATCCCATTTGTAGCGCCCCTCGGGGGTGGCGAGGTAGGCCTTGACCCCATAAAATCCGCCAATGGCCCCCACAATCAAGCCAGGCCACCATTTCAGCGTCCAGTTAGAAAAACCCAGCAAGCCACGGGTGATGAGCGGCAGCTCGGTGTTAAACCCGGCAAACACCTTGGCAAACACCGGGATGACAAAGATATTGAGAATGACAATGGCCACCGCCATGGCAATCATCACAAACATGGGGTAGCGCAAGGCCTGCTTGATGCGCTCGCGCACATCACGCTCAAACTCCATGTGGTCGGTCAGGCGCTTGAACACCTCGGTCAAGCGTCCCGTCATCTCGCCGACCTTGATCATGGAGATGTAAAACATGCCAAACAGGTTTACATGGCGGTTCATGGCGGCGGACAGCTCGCGCCCCTGGTCCAAGCTGGAGCGGATGTCTTTGAGCAAATCTGCCACGGCCGGCTTGGTGGCCGAGGCCTCCAGCCCGGCAAAGGCACGCAGTATCGGCACCCCCGCCTTGTTCAGCGTGTACATCTGGCGCGAAAAAACTAGCAGATCGTCCAAGACCACCGGCTTGCGGTTCATCCTGGCCCACCAGTCCACACCCTTTTCCTCGGCTACGGCAACGGCCAGCGCAATGTGCACCGGTGCCACACCGATCGACTTGAGCTGGTCGGCCACGCCGCCTTCGGTCATGGCGTCGAGCTGGCCGTTAACCGCCTCACCCCGGCTATTGCGTCCCCGCCATTCATAGATTGCCATGGGTCTTAGGCTTCCTCGTCGGTATTGTTTACATCCACGTCCACACCAACCCGCACCGCCTCGGCCAGCGATGTGCGGCCCTGGCGCACCAGCTCCAGGGCATGAAAGGCCAAGGTGCGGCCCTTCATGCGCTCTCGCGCGGCGCGCATGAAATGGCCCGGGTCGGACTGCGACGCAGCCTGCGCCAATTCGGCGTCCATCTCCAGCAATTCGTAAACCCCTTGGCGGCCCGCATAACCGGTGCCATTGCAGACCGAGCAACCCAAGCCGCGCTTGGCCTTGATCACCTCACCCTGGGGCAACATCGTGCTCAGCCATGACTCCTCTTGCGGCGTGGGCATTTGCGGCGCAGAACACTCGACGCAATTCAGGCGCACCAAGCGCTGCGCAATCACGCCCTGCAAGGATGTGGCCACCATGAAGGACGGCACCCCCATGTCCAGCAGACGAAACGGCGTGCTGATGGCATCGCGCGTGTGCAGGGTGGATAACACCAAGTGCCCGGTAATCGCGGCGCGCAGGCCGATCTCGGCCGTTTCAGCGTCACGCATCTCGCCCACCAAAATCACATCCGGGTCCTGGCGCAGGCATGAGCGCAGCACTTTGGCAAAGGTAAGTTCAATCTTTTCGTTCACCTGCACCTGCGAGAGGCCGGGCAAGCGGTATTCCACCGGGTCTTCCACGGTAATGACCTTAAGCTCTGCGGCATTGATCTCGGCCAACGCCGCATACAAAGTGGTGGTTTTGCCAGAACCCGTGGGCCCGGTCACCAGCACCATGCCTGCGGTGCGCCCCAGCACCTCCCGAAAGCGCCTGAGCATGTCCGCCGGCATGCCAATGCTGTCGAGTTTGCGCATGCCCGAGCCCTGAATCAACAAGCGCATCACGGCCGACTCGCCGTACATGGTGGGCAAGGTGCTCAAGCGCACATCAATGGTATGGTCTTTCAGGCGCACGCTGAAACGGCCGTCCTGGGGCAGCCGCTTCTCGGAAATGTCCAGCCCCGCCATCAGCTTCAGGCGCTGGGCCAGCGCGCCGCCAATGCGTTTGTCGGCCATGGTCTGGGTTTGCAGCACACCGTCCACCCGCACGCGGACTTGCAGGCCAGCTTCTTGCGGTTCAATATGCACGTCGGACGCGCCAACCTGCACCGCATCTTCAAACAGGGATTGCAGCAGGCGCACCACTGGCGCACCTTCCGTGCCCACGGTGGCGGTGAGTTCGCCAAAATCGACCGCATCGCCCAGGTCTTTCTCCAAGGCTCGCGCCAAGCCACTGATCTCGTCGGTGCGGCGGTACAGGCGATCCAGGGCTGGCACCAACTGGCTTTCCGCCGTGGCGGCAATGCCGATATTGCGTTTAAGGATGCGGGTCAGCTCGTCGTAGGCAAAGAGGTCCAGCGGGTCGCCCAGGGCCACCAGCAGCAAGTCGCCCTTGTCTTCCAGCACCAGCGCCTTGAAGCGGCGGGCCGAAGTCTCGGGCAAAAGCTTGACCACGTCGGCCCGAAACGGAAAGGTCTTGAGGTTGACGAAGGGAATGCGCAACTGGCGCGCCAACCCGTTGGCCAGCAGTTCTTCGGTAATGATGCCCGTCTCAATGAGCAGGCGCCCCATTTTTTTGCCGGTGGTGCGCTGCAAATCCAGTGTTTGCTGCAACTGCTCCTGCGAGATCAGGCGCTGCTGCACCAGCACATCACCCAAGCGCAGCTTTTCTGGGCGGCCCGGAGCGGGCCGCGGGGCGTCGGCCCCCGGTGGCCCATTGGGCGCTGCAGCTGCCATATTCATGCGCGTCTCCTTAAACGGTGTGGCAAAAATGATAGCACGCGCTCGGGCGCGCTAGTTGGACGGGTGTGCGCCGGAGCCAGCGCCTTCGGGTGCGGGTGCGGGGCCAATCACACCGCCCTCCACCGTGACCCGCGCGCCCACCGCAGGCGGGCTGCTTTGCTCCACGGAGCGCGTGCTGCCGTCTTCCATGCGCACCTCGACTTGGTACGCGGTCTCTTTTTTCATGCGCTTTTCGACGGCATTGCCGGCCCAACCGCCACCGATTGCGCCAATCACGGTGGCGATGGTTTTGCCGTCACCCCCGCCCACTTGGTTGCCCAACAAGCCGCCGAGCACCGCACCAGCCAACGCCCCCACACCGCTGCCCGCCGCTGCTTCGCGCTGGATGGGCGTGACGGACTCCACCGTGCCGCACACCGCGCACACCACCTTGGGAGCCTGCGCAGTCGCTTGCGGGAATGGCAGCCACTCTTTTTCCTGCGCTGGCGCGGTCGTGGGTGTAGGCGTGGTTGTAGTCACTACTGGAGCCGCAGCGGTGTTGGCGGCCGGCTGGGCAGATCCGGTTTTGCCCACCACTGCGCTTGACCTCGCTGGCTTGTTCGCTATACTTTTAGGAGCTGCTTGCGCATACTCTACGGGGGCTACAGGCTCTTTTGGCACTGAAACTACGGATTCCACCGTGTCGGGTGGTGCCAAAGCCAACAGGGCTGCCTGCTCCGGTGCAGCAGCCGCAACAACCGTTACCGGCTCCGGCTTGGCCCGCTCATAGACCAATGCCGCGCCCATGGCGATGGTCGCCGCACCCAACAGCCCGACGGCGGCCCACAGGTAGCGAGAAGAGCTTGAAATAGTCTGGCCCGGGGCATTCACTGCGCTTGTCATGTGTTTCCTTGAAGTGTCAGCAGCCCGAACCGGCGGCCGGGGCTACCCATCCACAACGTGCCAGCGCTCGGACGGTCTACAAAAATGCCGACGCCAACGGCAGCAATGTGTAACGGCGGCGTAAAGACCCCGCTTGCGCCACAGCCTGCCGCGCGGTGCGCTACAGATTGGGGGCCAGTAGGCGCTGCAGCTCTGTCGGGTTGAGATTGCGGCGGCGCGCCAGGTCCTGCACCTGGTCGTCGCCAATCTTGCCGACACTGAAATAGGTGCTGTCGGGGTGGCCCAAAAAGAACCCACTGACGCTGGCCGCCGGGGTCATGGCCAGGCTCTCGGTCACGCCCATGCCGATATCGGCACACTGCAGCAGCTCAAACATGTCTTTTTTGACACTGTGGTCCGGGCAAGCCGGGTAGCCGGGTGCGGGGCGGATGCCTTGGTACTTTTCACCAATCAGGTCGTCGGCTGCCAAGGTTTCATCGGCCGCGTAACCCCACAAGTCAGTCCGCACCCGGTGGTGCAGGCACTCGGCAAAGGCCTCGGCCAGCCGGTCGGCAATGGATTTCAGCATGATGGACGAGTAGTCGTCGTGCGCGGCTTCAAACGCTGCCGCGCGCTTGTCGGCCCCAATCCCGGCGGTCACGGCAAACAGGCCGGCGTAGTCCTTGATTTGAGTGCCATTTAGGCCTGTAGCCCCCGCAGAATGTGCGCGAGCAGCTCCTAAATCAGTAGCATCTTTAGGTGCCACAAAGTCGGCCAAACAGCGGCTGGGGCGCAATTTTGTGGTTCCGTCAACGTCGTCAAACTCCTGCTTCTCGGTCTGCTGGCGCAGGCCGTACCAGGTCAGGGCGACTTCGGTTCGGCTCTCGTCGGTGTAGAACTCGATGTCGTCGTCGCGCGCGGTATTGGCCGGGTACAGGGCAATCACGCCGTTGGCGGTGAGCCAGCGGCCTTCGATGGCGCGTTTGAGCATGGCTTGACCATCGGCAAACACACGCGTGGCCTCCACGCCCACCACCTCGTCTTTGAGGATCGCCGGGTAAGGTCCCGCCAAGTCCCAGGTCTGAAAGAACGGGCCCCAGTCGATGTACTTGGCCAGCTCGGTCAGATCAAAGTTCTTGAAGACACGCCGACCAATGAATTTAGGAACCGTAGGCGTGTACTTGCTCCAGTCCACCTGTGTCTTGTTGGCGCGGGCTTTGGCCAAGCTCCACATGGGGGTCTGCTTCTTGTTGGCGTGCTGGTGGCGCACACGGTCATAGTCAGCGTTCAGCTCGTCGACATAGGTCTGCACACCATCACCGAGCAGGCTCTGTGCCACGCTCACGCTGCGCGATGCGTCAGGCACATACACCACCGGGCCTTCGTAGTGCGGGGAAATTTTGACTGCGGTGTGCACCCTGCTGCAGGTAGCGCCGCCAATCAGCAAAGGAATCTTCTTGATGCGGAAATAGTCGTCCTTTTGCATCTCGCCGGCCACGTACTGCATCTCTTCCAGGCTCGGCGTGATCAGCCCGGACAGGCCAATGATGTCCGCGCCCTCGGCTTTGGCACGGGCCAAAATCTCGTGGCAGGGCACCATCACGCCCATGTTGACCACGTCAAAGTTGTTGCACTGCAAGACCACGGTGACGATGTTCTTGCCGATGTCATGCACGTCGCCTCTGACGGTGGCGATGACGATTTTGCCCTTGGTCTTGACGTCGCGCCCGGCCGCCTCGTCCAGGCGTTTTTCTTCTTCAATATAGGGAATCAAATGCGCCACGGCCTGTTTCATGACCCGGGCGCTCTTCACCACCTGCGGCAAGAACATCTTGCCCTGGCCGAACAGGTCGCCCACGATGTTCATGCCGTCCATCAGCGGCCCTTCGATCACGTGCAGCGGGCGCCCACCCTTGGCCAACACCGCTTGGTAGGCCTCTTCGGTGTCCTGGGTGATGAAGTCGGTGATGCCATGCACCATGGCATGGCTCAGGCGGTGGCCCACGGTGGCCGGGGCCTCCGGCGTGCCGCGCCATTCCAGGCGTTTGCTCTCGTCTTTGGCGCCGCTCTTGGCAGTTTCGGCAATTTCCACCAAACGCTCACCGGAGTCCGGGCGGCGGTTCAGCACCACGTCTTCGACGCGGGTGCGCAGCTCGGGCTCCAAGTCGTCGTACACACCGACCATGCCGGCGTTGACGATGCCCATGTCCATACCGGCTTGGATGGCGTGGTACAAAAACACGGTGTGGATCGCCTCGCGCACCGGGTCATTGCCGCGGAAGGAGAAACTCACATTCGACACACCGCCCGAGACCTTGGCACCAGGCAGGTTGGCTTTGATCCAGCGGGTGGCGTTGATGAAATCGACCGCGTAGTTGTTGTGCTCGTCAATGCCGGTAGCAATGGCAAAGATGTTGGGGTCGAAAATGATGTCTTCGGCGGGGAAGCCCACCCCACCTTGGTCAACATCCGCGACCAGTATGCGGTAGGCCCGCTCGCAGATCTGGATCTTGCGATCAAAGGTATCGGCCTGGCCCTGTTCGTCAAACGCCATCACCACCGCGGCGGCACCGTAGCGGCGCAGCAATTTGGCCTGGTGCTTGAACTGCTCCACGCCCTCTTTCATGCTGATGGAGTTGACCACCGCCTTGCCCTGCACACAGCGCAAACCGGCCTCGATCACGCTCCATTTGCTGGAGTCGATCATCACCGGGACGCGGGAAATATCGGGCTCTGATGCAATCAGGTTCAAAAACCGCACCATGGCCGCCTGGCTGTCCAGCATGGCCTCGTCCATATTGATATCGATGATCTGTGCGCCGTTTTCCACCTGCTGGCGTGCCACCGACAGCGCCTGCTCGTACTCGCCATTCAAAATCATGCGGGCAAAAGCTTTGGAGCCAGTCACATTGGTGCGCTCACCAATATTGACAAACAGCGAACTCGCGTCGATGAGTACCGGCTCCAGGCCGGACAGCATCATGGGTGCTACGGTTTTAATAGCTGCTTGCGCAGACAGTACGGGGGCTTGCGGCATAAACTCACCTGAAAATAGTGGCAACAGGTGAGCGTCGTTGAGGGTGTTTCACATCCAAGCCTGACGGTGGCCAGTGCCATCCGCTGCAACGCTCCTTGGAAGATGTAGATTTTAAGGGGGAAGCGCTATGCCATCCACCCAGCGCAGCATGGTTGGCTTGCGTGCGGCAGTGATGGGTAATTCTTCAATACGGTTTTTGAGGACAGTGACCGACACCAAACCTGCGCTCAACAAAGTCGCGACAAAGCTTTTGTCTTTGTCCCGATTGGCTACCAGCTTGGAGGCCGCGAGGTCAGCGGGCTCCAGGCAGTAACCAATTTTCAGGTCGGTGTTCTCGTTCTGAATTTTCACCAGCCGAGCCTGCCAGCCCGAGGGCAAAACGGCGGTGTCTGGCCCCACGCCCTGGGCGTAGTAGCCAAACAAGGCGTGAAATGGCGACTCCTCACCAATGCTGCCGTCTATCAAATCGGAGAGCTTTTCGCTGAAATTCAGCGGGTAAACATCTGCCTCCATCGACTGCAACAGAACTGCAGGCGCGTTGGGAATGGCTCCCAAGATGGACTGGCTTCCCACAATCACAGTCTCATACTGGTTGGTAATGGCCGCTACCGCTCGGATGATGTGCTCCAGCTCAGTGCGGGTCATGGCTGCGCCTCGCTGACCAGGCTTTGAAGAACGCAAATCGCTCTTTGTGGGTCAAGATTCCAGCAAACGGGGAGGCTTGGCGCAGCGCCGCAGCGTGCTCTGACTCTTGGGTGGCCACTGCCAGGCAGGCGGCCATGCCCTGATCGGCCAAATTGCGCCACTCGGCAATATAGGGCTGCGTGCCCGCGCTGACCGTAGCACTCCAATGGGCGAGATTCTCACGAACAGCAACAAACAGGCCTGGCTCTTGCTGGAGCTTGGCAGCAATCAGCCGGTGCAACTCCAGGCTGCGCTGGTCAAGAACTTGGTGCGTGCGCATGGTGAGCTTCAGGCCGCCTCTTTGTAAAAGAAGCTGCGCTGCACCGAGCGCGCCGGCAACGGGGAAACTGCATCGCTGATCGCGCCAATATGGTCGGGCGTGGTGCCACAGCAACCGCCGACGATGTTGACCAAGCCTTCCGCCGCAAATTCGCGCACCAGCCGCGCGGTGATGTCCGGGGTTTCGTCAAACCCGGTGTCCGACATCGGGTTGGGCAGGCCAGCGTTGGGGTAGCAGCTGATGAAGGTGTCGGGCGCCACGCGGTTGAGCTCTTGTATATAGGGGCGCATCAGGGTGGCACCCAAGGCGCAGTTCAGACCAATGGCCAGTGGCTGGGCGTGGCGCACGCTGTGCCAGAAGGCGGTCACGGTCTGGCCACTCAGAATGCGCCCGGACGCGTCGGTTACGGTACCGCTGATGATGATGGGCAGGCGCTGGCCCGACGATTCAAAGTACTCATCCACTGCAAACAGGGCAGCTTTGGCGTTTAACGTGTCAAAAATGGTTTCCACCAGAATCACGTCGCTACCACCCTCCACCAGTGCTTTGGTCTGGTCGTAATAGGCGGCGCGCAGCTCTTCAAATGTCACATTGCGGGCACCGGGGTCGTTCACGTCGGGGCTGATGCTGGCGGTTTTGGGTGTTGGGCCCAGGGCACCGCAGACAAAGCGGGGTTTGTCGGGGGTAGAGAACTTGTCGCAGGCCGCCCGCGCCAGCTTTGCCGACACCAGGTTCATCTCCACCGCCAAGTCGCTCATGTCGTAGTCGGCCTGGGCCACGGTGGTGGCGCCAAAGGTGTTGGTTTCGATCAAATCGGCGCCAGCGGCCAGATAACGCTCATGGATGTCAGTAATCACGTCCGGGCGCGTCAGGCTCAGCAACTCGTTGTTGCCTTTGACATCGCGGTGGAAGTTGATGAACCGATCACCTTGGCTGCCCGCTCCGGTGTAGCCGGCACCCCGGTACTGCGCTTCGCCCAGCTTGAAACGCTGGATCATGGTGCCCATCGCGCCATCCAAAATGGCAATCCGTTTTTCCAAAATGCCAGGCAGCGCTTGGCCGCGGGTGTAGATGAGTGGTTTCATAGGGGACTATTGTAGAAAACCCGCAGCCCGGCACTGCGACCACTGAAATTGGCGGGACAATAGCAAGGGCAAGCTTCAACGGCCCACCCAAGGTCGACGCGACCAGAAATTATGGGTCTTTTTGGCCTCTAGCCCCCGTACCTATTGCGCAAGCAGCTCCTAATTAGATAGCATAATACTTTGGCAACCGAATCGTACCAGCACATTCTGAGTGACGTTTTTGGCTACGCGCAGTTCCGTGGCCCCCAGCAAGCCATCATTGAGCACGTCGGCGCGGGCGGCGACGCCTTGGTGCTCATGCCCACAGGCGGCGGCAAAAGCCTGTGCTACCAGATCCCAGCCATTGCCCGCCAACAAGCCGGGCATGGCATCACCATCGTCATCTCGCCGCTGATTGCGCTGATGCACGACCAGGTGGGTGCCTTGCACGAAGCCGGCGTCAGCGCCGCCTTCCTGAATTCCACCCTGAGCAGCGACGAGGCCTACCAGGTGGAGCAGCGCCTGATGCGCGGCGAGATCACGTTGCTGTATGCGGCCCCCGAGCGGGTGACCACAGCCCGGTTTTTGGCACAGCTGGACTCCCTGCATGAACGCGGCCAATTGAGCCTGTTTGCCATCGACGAGGCGCATTGCGTCAGCCAATGGGGCCACGATTTCCGTCCCGAGTACCGCGCCCTGACCGTGCTGCACGAGCGATTTGTGGGCGTGCCACGCATGGCCCTGACCGCCACCGCCGATGACCTGACCCGCGCCGACATTCTGGAGCGCCTGCAACTGGAGGATGCGCGGGCCTTTGTCAGCAGTTTCGACCGCCCCAACATCCGCTACACCATTGTGGAAAAGCGCGACAGCACCCAGCAACTGCTGCGCTTTATTGAGCGCGAACACGAGGGCGAGGCCGGCATCGTGTACTGCCAGTCGCGCCGCAAGGTTGAAGACATTGCCCAGACTTTGGTGATTGCGGGCATCAAGGCGCTGCCCTACCACGCCGGATTCGACGCCAAGCTGCGCCAGACCCACCAGGACCGGTTTTTGCGGGAGGAAGGCATTGTGATGGTGGCCACCATCGCCTTTGGTATGGGTATTGACAAGCCCGACGTGCGTTTTGTGGCGCACCTGGACATGCCCAAGAACATCGAAGGCTACTACCAGGAGACCGGTCGCGCCGGGCGCGATGGGCTGCCAGCCGAGGCCTGGATGGGTTACGGCCTGCAAGACATGGTCAACCAGCGCCGCATGATCGACGAGAGCCCAGCCGGGGACGAGTTCAAACAGGTCATGCGTGGCAAGCTGGACGCATTGTTAGGTCTGGCAGAGGCCAGTGATTGCCGCCGGGTGCGCCTGCTGGCGTACTTTGGTGAGCCAAGCCAGCCTTGCGGAAATTGCGATAACTGCCTAAACCCACCAGACGTGTGGGACGGAACGGATGCGGCGCGCAAGCTGCTCAGCACAATCTACCGGATTCAGCAAATGAGCGGCATCAGCTTCGGTGCCGGCCACCTGATGGACATCGTGCGGGGCAAGTCGACCGAAAAGGTGACCCAGTACGGGCATGAGAGCTTGAGCACCTTCGGCATTGGTGCCAATTTCACCGAGCTGCAATTGCGCGGCGTGCTGCGCCAGTTGATCGCCATAGGGGCCTTGGCGGTGGATGCGCAAGCCTTCAACACGCTGCAACTGACAGAACAGTCGCGCGGGGTGCTCAAGGGCGAGGTGACGGTGCGCTTGCGAGAGTCGGTTTCTACGCCGGTGGAGCGAAAATCGCGGCGCACCACCCGCTTAAGCGCGGTGGTGAAGGCCCCGATCAACCTGGACAGCGAAGGATTGATGCGCTATTCGGCCTTGAAAGCGTGGAGGGCCGAGGTGGCCAAAGAACACAACCTGCCCGCGTATGTGATTTTTCACGACGCCACGCTGGCAGCCATTGCCCAACGCGCCCCGCAGTCCCTTGACGATTTACAGGGGATCAGCGGTATCGGGGCGAAGAAACTGGAGGCCTACGCCAACGAGGTGCTGCGCGTGGTTGCCCTTGCGTAACCCCAGCCTGACTCGCGGATGACTAGTGAATAACCCAGGCGCAAGAGCCTGGGCGGCTGGGCGTTTTGCGTAGGTCAAGGAGGAGCCCGCACAGCGGGCGGGGGACACGAAGCAAAATGCTCGGCCACCCAGGCTCGCCAGCTAAGCGAGGTCTTAGTGGCGGCGGAAGCAACTCTCGTAGGACATGGCCGCGCCCGACATGGTGTTTTGCAAGCGCTCAATGGCGCGGCTGTGGCGCGCGCCCCCCTTGGCATCACCCACATGCTGGCGGTGGTGTTGGATGAGGGCATTGAGTTTGGTGCGGCAAGCATCCAGAACCCCGGCAAAATTCAGCGCAATATAAGCAGAGTGGTCCGCATTGGTTTGACGGAACTCGTCAGACCAATAGCCAAACAACTGGCCTTTGTAAGTGCCTTTTTCCGGGACTGTGATGAGGTCTTTTTGCATTTCAAATATCAATGAAAGATGAAAGGAATAGATACTTTTAAAAGTCTTTCAGCCTTGTTTCCAACGAGCTGGGCCTTCTCAGTATCTGCCTGCACCTATCACGCGCCGGGCCATCAAACGGTTGACAGACCGCAAAAAAGAATTACAAACCGGTTACAGAACGGTTGCATTCAGGCCTTGACTACAGGGTGGGTTACTGCAAAAACCCCATGCCGCGGGACTCGCGCACCTCTGGCTTGATGCGGTGCTCTGCCTCCAGCTGTTCCAGAAACTCCAATGGCGCCATCTGCACCTCCAGAATCAGGGCTTGTCGGCGAACGGCTGCAAAATCCCCCGGGCACAGCTGATCCAATGCCCCCAAACGGGCGCGCATCGGGCCCTGCAACTGCTGGGCGTCGCCCTGGCAGGCTTCAATAACAAATAGGGCTTCCCGCTGCGCAGTCGTCAAGGGTTTGAACTGGATTTTGAAAGTGAAACGGCGCAAAGCGGCCTGGTCAATACGGTCCATCAGGTTGGTGGTACAGATGAAAATCCCATGGAAGCGCTCCATCCCCTGCAGCATTTCATTCACCTCGGTGACTTCGTAGGTGCGCTGCGCACCCCGGCGGTCCTGCAAGAAGCTGTCGGCCTCGTCCAGCAACAAGACGGCATCTTCCGCCTCGGCCTCACGGAACATGGCAGCCATGTTTTGCTCGGTCTCGCCGATGTACTTACTCATCAAGTCACTGGCCTGGCGCAGCAGCAACGGCCGGCCCAGGCTGGTGGCAATGTGCTCGGCCAGCGCAGTTTTCCCTGTGCCGGGCGGGCCGTAAAAGCACAAGGTGCCATGGGCACGCGCCTTCAGGGCTTGCACCATGCGGGGAATCTCGTAGCGACTGCTCACATTCAGCAGCGTCGGGTCGTAACGGGTGGCCGCCTGCTGGCGTGCGCCGTCCATGGCACGGTTGCCCAAGGCCAGGTCGGCGTTGCGCAGTTGGCGTTCAATCAGTCCCTCCGTGTCCTGCGGTGCAGTGTCCACCGCACCGGGGCTTGCCAGCTCGGCAAAGCGCACCGCCGTGCGGATCTGGGCCGGAGTCAGGCCCTTGCGACTGGTCAAACGCGCCACAAAGGCATCCGACACCTGAACCCCGGCCAGTGACTTGCGCACAACCCCCTCGCGGGCGCCAGGAGGCGGGGACTTGAGCTCCAGGTGGTAGGCAAAGCGGCGCCGAAAAGCCGGGTCGATCTGCTCGATCCGGTTCGTCACCCAAATGGTGGGCACGATGTTGGATTCCAAAATCTGGTTCACCCAGGCCTTACCGCTGACACTGCCGTTAGGCGCGGCAAGCGCGTCGACCCGTGCCAACAGGTTGGCGGTTTCACTGGAAATGGGGGGGAACACATCTTCCACTTCATCAAATAACAGCGCCGCCTGCGCGCTGCCCTTGAGGAACACCTGGGCAATCTGCAAGGAGCGGTAGCGGTCCCGCCCGCTCAGGGAATTGCCATCGCGGTCGGCGTATTCCACCTCGAACAATTCCAGCCCTGATGACTGCGCCACCACTTTGGCCAACTCGGTTTTCCCGGTTCCGGGCGGGCCATACAGGAGGATGTTGACGCCCGCCTCCTTGCGCGCCACGGCATTGGCCAAGAGGGAACACAGCACCCGTGCATCCTCGGCCACAAACGCGAAGTCCTCCAGAGCCAACGCGCTCTTGGATGACAGGCGGGTGAACACGGCCATCAGTTCCGCCTGGTCTCGGTACTGGCGCATCAGCACTGGCGGCAACTTCTCGCTGACTTTCATCAGATCGGCCAGGTCAGTGATGTTGTGCTCGGAAATCAAGTTTTCCACAAGCCCAATGCGCTCCAGGCGCGAGCCCGCACGCAATGCATCACCCAATTCCTGGGGGCTGACACCGGCCACTTCGGCCATCACCGCAAAGGCCTCGGGTGCGTTGTTGACCTTGAACTCCACCAGGATGCTGCGCATATCGCGCTGGTAGCGGGCCAGTGTTCCGTACAACAACAAGGCCCGCTCGGCTTTGTTGAGTTGCAGCAGGCCTGCCAGCGCGTTGATGTTTTTCTCGACCAGCGTGGATTGCTTCTTCAAGGCGTGGCTCAGCCATTCGCCGGTGGCGGCCAGCACCGAAATCAGGTCTTTGGGCTGATCCTTGACGTATTCATCCAAAAAAAAGAACAAAGTGGCTTCGTCGTAGGGGCCACGCCAAATGCCATGGTTTGCAAGAAACTCCGTGGCATTCAACGCCTCATGGCCGCGCCAGAGTTCATTGCTCAGGCATCGGCGGGACAAGAATTCACGCAATCGGGCCAGGGCCGATGCAGGCCACACCAAATGGCGTCCTGCCAAGCCCACGATGCCGTTGAAGTCGCGGCGCACATTGAAGCTCGCCCCTTGGCGGGCCGCCAGGGTCAGCACAAAATGCGAGCACATCAGATCCATCACCGGCGCTTCAGACAAGCCCGGCGATAAAACCAGATGCCCATCTGCGGGGCGAAACAGCAAACGCTTGGCCATTAAATGCCTCCAACACGGGGGTGTGCTGGTTTTTACGATAACGCAGACTGACCGAAGATGGAAGTGCTGGAGGAAAATAGTTCATCCGTTCCAGCTCGGCGAGGCGTCATGGGTCGCTGGGGCCGGGCGCCACCGCCCAATGCCGGTTTGTGGGTCTTGCGAGGGCACGCCCAAGCGGGCGTTTGCCCTTCTCGCTAGAATCCGGTCAAACGTCCCATGCTCAATTTAAGGAATCCCATGTCAGCACCTACGCAACACACCACCTCCACCACCACCCACGAAGTGGACGCTGTCGAGGCCATCGTCCCCATGATGCCCATCGTCTTGCCCTTGGTGGGCGGCGTGTTGATGCTTTTGCTGGCGTTTATTGCGGTTTCGATGGCCTGATTGTTCAGACCCCAAAGAGCTGGCCGCGTGCCAGCTTTTTTTTGGCCAAAAATGCCGCGCACCTGAATGAGAATAACCTCATGCTATTTTTGCATATCTTTTGCACGTAATTGACATGTAACTTCAGTACGAGTTCATAAAATTGCATTCCACCACCTTGATTGCCAACGCGAGGGTATTGGCGACCGTTGAAAAACGTTTTCTCAAAATCACACACCTCAGCCCAAGGGTCCGATTTTAAAAAGACGATTTCTAAACTTAGGAGCTATCCATGAACTCACCCGTGATGCAGGGTCTTAACCTCAATACGCCCAGCTACGTCAAGAACGCCCGCTTGATTGCCTGGGTCACCGACATGGTCACCCTGTGTAAGCCGCAATCTGTTTACTGGTGTGATGGCTCCGACGAGGAATACCAGCGCCTGTGCCAGCAACTGGTCGAGGCAGGCACCTTCACCAAACTCAACCCCGCCAAGCGTCCCAACAGCTTCCTGGCGTGCTCTGACCCCAGCGACGTGGCCCGCGTGGAAGACCGGACCTACATCTGCTCCGAGAAGAAAGAGAACGCCGGCCCCACCAACAACTGGATGGCCCCTGCCGACATGCGCACCCTGCTGCAAACCGGCAAGGACGGTGATCAAGCCTTGTTTGACGGCTGCATGGCTGGCCGCACCATGTACGTGGTGCCGTTCTCCATGGGCCCACTGGGCTCCCACATTGCCCACATCGGCATCGAATTGAGCGACAGCGCTTACGTGGCGGTCAACCAGAAAATCATGACCCGCATGGGCAAGGCCGTGTTTGACGTGATCGGCGTGGACGGCCCGTTTGTCCCTTGCGTGCACACCGTGGGCGCCCCGCTGACTGCCGGCCAACCCGATGTGAAGTGGCCTTGCAGCAAGACCAAGTACATCGTGCATTACCCCGAGACCCGTGAAATCTGGTCCTATGGCTCCGGCTACGGCGGCAACGCGCTGCTGGGTAAGAAGTGCTTCGCGCTGCGCATTGCCTCGAACATGGGCCGTGACCAGGGCTGGTTGGCCGAGCACATGCTCATCCTTGGCGTGACCAATCCACAAGGCAAAAAATACCATGTGGCTGCGGCCTTCCCCAGCGCTTGCGGCAAGACCAACTTCTCCATGCTGGTACCTCCGGCTGGTTTTGACGGCTGGAAAGTCACCACCATTGGTGACGACATCGCCTGGATCAAACCGCACGCAGACGGCAAGATGTACGCCATCAACCCCGAGGCAGGCTACTTTGGCGTGGCTCCTGGCACCAATTACCACACCAACCCCAACTGCATGGCCAGCTTGGACAAGAACGTGATTTTCACCAACGTCGCCCTGACCGATGACGGCGACGTGTGGTGGGAAGGCATGGAAAAGGACGGCGGCGACGTGCCTGCGCACCTGATCGACTGGCAGGGCAATGACTGGACTCCGACAATAGCCAAGGAAACCGGTGCCAAAGCGGCCCACCCGAACTCGCGCTTCACCGTGGCTGCGGGCAACAACCCGGCGCTTGACCCCCAGTGGGACGATGCCAACGGTGTCGCCATTGATGCCTTCATCTTCGGTGGCCGCCGTTCCACCACCGTGCCCTTGGTGACCGAAGCCCGCACCTGGATGGAAGGCGTGTACATGGCCGCCACCATGGGTTCCGAGACCACCGCTGCGGCGGTTGGCCAAATGGGCGTGGTGCGCCGCGACCCGTTCGCCATGCTGCCCTTCTGTGGCTACAACATGAGCGACTACTTCCAACATTGGCTGGACATGGAGCACAAGCTGGAAGCCTCTGGCGGCACCTTGCCCAACATTTACTGCGTCAACTGGTTCCGCAAGGGAGCCGACGGAAAGTTCGTTTGGCCAGGATACGGCGAAAACATGCGCGTGCTGAAGTGGATGATCGACCGCATCGAAGGCACGGCCAAAGGAGCTGAGAACGGTTTTGGCATCAGCCCAACCTTTGATGAAATCACCTGGACCGGATTGGACTTCACCCCGGCCCAGTTTGAATCTGTGACCAGCCTGGACAAGAACGACTGGAAACAAGAGATTGCCCTGCACACCGAACTGTTCAGCCAGTTGGCCTACCATTTGCCCAAGGAACTGGAAGCAACCAAGGTCAAGATGGAAAAGAGCTTGGCGGTCTAGCACCGAGGACACCCGAGCCCCACCGGGCTCACAATGCAAAAAGCCACCGACGTCGGTGGCTTTTTTTATGGCCGGGTGAGGCTAAGAACCAAATATTAGTCCTGCCCGCGGCCCTGGGCTTGTTGTAATTCCGCCATGAAGCGGTGGTCTTTGCCGGCATATTCCCACATGTCTTCTTCGGTGCGGCGTTCTTTGGCGGCGGCAGACCAGCGTGTTATGGCGCTTGCCAAGACGCTGGTGAACTGGCGCAGCGGGGGGGCAAGCAGTGCCAAGGCCGCGAAGGTGACAGTCCACAGCGCTACCCATCCCAACAGCAGGTGGCCATCAGCCCACATTTCAATCAGCTGGTCGGCCACCACCAATAGGGCCGCCAGTGCGGCGGCCAGCAGCATGCCTGCCAAGGTTCGTGATTCATCCAAGCTGCGAACCGAACCGGCCTTGGCGATCACGGCTGCGGCGCGTTGGGCACCCGCGGTCAAGTGCACAAAATGCTGGGTTGCAATACGGGACATGGACGAACTCCTAAAAAAATCAAACTCACCCGATGACGGCTCAGTAACCGGTAATATTAGGGTTAATACCAGTGTTACTCAACTTTATATTTATGATGCATGGTATTCACCGTAGCTATGATTGAGCCATGTCGCCTGTTAGCCTGCGCAACTTCGATCTCAACCTGCTGAAGGTTTTTGACGCCATCATGGCGGAGCGCAGCCTCACCCGTGCTGCCCGTCAGCTGTCGCTTACACAGCCAGCCGTGAGCAACGCATTGCGGCGCTTGCGTGACGCACTGAATGACGAGTTGCTGGTGCGAAAGGGCCGCGGCCTGGAACCCACACCCAGGGCGCTGGCACTATGGCCCGCGGTGAGCGATGCGCTGCAGCGCCTGCAGACGTCGCTGGCACCCAGCGTCTTTGCCCCCGCGAGCGCGACCACCACCTTTGTACTGACGCTGGCCGATGCCACGGCGGCAGAGTTGCTGCCAGGAATGGTGAAGCTGCTCGCGGCGCAGGCGCCTGATGTGTCCCTGCGCATCGTGCCACTCACCACACGGGACCCCCGGCGCTTGCTGGACGAAGGCCAGGCCGACCTGGCAGTGGGGCATTTCCCGGCGGTGCTGGCAGATTTGACGGCACGCGCGCAGGTCGGGGAGGCGGTCTCCTTCGTGCACCACCGCCTTTTTGTAGGCGATTACGTATGTGTCATGCGCAAGGGCCACCCCTTGTCCAAGACGGCGCTGAACCTCGACCAATATTGTGCCGCCCGTCACATGCTGGTCAGTTTTTCAGGCCGGGCGTTTGGCTTCATCGACGAGGCGCTTGCCACACTGGGGCGCAGTCGGCGTGTCGTGCTAACTGTCAACCAGTTCTTCACCGCCGGCAAGGTGGTGGCCAACTCCGACCTGCTGACCGTGCTGCCACGGCATTTTGTGAACGTCACCGGCTTTGCCGACCAACTGGTGATGCGTGAATTGCCGTTTGACGCACCAGTGATTCAGGTGGACGCGCTGTGGCACCAGCGCCAAAGCAACTCCAGCGCCCACGCCTGGCTGCGCACGCAGGTCGCAGAGCTGGCGGCACAGGTATTTTCGGCATGAAGATTCAGCTGATGTCCGACCTGCATCTGGAGGCCCATCCGCACTGGATGCCTCAGCCCGCGCCCGGCGCGGATGTGCTGGTGTTGGCGGGCGATATCGGCTCCTACCAGCCGGGCTCACAGCTGTTGGACGCCGACTTCGGATTGGCCCGGTTTTCTCCCTTGAATGGTTGGCCCACCCCGGTCATCTTTGTACCGGGCAACCATGAATACGATGGACTGGACTTTGATGTGGCGCACACGCGCCTGAAGGAGACCTGTGCGCGGCTGGGGCTGCTGTGGCTGGAGCGCGAGGTTTTGACCGGCCCATGGACCGACCAGACAGGGCGCCCGGTTCGGCTGTTGGGCACCACCTTGTGGACCGACTTCGATGCACTGGGCCCGCAGGGCGAGGGCGCTGGGAACCCGCAGGCGCCTTACTACGCCAATCTGTTGGCGCAGCAGCTCAAAAGCCGGGACAAGGCGTTTCGGGCGGCCAACTATTACCTGCGCAAGTCCGGCACCACACGCCACGGTGCGCCTTTTCTGGCGGCACAGATACGCCAGCAGGCTTTGGAATGCCAAGACTGGCTACGCGACGCACTGAGCACCCCCTTTGACGGCACCACCGTGGCCATCACCCACTTTGCCCCGAGCTTGCGCAGCGCCGACCCGCGCTACGGACTCGTCCCCGGCACCGCCGGATTTTGCAGCCAGCTGGACGACCTACTGCCCCACGCGCAACTGTGGCTGCACGGGCATTTGCATGCGCCCAGCGACTATGTGCACCGCGGCTGCCGGGTGGTGGCCAATCCGCTGGGTTACACACGCAAGAACGAGCAGATCCACTTCAAGGGCTGCGAAACGATTGAGATATGACATGTGTCAATCAGGCCGCAACCCGCCCCGATAGACTGGGCTTTTGACCCAAGGACGCCCCATGAAAATACTTATCGCGGTTGATGGCAGTGCCTTTAGCAAGAAGATGCTGGCCTACCTGAGTACCCATGAGAGCCTGCTGAGTCGTGACAGCGACTACACGGTGTTCACCGCACAGGCGGCACTTCCGCCGCTCGCAAAGGCTGCCGTGGGTAAGGACATCGTCAATCAGTACTACGCTGAGGAATGCGAGAAGGTATTGGCCCCGGTCACCAAGTTTTTGCTGCGCCATGGGATTGATGCCAAGAGCAGCTGGAAAGTGGGGCCCGCCGGGCTGGCGATCGCCAAACTGGCGGAGCAGGGCAAATTTGACTTGGTAGTCATGGGCTCGCACGGCCACGGCGCGCTGGTCAAATTGGTGATGGGCTCCGTGGCCACAGAAGTCCTGGCGCACTGCAAAGTGCCGGTGTTACTGGTGCGCTAATAGTCGGGAGCTACACCGCAGCGCGCAAAGCACGCGCGGCTGCACCCGCCAAAGCCGCTGTCAGGCGGTCGATCACATCCGAATCCAGGTTCCAGCAATGCCAGTACAGGTCCACCGGCAAGGTGACCAAGGGTGCCAAGTTGACCAGTTCGCCACTTTCCAGCAAGGCGCGCACGCGCAATTCAGGCACCACGCTGGCACCCCAGCCCGCCAGCGCTGCGCTCACTTGCCCCTCCGAGCTGGGCACAAAGCGCTGACTCAGGGTGACACGGCGCAGGCCAAAGGCGCGGGCCACATATTCCGCCGGTAGATCGTCCTTGCGGTTGAACGCGATGTAAGGGATGGTGCGGAAATTGTGCGGCGTCAAACCCTGCGGGCAATGGGTTTGCGCGTAGGCGCTGCTGGCCACGGCCACGTAGTGCATGGCACCTAACGGCAGCACCTTGCAACCCCGCAAAGCCTGCTTCAGCGTGGTGACGCAGCCCAACACCTGGCCTTCACGCAGCCACTCGTGGGTGAAGTCCTGGTCGTCGGTGATGATTTCCAGCGGCAGACCGGCCTGCACCAAGGGGTCCAGCGCGGACAGGGCCCAGGTCGCAATGCTGTCGGCGTTGATGGCGATGGAGATGCGGTCTTCCTCCCGCCTGTCGCCAGCACCGGGCGTCAGGTCGTGCAGATCGGTTTCCAGGTCGGCGCGCAGCAGGCGCATTTGCATGGCGTGCTTGATCAGCAAGCGCCCGGCCGAGGTCGGCTTGACCGGGCGGCTGCGCACCAGCAACACCGTTCCCACCTGCGCCTCCAGCGCCCGCAGGCGTTGCGACACTGCCGACTGGGTGATGGACAAGCGCACGGCGGCGCGCTCAAAGCCACCTTCCTCCACGATGGAGGCCAGGCATTCCAGGGCATCTGAATCAAAAGTTCTCATGTCGTCATTATTAACAATGCTAATGTTTTCGTAAACCGTTTAATTTCACTGTTACTAGAGCACGGTTTCCACGACACTCACGCCATGAAAATTATTGTTCTTGGCGCAGGCATCATTGGCATCAGTACCGCGTGGCACCTCTTGGAGCGAGGTCATGAGGTCACCATCGTGGAGCGGCAACCCGACGCCGCCATGGAAACCAGTTTCGCCAATGCGGCGCAAATCTCAGTCAGCTACTGCGAGCCCTGGGCCAACCGCGATGCGCCATTCAAGGCCCTGAAATGGATGTTCAGCAAAGAAGCCCCGCTGCTGTTTCGCCCGCAAAACCCGCTCGGTTCGGGCTGGCTACAGTACCAATGGGGACTGGAGTTTTTGGCCAACTGCAACGACCGCGCGTTCGAGCGCAACGTGCAACAGTTGGTGGCCTTGGGCGCCTACAGCCACACCGCACTGAAAGACGTGGTGGCCAGCACCGGCATTGAATACCAGCGCCTGGAGCGGGGCATTGCCCACTATTACACCGACCAAAAGTCCTTCGACACCGCAGGCGACGCCGCCGCGCTGATGCGCAAATACGGTGTCGCACGGCAACTGGTCAACCGCGAGGAGCTGCTGCGCATCGAGCCCGCTTTGCGGCAGTTCTCCGACCATATCGTCGGCGGCACCTTCACGCCTAGCGACGAGTCTGGCGACGCCCGGGTGTTTACCCAAGAACTGGCTAAACGCTGCGCGGCACGGGGCGCTACCTTTTTGTACGGGCACAGTGTCGAAGGCTTGAACGTAAGCGGCAATGCGATCCAATCGGTCTCGGTGCGCTCTGCCAACCACTGGGTGGCCTGCGTAGAACACGAGGGCGCGCTATCGCAACTGCAGGCAGACCATGTGGTGGTCGCCTGCGGCTCCTACACCGCACCGCTGCTGCGTACCGTGGGCGTGAAGCTGCCGATTTACCCTGGCAAGGGCTACAGCGCCACCTTCAAGATTTTGAAGCCCGAGTTGGCGCCCATGGTCTCCACCATCGACGACGAGAAGAAGATCGCCATCAGCCGACTGGGCGACCAGTTGCGCGTTGCGGGCACCATTGAAGTCGGCGGCTACGACCTGACGCTGGACTCTTCGGTTGCGCGGGCGCGCTGCCATATGCTGTCCCGCCGGATTGAACAGGTCTACCCCGGTATGTGTGACACCCGCACGGTGGAAGAAGGTGGCGAACCGAACTACTGGACCGGCCTGCGCCCTGCCACCCCGACCAACATCCCCGCCATTGGGCAAACCAAGGTGCGTGGCCTGTGGGTCAACGCCGGGCACGGCACCCTGGGCTGGACCCACGGCGCGGGGTCCGGCAAAGCCATCGCGGAACTCATAAGCGGCAAAAAGCCGGACATGCAGTTTGGCTTTTACGGTGCCTGAGCGTCGGGCGGCCACGTCCCCAGTGGGATATGGCGGTTTTTCCTGCCGTTGTTTGGGCTTTCTTTGGCGGTGTTGCCACCCACAATCTCTTTCAACGAGGAGATTCCATGGCACTGCAATACCAGCTCAAAGAAGGCAACTACCATTTGTACGATCTGAGCACCCCGGCCAGCAAGGTGACCGGCGAGCACCGTCTGCGCCTGAAGACGGACACGGTGGCTATCGCGTTTGACCGCAGCACCGGCGTGCTGCACGAACATGGAAGCCCCCTGCGCATTCACTCCTGGGCCACCAACACGCGCCGGCGCCTGCGGGCCGCGGGCTCCTGGGACAGTGCCGAAGACATTGTGGTCGTGTCGGGCCCCTTGCCGGTGGACGAAGTCAACAAGTGCATTGAAATCAAGGGCTACTGCCGCAGCATGTTCACCCGGCTGTCCACCCTGCCGCACGGCAAGCTGATTGCACGCGCCCGCGCCACCGCCCGATAGCTATCATTTATATAGCTGCTTGCGCATATGGCACGGGGGCTAGAAGGTGTTTTGATACAGAATCCGGGATGCGCCGAGGGCGTAATGTCAGCCCATCGACGCAGCCAATGCGAAAGCGCCCATCCACCAGCAGCGTGCCACCACGCCAGGCTTGCTGCTCCAGCAGCATGGACGCGCGGCCCATCTCCACGACCTTGACGGTAACGGTAAGCAAGTCATCCAGCTTGGCGGGGGCCAGGTACTTCACCTGGGCATCCGCAACCACGAAAATCGCCCCGGTGTCGTCCCGCAGCGCCTGCTGCTCCACGCCCAAGGCACGCAACCATTCGGTGCGGGCGCGCTCAAAAAATTTGAGGTAGTTGGCGTAGTAGACGACACCACCGGCATCGGTGTCTTCCCAGTAAATGCGGACCGGGAAAGGATTCAAGAGTTCAGGCACGGCGTTTCAATGGAGTGGGTAAAGTGGACAGTATGGAGCAGGCGGTGGAGCGAACGGATTAGCGTGCCAGGTGCGCGGCCGCCAGACACTCTTCAAAGGCCCGCGTGACCCTAGATGCCTGGGGCGAGCGGCGCACGATGCTAAAAAAACTGCACGAATAGTGAAACAAGCCGGGCTTGACCGCGCACATCTGCCCCGCGCGCACAAAGCCTTCGGCGTAGTGGTCCGGCAAAAAGCCGAGGTATTTACCCGACAAAATCAGCGTGGCGATGGACTCCTGGTCGTAGCCGGTGGCCGACCGGGTCAGGCGCACCTGCTGGCTGACTTCCATATTGGGGGAGTGGTAGCCCAGCCCCGCGAAGGCATGGGCGCGCAACGCATCCCAATCCATCGCGTCGTGCGAGGTGGCAAACAGGGGATGGCGCGCACCACAGTACAGCAGCATGGTTTCGGTAAACAGTTCGTCGTAGCGCAGGGTGTCGGAGCTGCGGTGCCCCGGAATCACGCCCACCTGGAACTGTCCGTCAATCACGCCGCGCTCGATGGTGTTGAGTGGGGCCACGTACAAGTGCAGGTTCACCTCGGGCGCGCGCTCGGAGAACAGCGCAATGGCCTCCCCCAGGTGCGACTGCGGGTTGCTGGCGGTTTTGTCAAACACCGCAATGTTGAGCTGCCCGCCCATGCGCCGGTGGATCTCGTCCACACTGGCGCGAAAGGCGTCCGCCCCCGCCAGCAGGCGCAGGGTCTCGGTGTAGATTTGCTGGCCCTCGGTGGTCAGCGCAAAACCGGCACGCCCCCGGCGGCACAGGGTCAGCCCGAGCCGGGTTTCCAGGTCTTTAATATGGCGGCTCACGGTCGAGGTACCAATGTTGAGCTCCAGCTCGGCCGCCGCCATGCCCCCGCACTCCACCACGCTTTTGAACACCCGCAACAGGCGAATGTCCATATCACTCACCTGCCCCAAAGCAGCGCGGGTTGTTACTTGCATAAATTGTTAACCGAATAGTGATGCATAGACATTTATAAGAGTAACAGACGCACTCAAAATGGCAAGTTGGTCGGCGCTGCTTTTGCCTTAGCCGCCGCAACTTTCACACCCCATCTGTCAGGACACTCCATGAACATGAACGATGCCCAAACCCTCGCCGCTCCCCGCACCGACGCCGCGTGGCTCGACGCGCACTGGATGCCCTACACCGGTAACCGCGACTTCAAGGCCAACCCGCGCATGATGGTCAGTGCCAAGGGTGCCTATTACACCGACCAGCATGGCAAGCAGATTTTTGACGGCCTGTCGGGTCTGTGGTGCGCGGGCTTAGGCCATGGCCGCCAGGAACTCACCGATGCGGTCACGCGCCAGATGTCCACGCTGGACTACTCGCCCGCCTTCCAGTTCGGCCACCCGCTGTCGTTCGCCCTGGCCAACAAGCTGAAAGAACTCACCCCCGCCGGGCTGGACCATGTGTTTTTCACCGGTTCGGGCTCCGAATCCGCCGACACCTCGCTCAAGATGGCGCGCGCCTACTGGCGTGCCAAAGGCCAAGCCAGCAAGACCCTGTTGATCGGCCGCGAAAAGGGCTACCACGGCGTCAACTTTGGCGGCATCTCGGTGGGCGGCCTGGTGGCCAACCGCAAGATGTTTGGTCAGGGCATCCAGGCCGACCATTTGCCCCACACCATGCTGCCGCAAAACGCGTTTTCACGCGGCATGCCCGACAAGGGCGTGGAGCTGGCCGATGACCTGCTGCGCCTGATTGCGCTGCACGATGCCAGCAACATTGCGGCGGTGATTGTGGAGCCCATGTCGGGCTCGGCCGGTGTCATCGTCCCGCCCAAGGGCTACCTGCAACGCCTGCGTGATATTTGCACCGCCAACAACATTTTGTTGATTTTTGACGAGGTGATTACCGGATTTGGCCGCATGGGCGCGTGGACTGGCGCCGAGGTCTTTGGCGTGACGCCCGACATCATGAACGTGGCCAAGCAAATCACCAATGGCTCACAGCCGCTGGGTGCCGTACTGGTCAAAAAGGACATTTACGACACCTTCATGGCGCAAGGCGGGCCGGACTACATGCTGGAGTTTGCCCACGGCTACACCTACTCGGCCCACCCGGTGGCGTGCGCTGTCGGCCTGGCGACGCTGGATTTGCTGGAGAAAGAAAACGCCCTGGACCAAGTTAACGGGCTGGCGCCGTATTTTGAGAATGCGGTGCACGGGCTCAAGGGCACGAAGCACATCACCGACATCCGCAACTTTGGCTTGGCCGCCGGCTTCACCATTGACGCTGTGCCGGGCGAACCCGCCCGCCGGCCCTATGAGATCGCCATGGCGATGCTGAAAAAAGGCTTTTATGTGCGCTACGGTGGCGACACCATCCAGCTCGCCCCACCCTTTATCAGCACCCCGGCGCAAATTGACAGCCTGCTCAGCGCGCTGGGCGACACCATCAACCAAACGGCCTAGCCAATATTCGCTCCTGTTTTGATAGCTGCTTGCGCATATCCTACGGGGGCTAGAGGCCTATTTCATACTTAAAACACCCATGACCACTTCGACCTCACTCCCCCGCATCGGCCACCTGATTGACGGCCAGTCCGTCACCGGCGGCAGCCGCAGCCAAAGCGTCTTTAACCCCGCCACCGGCCAGGCCGAGAAAACCCTGTTGCTGGCCGACAAAGCCACCGTCGAGCAAGCCATCGCCTCGGCCCAGGCGGCCTACCCCGCGTGGCGCAATACCCCCGCACTCAAGCGCGCCCGCGTTATGGGCAACCTCAAGGTGCTGCTGGAGCAACATGCCGACGAGCTGTGCGCCCTGATCACCGCCGAACACGGCAAGGTGCTGTCCGACGCCCTGGGCGAGCTGCAGCGCGGCATTGAAAACGTGGAGTACGCCTCTTATGCGCCCGAACTGCTCAAAGGCGAGCACAGCAAAAATGTGGGCCCGGCCATCGACTCCTGGAGCGAATTCCAGGCCCTGGGCGTGTGCGCCGGCATCACCCCGTTCAACTTCCCGGCCATGGTGCCGCTGTGGATGTGGCCCATGGCCATTGCCTGCGGCAACACCTTTGTGCTGAAACCGTCCGAGCGTGACCCGTCCAGCACCCTGCGCATTGCCGAACTGGCGCTGCAGGCAGGCTTGCCACCGGGCGTACTCAACGTGGTCAATGGCGACAAGGAAGCGGTCGACACTTTGCTGCATGACCCCCGCGTCAAGGCGGTAAGCTTTGTCGGCTCCACACCGATTGCCGAATACATCTACACGGAGGGCTGCAAGCACGGCAAACGCGTGCAGGCCCTGGGTGGCGCCAAGAACCACGCCGTGGTCATGCCCGATGCTGACGTCGCCAATGCAGTGAACGCGCTCATGGGCGCGGCCTACGGCTCCTGCGGCGAGCGCTGCATGGCCATTCCGCTGGTGGTGGCAGTGGGTGACGCCACCGCCGACGCGGTGATTGCCGGCTTGAAGGTGGAAATTGCCAAGATGAAGGTCGGCCCGGGCACCGCACCGGGCATGGACATGGGCCCACTCATCACCAAGCCCCATTTTGAAAAGGTCAAGGGCTATGTGGACCAGGGCGTCAAAGAAGGCGCCACGCTGGTGGTGGACGGGCGCCAGCTCAGCGTCCCAGGCCATGAAGACGGCTACTTCATGGGCCCCTGCCTGTTTGACAACGTCAAGCCCGGAATGGTGATTTACCAAGAAGAGATTTTCGGGCCCGTGCTGGGTGTGATGCGCGTCAAGACCTTGCAAGAGGCCATGGACCTGATCGACGCCCATGAGTACGGCAATGGCACTTGCATCTTCACCCGCGATGGCGAGGCTGCCCGCTACTTCACCGACAACATCCTGGTCGGCATGGTCGGCGTGAACGTGCCCCTGCCGGTGCCGGTGGCCTACCACTCGTTTGGCGGCTGGAAACGCAGCCTGTTTGGCGACCTCGGCGCCTACGGCCCGGACGCGGTGCGGTTTTACACCAAGCGCAAAACCATCACGCAGCGCTGGCCCAGCGCGGGGGTGCGGGACGGGACGGTGTTTAGCTTTCCGAGCAACAAGTAAGCGCGATTCGGCGGTTTCCCCGCCACAAAGACAAAACGCCAGCAGAATGCGAAAGCATCCTGCTGGCGTTACGGGTGGGGAGCGGCTAAGCCGCTGGTGCTTAAACCCAGAGTACTTTGCCCTTCTTGGCGTACCACGCTTCCACCTGGGCTTCGACCGAGGTCTCGATCCGGTTGCGGCGGATTTTCATGGTGGGGGTGAGCAAGCCGTTCTCGATCGACCAGGGTTCTGGCGCGATCACCACCATTTGCAGTTTTTCGTAGTCGGCCAGGCCCGCGTTTACGTTTTTCAACAAGGCGGCCAGCTCTTTTTCTACCTCAACGCGCACGGATGGATCGCCGACTTTGGGACGGATGGTTTCCGACAGCACCACCATGGCATAGGCCGACACCTGGCCCACGCCCGACACCATGGTCATCTCGATCATGGGGTTGGCGTTGAATTTGTTCTCGATCGGTGCGGGCGCCACATACTTGCCCTTCGCCGTTTTGAACAGTTCTTTAACGCGTCCGGTGAGTTTCAGCACGCCGTCGGCGCGGCGCTCGCCCTTGTCGCCGGTTCGGAAGTAGCCGTCCTCGGTGAACACCTCCGCATCCAGATCCGGGCGCTTGTAGTAGCCCACCAACTGGCCGGGCGACTTGATCAGGATCTCACCTTCGTCGCTCAGGCGAACCAGCACGCCTTCCATGGGCGCACCCACGCAACCGGGGGCCGTGAGGGTTGGGGTGGACGAGTGCGAGTACGCAAAGTCCTCCGTCATGCCGTAGCCTTCCATCAGGTTCAGGCCCAGGCGGCGGTACCAGTCAATCAACTCTGCTGGAATAGGCGCAGAGCCGCTGGCCGCCAGGCGTGTTTCATTTAGTCCCAGTCCTTTGAGCACCTTGCGCGCCACGATGCGGCCCAAAATCGGGATGCTTAGGAGGCGGTCCAGCTTCTTGGGCGGCATCTTGGCAAACACACCTTGCTGGAATTTGAGCCACAGGCGCGGCACAGAGACAAAACAGGTGGGGCGGGCACGGTTCAGGTCGGCCACAAACGTGTCCAGCGACTCGGCAAAGAAAATATGCGGCTTACCGGAGATCAGGGAAGCGCACTCAATCAATGCGCGCTCAAAGATGTGCGCCAAGGGCAGATACGACAACAGGCGAATCGGCGTTTCGGGGCCCATTTGGCGCTCGATGTAGTTGGCAAAGCCCTGCGCTCCAGCCGTCGCGCTCCGGAAGCTGTGCATCACACCCTTGGGGGTTCCGGTGGAGCCTGAGGTGTACATCAATATCGCAACTTCATCGGCCGCGCGCAGCACCTTACCGGCCATCGGCGCTGTTTTTGCAACGATGGCATCCCAGCTCGGGTAGTCGGTCTTGGGTGCCAAGGGGAAGGCAATGCAGGGCAAGCCTGCGGCTACTCCGGCTTTTTGCTGTTCCCAGGTGTCGAGCTTGCCCACGAACAGCAGGCTTGCACCGCTATGCTCCAGCACGTACTTGACGGTGTCGGCGGTCTCCGTCGGGAATATCGCCACGGTGGTGCCACCGGCCATCCAGATGGCCAGCTCGGCCATGATGAAATGGGCACAATTTTTGGACAGGATGGCGATGCGTGCGCCGGGCTCAAAGCCCTGTGCGGTCAGGTGCGTGGCCATGCGCCGGGCCTGGTCCATCATCTTGTGCCAGGTGTAGTCCACCACCTGCCCACCACCGGTGGGCTGGGTCAGGAAAACCTGATCCGCACGCGCCGCCTCATGCTCATAAACATAGTCCAGAATCAGTTTTGAATGTGCCATGGTGGGTGCCCCTCGTTGTTAATGACGTGAATCTTACGCGCCATTTCCAAAATTCGGGTTTCCCCTTAGGGCACATTCAGCCGCTTGAACGGACTTGGCCGGCGCTGACTTTTTGCGCAACGGCCGGCCGCGCGCCGGTCAGGCGACGATGTGCAGTCCAGCGTCCACGTAGATGACATCACCGGTCATGCCGGAGGCCGACCCGCTGACCAAAAACGCGACCACGCGCCCCACCTCGCCGATATCCACCAGGCGCTGGCCTGGAGAGCGGGTCACGGCCATGTTCAGCAATTCGTCAAAGTGGCCAATGCCGCTGGCGGCTCGGGTTTTCAGTGGCCCGGGTGACACCGCAAAGACGCGGATGTTCTTCTCCCCCAGCTCATTGGCCAGGTAGCGCACTGACGATTGCAGCGCCGCCTTGACCGGACCCATGAGGTTGTAGTTGTCCACCACCTTGTCGGCACCGTGGTAGCTCATGGTGATCAGGGCACCGCCTTCGCTCATCAGCGGTTCGGCATAGTGCGCCATTTCAATGAAGGAGTGCACCGACACCTGCATCGCTTGCAGAAAGCCGGCCTGCGAGCAGTCGACGATTCGCCCGTGCAGATCGGCGGTCGGGGCAAACGCGATCGAGTGGATGACGAAGTCCAGCCGCCCCCACTTCTCACCGATCTCATCAAACACGGCCTTCATTTGGCCGGGCACGGACACATCCAGCGGCAGCAGCAAGGAGCTGTTGATCTGCTCGGCCAGAGGGGCCACGTACTGCTTTGCCTTGTCGTTCAGGTAGGTCAGGGCGATGTCTGCGCCAAAGGCGCGCAACTTGGCGGCACAGCCAAAGGCAATGCTGTCGCCGTTGGCAACACCGACCACCAGGCCGCGCTTGCCCTTAAGCATGTCCCCGATGCGGGTGTCTTCGTCCCAGACTTTGGGCAATGGATCATTCGACCCTGGGTCGGTAAAAGTGGCGTTCATAGTGGTCCTTGTGTTGTGTGCAGATCAGGTGGCGGCCCGTGCGCCCCGTGCGGCTTTTGGCTTTGGCAAGGATGTAGCACCAACCGCTTCCAGAACCACGCGGATGCGGTCAAACATATCCCGGGTCTCAATGTTCATGTCTTCGGCCTTGCCCAGCACATATTCGCAGGCGGCGATGGCGCGGGCACGGTCTTCGGCGGCGGGCAAGAGCCGGGGCAAGGTGGAAAGCGCCTGCTCGGGTTCAAATTCTACCGTCAGGCTTTGCTGGTGAATGATGCGGTTGCGGGTGGCAACGCCCATGCTGGCAAAGGGCTGGTGTTCGGCAAGCACTTCGTTGGAGCGCTCCAGGCGGTCACGGCGCACGCTCTTGCGGGCATGGGCCAGCAAGATCAGCATACGGATCACCGCTTCGGCGTAGGCACCCTCTTCGATTTGCTCCAGCGCCAGGCGCACATCGGCATAGGTGCGCAGATCGGCCGCCGGGGCTTCGCTGATGCGTCCCGGTTCGGTGGCCCCGATGGCGCGCATCATGGGCGAGGCATACACCATGGTGAACAGGGTTTCCACCATGCCATCGCGCATATCGCGGTACAGATTGACGGACTCGTGCATGGCCCCCACCATGGCGTTCTCCAGTTGCACGTAAGGGTTGTCCTCGGCCACCTTGTTGCGCGAGGCGCGCACCTTTTCTGCAGCCGGGGCGAGCTGCGACAGCATGGGGTTTTTGTCGCTGAGCAGGTAGCGGCGCATACGCAGGGGGTGCGTATCCACCCGGTGTTTTGCCGAGGCCGGCGTGGTCATGGCGCGGATGATGGGCCGCAAGGTCAAGCTGTACATCTCGGCGTTCAACTGAGAAATGCGGTTGACAGCAGCAAACGGTTTTTCGTCGTCGCGGTCATCTGCCATGGCCAGGATGTCGTCGATGGAGCGCTCCTCAAAGGTCACTTCATATTTTTTGTCACGACCGGTGCCGGTTTCGTTGACGATGACCATCTCATACAGGCCGGGGGCCATGGCTTCGATGATTTCCAGGGTCGAAACGATTTCCTTGTGCTGCTTGACCGCGACCGAGGCCGACACAAAAATGCCCAGGTGACCCACCGAGTCATGCACGGTGTACACAATCTTCTGGCCAAGCGCCTTGATCTCCTGCACGCTGGCATACACATCGGCGATCCAGTTCAGTGCCTGGGGCGGTGGCGTGATGTTGTCACCGTGGGACGCAAACACGATCACTGGTGCGCGCACGTTGCGCAGATCGGCATACATGCGGCTGTCAAGTTGGGCACCGCCGCGCGCCAGCTTGTTGCCGATGAACAGGTTTTCGACGATCCAGTGGATCTCGCTCTCGTTCATGAAGTAAAAGCCCGACCACCAGTTCTCGAAATCCAAGTAGCGGGCCGACTCCTCTTCAGGGTTGGCGAACACATCGTGGTACTTCTTGATGTAGTTGCCGCCGGGGTTGAGCTTCTCGAAATTTTCTACCAGGTTGGCACCGTCGAATTGGCCGTTGCCCAGGTCGGCCATCATCATGATTGGGGCCACGCCGCCATAAAGGCCGCCGTAGTAGCGCATGGGGTGTTTGCCACGCGTGCCCGACCAGTAGGACAGCGGCGCGCCGTTGAGCACCACGGGACCGGTCAGGTCGGGGTTGGTTGCGGCCAGCAGCATGGCTGCCCAGCCGCCCTGGCAATTGCCGATCACCACTGGCTTGGGGCTGTTGGGGTGGCGGTGGCGCACTTCGCGCACGAAGCCAGCTTCGGCACGGGTCACGTCGGCGATGGTCTGACCAGGTTCGGGGTGGGTCTTGAAGATGCAGAAATACACGGGGTGGCCGGCGTCCAGCGCCACGCCCACTTCGCTCTCGCTCTTGAAGCCGCCAATGCCCGAGCCGTGGCCGGCACGTGGGTCAATGATGATGTAAGGGCGGGTGTCGTCATGCACGGTGACACCAGCGGGCGGGTGAATCCGCACCAGGTTGTAATTGACTGGACGCTCCAGCGTGGAGCCGTCGATCAGAACCTCAAAGTCATAGGCCAGTACTGGCGGGCAGCCAGCCTTTTCGTGTTCCACGAACTGGTTACCGCGCTTGCGCATGATGTCCAGGAACAGGACCGAACGCTGTGCAAAATCGGTCAGGTAATCGGTCAGATCGGACGGCTTGGGGTCTTTGGCAAAGTCCTTGGCCAGTCCGGAAAACACCTCGCTCTGCTTCTGGAGCATCTCTTTGGCACCTTCCTTGAGCGCGCCAGAGTGGGTTTTCAAAGCGCCGCCCACTTCCTTGGCGTAGCTTTGGGCGCGCGCCGTTTGCTTTTCCATACCGGCCTTGTTGGCAGCCTGGTTCATGAAGTCTTCCAGCCGGGTCTTTCCCAAGAGTTCCTCCATGGAAGTCGGGTTGACGACTGTTGGTGTTACGCTGATATTCATAATGGCTTTCACTCGTGGGTTGGACTACTACACCATTTACTGATGCAAGAGTAGTCTGACCTGCAAATATGAACGTTTGGTGAAGGGTCTTTCCCGAAGCGATATGGCGGGCCCCGCCGCCGCCGGCACACGCCAGCCCGCAGGGGATAATGTGAGCACATGGCACTTATCACTCTACTTGACGCCCAGCTGGCATTTGGGCACGTTGCACTGCTTGACCACGCTGGTTTTTCCCTTGAAACCTCGGAGCGCGTGGGCCTGATCGGCCGCAACGGCACGGGAAAATCGTCCATGCTCAAAATCTTGGCTGGCATGGAAAAACCCGACGACGGCAGCTTGCAGGTGCAAAGCGGCACCCGCATTTCCTACGTCGCTCAGGAGCCCGCGCTGGATGCAAACGCTACTATTTTTATAGCTGTTCGCGCAGGTCTGGAGCGGGTTATCGGGCTTATTGAAGAATATTGCCTAGGCCACGGCGACTTGGACGCGATGCAAAGCGAGATTGAAACCCTGGACGGTTGGAACTGGGAGCAGCGGGTGAACGAGACCCTGCACCGCCTGCATTTGGACCCCGAGGCACTGGTCAGTACCCTGTCGGGCGGCACCAAGAAACGCGTGGCACTGGCGCAGGCGCTGGTGGCGCAGCCCGACGTACTGTTGCTGGACGAGCCGACCAACCACCTGGACCTGGACTCCATCGAATGGCTGGAAGGCCTGCTGGTCGAGTTCAAGGGCTCCATCATCACCATCACCCACGACCGCTCGTTTCTGGACAACGTGGCCACCCGCATTGTGGAGTTGGACCGCGGGCAACTGCTGTCCTACCCTGGCAACTTTGCCGCCTACTTGCTGCAAAAAGAAGAGCAGCTGGCGCAAGAAGCCGTCATCAACGCCCGCGCCGACAAGCTGCTGGCGCAAGAAGAGATTTGGATTCGCAAAGGGGTAGAGGCCCGCCGCACCCGGGCGCAGGCCCGCATCGTACGCTTGGGCGAGCTGCGTGCCAAGCACCAGGCTCGGCGTGACGTGGTGGGCAGCGTCAACATGGACGTCAGCAGCGGCGACAAGAGCGGCAAGCTGGTGTCCGAGATGACCCATGTGACCAAGTCCTTTGGTGACCGCACCATCGTGCGGGATTTCTCCGCCACCATTTTGCGCGGCGACAAGATTGGCCTGCTCGGCCCCAACGGTGCCGGCAAGACCACGCTGCTCAAGCTCATTTTGGGTGAGCACAAGGCTGACCCGGCGCCCGCAAACTCGCCCGCACCTGAGCCCGGCCACAGCCCCTGGGGCACGGTGCGCCTGGGTGCCAACGTCACCGTGGCCTACTTTGACCAGATGCGCAACGCGCTGGACCTGGACGCCACGCTGGAAGACTTCATCAGCCCCGGCTCCGAGTGGATCGAGATTGGCAACCAGAAGAAACACGTCAAAAGCTACCTGGGCGACTTTTTGTTCTCCCCCGCCCGCGCCAACTCGCCGGTGCGGTCCCTCTCCGGTGGTGAGCGCAACCGCTTGCTGCTGGCCCGCCTGTTTGCCCGCCCCGCCAACGTGCTGGTACTCGACGAGCCCACCAACGACCTGGACATCGACACACTGGAGCTGCTGGAAGACCTGCTGCAAAGCTACGACGGCACGGTGTTTCTGGTCAGCCATGATCGGACCTTTTTGGACAACGTGGTCACCAGCACCATTGCCTACGAGGGCGACGGCGCGTGGCGCGAGTACGAAGGCGGCGTGACCGACTGGCTGGTACAGACCAAACGCGCCAACGAAATTGCCCAAGGCAAGGGCCAAAAAGGGGCTAAGCCCTTTAACTACGAGCGTAGCCAGCTATCAAAAGAGGAGCAAAAACCGATTGCCCCAGCCGTGCCAGCCGCCCCTGTTGCTTCAGCGGCGGTGCGCACGCGCAAACTCAGCTTCAAAGAGCAGCGCGAGCTCGATGGCCTGCCTGCGGCCATTGCCGCGCTGGAAGCCGAGCAACAAGCCATCCACGAGGCCTTGGCCGACGGCAGCCTGTACGGCAGCGACAACGCACGGGCACTGGAGATGTCGGCCCGCGGGGCCCGGATCGACGATGAACTGATGGCTGCGCTGGAGCGCTGGGAAGAGCTGGGCAAACCCACCTAAACAGCCTCCGCGCGCCTTGGTTGGCAGGAGAAACCAGAGTAGTATTTGGTTCAATATTTGATTACCATCTGGTTTTTGACCCTGTTCCAAAGAGGCACCCACATGGATTTCACTGGCTTGGCCAGGCGCAGCTTGGCAGCGCTTGCCGTCTTTGGGACGGTTCTTCCAGGGCAGGGCGTGGCGCAGGAGTATTTTGACCAGTATGGTCTGTCCCCCGCATCTGCCGCGGTCGATCTGGGCGTGCAACCGCTGGGTTATCCGTCCGGGGTGATCAGCGCCGTCATGCAGCGTGACCGCACCCTGAAAAAGGCGCTGGCCGCCACTAAACAGCCGCTGAAGATGCATCCGTTTCGGCGCGGTGCCGACCTGGTTCCTCTGCTGGCAGATCAGCGGCTGGAAGCCGGGTTGCTGGGCGACATGCCCACCTTGCTCTCGGCATCGACCGGCGCAGTTTGGGTGGTGGGGCTGGTCAAGCAAACCTCCACGGCTATCGTGGCCAAGGGCGCTACACAAACCGCCAACCTGGTGGGTAAACGCATTGGCTTTGTCGAGAGCTCCAGCGCACACCTGACCCTGCTGCAGGGCCTCAGCGCCGCTGGGCTCAGCGAATCCCAGGTTACCCTGGTTCCTATTGGTGTGGGCGACATGCCGCAATCGCTGGAGCGGGGCGATATCGACGCCTTTGCCGCATGGGAGCCTGCCCCCACGATCGCACTGGCCAAGAGCGACCAAAACCACACCATTTTCCGTGGTCTTACGTCGGACTATTTTGTCATCACGCAGGCCTTTGCCAAGCGCTCACCGCAAGCTGCGCGCCATGTGGTTGCTGGTTTTTTGCGGGCCATCGAATGGATGCGCCTGTCCCAGGACCATCTGCAAAAGGCGGCGCAGTGGGCAATGGCCGACAACACTGCTTTTGCCGGCAAACCGGGTGCTTTGTCCACCGCCCAGATCGCCAGCATCACACGGCGGGAGATTTTGGACATTCCGTCGGCCCCCACCATTCTCAACACGCATGGGACGCCTCCCTTGAAAAGCGAATTTCAATTTTTGGCCCAGCTCAAGAAGCTCCCGGCGGGTGCCACTTGGGAAAACGTGGTGACTGCTTTCACTTATGACGGGTTGGCCCAGGTCCTGGCCGAATCGCGCGCCTACCAAGTGCGCAATTTCGACTACGAGAATTAGTTCCCACTATGCACCTGCGCTCCTCCTTGTCCAACCGGCTCACGCGGTATTTTGGTGCCCTGTTTCTGGCCACCGTGGGTGTCCTGTTTGCTCTGTGGTACTTTGGCTTGCCCCAGCTGGGCCTGGTCGGCGCCAGCGAGCAGCGCCTGGGCGAGGCAATGCGCCTGCTGGAAGTTCGGGCGGACCTCCAGCAGGCCCTGATTGCCAACAACATACGGGAACGGCGTGGCGACATGCTGGTCGTGTCCGAGAACGAAGCATTGGCGAAGCTCGTCCGCAGCAAAGGCGCGGCGGGTCAGACCTTGGTCGAGCGCCTTTTTGAAGGCCTGCAACGGGCCTATCCGGACCGGTACCGGCGTCTGCTCATCGTGGACCCCGTCAGCCAGCGGGTACTTGCCAGCAACACGCGTGGCGACGTGGGCCGCGCCTTTGACACCCCCAGCCTGATCCAGCGCGCGGCGCAACCCGGTGCCACCGAGATGGTTGAACCCGTGGCAGTGCGTAACGGAAGTCCGGAATTGGCCATCGTGCGGCAAATACACACGCGCGACGCACAGGGCTATCCCAGTGCGAAACCGGTCGCCATTTTGGTGGCTTACACCGATTTGCAGCAGTTTGTGGGGCAACGCTTTACGCAAGCCACATCGGACGCCCCGTCGCGCGAAACGACCCTGCTGCTGGACACCTCCGGCCGAGTATTGGCCGGCGTCCCCGACAGCGAATCCGACGGGGGGCGGTTCCAGGTAAGCCCCAAAACGGCCAACGGCTTCGAAGGGACCCTGCAGGAGTCCGGCACCCAGGGTCAGAAATGGATCGTGGTGTACCGCCATGTTCCGTTCAGCGGCGCGCAAGGGTGGACGCTGGTGCACTACACGGATGAGGCAGATGCCCTCGCCGGTCTGCAGGAAAAGGTGAGCGCGCTGGCCGTGGCGGGCATCGTGCTCACCCTGATCGCCCTGGTATTGATCGCCATTGCGGCCCATCGTGTCACCCGGCCATTGCATGGGCTGGCGCAAACCGCAAGGCAACTGGGCTTGGGGGACTTGTCCGTGCGGGCGATCACGCGCCCACGGGAGAGCCGCGAGATCACCGAACTGTCGGACGCCTTTAACGCCATGGCCACCAGCGTGCAGGAATCACACCACACGCTTGAGGTCAAAGTGCGCGAGCGCAACGCCGATCTCCTGGCGACCCTGGATGCCATTCCTGACCTGATGTTTGAGTTGGATCTTGAAGGCGTTTACCTGGACCTGCACTCGCCCCGCAAAGACCTGCTCGCGGCACCACCTCAAGACCTGCTGGGCAAGCGTGTCACTGACGCCATGCCAAAAGGTGCCGCTGATGTCGTGCTGGCGGCCCTGCGAGAGGCCGATCTCACCGGCCGCTCCACGGGCCGGCAATTCGCACTGGATTTGCCACAGGGCACGCGCTGGTTCGAGCTCTCGGTTGCCCGCAAAGCCTTATTTGGCGATGAACCGCCCCGCTTTATCGTTCTCTCACGCGACATCACGGAACGCAGGCACACGGAGGAACAGCTCCGCCTAAACGAGCAAAACCTTTCCATTACGCTGCAATCCATCGGCGACGCCGTCATTGCAACCGATGCCAACGGCCTCATCACCCGCATGAACGCAACGGCCGAACGGCTGACGGGGTGGACGCTGACGCAGGCCCTTGGCGTGCCTTTGCCAGAGGTTTTTCACATCGTCAATGCCAAAACCCGGCTCAAATCCGTCAACCCGGTGCAACTGGTGATGGAACGTGGGACGGTGGTGGGCTTGGCCAACCACACAGCGCTACTGGCCCGCGATGGCAAGCAATACCAAATATCGGACAGTGCCGCGCCCATGCGCAACCCCAACGGACAGATTGTGGGCGTTGTGCTAGTTTTTAGCGACGTGACCGAGGACTACCGGGTGCACGAAGCGCTGGAGCGATCGGCCGAATTGCTCAAACAGACCGGGTCGCTGGCGCAAGTGGGCGGCTGGGAGCTCGACCTGCGGACCATGGACTTCTATTGGTCGCCCGAGGTTTTTCGTATCCATGAAATAGAGCCACCAGTCACGCCCACCCTGGCGCAGTCGATCGAGCTCTTCATGCCAGCAGCGCGCCCGGTCGTACAAGCGGCCATGCAAGCCGCCATCGACCACGGTACGCCCTACGATTTGGAACTGCCCAAATTTACCGCCAAGGGTCGTCCCATTTGGGTACGGGCACAGTGCTCTGTGGTGCAGGAGGATGGCAAGACGATCAAGCTGATCGGCGCCCTGCACGACATCACAGAGCGCAAGCATTCGGAAAAAATCGAACAATTCCGCAGCCGCATTTTGGAGCTGCTGGCCACCGGTGAGGCATTGCCAAGCCTGCTTGCGGCGCTGGTTCAGGGTGTCGAAGAGATCCGTCCCCTGATGCTGTGCAGCATCTTGCTGCTGGACGCCGAGAGTCGTCTTCTGGGCAAAGGGGTGGCGCCCAGCCTGCCCGATTTTTACAACGCCGCGCTGGACGGAATCGAAATCGGCGCGGGTGTTGGCTCGTGCGGCACTGCGGCCTTTACCGGCGAGCGGGTCGTCGTTGAAGACATCGCAACCCACCCCTATTGGGCTCCGTACAAAGACCTGGCCGCCAGCGCAGGCTTGGGCGCTTGTTGGTCACAGCCTATCTTTTCAACCGCCGGGCAGGTGCTGGGCACGTTTGCCATCTACCACCAGCGGCCCAATAGCCCGAGTGCGTCGGACATCAACCTGATCGAGCACTGCGCAAGCTTGGCCAGCATCGCCATCGAGCGCAGTGTGGCCGCCCTCCGATTGCAGACCAGCGAGGCGCACTACCGACTGCTGACCGAGGACGCCTCCGATGTGGTTTGGCGGCAGGATGCCGACAACCGCTTTACCTACATCAGCCCGTCCGACGAGCGGATGCGGGGTTTTCGGGCCGACGAGGTGGTGGGCCACCACGTTTTTGAGTTGCTGACCGAGGAGGGCATTGCCCTTGTCACTGCAAGAGCGCGGGAGCGCCTGGAGGGCGACGCCCGTGGCGCACAGACCCAGCCTGCGGCCATGGAGTTGCAGCAACGTTGCAAGGACGGCAGCCTGATCTGGACCGAGGTGATCACCAAGATAGACCGTGATGCACAAGGCACCTTGGTCGGATTTCACGGGATTTCCCGCGACATCACCCGCCGCAAGGCCGCCGAAGAGCAGATCAGGAGTCTGGCCTTTTATGACCCGCTGACCCAGCTCCCCAACCGCAGGTTGCTGATGGACCGGCTGGAGAAGGCGCTTTCCACCGGCGTTCGCCACCAGCGCAAAGGCGCGTTGCTGTTTGTGGACCTGGACAATTTCAAGACCCTTAACGACACGCTGGGCCACGACAAGGGCGATATGCTGCTGCAGCAAGTCGCCCAACGGCTGTGCACCTGCGTGCGCGATTGCGACACCGTAGCCCGCTTGGGGGGCGATGAGTTTGTGATCATGCTGGAAGACCTAAGCGGAAACCCCCAGGATGCCGCCGCTCAGGCCGAGGTGGTGGGGGCAAAGATACTCGCTGCGCTGAACCAAAACTACCGACTTGTCAGCTACGAACACCACAGCACCCCCAGCATCGGTATCACCCTGTTCGGGGAGCTGAGCGAAGGGATTGACCAGCCGCTCAAGCGTGCCGACCTGGCCATGTACCAGGCCAAGGCGGCGGGACGCAATACGCTGCGTTTTTTCGATCCCATCATGCAAGAGGTGGTGAGCGCGCGCGCCGCGCTGGAAGAGGGGCTGCGCGAGGCGTTGGCACACCAGCAATTTTTGCTGCACTACCAGGCCCAGGTCGACAGCGAGGGCCGGACCACCGGTGCTGAAGCCCTGGTGCGGTGGATGCACCCCACGCGCGGCATGGTGTCGCCCGCAGAATTCATTCCCTTGGCGGAAGAAACCAGCCTTATTCTGCCGCTGGGCAATTGGGTAATGGAAACCGCCTGCACCCAGCTGGCCCTGTGGTCTGCGCGGACCACAACCGCGCACCTGACCCTGTCGGTGAACGTGAGCGCCCGCCAGTTCCACCAGATCGACTTTGTGGCGAAGGTCAGAGCCGTTTTGGAACGCACGGGGGCCAACCCGCATCGCCTGAAACTGGAGTTGACCGAAGGCCTGCTGGTGTCCAACATCGAGGATGTGATCGCCAAAATGACCACCCTCAAGGCGGTTGGCGTGGGTTTCGCGCTGGACGACTTCGGCACCGGGTATTCATCACTGTCCTACCTGAAGCGGCTACCGCTGGACCAACTGAAAATTGACCAGGGCTTTGTGCGCGACATCCTGGTCGACCCGAACGATGCGGCCATTGCGAAGATGGTGATCGTGCTGGCCGACAGCCTGGGGCTGGCCTGCATCGCCGAGGGGGTGGAGACCCAGGCCCAGCGCAGCTTCCTGGCCGGCCAGGGCTGTCATGCCTACCAGGGCTACCTGTTCAGCAGGCCATTGCCCTTGGCCGCTTTTGAGGAATTTCTGTCATAGCCCGGTACGCGGGCCCGGCGTTAGGTCTCTGAACCCGTTTCAGGCGTGGCCGAATCCAGTTGGAGAAAGCGCTCTTCAATGAACATTTTTTCGGTCTGTGCCCGCTCAAAGGCCTGCTCCATTTGGTCCATGCGGCCCATCAAGGATTTTTCGCGTGCGGCCAGCGTGTCAATCTGGTCTTGCTGGCTTTGAATCAGGCCGGACTGGTCCACACCGTCACCATCCCCTGACCCCTGTTCTTGCTGCAGATTGAGCTGCTCCTTGATATCGTCGAGCTTCGTGGCATTGCTTTCGGCCAGGAGTTCGGCTGCCTTGGCACGCTCCTGGGCCATTTGCAGCTGGGCTTCGAGTTCTTCGGCGCGCACGATGAGCTGATCCACCGTACTTTGCTTGATGCCTTTGATCTCGCTCACTTCCTGGCGTAAGCCACGGTTGGAGGCCATGGCCTCTTTCAGGCGGTACTGGGTTTGGGAGATTTCTTCCAGCAGCTGGTGGTTCTTGGCCACAGCGGCGTTGAGCTCGGCGCGCAGCTTGGCGCGCTGGTCCTCGCTGAATTGCCGCGTCCCGGAGTCGACCCCGCCCTCCGGGGTCGACCGGTCGGATTCGTGGTGCAGTCGACCAAGCAGCCCTTTGACCTGCGCTGCGAGTTCCGCCACGGCCCGGGTCGCATTGCGCTCGCGGGTGGCTTGCGCGTCATTGACCAGGCCCATCTCATTGATGGATCTGCGGGCAACCATATGCAGTTTGTCGGCCGCTTCGACAGCCTGGTGGGCCGCCTTTTTGAGGTCCAGCCGTGAGCCCTCCGCGGCATCCACGACGCGGTACAGCAAGAAGGCCGCCCCCACCATAAAGGCGAGGTTGCAGACGAATACAAAAAATAGCGCGGCGTTAAGTAAAGTCATGCTGCCACCACGAAGAAGGCAATTCGCCCCTCGCCGTAGCCAGGGACCGAGACCCGAAAGTCCGACCGATTTGCTTGCTGGGACAGTATTTCCGGCAGCTTGGCAAAGGAATTCTTCACAATGCTGGCCTTGGCCAGGGAGACGCTCGCAGGTGCCGCGACCGACGACTCCGTCAGGCACGCAGCCGCACTGCGCATGAAGTCCTGGGCGTTGTGCATCATGGCGTCGGTGGGCTGCCCTTCGGCCATGGCGGCGCGCACCACCGCTGGGGTTAGGCGACCTACCCCACCGCCCACGATGCACACCGCATTGGCATCCATCAGGCCGATGGCAAATACGCCCTTGTGGTCGGTGGCGGAGTACAGGCCCAACAGGTTGATCGGCGTCAGCTTCTCGGTCACCATTCGGTCATCGGGGATCAGCCGGAACGGGATGGCGCCCATCGCCACCGACAGCTGTGCCTGCATGGCGGGGGCGGGTACCGGAACGCCGACGGTTTTTTCAGGTGCCGGGGTGGCGACTGGCTGCGATCCATTGGCATTGATGACATCCAGAATCGAGGCGGTCACGGCCTCCACCAACTCTGCATCGTTGAACGGTTTGTGCAAGATGAACATGGCGCCATTGCTGACGGCCTCGGCCAACAGGGCCGGGGTCTTCTCGGTGGTGACGAATCCGACGCGCATGTTGTGGTGCCCCATTTGCCGCAACGCCTGCACCATTTCCAACCCGGACACTTTGGGCATGTGCCAGTCGGTGATAACGAGATGGGGCAGGAATTTTTCGATAATGTCCAACCCCTGCTGGCCATCCAGTGCCGTTTCGATTTCGATCGGCTCGTAGCCGCAGTGGTGAATGGCGCGACGAATGATGGCCTGTATCGCACGGCTATCGTCGACGATTAAGAACCGCAGTGGTGTGGACAGGTGGATGGCTTCGGTTTGCATTGGTGGGCTTTGACTAGGATTGGTTCGCAATATCGTAGGCAATGACAAATATCTGGCCGGCCAGAGTATTGCATTTGTATATGGCAATTGGCTCACAGGTGCTGCAGATCTGATCGAACACCACGCTGTCGGCTCTAAAAGGCAGGCCGATGTCAACATCGACTTCGGTCGCCAGGTTCAGGGTCACACACATGGCCAGCACGTTGCAGGCCTCTGAGCAAGCATCGTTGAGATTGTTGATGTGGAGGTCAGGCGGGGATTCACCAAACATGTGGGCCGCAATGGTGTTCGCATCAGGGAGTTCTATGAATACCGCCACGCCACCCACTGCGGCCTTGCCCAGCTCCGACAGGGGCATGAAGTAACAAAACTCGGCCAGTTGCGGTGCCAGTGCGACGTCATACACCCGGTCAAACAGCCTGCTTTCTCCGCTCAAAAACTCCCATCCGTTCGACAGGCAGGCCGTGACTTTGGCGACATCAGCAGATTCGGCGAGCACACGCATGGATGAACGGTTTGGACCCAAGAGGTCTTGGTTTTTTGGACTGACGCGGTGGCGATTCTAGTGGCAACATATGTCGGTGCGACGACACTCGCCGCCCGTGCCCGAGTCGCCCAGCCACGGGCAAACCCTAGTTACGCAGTGGCACGCGGATTGCTAGTATTCATCCATTAACCTGACCAAACGGTCAGTTTTGATTGTTTTGAATTTTTGCGACCCCATCCCAAAACAGGAGCTGCCAACGTGTCTATCACTCTCCCACCCGATATCCGTCCGGGTCGCCTGAGCGCCCAGGAATACGCCCACCGCTTTGCCGACGCCACCCCGCGCCTGACATCCGCACAAGCCGTGCTGGAAGCCGAGCGTTGCCTGTACTGCTTTGATGCACCGTGCGCTACGGCCTGCCCCACCAGCATTGACGTGCCGTCCTTCATCAAGCGCATTGCCGATGGCAACCTGCGCGGTTCGGCCCGCGCCATTCTGGAAGCCAACCCGCTGGGCGGCATGTGCGCCCGCGTGTGCCCGACCGAAGATCTGTGCGAGGCGGTGTGTGTCAAAAACACCCAAGAGGGCAAGCCGGTGGCCATTGGTCGCCTGCAGCGCTTTGCTGTGGACGCGCTGATGGAAAGCGACAAGCCCCAACTCTTCACCCGCGCACCGCGCACCGGTAAAACAGTGGCTGTAGTCGGTGCCGGACCAGCCGGTCTGGCCTGCGCCCACACGCTGGCACGCATGGGCCACGACGTGGTGATTTTTGACGCCCAGCCCAAAGCCGGCGGCCTCAATGAATACGGTCTGGCCAGCTACAAAACCCCGGACAACTTTGCCCAGCGTGAATTGCAATGGCTGCTGGACATCGGCGGTATCGAAGTGCGTAACGGCTGGAAGCTGGAGACCGTGACCCAACTCGACGCACTGCGCCAGGACTACGACGCCCTGTTTCTGGGCATGGGCCTGGCAGCCACGCACCAGCTTGGCGTTGCGGGTTCGGAGTTGGACGGCGTGCAGGACGCGGTGGACTTCATCGCCACGTTGCGCCAGACCGAAGACCTGTCCACGCTGCCGGTGGGGCGGCGGGTCATCGTCATTGGCGGTGGCATGACGGCGGTGGATGCTGCGGTGCAAAGCAAGCTGCTGGGTGCCAGCGTGGTCCACATGGTCTACCGCCGTGGGCCCGACACCATGTCGGCATCCAAAGCCGAGCAGGAGTGGGCGCAAACCAATGGTGTGGTGCTGCACCACTGGCTGGCCCCGCTGGAGGTGGTGGGCCACCACGGCCACGTCAGTGCCGTGCGCTTTGCCGAGCAGGCCCTGGTCGATGGCAAGTTGCAGCCCACCGGGCGCGAGCTGAGCTGGGAGGCCGATGTGGTGCTCAAAGCCATCGGCCAACAGTTGGGCAATCCGGTGCTGAACCAGGCTGGCTTGACGCTGGACGCCGGTCGCATAGCTACCGATGCACAAGGCCAGACCAACCTGCCCGGCGTCTGGGCCGGCGGCGACTGCCGTGCCGGCGGGCTGGACCTGACCGTAGAAGCCGTGGAACACGGCAAGCAATCGGCCGCTGCCATGCACGCGCACCTCTGCCAGGCCTGAGCGCCTGCGCGCCACCGCCCCCCCTCCAAAGCACAGCACCCCACACCTCTCAGTTCGGAGTCTCCCATGGCCAATCTGCACACCACCTTCGCGGGCATCAGCAGCCCCAACCCCTTTTGGCTGGCCAGCGCGCCGCCCACCGACAAGGCCTACAACGTCAACCGCGCTTTTGAAGCCGGCTGGGGCGGCGTGGTCTGGAAAACACTGGGCGAAGCCGGGCCGCCTGTGGTCAACGTCAACGGCCCGCGTTATGGTGCGCTGCTGACCCCCGACCGCCGCCTGATGGGCTTCAACAACATCGAACTTATCACCGACCGCGACCTGGAAATCAACCTGAAGGAGATCACCGAGGTGAAGCGCAACTGGCCGGACCGCGCCATGGTGGCATCGCTGATGGTGCCCTGTGAAGAACAGTCGTGGAAGGCCATTCTGGCGCGCGTCAACGACACCGGCGCGGATGGCGTTGAGCTGAACTTCGGCTGCCCGCACGGCATGAGCGAGCGCGGCATGGGTGCCGCCGTCGGCCAGGTGCCCGAATACATCCAGATGGTCACGGAGTGGTGCAAGCACTACAGCAAGCTCCCTGTCATCGTGAAGCTCACGCCCAACATCACCGACGTGCGCCTGCCAGCCCGTGCCGCCAAACAAGGCGGGGCCGATGCGGTGTCGCTCATCAACACCATCAACTCCATCATGGGCGTGGACCCGTACACGCTGACCATGAGCCCCAGCACCGGCGGCCGGGGCTCGCACGGCGGCTACTGCGGCCCGGCGGTGAAACCGATTGCCCTGAATATGGTGGCCGAGATTGCACGTGACCCGCTCACTGCCGGGCTGCCGATCAGCGGCATTGGCGGTGTGGGCAACTGGCGCGACGCGCTGGACTTCATCGCGCTGGGTGCGGGCAACGTGCAGGTGTGCACCGCCGCCATGGTCTACGGCTTCAAGATCGTGCAGGAGATGAGCGACGGTCTGTCCAACTACATGGACGAGGTGGGTATCACCAGCGTGGGCCAAATCGTTGGCAAAGCCACCCCTACGGTGACCAATTGGCAGCACCTGAACCTGAACGTTATTTCCAAAGCGGTCATCAACCAGAACAGCTGCATCCAGTGCGGACGCTGCCACATTGCCTGCGAAGACACCTCGCACCAGGCCATCACCGCCACCAAAGATGGCAAGCGCTTCTTTGAGGTGAAAGAGGATGAGTGCGTCGGCTGCAACCTGTGCGCAGTGGTGTGCCCAGTGCCCGAGTGCATCAGTTTGCGCGATCTCAAGCCGGGTGAAAAAGACTTGCGTACACAGCATGTTGTGAGCGATAAACATGCGGATTGGACAACGCACCCGAACAACCCGACACGCGTCACCCAAGCGGCCTGAGATTTATATAAAAAGTGCCTGTAGCCCCCGTGTATATTGCGCAACCAGCTACTAAATTAGGAGCAAAAGCATGACAACCATTCTGATCCAAGGCGGCACCGTGGTGAACGCCGACCGTGCCTTCCCCGCCGATGTGCTGACGCAGGACGGAAAAATCATCGCTGTCGGCGAGAACCTGACCGTACCCGCCGGCGCCACGGTGGTGGACGCCGGTGGCCAGTACGTAATGCCCGGTGGCATCGACCCGCACACCCATATGCAATTGCCTTTCATGGGCACCACCACCATGGACGACTTTTACACCGGCACGGCAGCCGGCATGGCCGGGGGCACCACCACCATCCTCGATTTCGTCATCCCCAACCCGCAGCAAAGCATCATGGAGGCCTACCAGACCTGGCGCGGCTGGGCCGAAAAATCTGCCTCCGACTACTCGTTCCACGTCGCCATCACATGGTGGGATGAAAGCGTGAAACGCGACATGGGCACGCTGGTGCAGCAAGAGGGCGTGAACAGCTTCAAGCACTTCATGGCCTACAAAAACGCCATCATGTGCGACGACGAAACCCTGGTGAACAGCTTCAAGCGTTGCATGGAGTTGGGTGCCATGCCCACGGTGCACGCCGAAAACGGCGAGCTGGTGTTTTTACTGCAGAAGGAAGTGGCTGCCATGGGCATCACCGGACCGGAAGGCCACCCGCTGTCGCGCCCACCGATGGTGGAAGGTGAAGCCGCCAACCGCGCCATCGCCATTGCCGACGTGCTGAACGTGCCGATCTACGTGGTGCATGTGAGTTGCATCGAAGCGGCCGAGGCGATTAGCCGCGCCCGCGCCCGCGGCCAGCGCGTCTATGGCGAGGTGCTGGCCGGCCACCTGGTGGTGGACGACAGCGTCTACCGCCACCCCGACTTTGCGACCGCCGCCGCGCATGTGATGAGCCCGCCGTTTCGCCCCAAGGGGCACCAGGAAGCCTTGTGGCGGGGCCTGCAAAGCGGCAACCTGCACACCACCGCCACCGACCACTGCACCTTTTGCGCGGCACAAAAGGCCGCTGGTAAAGACGATTTCTCCAAAATCCCCAACGGCACCGGCGGCGTGGAAGAGCGCCTGGCCGTGATCTGGGATGCCGGCGTCAACACCGGGCGTCTGACCCCGTCCGAGTTTGTCGCCATCACCTCCGCCAACACCGCCAAGCTGTTCAACATCTACCCGCAAAAGGGCTGTGTGGCGGTGGGGGCCGATGCCGATCTGGTGGTGTGGGATCCGCAGGGCACCAAAACGCTCTCAAGCAAGACGCAGCACAGCAAGGGCGACTTCAATATCTTCGAAGGCCGCACGGTGCGCGGCATTCCAAGCCACACCCTGAGCCAGGGAGAACTGGTGTTTGTGCAAGGCGACCTGCGGGCGGTGAAGGGCAAAGGCCGCTACATCAAGCGCCCGGCGTTTGGCGCGAATTTTGCTGCCAACAAGTTGCGGGCGGAGGCCTTGGCTCCAACAGCCGTTTTGCGGAAATGAACGTGTGCCTCGCCAGCGTGCGGGATGCCTGGGGGGCTCATCAGTCCCTGCTGGTCCAGCAAATCGCCCCCCAGGCATCCCACACACTGGCGAGAAGTAGCGTTAGGGTATGCATGCATTTAATAACCGTTCGCACAACCAACCTCGGTCGGGAATGGGTGTGTCAGGGGCCGATTTTCTGGACCAGCAGGGACTGATGAGGCCCCTGACACACCCATTCCCGACCGCGAACGCAGCAACAAGACCAAGATAAGGACTCCCCATGACAACAGCAACCACCACCCACATTGACACACTGCGCATCAACGGAGCCCGCCTGTGGGACACGCTGATGGAGTTGGCAAAAATTGGCGCCACACCCAAAGGCGGCGTCTGCCGCCTGACCCTGACCGACCTGGACAAGCAGGGACGTGACTTGGTGCTGGCTTGGGCGAAGCAGGCCGATATGACGGTCACCATCGACAAAATTGGCAACGGCTTCATGCGCCGCGCCGGGCGCAACAACGCCTTGCCACCCATCATGACTGGCAGCCACATCGACACCCAGCCCACCGGCGGCAAGTTCGATGGCAACTACGGCGTGCTGGCCGGGCTGGAAGTGGTTCGCACCCTGAACGACCACGGCATCACCACCGAAGCCCCGATTGAAGTCGCGTTCTGGACCAATGAAGAAGGTTCGCGCTTTGTGCCGGTGATGATGGGCTCGGGCGTGTTCGCCAAAGCCTTCACGCTGGAGCATGCATACGCGGCCACCGACCTGGAGGGCAAAACGGTCAAAGGTGAGTTGGAACGCATTGGCTACATCGGCACCCAGGAACCCGGCGACCACCCGATTGGCGCCTACTTCGAGACCCACATCGAACAAGGCCCGGTGCTGGAGGACAACGACAAAACCATCGGCGTGGTGCAAGGGGTGTTGGGCATCCGCTGGTTTGACTGCACCGTCACCGGCATGGAGGCCCACGCCGGCCCCACGCCCATGGCGCTGCGCAAAGACGCGATGCAAGTCGCCACGCACATCATGCAGGAGACTGTGGCCAGTGCGCTGCGCCACGCGCCGCACGGCCGCGGCACGGTGGGCATGGTGCAGGTTTTTCCCAACAGCCGCAACGTGATTCCGGGCCGGGTGAAGTTCAGCATCGACCTGCGCAACGCCACCGACGCGCTGGTGGACCAGATGGCCGACGAGGTGAAGGCCTTTGCTGCCAAGTGGGCCAAGGACAGCGGGCTGGAGGTGAAGATTGAGCTGGTGTCGAGCTACCCCGCGCAAGTATTCCACCCTGACTGCGTGGACGCGGTGGCGCGCGCCGCGCAGAAGCTGGGTTACTCCAACATGCCCGCCCTGTCAGGTGCCGGGCACGATGCGGTCTACATGGCCAAGCTGGCCCCCAGCGGCATGATCTTTATCCCCTGCCTGAACGGCATCAGCCACAACGAGATTGAGTCAGCCCAGCCCGAACACATCACGGCGGGTTGCAATGTGTTGCTGCATGCGATGCTGGAGCGGGCCAAGGTGGTGTGAGCCTGATCAGGCTGCGCGGGCCTCTCCCAGCACGCTTACCAGCAGTTCAAACGCGGCGTGCAGATCCACGCACAGGGCTTTGGCTTGCACCCAATCGGCATTCGTGGCGGAATCTTCCAGCAGGGCGGCGATGTGGGCCATGCGCTCTATGCCCAAGTTGCCGCTGGAGCCCT
>Ga0247844_1000616_pt1 | contig 74079 bp, 61 predicted proteins | sample LaCtaG_FD_192421 | JGI IMG/M metagenome (GOLD analysis project Ga0247844, IMG submission 192421) | Freshwater microbial communities from meromictic Lake La Cruz, Castile-La Mancha, Spain - LaCruzMarch201714.5m_1 | ecosystem: Environmental > Aquatic > Freshwater > Lake | place: Spain: Castile-La... | reverse complement strand
CATTTCACTAAATGAAAAATAAAATTCAACGCACTACGTACGGAATAGGTCTCCTTTTGTTTCTTTTTCCGGCTACTCTTTTTATTATTGCCACCGTGTGGTTGATGATTGGATTTGATATTAATGCTGTTCTCTTCCCTTTGTCCGTGTTTATCGCTGCAGTGATTTTTTACCTTTTTTTAAATTCAGAAGGTTATAAGAAACAAACATTTTGGGGGATTTTAGTTTTCGTGGTAGGGCTATGTGCTATCATGTTTACCATTAGTGGCCACTTTTTTGATTTTTCTTTCGATGGCCAATGGTACCATCAAGATGCCATTATTTTTTTAAAAAATGGTTGGAATCCTTTTTACGACTCGCCTATTTTAGACGAAATCGTTTCTGGAAAAAATGCCAATTATATCAATTGCTACCCCAAAGCGCCCTGGACCATTAGTGCCTGCGTTTATGCAACAACCGGAGCGATTGAATATGCTAAGTTTTACCAATTCGTGCTATTGGGAGCCTCTTTTTTTCTCTCGATTCATTTCATGCTACGATGGTTCCCCTTGTCAATTTTAAGCGCTTTTCTGTTATCGTTTGTGGTCGCTTTTTCGCCTGTGGTGGTTGGTCAAACGCTCAGTTTTTATGTGGATGGGCAGTTGGCCGTTTTTACCTTACTTACGCTCTATTTTTTGTGTGATTGGATCTCTAATTTAGAAAAAAAAGTGCCCTTGGTATTGTTAGGTCTTTGTCTTATTTACCTAGCTAATATTAAGTTTACTGGGCTGATTTATTCCATGATCTTTTTGTTTTTTGCTTTTACTTGGGTATTTTGGAAGGATCGCGGGCGCGCCTTAAAGATGCTGTTAAGGTTATCTATGGTTATGACTTTGGCCATCTTCGTTTTTGGTTTTCCCACATATGGAACAAACATACTACACAAAGGGCACCCTTTTTATCCCATTATGGGTAAAAACAATGAAGGGAAAGAAATCGCTTCATCCCAATACCCTTTGAACTTTTTTGGAAAGAATCGTTTTGATAAGTTTTATTTAGCCAGTTTTGCTTTACCCAATTATACGGCACCAAAAACACACCCCTCTATTCCCAAAGTATTATTTACGAGTAATGTCGTTAAGGCCAGTCTTCCCTATTATCGGAACCACCAACCCGTAGAAATGAGTGCTATGGGCCCCTTACAAGCCGAATTGCTAATTTTATTGGTGCCCCTTTTTTTACTTTCCTTCCTTTTTTATCGAAAAGTTTGGATTTACGTCCTGTTTTTTGGACTTGCTACGTCTTGTGTGATTCAGCCGGAATTTTGGAATTATCGTTATGTACCGCAACTTCTTTTTATTTACTTATTAGTGATTATTCCGGTTTTACTTAGTAAATATTGGCTAGTTAAATTCTATGGGCATTTGTTGTTGGTGGGTTTTTCTGTCAGTTTTATGTTTGCACATATTGAATACTATCAATGGAATACGGAAATGACGGGCCTATTGAATAAAAATTTTGCAGCGCTCAAGGATAAACCCTATCGCTTAAAGAAAGGGTGGATGATGTCCTTTGGGCTCAAATTGGAAGAACGGGATTTACTCCGGCTTGCTCAACCCCCAACACCTCAAGACACCCTTAAAAACTTTAATGGTGATGGTGTTTCGGGATGGCTTTATACCTTTGTAGAATGAAAATGTATTTTGAATTGCTTCGTATTAAAAGTTGGGTAAAAAACGGGTTCCTGTTTCTTCCCATAGTCTTCGCGCTCAAACTATTACATCAAGACCTCTTTCTTTCCGTGGTCATCGCTTTCTTCTCTTTTTCACTCTGCAGTTCTTTTATCTATATCATTAATGATGTATTGGACGCTCAAGCAGATGCCTTACATCCACGCAAAAAATTCAGACCGATTCCATCGGGGAAAATCACGCCTGGCTTAGCACTACTGTTTAGTGGTGGATGCCTTCTTTTATCTTTTGGTTTAGCGTTAGGATACGCCATTGATGTTTCTTTTATCTATGTACTTTTGTGCTATTTGTTTTTGAACATTGCCTATGTATTGGTGCTGAAAAACATTCATTTAATAGAGCTTTTTGTGGTCGCTATAAATTTTGTGCTGCGGGTATTAGCTGGGTGTTTTGTTATAAATGTTGCCCCTTCTAATTGGATTTTAGTGGTCACCTTTTTTCTCTCTTTGTTATTGGTTCTTGTGAAAAGACGTGCCGAATTAGTGGTGTTGGGGACAAATGCCGCTGCCCATCGCAAGGTGCTTAAGTATTACTCTGAAGGCTTTTTGGATAAGCTAATCTTAATTGCTGCAACAATTACCATCACCGCCTATATCCTTTATTCGATCGACCCAAAAGTGACTGTTCTACTAAAAACTAATTCACTTATTTACACCTCCGTATTTGTCGTAATTGGCGTCTTTCGGTTTGTACAATTATCGGAGGGGAAGGAGTTTGAAGGAGAAGGTGACCCTACAACGCTTTTATTTAAAGACCGGTTCACACAACTAATCCTTCTGGCTTGGCTAACCAGTTTATTCCTGCTTTTATATGTCAAATAACACCACCAAGATTGCTGTTTTTGATTTTGATGGGACAATCTATAAGGGTGATGCAACTAAAGACTTCTGCTTGTATTTTTATCGAAAAAAGCCGTTAAGATCTTATTATTTACTAATTCAACTTACCTACTGGTTGCTTTGGCGACTTAAGCTACTTACAACAACTCAATTTAAATCTACCTTTATTCAATTTCTTAATCGCGCTAATGACGAACAAATAATCGGGTTATTAAACTCGTTTTGGGAAGAAAAAAAGAGCCTTGTTCATGCCAATTTGTTTCTAGAAATTTCGCGCTTAAAAAAGGATGGAGCGCATGTGGTAGTGGTATCAGCGTCTCCTGAATTATTCATTAAAACCTTCTGCTTATCACTAGGAGTTGATACTATTCTTGGCAGCGAACTAAAGGTGTTAAATAACAAGTATAGTCTTCTAGTAAATTGCCGAGGGCAAGAAAAATTAAAGCGAATTAAACAGGCGTTTCCGGATTTTGAACTAATTACTGCTTACAGTGACAATAAAGACGATGATGTGCTTTTAAAAATGGCTAAAAATGGCTATTGGGTGGATAAAAAGGGGAAACTAATTCCTTTTCTTCAAAAGTGATTACTCATTCTGATAAACATAAATAGCATCCGCATTTATTTGCTCCTCCACACTTCTGTTTTCATGCTTTGCTTTCTTTGTTATTTCATATATCCATTGAGGACTATTGTAAATAGCTTTTTTAATTCGGTCTATTTCTTTTTTTGCCCCAATCGATTTTAATTGATTCAAAGAAATTTTTTTCAGGGCCGGAATATCATTTATATAATACCAATGGGCAATTGGAGAAGATTGGGATTTTATATTATTTATTTGATTTAACGTTAAGCCATAAGTCATTAAAGCTGTCAGGTCATCTTCATGAACCGCCACTTTTAGCACTTCAACTTTTCCATTTTCTTTCTTAATGTAAAACACGGGAGAGTTACTTTTGGAAAAATCGAATGTCTTGCTGGTTCTTGCAATAAAAATTTGTGGGTCTGGATTATAGAGATGGGGGTGATTCATAAGTGCCCATTTAGCAAAAGGCAAGTGGCCGATGTTGCACCAATCAAATTCATTATATGGATTGTGAATTTTTATAAATAAACATTGTGTAGCGAAAACAACACAAATTACACTTGATTTTAATTTTAATCCGTAATCACTTAGCAACTCAATACTATGATAAACAATTATTATTCCTATCCAAATTGCATAGCGATTCACAATAGCCATTCCGTGATTCCAATTGCTCATCATGCAAACAATAAAGGTTAATAGTAGAATAAGGGGTGGAAGAAAGTCGTCTTGACACAATTTTGATTGTTGGGTGAAAACCTTCCGATAACGATTTACAAGCAGTATTATATATACGGCTAAAAGTAAATTCAAGCTCAATATCATCCCCTGATTTAAATCAATGAAAAAACCTAAAAATCGTGTAAATGTAACATTCGAAATAGCTAAATATCCGGCATCTTTTATGAGATTGGTCGTTCCGAAATAATAAAAATAAAAGGCACTTGGTAGAAAGAAAAGAAATGCTGGATACGATATTCTAATCCAATTTTTTATTCTCCATTGTTCCTTAAATCCAGCTGAAATTACTAGCCAAATCAACAAAATTAATAGCGGTTGATTTTGCAAACTTGCGAGGGTCATTAACAAAATCGACCATACATATTTCTTTTCCCTTTGAAATAACAGGGAAAGAAGTACGAAAACAACCGTCATTATTTCTGGATGTGACCAAGCTATATAGTAAAATACAGCAGAAAAATTCACCAATAAAACCAAGCCGATAGAATGCCAATTTTCTAATTTAAAATAAAAAAGAAGTAAAAAACTTGTCAATCCTAAAAGGAAAAAATTGGTAATTTGAAAGGTGTATTGTGGATTAATATCTAAAATGGTGGTTAGCCATCTCGCCGGAGTATTGATTAGGGAATAAAAAGAAAAATGATAGCCAAAGTTTTGACCGTTTGTTGTTCGGTAAAATCCACCATACTCTCGAGCCTTTGAGTTTTTTAAATACGCGTGAACAGTATCAAATGCCGCTGCTTTATAATTTTCACTCCAAGCCTTGTGGCGGATATATGCTGATTTAAAATCTCTAGCATCACTTTCACGAATAGAAGCGGAACCATGTCGATAAAAAGCCTCTGTCGTTAGTGTATATTCTATTCCATCGCCTGTAGCATAGGGCTCAATTGTTGCAACCTGAAATAGCGTGCAAACCAAAACACTTAAAAACAAAACGCCCTTTAATAAAAATTGACTAGTTAACATATAGATAAAAGATTACTATACATAAATACCTTAGAAACTTTCCAATCAACATAAAAAGAAGCGACCAAAATACGGAGGCCTTAAAAAACCCCAAGGCAATTCCTATCACATCACCAATAAATGGCAACCAAGAAAGCAAGGCTAACCATGCACCATATTTTTGTATTCCTCCTTTCCAGGAATCTATGGTAGTTTGTTTCACACGAAGCCTTTTTAACCATTCCGTTTTTCCAACATATCCAATTCCAAAATTTAAATACCCTCCAAGGGTATTCCCAGTTGTGGAAACAAACAGAGATATTAAAGGGTCGTATCCTGCAGAAAGCATTGCTATTAGGAATACTTCAGAGGCTATTGGAATAATCGTCGCTGCTAAAAAGCAGGTGATAAATAGCCCTAAATATCCTAATTCAAATGTCCCCATTTTATAAAACAAAAAAGGCCGGAATTAACCGGCCTTAAATAATGACTTATTGTCTTTTATTTCTTCATGAATTTCTTTGTAGTCATTCCTGTTTCTGTAGCAATGCTAACAACGTACATTCCCGCTGATAACTTGCTTACATCAATTGCTGATGTTCCTGCAGCGAATCCTTGTGGTGCAATTATCTCTTTTCCTGCTAAATCCCAAACTGAAACCAAAGCAGTACCTGTAACATTTAAAGAAATGTTCAAGGTCGTTGAAGTTGGATTAGGGTAAACAGATGCTTGAATATCATTGTTTAATTCATTAATACCAATTGTTGGATCAAAATTCAATCGAACATATGGCGTTCCTGTTTGGTAGTACCACGTGTTATCCAACATGTCTAATAAAAAAGAAGTTTGAGGTTCTGACGTACCTGCATTTACAACTTTAAGACCTGAAGCATAACAGCCAACAACTGCCAAATAAGTGTTGTTCATTAGCATGTTAACCGGAGTGTTTAATTCCACCACCAAGTTAGTGTTTAAGTTTGTTGCAGCTACAACTAAAGGATCTGACTCTGATTCAAAAACAAAATCTCCTGTTGTTGCATCTATAGAGTACAATTTTACAAAAATCTCCGTTCCAACAGTGGTGCCTGAAGCACCGCCTAACAAACGAACATTAATTGCTTTCAACGTTTGGTCTGCCCAAATATCAAATAGATTTCCTACTTCGAATCCATCGGTGCCATTTGAAGTAGATCCTGCTGCTGTTCCATTATCTCGTGCATAAATATAATTACCAACGCTAAATGAAACATTTGAAAGGGCATTGTTGGTTGGTACGTCATCTGTAGAGTCCGCCGTAATAGTTTGAACAACCGAATAACTACCCAATGTTGCTGGAGTAAAAGGGGTTGTAACTGTTAAGATTGTAGTGTCTAATGAAGCGATTGTCGCTGGTGCGCTGCTTCCTGTAAACAAGCCTGTATTCACGTTGATGTTTAATTTAACGTTTGGTTGGCTATTTATTCCGCCATTGAAAACCTCTGCTTCAAAATCAATCGGAGCAATTTGTGTTATTGGTATTTGATAATAATTTAACCCTGCTGTGCCCCAATAATCATCCGTTACACTAAGGTCATTTGTTGGGTTGGTTACCAATTTAACATCATCAATATACCAACCATAGGTAATCCAAACATTTGGATTGGTTGCTGATGCTGGATAATTAGTTGTCCAACTAAACCGAATCCAAATAGGAGATGGGCTTGCTGGAAGAATCGTTGCTAAATTAATAGATTTATTATCTGGATTAGAATATGCAGAGCCTCCAGAAGCAGATAATACCGACTCGTTCAGGTTATCAGAAACTGTCGTCCATGTCGTACCGTTAGTGCTGATTTGCACTTCTTGTAAGTCATTGAAACGAGCACCATATTGTTGAAACTGAATACTAACTTGGTTAGTACCACCCAAAGCTGTAATATTAATCGGTGATGCGGTTGTCATTGTGTATACGACATTAAGTGCCTGTGTTGCAGGACTTGCTGTTGGATCGCCATTCGATAATTCTGCATATGATCCTCCGGAAGTAGAAGTAATGCCTGTCCCTGACCACCAACCTTCTGAGGTTGCGCTAATGTCCCATCCGAATTGAGGAGCTGTTTGACCATTGTTATCAATAACCCAATTGGCAGGGTTTGAAAAATTATCAGACCATAATGTTACGCCTAATGTTTTTTCAGTGCTTGGTTTTTCAAGAGTTGTTGCTGGTTTAGCTAACAAATCTTGGAACGTTAGCAACTTTGGTTGTTTCTGTGCAGAAACGGCCAAGGTTAACAATAACGCTGAGGCTGTAAGTAAGTTTTTTTTCATGTCGTTGTTTTGAGGTTTTTGTAATTCAAAAGTAGAAATTATTTACTTGTTTTCCTAAAAGTCGTTCAAAAAAGGAAGTTCCTTCCTAAATGCCTGAAGAGATGTTGCACTCAGGGTGGTGGATCTTACGGCATTTTCGTTTTTTTCGAAGGAAAGTGTGGGTAGGCCATTATAATCATTAACAACTGATTGACCATTATAATTTAAGCCATTGCCATCCACTCCTACCCTATTTAATCCTGCAACATACGCTTGGTTTTCAATCGCCCTGGCACATAATAGTTTCTCCCAGTGACCAATCCGTTTTTCTGGCCAATTTGCCACATAAAGCAATAAATCATACTTCGCGTTACCTTCTTTGTCGATTTTGTTTGCTGAACAGGCGGGAAATCTTAAATCAAAACATATTTGTAAGTTAATCTTCCAGCCTAAATAATCCACTATTTTTTCTTCTTTTCCCGGTGAGAAAATCGCGCCTTCCCCACCTAAGGTAAATAAATTTCTCTTGTCGTAATAGGAGGATTCTCCATTGGGATAAATAAAGAATCCTCTATTAAAAAACTGTTCGCCGTCTTTAATCATCATGGAGGTGTAAATTGCCGCATTTTTTTGTTTGGCCCAAATTTTCAATTGGTTTATACTTGTTGAATTCTCTGACGATTCGGCTAGGTTCAATGCATCCATGCTGAAAGATGTATTAAACATTTCTGGAATTAGAATTAAGTCCGTTGAGAAATTTTCATTCATTAAAGCACTAACATTGGCGATGTTTTTATTTTTATCCTCCCAAAATTGGGTGGTTTGAATTAATGAAATTGTTAAATCGCGCATAATAATTTCGTGGCTTTTAGTATCGTTTCATTGTCTTTAGCGAAGCAAAATCGTACTAGTTGTTGGTCCAATTTAGTACTGTAGAAAGCAGAAACTGGAATGGCCGCCACACCGTGTTTTTTGGTTAATTCTTCGCAGAAATCGATGTCAGATTTATTACTTATTGCTGCAAATGACGCTAATTGAAAATAGGCGCCTTCACAAGGAAGTAAAGTAAACTTGCTGCCACTTAGTACCTCTCGAAACGTATCCCGTTTTTCTTTATAAAATTGTCCCAATTGTTCAATATTGGACAGCGGTAGATACGCTGCTAATACCGATTGTGCCAAGCTATTTACAGAAAAAACTAAATACTGATGTACTTTAATTATTTCCGCGACGAGGGGTTTTGGAGCTGTTAGATAACCTACTTTCCATCCTGTAACATGGAATGTTTTTCCAAATGAAGATACAATAACCGACCTTTGGCGCAATATTTCATTAAAAGCTGCGGAAATGTGACTCTTCTCAAAAGTTATAAATTCGTAAACCTCATCAGACAACACGATTAATTTTGGATATTTTTTTACTAATTCTACCAATAAAAGCATATCAGACTCTTCCCACAAAACGCCACTTGGATTATGAGGAGAATTAATAATTATCATCTTCGTTTTTGAGGAAACGCTATCATTTATTTTTTGCCAATCTGGCCTAAAGTTTTCGTCCAGGGAAATATGAATTGGGCTTGCGCCAACTAATAAAATGGGAACTTCGTAGCAATCGTAACTCGGGTCTAAAATGATTACTTCTTCTCCGGCTGAAACCAAGGCTTGAATGGTAGTAAAAATACCCTGAGTAGCACCTGCCGTTATTAAAATATTTTCATTTGGGTCAATTTTACTCTTGTATTTAGTATTAATAAGTTCAGCTATTTCTTGCCTTAATCTTACATTGCCCTGCATTGGGGCGTATTGATGAACATCAAGCTTGCTGTGTTCTGCTATTAAGTTTTGTAATTGGTTATCAATGGGGTAATTAGGAAACCCTTGGGCAAGATTTATTGCCTTGTTTTCGGCAGCCATCAATGACATTTTGGTGAAAATGGTGGTGCCAACTAATGGCAATTTACTTTCCATAATTAATTGTTTAGTATGAAATCAAGGCACGGGTCTATTCCCTTAATCAATTGATTTTGAGTGGGGATTATTATAAAATCGGGTACAATTGGACTTAAAGAAATTTCCGATAAATGAGCCGGAGTAATTTTTAAGGTGGAAATAGACACCGATAACATGGTGTTGGGTAAGAAGATTACTGTTGAATTCGCAAAAGTGCCTGATAATGTGCCCATGCAAGGTGTACCAACTATCTGCCCTCTGTCCACGGTCCTAAACCATGCAGCAAAATTAGCAGATGCTGACATCGATAAGCCATTCGTCAAGAGCGTACATTTATTTGAATAAGAATCTATCGTTTTATTTTTAAGTTGTGTAGTAATTAAAATGGTGTCAACAGTGCCATAGGGACTATAAAAAAACGCTAATTCTTTTCGTAAGGCATCGCTTGAATAAGGTCGTTTTGCTAATTGTTTGAACTGCCAACGTTGCTGTATACTTAAGGTTGAAAAACGATCGTGCGCACTCCTTTTGTAAATATATGCGGCTTTGAAACTGGACGTATTCTTGGCTATTAAGAGCATAAGATATTCTTCTAGGGCAACATAACCACCTAAATTATCCCTTAAATCTATTATTAAATGTTGTATGTTTTTCATCTTTATTTCCTCAAAGATCCTGGTAAGTTCTAATTTAAACTTCTTATAAGATTTCGGACTGAAACTATGTATAACGAGGTGAGCTGTGGAGTCATAAATGTTTAAACATAATTCTTTCTTCGGTGCATTTAGTTTGTTTCCAGCTTTGGATCTCCAAAATACAGGAGGGGAGATTATCGCGGTTACAGTGTCTTTTCCTGGCAAGTAATATTTTATCCTTTTTTTATTTGTTGCAGATGAAACATTTAATAGGAAGCCAAGCTGGGAAATTGAAAATTCTTTTTGCGCCGGAAAAACATTACCTTCAATGGGGCTCATCCGAAGTGATCTTTCAATTGTTTTAGAGATGGGTACCTTGTCAAAATCGATTAATTCAGCACCTTGAGGAAGCCGGTTCCTCCAACTTTCAGCAACAATTAGTTTATTATCAATCTCGCACAATCGAAAAGGATACGAGTGGCGCCCCTTTGATTTATATTGTACTAAATTTTTGGGGGGCAAAAAAGTATGGGAATCATGTAATAAAGAAAGCCAGTCCGAAACCAACAAAGAAAAATCATATATCGTATATGGTTTGTTTAGCGCTAATAGTGTCGCATTATAAGCGGAGTCGAAGGATTCTTTGGAGCAATACAGGTATAAAGACGGGTGAACTTCCTCTAGTTTTTTTTTAATAAATTGTAGATCATTCAATAATAAATCATTGCACACTTTATCCTGTGAAACATCCACTGATTTTCTAAAAAAGAAAAACTTGCACGGTTGTGTATGTACAAAATGGCAGGAGAATACAAACAATAACAAAACAATAGTGTACTTCAAAATAGGGGCTTCATTTAATACAAAGTTAAAAAAGTGCATCACTTTTATAGAAAGATTTTGGTTTTTTAGCAGATAAGGTAAAGAAATTAGTGCGGAAGCGTACTCTAAATCACTTGTTCCGCAGAATGGATACGAATTGGAATGTAAACAATATGTTACTGCTAACATACCACTGTAGATAAGTTCAATAAGAACTAATTATCCTTTTTTGAAAACAAAGTACCTTCATCGAAAGACTTTGTAAATGAAAAAGACAAAAAAAATATTCGTGTTAGACACTTCTGTTTTACTACATGATCACCAGGCTATCACACACTTTAAACATAATAATGTGGCTGTTCCAATAACTGTTTTGGAAGAATTAGACAAGTTTAAATTAGGAAACGACACGAAAAACTTTTCGGCACGTGAGGTAATCCGATTTATTGATAAACTTTCTGCAGGCGGAGGGCTTCAAGAATGGATTTCTTTAGGAAGTGGTTTGGGGGAATTCAAAATTGTAATGGAATACAATCCCAAAACAATCGATGCCGAAAAAATATATTCTCAAGGTAAAAACGATCACAAAATAATTAATTCAGCCCTGTTTCTCAAAGAACAAGAGCCTAAAAAGGAAGTTGTTTTGGTTACTAAAGACATAAATCTTCGCATCAAAGCAAAAGCCCTTGGCGTAATGGCAGAGGATTATGAAACAGGGAAAGTCGATGCAGATGACATTACGTCAACAAGTTCCTCTACCATCGAGGGCATCGACTCAGATGTTATCCGCGAAGTTTTCACAAGAGGGTGGATAACAGAGAACGGTATATTAAAGGATAAAAAGATAAATAATGGATATTATATATTAAAAAATGGGAAGTCATCTACACTTGCCTTTTACAATCAACAAAACAACCAAATTGAACGAATTGAAAAAGAGTTTGTTTACGGAATAAAGCCTAAAAATGCCGAACAAGCTTTTGCTTTTCACGCCCTATTAAACAACAATGTTAAATTAGTAGCGCTTCAGGGCGTGGCGGGGACTGGAAAAACACTTTTAGCGCTCGCTGCAGCACTGGAACAAGATAAGCAATTTAACCAAATTATTCTTGCGAGACCCATCGTACCACTTTCTAATAAAGATATTGGCTTTTTGCCCGGCGATGCCAATGACAAGATAAGCCCGTACATGGAGCCATTGTGGGATAATTTAAAATATATAAAATCTCAGTTTGGTGAAAACGAAAAAAAGCATAAGGCGATTGTAGACATGCAAGAGTCGGGTAAGATAATCATTACCCCCTTGGCTTTTATCCGTGGAAGAAGCTTATCCAATATCATGTTTATTGTTGACGAGGCACAAAACCTTTCTCCACATGAAGTAAAAACCATAATAACAAGGGCGGGAGAAAACACAAAAATTGTTTTCACGGGAGATGTACATCAGATCGACACGCCTTATTTGGACGAAAACAGCAATGGCTTGGCGTATTTAATTGATAAACTAAAAAATCAGGTGTTGTTTTCTCATGTTAAATTAGAGAAGGGAGAAAGATCTGAACTGGCGAATTTAGCAAATGAATTACTCTGATTCTTTTAACTCTCCGCCTTCTATTTTAATGATTCTTCCGGGAAATTTTTGAATAATTGATGAGTCATGACTTGCCATCAATATCGCAGTGTTCTCTTCTTTCGCCAAGGCAAGTAATAATTGCATTATTTCTTCCGAAGTTTCAATGTCTAAATTGCCTGTTGGTTCGTCAGCTAAAATTAGTTGGGGTTTATTTAAAAGTGCACGAGCGATAGACACCCTTTGCTGTTCTCCTCCGGAAAGCGCGTGAGGAAAAACAGCTGCCTTCTGCTCTATACCCACAAGTTGTAAAACGCTTAGGGCGCGGTTGTGTATTTTTTCTTTATCCTTCCAACCGGTAGCCCCCAATACAAAGTACATGTTTTGAATAACCGTTCTGTCCATTAATAATTGGAAGTCTTGAAATATAATCCCAATCTTTCTTCTTAAGAAAGGTGTTTCTTTTTTTGTAATTCGCCTTAAATTATAGTCAGCGACAATTCCCTCTCCTTCTTTTAAGGGTATTTCGGCGTAAAGCGTTTTTAACAGGCTACTTTTTCCGCTTCCCGTCTTTCCTACTAGGTAGGCGAATTCACCTTGTTCAACGGAGAGCCAAACATTGTCTAAAACCAATTGGGTTTGTTGATAAATTTTTGCGTTAGATAGCGTAATAACTTTTGACACGGTCTGTTTTTTTTTACAAATATGTGTATCCTAAACGTATTATTTTCAAATGCAACGCTTTTCTCTTAACACGTTAAAGTGTATAACTTTTAATCCTTGAATTGATGCTAGTAAATTCACTATGTAACTTTGTCCTTGATGAAAATTAAGATTTTTTATTTTAGCGTGTTATTCGTATGCTTGGCATTTCATGTCAATGGGCAAAAAACGAAGAAGTACACCGGGGACAATTCTTCATATTACCATGCGGAAGAACTGTTCGAAAAGGCGCAATATAGTGCGGCAAGGGAGGAGTTCCGGGCTTTTATTAATGCGCACCCGTCTGAAAATGATCTCTTTGTCCAAAAAGCCTACTATTATGAGGGGCTTTCTGCATTAGAGTTATTTAATGAAGACGCTATACCCTTGTTGATTGCTTATAATAACCGCTACCCAGAAAACATAAATGAAGCGGTTATTTCATTTAAAATTGCTAATTTTTTCTTTCAGAAAGAAGATTTTGAAAATGCCGTAATATGGTACGCAAATACACCCTTAAATACTGTTGAAAAAGACCGTAAAGATGAATTGTTGTTTAAACATGGCTATTCGGCTTTTCAATTGGGTGATCGGTCAACGGCACTTAACGCATTTAGAGATGTGAAAGATGGTACTTCGCAATACGCATCACCAAGTTTATACTTTTTTTCACATTTGAGTTACTTGAACGGGGCATTGCAGGTAGCATTAGAGGGATTTGAAAAACTAAAGGTGGATCCTAATTATTCTGGGGTGGTTCCTTACTATATCATTCAGATTTACCACCGACAAATGCGCTTTCAAAATGTAGTGGATTACGCACCAACAGTATTAGACTCTACCTCACTAACAGACATTTCTGATGTTTATCATTTATTAGGGGACGCGTATTACAAACTCAATCGATTCAAGGAAGCGGCAAAGTACCTTGAGATATATTATCAAAAAGCCAAAACAACAAGGGTGGATGATTACCAAATTGCCTATTCATTGTATCGAAATGAGGACTACGATAAGGCAATTAAATACTTTGATCGGGTAGCAAGAGTGGATGATAGCCTTGGCCAAATAGCAATGTATCAAATTGCTGATTCATATCAAAAATTAACTAAATTATTACCTGCCAGAAGTGCTTTTTTCAGAGCTTCAGAAATGAAAACGCTAGAAAAAGTACAAGAAGACGCTTTGTATAATTTTGCGGTTTTATCTTTTAAGGTTGACATTAACCCCTATGACGAATCCGTTAAAGCTTTTGAAAATTACCTAAGAAAATACCCTGAATCTAGCCGTAAGCAGGATATTTATCAATGTCTCGTGAATGTGTATTCGAATACCAGTAATTATTCGAAAGCATTAGAATCATTGGATAAACTTCCTTCAAAAGACACGAAACTTAAGGCTTTATACCAAATCATCGCGTATAATTACGGTGTAGAATTGTTTCAAAAAACGCGTTATGAGGATGCTATCACGAATTTTGCGCTCGTTAATAAATACGCCATAGATCCACAACTTGTCGCTCTTGCTAAATATTGGCGGGGAGATGCTTTTTACAGATTAACAAAATATACGGAGAGTATCGCAGAATATAAATTATTCTTAGGGTCACCGGCATCAAATTCTTTAGAGGAAAAAAACGATGCTTATTATAACTTAGGATATGCCTATTGGAATAAAGAACTATATAATGATGCTTTAGACGCCTTACAAATATACTTGCAGGGAAACCCAAAAAATAAGGAGAAAAAAGTAGATGCCTGCTTAAAATTAGCTGACGGCTATTATACCAGTAAACAAAATGCCCTGGCTATAAAGTACTATAAAGAAACCATTGATTTAAAATCTGATCTATCAGATAGAGCAAGCTATTATTTAGCAAAAAGTTATGGATATAACGGCCAATTGCAACTAAAAATAAAGGCATTACTTACCTTAATCGAAGATTATAAAGACTCGAAATATATAATGAATGGGGTTTATGAACTAGCCAAAAGCTATAAATCTGGTTCTGAATACGATCCTGCACTAGTTTATTTTAGGAAATACCTTGCGGATTATCCTCAATCGCCCCTTCTAATCGATTGCCAATTGGAAATTGCTGATATCCACTATAAACAATGGAATTATGCGCAGGCAGAACTCGACTTTAAACAAATATTATTAGAACATGATAATGTGCGTGATGTCTGTGCAGCGGCTGTAAAAGGACTTATGGATGTGTATATTGCACAGAAAAAGCCAGAAAAAGCCTCTGATTTAGCCGATCAATATCCATGTGCCAACGTTTCACCAGACGAAAAAGAAAATCTTTTCTATAATCCCGCTTTACAAAGTTATGTTGATAGTAATTACGTAGAAGCTATTCCTAAGTTTGAAACATACCTCACTAAATTCCCTCAGGGTAGGTACGCGAGTGAAACTTATTATTTTCTAGGTAATTCCTACTTTAAAATTAAAGACACGGTGAAGGCTGTTCGTAATTATGAAACGTATTTGTCTGGTGAGAACAATGCTTATTCAGAGTTCGCAGCTGTGAGGGTTTCTGCTTTTTATTACAACAAAAAGGACTATGTGAATGGTATTAAATATTACCAGAAACTTGATAAAATTGCAACGAAAGCATATAATATTTTCGTGGCAAAACTCGGATTAATGAGGTGTTATTTTCTTAACAACAACTATCAAGAATCTATAGCTTATGCAAAAATCGTCCTTGAAAGTAACGGCCTTACAACAGCCAATCATATAGATGCGGAATATGTACTAGGACTGGCTAATTACAAGCTTGAAAATTATACCGATGCGGCGCTTTCATTAAATTGGCTGGTTAAAAATACCCGATCAGCAATGACTGCTGAATCCCGCTACTACCTTGCTGAAATTCATCAAAAAAACAAGGCGTTAACGCTCGCTGAAAATGAAATTAATGCCATCTTAAAAATGAAGCCTAGCTACAATTTCTGGATTGGGAAGTCTTTGATTTTAAAAACAAAAATAGATATCGAACGTGGGGATTATGTTCAAGCAGAACAAAGCTTAAAATCGGTGATTGATTTTTATCCTAAAGATCTTAATGATGGTGTTTTACTTGAGGCAAATGAATTGATGGAGGAACTCATGCAACTAAAAAATCCAGTCAAAATAATTGAGGAAGAACCCGATAAAAAAATTGAAATAAACCAAAACTAAAAATGAAAGCTCTCTTATTCTTTCTTGTGTTTTTTTCCTTAGGAACATTACTCGCGCAACCACCAGATGTTTTTGAAGCAGAGGGTTTAGGAAATAGAGAAGTTGAACCAACTTATCGACTGATTTCTAGTCCGAAAATTATCGATAGTTTGGCTGTTGCTCCTATAACACCTCAGCCACTTCTACAACTTTACGGCAATACTAAAATAAGCCTCGATACGATTGCAGCAGCAACTGTTGAAACGACTGAAAAAATTAAAGCGCTTTATCCATTTTATGCTAAAATCGGTGTCGGTTCAACCATTATGCCTCTTGGAGAGTTGTTTTTTAATTCAACGCGATCTAGAAGCTCGGTATATGGGGCACACATAAAACACTTGAGCTCGTTCGGCAATGTTAAAGATCGTGATAAGGTAACGTATGCACCGGCAAGTTTTGATAAAACTAGCGCCCTTGTCTTTGGACAATTTATTAAAAAGAATATTACGGTGGGTGGTGACATAAATTACGAAAACTACGGCTATCATTACTACGGAATTCCTTCGGAAAATATAAGTGCCGACTCTATAAGACAGCGTATTCAACGAACAGGTTTTGGTCTTAGTTTAATCGCAAATCGAGGAGATAGCGCGCGTTTAAATCTTAAATTTTATCTCGCTTATAAAAATCTTAACTCGCAAAAACCCCTTATCGATTCATTGTCAGACTGGAAAGTGCGCGAGAACAGTTTTAATTTTAATACCCGCGGGTGGTACAATAAAGGAAGTGAATCTTTCTATACCAATTTTGGGGTGAGGTATAATGGCTACAAGTACGGAATAGCTGATTCGGCCATAACGGCGATTGATACTGGAATTGTACTAAATAATACGATTATTGATCTTTATCCTGGGATTGCAACAAGCTTGCTACAGAAAAAACTACTAGTAGATGTTGGGGTAGGTATTAGTATTGATGCAAATAAAATTACACGAGCTTATATTTATCCGCGGGTTTCGATCTCTTATTCCCTATTAAATGACTTAATTATTCCATTTATTGGTATTCGCGGGGGATTAAGTCAAAACACCTACAGTTCCATTAACAGCGTGAATCCATACGTTCTAACTAATCTCGCTTTGTCAAATGAAAACAAACCGTATGACCTCTACTTCGGTGTTAGGGGAGGAATAACGAAACGAATGACCTATGGCATAAGTGCGAGCTTTTCCAAAATAAATAACAGAGCCTTTTTTGTTACTGATACAAGCTATGCTAAATTAGGAAATCAATTTTCTCTGGTTTATGACTCCCTAAACTTAACGAGTATTGAAGCCAATTTGTCATACCAAATGAATGAGAAACTTAAGATTGATGGTATAGGTCGCTTTAATAGTTATGAAATGAAAAACGAGGCACGAGCTTGGAACCTTCCGCAATTACAATTTATTCTCCGTGGCACCTACAATTTATACGATAAATTTTTAATTCGCGCCGATTTAACCATGGAATCAGGAAGAATGGCAAAAGTGACTGGGCCAGGAAACGGTGTGTTAACCGAAAACAATCAATACTTTATTCCCTTAGGGTTTCTTGCCGACGGAAATTTAGGAGTGGAATATCGCTACAATAAAAGAGTGTCTGCCTTTTTACAAATTAATAATATTGCTTCCCAACGATATAGCCGATGGCTAAATTATCCCGTAATGCCTATACAGGTCATGGGGGGCATAACCGCACGGTTTTAACACTCTATTGTGAGTACGTTTTTGTGGCCTAGGCTATTAATTTAAATCAACTTAATGCTAAGAAACGGCTATTTCACTCGAGCCACTAGAAAAACCGCACCAATAAATTGATGTAAAACATTAACAATGAATTAATTTTTGATTAAAATGTATGCCATACTTTTGTATTGGAAAAATGTCTTTTTATACGTTTATAAACTAAATCACGTTAACACGTTTCATTTTAAACAATCAAACATATGCGATACATTATTATTTTATTAATTGGTGTTTACACATCAATGTATACTTTTTCACAAGAACAAAACGAAGGTTTTTTTAATGCGGCTTACCTTCAGTTATCAGAAGTTCCTAGAGGAACTTTAGAGGCCGTTTCTTTTACTAATACCAGAATGGTTGAAATTAAAAGTGAGGATGTAAGCTCTTGCTCAGGCTTACCTCAGCCTTATGGTATAATGGGGGTTTTCGAAGATGGAAAAAATTACTTTATAGAAAACGGAAAGTTAATCGGAAAACTAAGCGGAATTTCTATCTCACAACAGAAGGAGTCTATAGAAATGCAAATTATGGCTTACGGTCTTGCCTTAGATTCGGTAATGAAGTTGTCCTTAAACAAAGGGCTTAAAATTGAAGAGCGATTAAGGATTGCACTACTAGAGCTATCTGAGATTCCTAAATTAGGCGCAGTAAACGATTTCGCTAGGAATTCATTTGCCATCGAGGTTTTTAGACGATTAAACGAAGTTTCTTTCGCCACCCTTCATCATTTCGATGTAAGAAATTACGATCTCGAAGCATTGTTTGGAAAAGAAAACTATTCCGTCTTAAGCGCTCAAAAAATAAGTGTAAAAAAAAACGGTGTTGTTTCGCAAAGCGGGGTAAGTTACACGCCAATGATCAATAAATCACAAGAATATGGACCTGCTATTTGGACACCAACTCCATCGTGCAATTTTAGCAGTCGAAGCGGAACGGCCGTTTCTGCAATCACCATTCATACTGTTCAAGGCTCTTACTCTGGTGCTATTTCGTGGGCTCAAAACTGCAATTCTGGCGTTTCCTACCATTATGTAGTAAGAAGTTCAGACGGACAAGTAACACAAATGGTTTTGGAAGGCTCAAAGGCCTGGCACGTTGGATCAGAAAACCCCTATACAATTGGTTATGAACACGAAGGATATGTAAACAACCCCGTTTGGTACACAAATGCCCTCTACCAAGCCTCTGCTAATTTATCTAAAGACATCATCTTGAGTGGATACGGAATTAATGGCTTGCGAACCTATTATGGCGCGGCTTCATCGGGCTCCAATGTACTGGGAACTTGCGTCAAAATTAAAGGGCATCAACACTATCCAAATCAAACCCATACAGACCCGGGAATAAACTGGGACTGGGAAAAATATTATCGATTGATAAACTCAAGCCCAACAATCACTACAATTACCAATGCTAGCGGTAATTTTTATGATTCCGGGGGAAGCAATGGCAATTACGGTAATGATGAGCGGAAACTATGGCTAATTCAGCCTGCAAACGCGACCTCTGTAACCTTGTCTTTTACCGCCTTTTCAGTGCACAGCACGGACAAACTTTTCGTTTACAACGGTTCTACCATCAACGCCCCCTTACTTGGTAGCTATTCAGGAACAACGCTTCCGGCGGCTCTAACAGGAACTAGTGGTTCCTTGCTTGTAGAGTTTCGATCTGATTGTGGTTCCACTTCTAGTGGCTGGGCCGCAGGGTATACATCCATTATTAACACCGTCGATAATACCCCTCCAACAAGCACAATAAGCAATGGGCCAACATGGCAAGTTGCTGATTTTCAGACACAAATAAATGATGTTGATGCGGGTAGCGGAGTGGAAAAGGGCTTTTATCTTGTGGCAGACAGAAATCCAGCTAACATTGGGTGGATGGCTAATGGTAGTTTTGGATTCGCACACGAAGATTTTCAAGATGTTAATGTGAATTGGACACTGCAAACGGGCTTATTTAGTATTAACAATCAGGCATTTTTAATGAATGATGCTTCACAAAATAATTCTAACGCATACTTAAATGTTACACAAAATAATAGTGCTCAGTACCTATATGAGTGGGAACAAAAAATAACATCCAGCAATTTAAATCAGCGGGCAGGAATGCACTTCTTTTGTTCCGATCCAACACTACCGAATCGGGGAAATTCTTACTTCGTTTATTTAAGAGAAGAAACAGATAAAGTTCAGCTTTACAAAGTAACGAATGATGTTTTTACCGTGGTAAACGAAGACTCTTTAGTTATTACTCCCCAAGTTAATTATGCTATTAAAACATGGTATAACCCAACAACCGGAACAATTAAAGTATATGTAAACAATCAATTAATATCGCAATGGCAAGATGCCAATCCAATTATTTCGGGTAATTCAATATCACTTCGAAGTGGTGCATGTACTGTTCGATTTGATAATGTTAAAGTATTTAAGTCAAGATCTACAAATATCTCAGTAACTGTAGGAAATAACCAACAAATGCGCTTTCAAAGCAACGCGGCGATTACAACAGGACTCATTCAATCTGAAGTAATCGATAACAATCAAAATTGGGGAAATACTGCCTCGAAACAATACCTGATTGATTGGACCCCTCCAGTAATTAGCACTTGTAACGACGGGGTCGTATCTGACATTGATACGGTTTACACGAATACTCTTTCATGCAATTGGATTGCCGCAGATATACACTCAAGTATTTCCAATTATAAATGGGCATTAGGAACCACTTCTGGGGGAACAAACATTATCACCTGGACCAATACTGCACTCAATACCGCTATTCAACACCTATTGACAAACCCTATTTATGGTCAAACCTATTATTTCACTGTAAAGGCAGAAAATGGCGCACTATTAAATTCACAGTTAAGTTCTGATGGACAAAAGTTACTTCAAAATTCAAGTGCAGGTCAAATTGAAAACGAACTAGCATCGCTAATCATATATCCTAATCCGAGCAATGGAAATGGTTTTTGGATTGGTAATTTGATAAATCCGGCTGATGTATCAATATACGATGCTGCAGGAAAATTAATTCACAGTGCTACCATAGAAAACAGCGGATTTATTGAAACGCCTCAGTTATCAATTGGCTATTATAACGTGGTTATAAATAGTCGCAATCAATTAATTATCAAAAAGTTAATTGTTAATTGAGCGGTTTAAGGGAAGGAAAAAGATAAAATTTTATCTGCAAGGACATCGCTTAATAGAATATTGGATTCCTGCGTCCATCCCGCAATGTGAGGTGTTAAAATAACACTTGGTTCATTCATTAAAAATAATAGAGGCGTTGGTATTTCCTTATTAAATAAGGATTCGAAACTTTGTGCCTCAAACTCCAACACATCCAGTCCTGAAGCTTTTATTTTTCGGGACTGGATTGCTCTTACGAGTGCCGAAGTTTCCACAACTTTTCCCCTAGAAATATTAATGAAATAAATTGGTTTAGAAAAACTAGCAAAAAATTTATCATCGGCATAATAATGTGTTTCGTCTGTTAATGGTAAATGAAAGGAGACAACATCTGCCTGATTAAAAATCATTTCTAAAGTAGAATTTATAATTCCATTTTCATCTGGGACGGAAATGTACTTGTCGTGTGCTAATACAGTAACACCAAAAGCGACGAGTTTTTCAGCGAAAGCCCTTCCATTGTTACCAAAACCAATAATCCCCACTTTTTTTCCTTTTAATTCCTCTCCTCTATTAGATTCGCGGTTCCAGAAACCTTGTTTTATTTCATTATTTGCTACGTAAATATTATTCATACAACCCAATAATAATCCCATGGCATGTTCTGCGACAGCATTACTATTTCCTTCTGGAGAATTAAAAAGAGCTATATTGTTTTGCATGCAATAACCTTGATCAATATTTTCTAGGCCAGATCCTGCTCTTGCTATAAATCGTAAATTATTAAAACGTGTTAAAAATTCTTGTCCTAAAAAATACCTAGAACGAAGAACCAAACCAAAAACGGTGGAGGAATCGTTATAAATAAATTCTAAACTTTCACCCTCTGCATGAACACAATTATATCCAGCAGTTTTCAACCGATCAAAAAGAATTGGGTGAACACTATCCAGAAACAGAACTTTTCTTTTCATTTTTAAAATAAAACCCTAAAAAAGGTGTTGTAAAATCAATTATCATAACTATCCATTTGTGATTTAACCTTTAACCTGTTAAAACGTCATTAAAACGCTTAAAAATCAATTTTACCGGCTAATATAAATTAAAAGTACAGAAATATCGCTTGGAGAAACCCCCGAAATCCTTGAGGCCTGTCCAATAGTAACAGGACGCACTAAATTTAATTTTTCAATTGCCTCTAAACTCAGATTTTTCAATTGATCAAAAATAACATCCGATGGTATTTTAACATCGTCTAATTTTAGCATCTTATTAACGAGTTCCTCTTCCCGTTCAATATACCCTTCATATTTAAGAAGAATTTCGGTTTGGGCTAAAATATCAGGATGCAAAACTATTAACTCATCGGCAATTGCGCTAGCTTCTGGTGACACCTCTAATAAATCCGTTAAAGTGATTTGTGGTCGAAGAATTAAGTTTGACAATTTAACTTGTTGCGTAATTGGTGCTGATACCTTCGCTTCTAGCATTGGGTTGGCCAATGCCGGACTAATACCAATGGACCGTAGCGCCCTTTTAAGCTTTTCTGTTCCTGTGATCTTCAACTCCACCTTATCCAATGCTGATTTATCAGCAAGGCCAATATTATATCCCAATTCGGTTAAGCGAATATCGGCATTGTCTTGTCGGAGTAATATTCGGTATTCTGCTCTGCTCGTAAACATCCGATAAGGTTCTTTGGTACCTTTAGTCACTAAATCATCAATTAACACACCGATATAAGCTTCGCTTCGCGATAAAATAAATGGTGTTTTATTGTTAATTTTCAAATGGGCATTAATCCCTGCCATTAATCCTTGACAAGCCGCTTCTTCATAACCTGTTGTACCATTAATTTGTCCTGCAAAATACAAATTTTCAATTCGTTTAGTTTCTAGTGTGTGTTTTAGTTGAGTAGGAGGAAAAAAATCATACTCAATGGCATATCCTGGCCTAAACATTTTAACTTTTTCGAAACCAGGAATTGTTCTTAATGCATCAAGTTGTACATCTTCTGGTAACGAAGTACTGAAACCATTAACATAAATTTCTATCGTATCCCACCCTTCTGGTTCAACAAAAATTTGATGTCTATCGCGTTCAGCGAAACGATTTATTTTATCTTCTATACTCGGACAATAGCGTGGTCCAGTACTTTTAATGGCCCCATTAAACATGGGAGATCGATCAAACCCAGTTCGTAATACGTCGTGTGTATAAGTATTGGTATAAGTAATGTAACAAGGCCGTTGTTTTGTGAGATTCGGGGTGTCTGAATAACTAAATTTGGAAGGAGTGTCATCTCCATCTTGCAACTCCATTTTAGAGTAATCTAATGAGCGACCATCTACACGCGGAGGTGTACCTGTTTTCATTCTACCAGCCTCAAATCCCATTGCTATTAATTCTTCGGTAATCCCTGTTGATGCTTTTTCCGCTGCACGACCACCTCCAAATTGTTTCTCACCCAAATGGATCAATCCATTGAGAAAAGTCCCATTGGTTAATACAACGGAACTTCCATAAATTGGAATTCCTAATGCGGTATAAACACCCTTAATTATAGAATCTTCCACGATTAATCCAGCACACATGTCTTGCCAAAAATCTACATTGGGATTCCGTTCTAACAGCATTCGCCATTCTGTTGCAAACAACATACGATCATTTTGGGTTCGTGGCGACCACATTGCTGGTCCTTTTGAAAGGTTCAGCATCCGAAATTGAATGGCGCTTTTATCACTAACTATACCTGACCCCCCACCTAGTGCATCGATTTCGCGCACAATTTGCCCTTTTGCCACACCACCCATTGCTGGATTACAACTCATTTGGGCAATGGTATTCATATTCATTGTAAGTAACAAAACACTACTACCCATCTTTGCTGCAGCATTTGCCGCTTCACACCCTGCGTGTCCGGCACCAACAACAATAACATCGTATTTTTTTAACATTTTAATAGTTTCACATGAAACATTCTATTTTGTTTCACGTGAAACAAAATTATCAATATAAAATTCTTCTTTGGATCGCATAATGACAATTTCACTTTCTGTTTTATCATTATAAGCACATAGATGTAGCACCCCGTGAAAAACAACACGACACAATTCATTAAAAAAATCTTTTTCAAATTGCTTTGCATTCTCACCAACACGTTCTAACGAAATAAATAAGTCACCGCTTATATAATGATCATGCGAATAATCAAACGTAATAATATCAGTGAAATAATCGTGCTTCAAATAATCTTGGTTAATGGATAAGAGATGCTCATCATTGGTAAAAATAATAGATATTTCACCGACTTCTTTTTTCTCAGCACTTATTAATTGGGGTAAAACTAAAACAAAAAATTCCGGATCGAATGCCGGAATTTCATCGTTCGTAAAATCATACTGTATCATTTCTTGAAATAGAGCGTTACTTTTTTTCCACCCTCTTCAAATTCAACCTCATCAGCTAAATTTCTCATTAAGAAAACACCTCTCCCATTTTCTTTTAAAATATTTTCTGGAGCGGTGGGGTCAGGCAGATTAATATAATCAAAACCGGGTCCTTCATCCGCAATAGAAAAGCAAAACTCTGTTGAATTATGTAAAACTAACAGTTCGATAACAAGAGTCTCTTGGTTGTTATTCCCATGATGAATAGCATTGTTTACCGCTTCAGTCACGCTAATTAATACATTACCGTATGCGTCTTCGTTTAACGCCAACTCTAAGCATATCTCATCCACCATATTCTCAACAGCTGTCAAAGCTTCGCTATTTGATGGTAAGTTAAGTGATTTTATTAATGTAAAACCTTCTCTCATAGATAGTTATATGAATTAATCATTCAAATTAAAGAATTGATTCGCCTTATCTTTGTAATACTTGCTGAATGAAGGATCAACAGATTGTATGTGCTCAATTTGCTTTAATTTTTGCTTATTGTACTCATCAAATCGTATTAGGTTACTGTTATTTTCATTTTGACCTGATTTGGATTCTCTTTTTTCATCAAAACCCCTTTCCATTATCGCTTTTTCACTTTCCAACAATCTTGTTAAGATCTCTTTTTGTCTATTAATAATGTCGTTGTTAGGACGTTTATTTATTAGTGCTTTTTCCTGTTCTTCGAGTTCTTTAATTAAGGGAGAAAGTTTGTTACCCGTACCCTTACCGTCTTTATTCAACTCATTTCTCATTTGCTCTAACTTCTGTCTGATAGCGGTTTGTTCTGCTGCCATCTTGGCAATTTCCTTATTTCCCAAACCCAACATTCCCATACCTGGTTTGTCGCCTGGTTTTTCTCCCGGCTTCTCCCCTTCCTTTCCATCACCAGGAGAACTTCCCTTTTTCAACTTTTCTAATTGTTTTTTTAACATTTCCTTCATGTCTCCTGTGGACATCGATCCAGGTTTTGGTTTGCCATTTCCTGGTTTACTGCAATTACCCGAACCTTTCTGTTGTGCCTGCATTTCTGCTTGCATTTGTTGTAATGCCTCATTTAATAGAAGAGCCAGGTTATTGTAGGAGGTCATAGTAAGCTGTTGGTGCGTTTCTAAGTCTACAATCCGATGTTCGTCAATAGAGTTGATGGATAGTTCATGATTATCCTTTATAATGGTTAATTCCTTATCTACAAAAGAGGCGATTTTAGGTTGCCTTTTGGCTAATGCTAATAAACTATCTTTTACAATTTCTGTATCTGTCACAATGTTCCGTTGCAAACGACCTAATTTTTTATAAGCAGGACTTTTAGAATTGGTTTTTTTGAATTTGGTAATTAATGATTCTTGATTGAAACTTAAAATCATGAGGCTTTCTAAGATATTTCTAATGGAATTCATATCTTCCTCATTCTCTTTTTTATTTGCCGCCTCCTGATTGTCGTTAAGCTGGTCTGCTAGTTCGCTCATTTCCTCAGCGGCTGATTTCTGATTTTCCCCTGCTTTTTTGTCTTTACCTTGCTCCAAAGACTCTTTCGCATCCTTCATTTCTTCACTAATACTTTCCTCGAGAGGTTTAGTGTCCTGAAGTGGGATTGGTTGATCTAACTTTTTATTTAATTCCTTAATTTCTTGAATATCTTTTTTTAGTTCATCAAATTTCTTGTTTAATTCCTCTTGTTTTTTAGCAGCTTCCTCCTTAGAAAGTTTATTTTCTTCCACTTGCTTCTTTAATTCTTCTTGCTCTTTCGCCAAACTTTTTAATTCTTTTTCTACATCATCGATTCTCTCATTAACTTGAAGTTTTTTAAGCATTTCTAGACTTCTATCAAGTTGTTTCTGCATATCTTCAGCAGACTGGCTAATTTCTTGCATTTTATCCTTTAACTCTTCTTTATTGTTTTCTCGCATTAATTTTTCAAGTTCATCCAGTAGCTTTTTGAGTTCATCATCCATTAAATCCTCCAAAAGTTTTTCTATTAACTCTTGTTTCTCTAAAACCTCTTTATCCATCTCGGACAATTGATTTTTATCTTCTGTACTTTGATTTAATTCAGACTTCAATTTCTCCAATGACTCTACTAAATTTTTCTGCTCTTCTTTCAGTTGAGCGGCTTTATTTATTTTATTCCAATCATTTGACTTGGAATTAATTACTTCTTTTTTTAATTTTTCTACATTTTTTTGGAATTCTTGTGCTTTCTTTAACAACTTAGCTAAATCTTCTTTGTTTTTTTGTTGATCCTCACTTCTATTTTCATTCAACTCTTCTAAACTTGGTAATTTATAGGTGTTAAGTTGACTACGTGTACTTTTACTCCCGTTTACACCATCATTATCGCTTACAACAAAATAGTATTCAATACGGTCATTTAATTTAACATTTTCCCTTCTGAAATCAACGGCAAAATCAAAGGTTGACCGCGTCCCGTTTACTGGTTTAACGCTTATCGTACTTGTTTTTTTATTGCCATCAGCACTAATTAAGGTGTAAACGAAACTGAGTGTTTTTAAACCATAATCATCCCCAATTTCACCTTGGAAATAACGAATCCCTTCGGCTAAAGAGTCTGTGCGTTCTGAAAGCGAGAGTGTTGGAAAAGCGTCTTTAATTACAGTAATATGAATAAGAGTAGAATCCACTTTAGGAGAAAATGAATTATATAAATTTAACTTTAGTGTTGCATCATTAGTCAGTAAGCTATTGAAATTAAATCCATTTGCATAAAAAATGGACGTTTCTTTATTAAATAACAATACAGATTTCTTTGTATTTCTTGTCAAGATACTCCATGCAATTTTAGTTCCTTCAGGAACAGTAATATCACCGGCATTAGTGATAACAGTATTCGTCTTTCCCAAATAAGATGGATAGATTAAAGCTGCATCCAGCTTACCAATAATAGATTTTCCTAATAATTTATAATTGTATTTATCACTTTCGTACTCATTAGCTACAAAAAAAAATGTTCCTGAAACTTTGGGTTTTTTAATAGTCGCAGTAAAACTGTTTTTACTATTTTTTTCCATTAAAAACTTCCCATTCACACAAACCATGTATACATTTTCAGGAAGGTAAGAACCTTTGATTGTTAAATTAATTTTAACATCTCCACCTTCTTCAATAACTAAATTATTGTTATCAATGTTAAAACTAAAAGGAGCTTCAGGTTTATATTCTTTATTAAAATTAACAACACGTTCTGTACCTTGAGTCAATATCGCTGGAATAAAAATAGCTATGGAGATAAATAAAGCGATTAGTGGAATAAGTAATTTTAAATACTTTTTATTATTTTTAATCTCAATAGCACCTAAGAAAGGAACTGTATTTAATTCTTGGGAACGCTGATAAACAGAAGCGTGTAATAATTCTAAATTACCTTCCTGTGAAATTAATAACTCATTTAATTGCAGGGTATTTTTTAATCGATCTGAAATAGTAGGAAAGAATTTGCCTATTATATCACTAGCTTGATTTCTGTTAATCCTATTTCCGAAAGAAAAAAGTTTCGCTAAAGGAATTAATAAATATTTTACTAAAATAACTGTATTAAACGTTAGAAATCCAAAAAGGAAAATTGCACGTAATAACGAACTAAACCTACCTAAATATTCTAAAATTGCTATACTTAAGTATGAGAAAATTAATAGTCCTAAAAAGAAAAATATACCCTTAATAATTTCATTTAAATAATATTTCCGTATGAAAGCATCTATTTGACTTACTAAACGATCAAAAGTATTCTCCATCTTTTTTAAACTCATTATTTATGAAACGTATCATTTCTAAACGAAAGTAAAGATATAGTTTTATCTTCACAAGTGTAATTAGGCAGATCCTAATAAAGTATAATATATTTATTTAATATATTTAAAAGAATCTACTATTGTTATTAAGGGTGTTCATATGTTTAAAAATAAACCATGATATATTATCATTAACAAATAATTAAATTTAACCACTACTTATCATTATTAATTAAGCTCATAATTCCTTTAATAAACAAAGAAAAGAAAGCATATAAACAATGAATGAATAACTCTCATTGTTGAAAAATAAACAAGAATGTTAATTAAAAAAGAGTGGATTACTTGTGTTAAAATAGCGTATAAAAATTACTAATTAATACCCTCTATATAAAAAACAAATTGGTTTGTCATTTTATTCTAATAATGCAAAAGAAAGTTACTATAAGTTATACAAAATAATAAACATAAAATAATATTTAGTGTTCACAACCATTTAAATTAATTCATTATAAGTCAACACTTTAAATATATTAAAAAAGATAAAAAGTTAATAAAAGTGTTAATTTGTTAATTAAAATTAACTTTATAAAAATTTATAATAATGGCAATAATAATTCCTATAGGCAGTGATCACGCTGGTTTTCTATTAAAAGAAGCAATTATAAAACACTTGAAAAACAGGGGGTTTGAAACAAAAGACGTTGGATGTTATTCAGAGGAAAGTATTGATTATCCTGATTATGCGCACCCTGTATCCGAGTTTATCCTTTCAAACGAAGGATCTCTTGGTATATTAATCTGCGGATCAGGAAATGGTATTAATATGACGGCTAATAAACACCAGGGCATAAGAAGTGCTTTGTGTTGGAATAATGAAATTGCGCTTTTGGCTCGACAACATAATAATGCAAATATCATCGCCATACCAGCACGCTTTATAACAATAGAAGAGGCAATTTTAATGGTTGATACATTTCTAAACACTGGTTTCGAAGGCGGTCGTCATCAATTAAGAGTGAATAAAATAAATTGCTAATTTTTTATATTCAGCCTAAATAAAGAACTAGCTATCCCATCAGCTTGTATTTTCCCTTTTGTACTTAATAACCAAGAGGTGTCTGTTTCGATAATAAGATTATCTTTTATATAGTTAAAGATAAGTTTATTTTCTTCCTCTTTTAAACCACCAAATTCTATAGTTTTTTCTTTCAATACTCCCCATTTCGTTCTTAACCCGGTTAAAAAAAGTTCATTCCACCTATCCTCTTCACTCAAAACCTCCTCTTGATACCACGTATCATTTAAACCTACATTTTTCCAGTAAGTATTATTATTACTTACGTTCCACCTCCTACTTTTCTTATCATAAGAATGAGCAGAAGGTCCAACACCTAAATACAGCTTCCCTTCCCAATATGCAGTGTTGTGTTTAGCATAAACCCCTTCTTTTGCAAAGTTCGAAATTTCATATTGTTCGTAACCTTCTTGCGATAAAAAATCGATCATGTCTAGAAACTGTTCGTTCTGATAATCTTCATTTAACGGAATAAATTTCTCATTAAGAACCCAACTATGTACAGCAGTTTTAGGTTCAATAGTCAGGCAATAGGCAGAAATATGTGTTGGTTTTAATGCTACAGCGCTCTTGAGATTTAACAACCACTCTTCTTTACTCAAATTTGGCAAACCATACATTAAGTCTATAGATATATTTTCGAAGCCAGCACTGCGTGCGTTTTGAACTGCCTCTATTCCTTGCTTCGCATTATGAGAACGATTCATCCAATTTAAATCTCCCTCTTTAAAGGATTGCAAGCCAATACTTAAACGGTTTATTCCTAAATTAATCCAATCGTTTAGTTTAGTTTTTGAGCAGTCATCTGGGTTCACTTCAATTGTAATTTCCGCTTCAGGATTCACGGTAAAATTTGTAAAAATAGTATCAAGAAGTAGTGTAAATTCCTTTTTTTGCAACAAACTCGGGGTTCCCCCACCAAAATAGATCGTATCAACTTCTTCCGAAACTTCTTTATTTCTCAAAACAAGTTCCTTACACATAGAAAGAATCAAGTCATTTCTATATTTTTCAAAATTAGTGGAGAAGTGAAAATCACAGTAGGTACAACGTTGTTTACAAAATGGAATGTGGAGATAAATACCCGCCACTTCTTAATTTAAAATGAGTTTTTTTGTGGTTGACTTACCGCTCTGTTCCATAAATCGTATAAAATACGAGCCAGCAGAAAGAGCTTCAAGGTTCATTTTAAACTGTTGACCATTAAAATCATACGTTTCTATTAACTGACCAGTAAGTGTTAAAACTTGGAAAACCCCAGTTGTTTGATGCTCTAAACTGATCATTACAACACCATTACTTGGGTTGGGAAAAATCAATATATTATTGTTTTCAAGTTTATTTAAACCTGCCCCCGACAAACAAAAACTAAGTGTAATTTGATCTCCAAAATCAGCTCCACTTGTAGGTACAGAAGTGAGAGAATCACCCGCTTGACTAATATATAGGTTACCATCACCTGTTGCACATAAACCATTATTAGATAAGCCATCCCCGTAACTATCCATAAGAACATAGGCATAACAGCCATAATTTAAACACCAAGTTTCACTTACCATTCCAGGTTCATCATCCGCATACCCATTTCCCGCATAAATAGCTGTACCACTCGAGTTTTGAAGTTCCCATGAAGTTTCTGAACCAAAGCAATCTAAGGTTAAGTCCATTACAACAGAAACACCATTTAATACGATGGAAAAAGAATTATTCACGGCATTATTTAAATTATTTTCATCCACTCCGGCATTCGTATTTGTTACAGTTGCACTGAATGTGTGTGCCCCATTTGTAAGTGTAGCTGTAGGTAAATTAACTACAATAGATTGCCATTGAGGTAAAATCCCTGACCAATTAAAAGTGAGATTATTTGCACCGTCAAAACCATAAGTAATTGTTGCAGCTGTTAAAGTGACCGCCCCATTATTTACCAAGGAAAAAGAAGGAGTAACCTCTGCTGAACAATATGTTCCAGAAACTCCTTGTAAATTACTAACACCTGGATCCACTTGTACAGGCACTCCACCAGAAGGATCAAATCCGTCAATGAATAAAGCTCCACTTAGAGAAGGGTCTAACCAATATTTGAGTTGATTGGTACTATCACTTCCAGCAGGATTCCAAGAATAACTAAATTTTCCATATTCATCAGATAATGCCGCCGCACCACAAGCAGAGGCGCCTCCATGAAGTTGACCAACAATCCGATGGTTTTGATCAAATATAGGCGAACCGGAAGACCCAGGTTCTGTAACTCCATCATCCCAATTTGTTATTCCCCAATGACTATTTGCTGGACATCCTGGCCAAGAAGTAGAAATTAACGGGTCATTTTCAAATGAGATTTTTTTAATATCGCCACTTGGATGGTGAACACATACCGCCGATGCAGGTGTCACATTGGAGTTATCCCATCCAGCAAAATAAGGGATATAAGCAGCAGGTACTGTATTACCAATTAATCCTCCTGTTATTTCTACTAAACAAAAATCAGAAGCCGCTCCTCGCGCCCTTAATACCGCCCCACTTAAAGAGACAAAACTAGGAGAAGCCGCGGGGTTTGTGCAATTAGTTGCTTGCCAATTGAATCTAAAAATCCATGATGCCGGATTACTGTAGCAATGATCAGCGGTTAAAACATACGGCTTACCATTATTTAAAACATTATTCACTAGGGCACCGGAACAAAAACCATTACTACCTGATACCAACATCACAGCGCTATTTCTTTCATTCACCCATTGTGCACCGAGTGGGCAATTTACATTGATATTACATGCACCAGAACTTCCAAAAGCTTTTTCTTGAAATTCATTTGAGGAACGATACCCGTGAGTAACGATACCCAACTCTAAATTTCCAAGATCATTACTAGAAGGAATATAGTACTCGATCATAACATCTTCACCAGGAACAAGTTCTGAGCCTAATTGCCCTTCATAAATATGATTTGCTGTAAACCGACCTAAAACGAAAGATTTATCTGGTTTATAAACGAATAATTCATTCCCTTCTGGAATTATTAAATTTTCAAAAGTCAAATTTACCGTGAGCGCCTTATCGCAATGCACCAACAATCTCCAGATAAGATCTTTATTAGGCAACGTGTCCCATGTTCCGCAATTAAACAATGTGGATGAACTAGGGTTATTAAATCCAAATCGCCAAGGCGATAGGCCTGTTTTATCAGTTATAGCATCCTCCGCTTTCAACGCTAGGATATTTGGTTCTAAAAAAGAAATTTTATCTATGGTTTGATCGCTTTTTAACTTGTAACTTAACTTGTAACTTCTAGGCACGCCTCCGTCTCCTTGTTGCGAAAAAACAGTGTAACCGATAAAAAGAAAAATAATTAGTTTATACATTTTTACTGTGATTTTATTTAGTGCGTTTAATACTACAACCCTTTGGGGTAGTATTTTTGATTTTAATTCGATTTCCTTGACTTTTCGCTAACATAGCATTCATTAAATAGGGAATTGTTTGAGTTCGATTCTTGTCCCAGATATTATCAATAGATCCCATATAAATTAAGGATAATTTCTCATTAAAGAAATAGACGTGTGGTGTTGTCTTTGCCCCAAAAGCATTTGCTAAAACACTATTTTCATCCATCAAATAAGGCATGTTATATGCTTTTTTCTCAGCGTGATTTTTCATTTCAATAAAAGAATCATCTCCCGCTCGTTTCCCCTCATTAGAATTAACAACCACTAAACCAATTTGATACTTAGTTGCTTGTTCATACAAATCATTGTATTGACCCTCCCAACCAGGGAAGTCTTCTGACCCAACAACAAAAGGACAAGTGTTACAACTAAAGATTACCACCAACCCATTTTTCTTCATCGCCTTTATCAAGGATAAACTTTCTGTATTAGCAGACACCATCAGTTTATCGCTTAATGGAGCTCGATCTTTAAGGTTTATTTGTCCCCACAATAAAGCATTCGAAAACGAAATGGCTAAAAGGAAAAGAAGTGTTTTCATGATAAATAATTTAATGGAGAATAATAACCCAAAATTACAAATTAATCTTATAAAACAATTGCATTGAATAATTGAAAATCTTCTTCTAATCATTAAGTTTGTAAATTATGATGTCTAAAACAAAAGAAAAAACAATTATTATAGGAATAGGTGGAGGGAGCGGTTCTGGAAAAACCACCTTATTACGTCGTTTGGGGGAAGTTTTTAATGAACAGACACCTGCCATTTTCAGCATGGACAATTATTATAACCCCATTGAGGCACAACAAAAAGACAGTAATGGCATTGTGAATTTTGACTTACCAAGCGCCATCAATGAAGAACAGTTAACAAAAGATTTAATTTCATTATCAGCGGGGACTCCAATAGAAGTAAAAGAATATTTTTTTAATTCAAATCCCAATAAAAATGTATTACTTACCATTCAACCTAGTCGCATAATTATCGTTGAAGGATTATTTTTATTTCATTATGCAGGGGTTAAACAACTCCTTGATTACACTATTTTCGTTGATGTAGAACAGGAAACCCAACTAGACAGAAGGATTTATCGAGATCAGGAAACCAGGGGTTATAGCAGATCAGCGATTATTTATCAATGGGAAAACCATGCTTTACCTTGTTACGAAAACTACATTTTTCCTTATAAGAATACCGCCGATTTTGTTTTTAGAAATGATCATCGAGCCGACGAAGATTTTCAAGAACTAATGATTTCCATTCAATCTTCATTAACTAATTTAGAGACCCCTTGATACAAGAAAAATCATATAGTTCATTTAAAAAAGCTATTTGGTTTTTATTAGCGCCGATTTTTTTCTTTACCGCAATTACTATCGATCGTCGTGACAATAACACCCAAATTACCCCAGTAGTTCAACAAGAAATACAAACATCGTTCTTAAATCACATTACTACATTAGAAAAACAAGTAAATAATGTTTTAAATGAACAAACGCAGAAGAAATCTTTTCAACCTCCAAATAGCCCCACCTTTTTCTTACATGTTTTCCAAAAGAACGAACTTGTCTATTGGAATACAAATCAATTGCCAATATCCTCAAAAATTAGCAACAATGAAATAAGGAATGGAATTTACAAATTGAGCAATGGTTATTACTATATATATTCCAGCATAAAAGAAGATCTTATTGTTCAAGGTGCGTTATTACTTCAGTCCTCGTACGAATTAGAAAATGAATACTTAGAAAAGGAGTTCAACACATCAATATATGACGGTCTGTGCCCCATAACTATTTCAAAAAAAAGCCCTTATTTAATTCTCGACAAAAAAGGTCACCCTGCTTTTTATATAGGCGCCGCCATCCATCCCAACTCTTTCACAGAGCATAGTAACGCAACATTTATCTTCTTAATTTTCTCTTTTATATCCATATTATTAGGTCTTTATTTTATTACGAGAGCGCATCATTATTTCGCATTACTTTCTTTTTTCGCATTACTTATAATCAGGTATTTATCAATTTATTATATACCAATTAATTTTTTTTCTAATCAAGAATATCAATCTGCCAGTCTTTTCCCCTTTAACAGTTTATCCCCAAATATATTAGGTTTCATACTTAATACAGGCATCCTAATTTATGGGCTTTATGTGTTAATAAATGTTATAAATACCAAAAAACAATTAAAGTGGCATTATGTCTTTTTATTCATTCTTGTTTTTATTTGGTGGTTTATTCTTGACACGATTGAAATTCTAGTAGAAAATGCAGATGTATCGCTTACACTAGACCTTCCATTCACGCTTAGTCTATATTCCTATGTATTAATTATTATAGTTGCTATTATTTTTCATTCATTCTATTATGGATTCGTCAAAACGATAAAAAAGCTCAGTGAATCTTCTACATCAAGAGTAAAGACCTGGGCCATTATCATTTTATGCACGATATTATTCGCAATATTGAGAATTCCAAGCCACCAAACATCTTTGATTTCTCTATTGTTACCTCTAATATTATTGTGCTTTCTTTCATTAGGACAACTTGATAATTCAGGGAATAAAAATATTGTTTTACAACTGTTAATATTGGCTTTATTTTCAACATCATTTATAAAAGAATTAAATACGCAGAATCAACTTAAAGAAAGAGAACTGCGCAAATTATACGCAACCCAACTTTTATTGGATCGTGATTATGAAGCAGAGATTAATTATTCCTCCTTTCAAAATGAATTAATTAATGATCCACGTGTACTTGCACTATTTAGCGCAGGGGAAAAGAAACCCACACCATCAAGGGTGGGGGATTTTTATGAGCAAGCTTATTTTTCTGGTTTATGGGATGGATATGAGTTAGGTGTAACCATGTTTGATTCTTCCTTTAACATTATTTCATCAAAAGACGGCTTTGATGGTGCCATCTTATCAGATTTAATTGAAAATCATAGCCAGCAATCAGAAATAAATCCGTCCATATTTTTTCTTAAAGATTCCTATTTAGGATATAGTTACCTTATCAAACAAGTTCTTCCTCAAAATAAAGGAACCCTCGTGTTTAGTTTAAAGTCAAAGAAAATACCTGAAGAAATAGGTTTTCCTAGACTTTTATTATCCAAACAAGCGAACATATTAAATGTATTATCAAACTATTCAATAGCAAAATATTTCAATGGAAAATTAGCAAAGCAACACGGAGAATTTCACTTTCCAACCAGCCTATCCTTTCTCAAAAAAATAAGTGGGAATAACGAATTCATCGAGTACGGCGAATATAATCACTATGTATTATTTAGAGGGAACGGTACAGCGGTAGTCTTATCTGAAAAAACCAAAACGAATTATGACGTACTCACCTCGTTTTCTTATGTTTTTTGTTTTTGGGGACTTCTTCTAGCAATAATAAATACAACATACCTTTTATTTAAAAGAGAAAAACATAGATGGACATTGGCCCTAAAGATTCAGTTAATGTCCGTCTCTTTAGTAGTTCTTTCCTTGGTGTTTTTCGGTGCTGTTAGTGGCTTATTTGTAAGCCGTCAATACGAGTTGTTTAATAACAAATCAATTACTGATGAAGTAAAATCGATTTCGACAGAGTTAAATAATAAAACCACAAAATCGACGCAAATAACGAAGATCAATGACGGAACGTTTTTTGAATTATTAACAGAAAAACTGTCTATAATTTTCGAAACAGACATTAATATTTATGACTTAAAGGGTCGCTTGGTAGCGGGTTCAAAACCAGAGGTTTTTTCATTGGGCCTACAAAGCGAACAGATAAATCCACTTGCCTACTATGAACTTAAATCAAAACACATAAGCTTGCATTCTCAAAAAGAAAGCATAGGAAAACTATCATTTTATTCCGTTTACATGCCTATTTATAATGGTAAAAATGAAGAATTGGGATATTTAAATATTCAGCATTTTAACAAACAACGCGATTTTGAAAGACAAATTCAGTCTTTTTTAGTTTCCATTATGAATATTTTCATTTTATTGTTGGCGGGGGCGATTATTATTTCCTTGTTAGTCTCAAATCGTTTAGTTTACCCACTTAAGCAACTACAATTAAAAGTTAAGGCCATTAATTTCGGTCAAATAAATCAACATATAGTTTACTCGTCCCGGGACGAAATAAGTACAATTGTTGATGCTTATAACAACAAGTTAGATGAATTAGAAGAAGCAATTAAACAATTAAAATCAAATGAGCGCGAGTCTGCATGGAGAGAAATGGCAAAGCAAGTTGCACATGAAATTAAAAACCCACTCACACCTATAAAGTTAAGCGTTCAGCAATTACTCCGTGTTTATGATGCAAATGACCCAGCATCGAAAGTAAAAATTGAGGTGGTGGTTCAAGCAATTATTGAACAAATAGAAAGCTTAGTAAAAATAGCCAATGATTTTTCACTTTTTGCACAATTACCATCGCCTAATAAAAAAGAGACAGACTTAATTTCACTAATAAACAATGTGTTACCAATGTTTCTCTCTTATAATAATATAAATATATCACTTGAAACTACGTTGGAAAAATGTTTGGTGAATTTAGACAAAGACCAATGGATACAAGTATTTAATAACCTAATAAAAAATGCTATTCAAGCATGTTCAGAAACAAAAACCCCAAGAATTAGTATAGATGTGAGAATGGAAAAAAACGCCGTAATAATCGAAATTAAAGATAATGGCTGCGGAATAACACAAGATCAAACAGATAAAATATTTACCCCTCACTTCACAACGAAATCAAAGGGTAGTGGTATAGGGCTTTCTTTGACCAAGCAAATAATAGAGAATCATGGTGGTAAGATAACTTTTAAATCATCGGTTAATAAAGGAACTGTTTTTACCATTATATTAGGTTAGCCACAAAAAAGGATAAATGCACTAAAAATTTCCGTGGGTAATTGTCAGCATTAGAAAAAAAAGTCAAAGTATTGTATAACTTTGTAATTAAAAGTAGCGCCATAATCACTTCTACAATAAAGTATAGCATGTATTGTCTTGATATATTGAACCGAAAACGCCTGCCAACTTTAGAAGTAACCATTGGTGAATTAAAGTTAGGAGGAAAAAACCCTATTCGCTTACAGTCGATGACAACCACCGATACCATGAATACAGAGTCATCGGTTCAGCAATCTATTCGCATGATTGAAGCTGGTTGTGAGTTAGTTAGGTTAACAGCTCCTAGTAAGAAAGACGCCGAAAATCTAGGATTAATAAGGAAACGTCTTTTTGAAAATGGCTACACAACCCCATTGGTAGCAGATATTCACTTTACCCCTAACGCGGCAGAAATAGCCGCTCTTCTGGTTGAAAAAGTCCGCGTGAACCCGGGTAATTATGCTGATAAAAAGAAATTTGAAGAAATCGAATACACCAATGAAAGTTACAAAGCAGAATTAAAACGAATTGAGGAGAAATTCACCCCACTGATTTTATTATGTGAGAAAAATAAAACAGCAATGCGTATCGGAACGAATCATGGTTCTCTTTCAGACCGTATATTAAGCCGCTACGGAGACACTCCTGAGGGAATGGTAGAGTCAGCGTATGAATTTATATATATATGCGAGAAAAATAACTATAGGAACCTAACCATTTCCATGAAGGCGAGTAATACGCTGGTAATGGTTCAGGCGTATCGTTTGTTAGCTGCAAAAATGATAAAAAACGGGATTTACTATCCGTTGCATTTGGGTGTAACTGAAGCGGGCGATGGCGAAGATGGAAGAATTAAATCCGCTGTAGGAATAGGCGCCTTGTTGGAGGATGGTATTGGAGATACCATCCGAGTTTCTTTGACGGAAGAACCAGAGTTTGAAATTCCAGTTGCTCGAAAGTTACTCGAAAAATTCACTTCAAAAAATAATTATGTGTTTCCAGGTCTCACAAACGAGCTCCCCTATAATCCTTATGCATACCAACGAAGGGTTACTAGAGAAACCCATAATGTTGGAGGCGGAAACGTACCTGTAGTCATAGCAGATTATTCTATGAAACAAACAATAAGCCCCGCTAATTTTTACGGATTTGGATACAATTATTCCGTACAATTAGACAAATGGAACTTACAGGATTTAGCGGCTGATTATGTTTATATTGGTAAAAATACGCTTGATTTTGAAGTGCCTGGAACATTGGGTGTTATAATGGATTTCGACACTTGGATAGAAAGTGGCGCCACCAAAAAGGAATATTATCCATTAGTAAAAAGGCATGAACTCGTGGAATTAGCTAAAAACCAACGCGCTTTTTTAGAAGTAGATTGTACCGAACCATTCCCTGAAAACCTAGCAGAGTATACCGGGCTAATATTAGTTTTATATTCTAAATATAACAACAAAACCCAACTTTTTAGAAAAGTTTACATTGATTTATTGAATAATAAATTGGATATACCGGTCATTTTAAAAATCGAGAATGATTCGGTAGATGCTGAAACGTTTCAATTGCATGTTTCAAGTGATTGTGGCTCGTTGTTTATCGATGGTTTTGGTGATGGGCTATGGTTAAGCGGTAATCAAGCACCCACATTGATAAATTCTACTGCTTTCGGTATTCTTCAAGCCACACGTTCACGTATTTCAAAAACGGAATACATTTCATGTCCTTCATGTGGAAGAACCCTCTTCGATTTGCAAGAAACCACCGCGAAAATTAAGCAAGAAACCTCCCATTTAAAAGGATTAAAAATAGGTATTATGGGTTGTATTGTTAATGGGCCTGGCGAAATGGCAGATGCTGACTATGGCTATGTGGGTACCGGCCCAGGAAAGATAACACTATACAAAGAAAAAACAGTCGTTAAAAAAAATGTGGATGAATCAGAAGCTGTTCAGGCTTTGATCGACCTCATTAAAGAAAATAACGATTGGGTAGATCTTTAATTCCATTTCGGTTAGCATTAACGATTACTCTTTACACAATCCACAATTAATCGTTGATTACTAGTTAATAGTATCTTAGAGGCGTACGGTTTTTTTTAATAATTTTGAAATATGTCAAAGGCAATAGAAAAATATAATAAAAGAGGAATTAAATCAAGTTATATTTCAACGATAATTGGAATATCACTTGTTTTATTCATGATAGGAATTGTTTTAAGCGGAATGTTCGGATTAAGTAATATTCAAACCCAAGCGAAAGAAAGTATTCAAGGAGATATTTTTTTCAATCCAAAATTAAATGATGCCGATATAAAACAAGTGGAACAACGACTAAAGCCTTGGGGTGAATTTAAAAAGGTTTGGTTTGTTTCTTCAGAAAGAGCAATTCAAGAATTTGCTGGTCAAGATCAAGCGGAGATTATAGAATTATTAGATGGAGAAAACCCATTACCGCCATCTTTGTGCTTTTCACCCAACGTTGATTTTGCTAACAAAAGTGGAATGAAGAGTATCAAATTAAAACTTTTGAAGGAATTCCCCAATCAAATAGAGGAAGTGAACTACGACGAATCAAGTGTGGAAAAAGTAAATCTCGGTTTCCAACAATTTGTACTGTTATTTTTGTCTATAGCTGCCTTGCTTATAATTATTGCTGTGGCTATGATTAATAATACCATAAGAATGTCATTGTATTCCAAAAGGTTTACAATAAAAACAATGACCTTGGTTGGAGCAACCGGCCGTTATATACGTCGCCCATTTATTTTAAAATCGATTTTTCAAGGTTTTCTTTCAGCTGTCGTTGCCCTCTGTTTACTTATGACCGTTTTCTTTGCCCTGAATAATGTTTTAGAAACAATTGAGATAACATTCTCCTGGCAAGTATTGCTTTTACTTTTAGGGTCATTGATTCTTATAGGAGTTTTTATTACGCTTGTATCAACCTGGTTTGCTTTAAACAAGTATCTTCGCATGAAACTAGACGATTTATATTAATAGGTTATGAAAAATCCAATCAAACACTTCGGTTTTCAACCAGAAAACTATAAAATTCTTTTTATAGGATTAGCAATTAATGTAGTAGGATTCTTATTAATGATAGGAGGAGGTTCAGATGACCCGAATAAATTCGATGGTGAAGCTCTTTTTAGTACGGTAAGAATTACCATTGCACCAATTTTGATTTTAGCTGGCTACGGTGTAATTCTTTTTAGTATTATGAAAAAGCCAAAACACCAAGAGTCACAAGAAAAAGACCTTATTCAAAAGGAAAAAGAGCCTTCTTCTGCAGTAAAGCAGAAAAAATAAGCCCCCCCCAAATGACTTTTTTACAAGCAATTGTATTAGCAATCATTGAGGGTTTAACGGAGTTCCTCCCTGTATCTTCAACGGCTCATATGATTTTTACCAGCTCTATCTTCGGAGTTGAGAAGGACGTTTTCGTCAAAATGTTTCAGGTATCTATACAATTCGGCGCTATTCTAGCGGTTGTTGTATTGTATTGGAAAAAATTCTTTGATTTCACATCGTATAAATTTTATTTAAAAATAACATTGGCAGTAATTCCGGCATTGATATTAGGAAAACTTTTTGATGATAAAATTGAGGCTCTTCTTGAAAAACCAATTCCAATTGCCCTTGTTTTAATTTTAGGCGGTGTGATTTTATTATTCATCCATAAAATATTTCAAGATACCCCGATAGATGATGAGTCAAATATTACTAATAAAAGCGCCATTACCATTGGTTTTTGGCAATGTTTAGCCATGATGCCAGGGACAAGTAGAGCCGCAGCGTCGATAATTGGAGGAATGCAACAAAAACTAAGCATGCGAATGGCCGCTGAATTTAGCTTCTTTCTCGCTGTTCCTACCATGCTTGCCGTTACCTGCTATTCTATCTTTCTTAAAGATTGGTCGGTTCCAATGAGCGGGAGTGCGTTTGTCGAGATGAAAGGATACGAAATGTTACTGCAAGCAAATCATCTGGTGTTGTTTATCATTGGTAATGTTATTGCGTTTGTTGTAGCACTTTTAGCCATTAAGTTTTTCATAGGAATCCTTAAGAAATATGGATTCAAAATGTGGGGATGGTATAGAATAATCTTAGGCTTCTCTTTCATTGTATATTATTGCTTTATTGCTTAGTTCTTCAATATGTTAGATTATCAAACCGGCGAAACATTATTGATAGATAAACCTTTGGGTTGGACATCTTTTGATGTTGTCAACAAGATACGCTGGAACATCAAACAAAAATTGAATGTTAAAAAGATTAAGGTGGGTCACGCAGGAACACTTGACCCTTTAGCAACGGGACTTTTAGTTATTTGTACTGGCAAAAACACCAAGCTTATTGAGGGTATGATAGGCCAAGACAAAGAATATTCAGGAACGATTTTATTGGGAAAAACAACGCCGTCTTATGATTTAGAAACCACATTTGACGTGGAAGTTGATGTCCCCCCCTTATCTTTGGAAGCCTTAGAATCCATTCGACTTTCTTTTCTAGGCGAACAAGATCAAGTGCCCCCGGTGTATTCTGCCAAACAAGTGAATGGCAAACGCGCGTATGATTATGCACGCGAGGGAAAGGAATTAATTCTAAAACCCAATTGGATTAAAATAAACTCATTCGAGATCGAAACCTCAAGTTACCCCGAAATCACATTTGTAATTAAATGCTCAAAGGGTACCTATATTAGGTCAATAGCACATGATTTTGGAAAAAAGATGGGAATTGGTGGAACCTTAATTTCTTTGCGGAGAACAAAATCCGGCCCCTTTTCCATCGATAAAGCACAAACCATTGAGAATTGGATTGATCAAATTAGGAGTTAACGTTTAATATTTTACTTATCTTTAACTAAAAAAAAACGATATGAAAACAACTATACTCGCCATTTTGTCCTTTATTTTTATTCAAACCATTGGTCATTCCCAATGTCAATTTGTTTATGTAAGTCCAAGCGGCACTCCTTTGGGCTTAGGGACACAAGCGTCCCCATTGGATATTCAAACCGCATTACTTACCTCGGGAAATGGCGCATATATTCGTTTAGCAACCGGACAGTATTCTATTGATAATAACCTTTCACTTAACGGCAATAACATAACGATTGAAGGGGGCTTTATTGATACCTTGGCATGGACAAAGACAAGTTTGGCGGGGGCAAGTACCATTTACAGAACCAATCTTAATCCTCAGGGGCCGAACACATCCTTACGAATCAGTGCTTTCGAAATTTCAAACAAAAGTTATTTTCGTTTTCAAGACCTTACGATTCAAGTAGCAAATGCACCAGCTTCTACATTGGCAGCACCATTTGGAACATCCCTTTATGGTGTTTATTTGGATAGCTGTTCGGATTATAAATTCGTTCGTTGTCAATTAATTATAGGGAATGCTTCAAATGGTTTTGATGGTGTTGCAGGTGCAAATGGCGTTAGCGGAGGAAATGGAATAATGGGTTCTTCAGGATCTTGTAATGGAGGAACCTGTACTTTTAGTAGTGGTCAGGCGGGTGGTGCTGGCGGAGCCGGCGGCCAAGGAGGCGGAGGTACACCGGGAGGCTCGGGAGGCGCAGCAAATACTGGTCAACAAAATAATGGTGTAGCAGGATCTGGTGGTTCGGGCCGAAATGGTGGAGGTGGATCTGGAGGCGGTGCCGGTGGAGACGAATGTTCCGGTAACAATGCCGGACTAAGTGCCACAGGTGGTTCATCTGCTTGTTTACCCGGAGGAACGGGTGGTGCACGAGGATTAGATGGTGATCCAGGAGGAGACGCAACAGATGGTGCTAATGGGGCAGCAGGCACGAATGGAGTAGCAGGTGGTTTAGGGCCAAATGGCCTTGTGGTTAATGGTTTTTGGACACCTGGAGCGCAAGCCCCATCTGGAACATTTGCGTGTGGTGGATCGGGAGGCGGATCGGGAGGTGGCGGCGGTAGACAAGTGTGTACTTTATGTGATAATGGACCCGGAAACGGAGGTTCTGGTGGTGGTGGTGGTGGACAAGGTGGCGATGGAGGTACAGGCGGTTACGGTGGCGGAAGCTCTTTTGGGATTTATTTAAATGACAACGGCCTTTCAGGTCAGTTCATGGATTGTTTTGTTTTAATGGGTACCGCAGGACTAGGTGGTGCAGGAGGTGCAGGAGGAGTTGGTGCCGCTGGTGGAATTGGTGCCGCGCGCCAAACTACCTGTTCGTCTGAGATAGGCGAAGGTGGTAAGGGAGGAAATGGTGGAGCAGGAGGAAGTGGAGGCGCTGGTGGTAATGGTGCTTCAGGAATTGCGGCATCTATTTATTTAGCATCTGGAGATTCTTTAGCGATGGACTCTATTTCATTCAATTTAGCGGGTCAACCAGAAATACAAGTTTCATACGCAACTTGTACGAATCAATCCATGACAGTAACAGATATGTTGGCTGGACAAGGCCCAAGCTCTTGGACCTTTACCTATCCATCTTCCGTTGCGGTGTCTAACGTGAACCCAACAACTATGGCATCACCCCTCGTTGGCTACACAAGTATTCAACTTTCAATGTCAAATTACCTGGACTTTATAAATATAACATGCCAAAGTGATGAAGTTTCGCTTGATGTTTCGATTTGTCAAGGAGATAGTTATTTATTCAATGGCACGACTTATACTCAAGCGGGAACTTACACCTCTAACCAAACAAATCTGCAAGGGTGTGATAGCATAGTGACATTAAATCTTTCCTTGGAGCAAATTAACAACACAATTTCCGCGAATGGTTTGGTGATAAATTCTAGCTTACCTGGTCTTCAATACCAATGGATAAATTGTACGACTTCAGGAGCCATTCCCGCTGCAACAAGCGCAAATTATACGGTTACACAGAATGGCGTTTATGCCGTTGTTACCACGAATTCTAATGGCTGCACTGACACATCCAATTGTATAACTATTAATTATGTCTCTATTGATGAAGGAAGTTTATCAGGAATAAAGATCTTTCCTAATCCAGTGCAAGACATGTGGAGTATAACATTTGATGAGGTGTTTACTGGCACCATCAATTTATTTGATGCTAACAACAGGTTAATAGAGAGTTTCTATATAGATGGTGCAGAGACATTCACAGCGAAAATGGATTACGCACCGGGAATTTATTTTGTTGAAGTAAGTTCAATAGATGAAAAACAAATAATGCGGATAATAAAAAACTAAGTGCCATTTCTTAATGTTATGAAATATGAATAAAATTATTTTATTTGTTGCAATTGTTTTTAACATGGCCTTTTCTTTTGGTCAAACAGATACGCTTTTTTGGTTTGTTGCCCCTGAGGTTGCTCAAAGCCATGGCGACAGACCCATTGTTTTAAGGTTTGCGACCTTAAATACGGCTGCAACAATTACCATTTCTCAGCCCGCAAATCCTGCTTTTCCAGTACAAGTAATTAATCTTGGAATAAATGCAGCACAAACACTCGACTTAACACCTTGGGTTGATATAACAGAAAATAAACCACCAAACATGATTTTGCCTTTTGGGTTTAAAATTGTTTCCACCACCCCTATCATGGCTTATTATGAAGTAACACCAACCTGCAATTGTAATCCCGATATTTTCACACTTAAAGGAAAGAATTCCTTAGGAACGCAATTTATAGTGCCTTTCCAAAATTTTCTTAGTAATGCTGCCTATGCACGCTCTGGTTTTGATATTGTGGCCACTCAAAATAATACAACAGTCACTATAAATCCAAAAAACGATATTGTTGGGCATCCTGCCAACGTTCCTTTTGTAATAATTCTTCAAAAAGGAGAAACGTATAGTGCCCAAGCGGTAAGTACCTCTGCGGGATTGCATTTATCCGGATCAACAGTTGTCGCTGATAAACCCATAGCCATTACTATAGTTGATGATTCTATGTCTGGCGCGCCTTACGGCGGCTGTGCTGATTTAATGGGAGATCAAATCATACCGATTTCGGTTACAGGAAAAGAACATATTACAATTAAAGGATATTTAAATGGTCCTGACAAAGTTTATATTGTTGCTACCCAAAATAATACGCAAGTAACAATAGACGGCGTTAATGTCGCCATATTAAACATAACAGATATGTACGTTCATACTCAAACGAACGCTACGGCCTATACACAAACAGATAAACCGGTTTATGTTTTACACACCTCCGGGTTCGGTTGTGAGGTTGGTGGTGCAATTGTCCCGCCAATTGTCTGTACAGGCTCAAACACGGTTGCTTTCGTTCGGTCCACCAACGAGTTTTTTGCAATTAATATTTTAGTACCGACAGGGGGAGAAAACACATTTACGCTAAATGGCTCCCCAGCTAATATAGGTCCGGGTATATTCCAGCCGGTACCCGGAACAGCGGGCACATGGAAATATGCACAAATTGATGGGTCTTCATTTATCGGTGTACAGCAAGCAAGTAGAATAGAAAATCCAAACTCTAAATTTCATCTCGGAGTAATACATGGTGGCGCAAACTCGGGTTGTAGATATGGTTATTTTAGTGATTTCGCTGCATATAAATATGAAATAGAGTCTAATGCATCCATTCTTTGTAGCGGCGACACCTTAGCATTAACTACGGATTCATTGCCAGGAGCAACGTATAATTGGTCAGGACCTTTGGGGATTAATTCCAATGGTATTAACCTACAGTTACTTAATGTTGTTCCGGCGCAATCAGGAAATTATGTAATAAGTGGATTTACAGCGGGATCATGTGAATTAATACCCGATACAGTAGCTATAATTATCATTGCTACTCCTCCTCTACCAGGAATAATAACGAATTCACCATTGTGTTTTGGAGACACCCTTTTTGTTTCAACAAATGCAAGTTCTTTTTTCTCCTTTGATTGGATTTTTAACGACACCATAAATTTACAAGGGCCCAACTTTAATTTAAGTGCATTATCTCCAGGTAATTACACGGTTGAATTAGTATCCTCTTTAGGAAATTGTATTTCTCCAATAAATCAAGATACCATAGTTGTGTTAGGCCCTAATACAATTCAATATACCGGCCCTATAGATACATGCGGTAATGCAACAGGATTTCTAAGTACGTATCAAACTGATCCATTAGATCCAATGGCGAGTATTACATGGTACGAATCCGCTAATAGTTTAGGTTCCGGACAAATCTTGAACAACGTATTAGCACCTAATGGAGCTTATTCCACTCAAACTTATTGGGTTGAATTAACTACTCAAAATAATTGCACTGCGGCAGACACTTTTTCAATAACGTTTAATCCTTATCCGTCGATTAGCCTCAGCTTAAACCCTTTGTGTGATGGAGAAACAGCGACTTACACTACCGCATTAGCTTGGTCCACAATTACCCCTCCTAACACCAGCTGCACTTATTTTATTGATTATGGTGATGGACAAACAGGGACTAACGCCAATGGGACACATATTTATGATTCTTTAGGTAATTATACTGTTATTGTAAGTGCGATAAGTTCTGAGGATTGCCCAATGAGTGACACTGCTAACGTAATAATTACATCAATACCACAATTAATTCCACAAGTCACGCCACAATGTGGTCAGGTTGCCGCCTTTAGTGCCGAACTACTCCTTGGAAATTATGTGGCAGAGCAAACTTATTGGACTATAACAGGAATTGGAGATTTTAATTCTGCAAGCTTCATTAATACCTTTGTTAATTCTGGCGACTACACCGCAACATTATTTATAGAAGGAGAAAACGGCTGTGATTTTAATACACCACTTCTATTCACGATTATTCCTTCAGTTACCATTGAAAACTTAGAAATCCCAAATGTTTTAACTCCTAATAATGATGGAATAAATGATGTATTAACCATCAATTCTTTGTTTGTAGATTGCACAGAATTTACCCTTTACATAATTAATAGATGGGGAAATCTTGTCTATGAAATGAATAACCAATCTCTTGTATTTAAAGGAGAAGACCAAAACGGAAATAAATTAGAACAAGGGGTATATTTTTATCGATTAATTACCAATGATGGTCGTGAGGCGGCCGGCCACATTACTATTTTATAGTACGGACTTGATACAATTCATTACCGCCGTAGGATTTTCCCATGGCGACATATGACCGGCCCCATCTATTAGGCAAAGTTGCTCTGGAAAGGTCGCCGTTTTTATTCGATACTCTTCCACCTCAACAAGCCTGTCTAATACCCCATGAATAAAAAGATAATCACGTGGATTTTCCTGAATATGAGCACTAAAATCCGTTCTGTTTCTCATGGCTAATGAGTAAAATGCAATAGCACCAGCGTCCATTATTTTCGCTTCTTTGACCAAGTTTAAAATAGTTTTTTCGTGTTTTTTTATATGGTGAAATAAGTGTGGAATAGCTTCTTGAATAAAGAGGTTTTTAGCTTTCAAAACGAGTGAAGCAACACGCACCCTGTCTTTTCTCTTCTGTTCCCCGTCGGTCCAAAAATTAGAATTAAGCAAAATGACTTTTCTGCAGCCAGACATTTGTCTTTTAATTTCCAGCGCCACATAACCTCCCATCGAATGTCCAACGATAGAAAATGAAGAGACATCCAGCGCATCTAGTGTTGCAATAACTTGATTTGCCATCCAACATATAGAGGGCTCTTCAGGCGTATTTTCTAAAGTGGAATTGCCATGGCCTGGCAGGTCAATAAAGATACATTGGCACTTAAGTGTTGCAAGGGGTAACACGTCCCACATGGTGGAAGATTCTAAAAAACCATGAATAAATACTAGGATAGGTCCCGATCCAATACTAGTTGAGTAAAGCATGTTAAGCGTTCATCAAATCTTCAATCGCTTCTGCTTCAAGTGGGATATTTTTCATCAGGTTAAATGGCACCCCTTTTTCTTGGACAACTAAATCGTCTTCCAAACGGATTCCTAAATTTTCTTCCGGGATGTAAATACCAGGCTCACAAGTAAAGACCATTCCTGCTTGAATTGGTTGGTGCCAAAGCCCAACATCATGCGTATCAAGTCCGATAAAATGAGAAGTGCCGTGCATAAAATATTTTTTATAAGCAGGCCATTCGGGTTTTTGGTTTTTAATATCGTCGATTGAAATTAGATTAAGATCAACGAGTTGCTCCTCCATTAATAACCCTACATTTTTATGATAATCCGCCATAATTACGCCAGGCACCAACAATTTTTCGGCTTCATTTTTTACATGAAGCACAGCATTGTATACCGCTTTTTGTCTCTCAGAAAAACGTCCATTAACTGGAAGACAGCGCGTTAAATCAGAGGAATAATTGGCGTATTCCGCGGCTACATCTAATAATATTACCTCCCCATCTTGACACAAATTGTTGTTCTCTATATAATGTAAGACACACGCACTCTTCCCCGAGGCAATAATTGGCGTATAAGCAAAACCTTTCGACCGGCGTTTTATGAACTCGTGTACTAATTCCGCTTCAATTTCATATTCCCAAACACCCGGCTTAACAAACCCCAAAAGTCTTCTAAAACCTGCTTCAGTTATATTACAGGCCGTTTGCATTAAATCAATTTCCACTTGGCTTTTAATAGCGCGAATTTTGTGTAATATTGGTGCAGATTTCAATGTCTGATGCGCGGGATAATCAATCCGCACTTTTTTTATAAATCGATCTTCTCTTGTTTCTACTTCTGTTGAAGCTCTTAAATGTTCGTTGGTATTTAGATAAATAGCATCGCATTCCGCCATTAATTGCTTGAAGATGACAGGGAATTGTTGCAACCAATAGACCGTTTTTATACCAGAGACTTGTAGCGCAGTTTCTTTTGTAAGTTTCTCCCCTTCCCAGATGGCAATCAATTCACTAGTTTCTTTTAAAAATAGTATTTCTTTATGTGCGGGATTACTCGCATTAGGAGACAGAACTAAGATCGACTCTTCTTGATCTACCCCACTTAGGTAAAAAATATCCCGATGTTGCTGAAAGGGCATCGTACTATCTGCGCTTATTGGGAAAATATCATTGGAATTAAAGACAGCCAAGGCGCCATTTTCCATTTGATTAACAAAAGCAGCTCGATTTTGAATAAAAAGCGAAGCGTTTATAGGAGAATATTTCATTGCTGTGGAGGAGGTATTATTGTTTAATTAGCCTAAAGTCATGCTTCCCCAAACCATCCTCATAGGAGTACCAGAGTTCCGCTTTTGTTAAACGTTCTATCGTATAACTACGTGGAGCCGTAGCAGTTGAAGACCCGGCTGTCAATAGAAAGTCCCCAGCTCCCAAGATGGTTAAGAGGCTACGTTCGCCTTCAAAATCCCACCCTCCAGAAGTATTTAAAACCTGGTTAAATGTATCAATAAGTTGCCTAGAATATGTTCCTTCCTCATTGAAAGTTTCTTTGTAACTATTGATTAATAAATCGCCTGTAAAATCGATGTTATTAAGAAGATAGGTTTCCAGTTTCCACGTACCTCTAATATGACTTGCCGCCATGTTTTTTAAACCACCCTCCGAATATTTCTTACACGAAAATAACCCGATTGAAAGAAATATCATCGAGAGAAAAATAAAGCGTTTCATAAATATATATTTTAACAAATTAACTAAAAAAAAATCAAAAGACCATCTATTTAAACCAACCGGAGTAAAAAACATAATTATCAGCAATTCGCATTACCTCCCCCTCAAAAAGTTCAGGAGACAAGGCCTTTATTTTTTTTGCTGGGACTCCCCCGTAAATACTCCAGGACTCCACACGTGTCCCTTCTAACACAACAGCCCCTGCAGCAATAATACAATTTGATTCTATGTAGCAATTATCCATAACAATTGCGCCCATTCCGATTAGTACATTGTCTTCAATCGTACACCCATGTACGAGCGCATTATGTCCGATGGAAACGTTATTTCCAATAGAAACGGTTGTTTTTTGATAGGTACAATGTAATACGGCGCCATCTTGAATATTAACCTTATTTCCGATTCGGATAGAATTCACATCTCCTCTAATAACCGCATTGAACCAAACGGAGCATTGTTGTCCCATTATCACGTCGCCTATTATGGTAGCATTCTCTGCTAAATAACAATCTTCTCCGAATTGAGGATAAAGGTCTTTACAAGATTTAATTAACGCCATTGCTTAAAAGAATATATTTTGTTATTTCCAACTTGCGCCATTTTTTTCATCCTTAACATGAATCCCGGCATTCAAGAGTCCATCTCTAATTTTATCCGATGTCGCCCAATCTTTATTCTCTCTCGCTCTTGATCGCAAGTCCAACATTAGGTCCATCACACCGACTAAACGATTATCTGCTGATTTCTCTAAAATAGGTTTCAGTCCCAATACTTCGAAAACAAAACCACACATTTCATCTTTAAGAAGAGTTAAATCCTCTTTATTTAGCGATTCTTTGCCCTCAAGTATCGCATTGATTTGTTTAACAGCCTCAAATAAATTAGCCACCAAGGCAGGTGCATTGAAATCATCATCCATTGCATCATAAAAACTATCAACAAGGGAAGAGACGTCCATGGTGGATTGGTCAGACGGAACAATTAACGCTAGATTTTCTAATGACAACATGAGTTTCTTAAAACCTTTTTCTGCAGCGCTTAAAGCCTCACTTGTAAAATCTAAGGTGCTTCGATAGTGTGCCTGCATCATAAAAAAGCGAACAACCATGGGGTCAAAACCCTTATTTAGCAAGTTGTTTTCTCCAGAAAACAGCTCGTTCGGCAATAACGAATTCCCCGCAGACTTACTCATTTTTTTTCCGTTAAGCGTGAGCATGTTGGCATGCATCCAATAATGAACAGGTTTTTGACCAGTTGCTGCACAACCCTGTGCAATTTCACATTCGTGATGCGGAAATTTAAGATCCATTCCACCTCCGTGAATATCAAAGGTTTCTCCTAAATATTTACCACTCATGGCGGAGCATTCTAGGTGCCATCCTGGAAATCCAATTCCCCATGGAGATGGCCACTTCATAATGTGTTCTGCTGAAGCATTTTTCCAAAGGGCAAAATCAAGGGGGTCTCGTTTTTCATTTTGTCCGTCAAGTGGCCTTGAGTTAGCAATTAAATCTTCTATTTTTCTTCCAGACAATTCTCCATATGGAAAAGCTTTGTTGTATTTTTCTACATCAAAATAAACAGAGCCATTTGATTCATAGGCAAAACCATTTTTTAGGATGGATTGAATGAATTCAATTTGTTCGATAAGATGTCCTGTAGCAGTGGGCTCAATGTTTGGTGGCAGCGCATTAAAAGCGTGCATAACTTGATGAAAATCGATGGTGTATTGTTGTACAATTTCCATCGGCTCCAATTTTTCTAAGCGCGCTTTAATCGAAATTTTATCTTCCCCATCATCTGCATCGCTTTCTAAATGACCAACATCTGTGATGTTTCTTACATACCGAACTTGGTATCCAAGATGCAGTAAATAGCGGTACGCTAAGTCGAAAGAAATGAATGTTCGGCAATTTCCTAGGTGTACATAATTGTATACCGTTGGCCCACAAACATACATTCCCACAAAATCTTTGTTTATTGAACAAAACAATTCCTTGTTACCACTTAGTGTATTATAAATAGTTAGCCTGCCTTTTCGCATTGTCATGGGACATGATTTTATACAAAGGTAGAAAAACAAGGGCAAACTCGTAAAAATTGTAGATATCAGACTTATACTTATTTTTGAGCATGGTAAAACGATCAGTTATTATTACTGCTGGAGGAATAGGGCGACGTATAGGAAATGTAATACCTAAACAATTTCTGCTTATTGGTAACTTACCCATTTTAGCACATACGATTAACGAGTTTTATTTATTCGATAATGCCTTAGAGATAGTAGTTACCCTGCCAAATGACTGGGTTGATTATTGGAAATCATTAATTAATTCCATCGGTTTTACTGTTCCACATAGTATTGTGGTAGGCGGTGCTGAGCGCTTTCACTCAATAAAAAACGCACTTACTACTGTCCACGGTGAGTACATAGCCATCCACGATGGCGTAAGGCCGTTCGTATCAGCGGCAACTATTGAGCGTTGTTTTTCTTCGCTAGAGAAGTTTGAAGCGGTTGTTCCAATCGTTGATTTAAAGGATACGATAAGACAGGTAGATGGGAATGGGAATTTTGCGGTTGACCGGAAAAACTTCCGAATTATTCACACCCCACAATGCTTTCACGCAGAAACAATTAAGAAGGCATATTGTCAGGAATTTACCGAAAACATAACAGACGACGCTTCTTTAGTGGAACAATTGGGAGTTACGATCCATTTTGTTGCCAGCAACCAAGAAAACATTAAAATTACCGACCAATTTGATCTTACAATCGCTCAATCTTTCATAATGAAGCAATGATTCAACCACCAGCATTAAACCCAGGCGATCTTATTTATATTACGGCCCCAGCAAAATTCATGGATCCACAAGCAGTTACGTATGCGAAAAAACACCTCGAGCAGAATGGCTTCAGGGTGTTGATTAGTAAGAATTGTTTAGGGAAGCACCATTATTTTTCAGGAACAGATGAAGAAAGGTTGTTGGATTTTCAATTTGGGATAGACCACCCCGATGTCCGAGCGATACTTTGTGCAAGAGGCGGCTATGGAAGTATCCGTTTAGTAGACCGAATAAATTGGGCGAACATGTTACGAGAGCCTAAATGGTTGATTGGATTTAGTGATATTACCGTCTTTCATCACCGCCTGAATAAATTGGGTGTTCAAAGTATTCATGGTTCCATGCCAATTAATTTTGAGAAAAACACAGACGTGGCATTAACAACCTTAGTAAATACCCTTCAAGGCTCTTGGCCACAATTCTTACTGCCCCACAATCAATCCAATAAAGCGGGTATAGCCACGGGTAATTTAATTGGTGGAAATCTCAGTATTATTTATAGTATGCTAGGCACGAATGATCAATTTGATTTCGAGGATAGCATTCTGTTTTTGGAGGATGTCGGAGAACATTATTATCAAGTTGAAAGAATGTTGTACGCGTTAAAAAAAGCTGGCGCTTTTCAAAAAATAAAAGGATTAATCATTGGCGGGATAAGCGAATTAGAAGACACAGATCCTCCATTAGGCCGTTCAATAGAGGAAATGGTGTTAGATCAACTTGAGTATACGAGAACCCCAGTTTTATTTGATTTTCCAGGGGGGCATATCGCAGATAATAGAGCGATAATATTTGGAAAAAAAATACAGCTCACGGTTAGTGAGGAGGAAACAAGCGCTGTTTATTTAAATTAATTCTAAATAAGACATTAGTGCCCTATTTAATCTTTCAAAGGACTAAATTTGCAGTGATTATTTTAGTATTTAATTATGAGCAATCCAACTATTTTAAAGTCATCAATTGCCAAGAAAGTTGCCATGGCACTTTCAGGTTTGTTTTTGATTACTTTTTTGTCGATCCATTTCTTTGTTAATTTGACGTCTGTTTTTAGCGAGCAACTATTTAATATGATGGCTCATTTTATGGGCAACAATCCGCTAATTCAATTTGTAATGCAGCCCATACTAATTATTGGAGTATTATTTCATTTCATAATGGGTTTCGTATTAGATTTTAAAAACAGGGCGTCTCGGCCAATAGCTTATGCTAAATACAATGGCGCGTCCAATGCTTCTTGGTCTTCAAGAAACATGATTATTTCTGGAATCGTGGTTTTATCGTTTTTAGGACTTCATTTTTATGATTTCTGGGTTCCAGAAATGGCATATAAATATGTAGAGGTAAATCCCTTGGACGCTCAACGTTATTATCATGAGCTAGGAGAAAAATTTGAAAGCCCAATAAGAACGGCGATTTATTCCTTTTCCTTTTTCTTTTTATTCCTGCATTTATGGCATGGTTTCAACTCGTCATTTCAATCCATGGGCGTCAATAATAAATATTCAAAAGCAATACACAAGTTTGGATATGCCTTTGCTATTGTTGTCCCTTTCGGATTCATTTTTATCGCACTTTTTCACCACTTTAATCATTAATTAATAATGGCTTTAGACTCAAAAATACCCACAGGCCCCATTGCTGAAAAATGGACACATTACAAAGACCACATTAATTTGGTGAATCCGGCAAACAAGCGGAATCTTGACATTATTATTGTGGGAACAGGACTCGCTGGAGGATCTGCTGCAGCCACCCTTGCTGAGTTAGGCTACAACGTAAAAGCGTTTTGTTTTCAAGACTCACCGCGTCGTGCTCACTCAATTGCCGCGCAAGGAGGAATTAATGCCGCAAAAAACTATCAGGGCGATGGGGACTCTACATTTCGTTTGTTTTACGATACGGTGAAAGGTGGAGATTACCGTGCTCGGGAATCAAATGTACATCGTTTAGCAGAGGTATCTACCAACATTATTGACCAGTGTGTTGCTCAAGGCGTTCCGTTCGCTAGAGAATACGGTGGGCTTTTAGATAACAGGTCATTTGGTGGAACACTTGTATCTCGAACTTTTTATGCAAAAGGTCAGACGGGACAACAATTATTATTGGGTGCTTATTCCGCTATGAACAGACAAATAGGTCGCGGAAAAATTAAAATGTACAATCGCCATGAAATGCTTGACTTGGTAATCGTCGACGGTAAAGCGAGGGGGATTATTGCTAGAGACATGGTTTCAGGAAAAATTGAGCGCCACTCAGCACACGCCGTGGTTATCGCTTCCGGAGGCTACGGAAATGTTTTCTTTCTTTCAACCAACGCCATGGGAAGTAACGTAACGGCAGCTTGGAAAATACATAAAAGAGGTGCTTTTTTCGCGAATCCTTGTTATACGCAGATCCATCCAACTTGTATCCCTGTTTCTGGTGATCATCAGGCGAAATTAACATTGATGTCTGAATCACTACGAAATGATGGTCGTATATGGGTTCCGGCCAAATTGGAAGACGCAAAAATGATTCGAGAGGGAAAATTAAAACCCACTCAATTAGCCGAAGAAGATCGCGATTATTATTTGGAGCGTCGCTACCCAGCATTTGGTAATTTGGTTCCTCGTGATATTGCTTCGCGGGCAGCAAAAGAACGATGTGACGCTGGTTTTGGTGTTAATAAAACGGGAGAAGCTGTTTACTTAGATTTCGCCGCGGCTATTGAACGTTACGGAATAGATCAAGCCCGGTTGAAGCATTTAGATGAAAACGATAAGCAATTAGTTATCAAATTGGGGACGGAAATTGTGGCTAATAAATATGGAAATCTTTTTCAGATGTATGAGAAAATAGTGGATGAAGATCCCTATTCAACACCGATGATGATTTATCCAGCGGTTCATTACACAATGGGAGGTACTTGGGTGGATTACAATCTGCAAACAACAATTCCCGGTTGCTTTTCAATAGGTGAATCTAATTTCTCTGATCATGGCGCCAACCGATTAGGGGCATCAGCTTTGATGCAAGGTTTAGCCGATGGTTATTTTGTATTACCCTATACAATTGGAGACTATTTGGCACCAGATATCAAAATGGGAAAAATCGATACAGATACTCCCGAGTTTGATGCCGCAGAGAAAAATGTGGTCGATCAGATTAGTCGTTTGATGAATAACGGAGGCAGTAAGCCAGCAGATTATTTTCATAAGAAATTAGGAAAAATAATGTGGGATAAAGTAGGGATGTCAAGAAATGAAAAGGGTTTAAAAGAGGCGCAGCAGGAAATTGCTCAAATCAGAGAAGACTTTTATAAGGAAGTGAAAATTCCAGGGACATCCGAAAGTTTTAACCCAGAATTAGCAAAAGCAATGCGTGTGGCTGATTTTCTGGAATTAGGAGAGCTTTTCGCGAAAGATGCCTTGCATAGAAATGAATCTTGTGGTGGACACTTCAGAGAAGAGTATCAAACACCTGATGGTGAGGCACAAAGAGACGATGAAAATTTCGCCTATGTTGCTGCATGGGAATACAAAGGAAATCCGAGCGATGCAGTTCTTCACAAAGAGCCTTTGTCGTTTGAAAATGTAAAATTAGTTCAAAGAAGTTATAAATAATAGTGACGCTTACTAAGCAATAATATCATGAAATTAGCACTCAAAATTTGGCGCCAAAATGACGCTAGCACAAAAGGAAAGATGGTGGATTACACCGTTGATAATATAGAACCTGACATGTCTTTTCTTGAAATGTTGGACATATTAAACGATGAGTTAATTGTTAAAGGAGAAGACACCGTTGCTTTCGACCATGACTGCCGAGAAGGAATTTGTGGTATGTGCTCTTTATTTATTAACGGCGAGGCACACGGACCGGACAGACTTGTGACCACTTGTCAGCTACACATGCGTAAATTTAAAGACGGAGACACTATTTATATTGAGCCATTTAGAGCCAAAGGTTTCCCAGTAATAAAAGACCTTGTTGTAGATAGAAGTGCATTTGATCGGATTCAACAATCTGGCGGATTTATTTCCGTAAATACTTCAGGAAATACCATTGACGCTAATACTATTCCTATTCCAAAACACGATGCTGATAAAGCGTTTGATGCGGCAACTTGTATAGGTTGTGGCGCTTGTGTTGCCACATGTAAAAACTCTTCTGCCATGTTGTTTGTGTCTGCTAAAGTTTCCCAATTCTCTTTGCTCCCGCAGGGAAAAGTAGAGGCGAGAGACCGCGTAATTAATATGGTGAATCAAATGGATGCAGAAGGATTTGGAAATTGCACGAATACCGGCGCATGTGAAGTAGAATGCCCTAAGGGGATTTCGTTAGAAAATATTGCAAGAATGAATAGGGAATATTTAAAGTCCTCGTTAACTTAATAACAGATTACAATAAAGAAAAGGGGGGATTATTTAATTTGTTTTCCCTCACCATCTTTATACCACCCAGTGTTTTCACTAGATTCGACAGGCACATTAGCCTTTTCATTGTACTTTCGTTGTATGTTCATCCAATAGGCGAACCCAAAAAAGCCCAAAAACAATAAAATGTTGTTGAAATTGTTTTGAACAAACTCAAAAAAGCCAAAAGACCACTTAAATAAATCTCCAATAGAATAAATAATATCTGTCCAACTCATACTATATTTTTTTTACACGACAAAGTAAAGGAAAAAAAAGCAATAATGAGTAAATTAATCAATTTCCCCCATTATATTAAATGTTTCTTTGGAGGCGTTTTGTTCCGCTTCTTTTTTATTCCCTCCTGCACCAGTGCCATATACCGTTTTATTTATTCTAACTTCAATAGAATAATTATTGACTCCTTGGTGCTTCTTCTCAGAAATCACGATAAATTCCAATGGCAATCTTTTCTTTTGACACCAAATTATTAATCGTGATTTAAAATCAATTTCCTCTTCCAATAATTTATTAACGTCCACAAATTTTCTCAACACATGGTTGCGAAGACTGTTCTTTACTTGTTTATAACCTCCATCAAGATAGAGCGCGCCCATCAGTGCTTCAAAAGCATTACCCTCAATAGAAGGCAGGTTGATTGTTCTTGCAGTGCTATAATTGAGATGGTTCCGAATCCCCATTTTTTCACCTATTTCAGAAAGTGTTTTTCGGTTGACAATTTTTGATTTTAACTTAGTTAAATATCCCTCATCGTCTCCAGGGTGTTTTTCGTATAAGTATTCAGCAATAACGGCATCAAGTATTGCATCCCCTAAAAATTCAAGTCGTTCATTAGATTCCTCCACTTCATTTTTTCCAGCAATAGACTTATGAGAAAGTGCTTTTTGAAAAAAACTAAGATTCGTGGGACGGTAACCAAATGATTGAATAATAAAACGAATTAACTTTATCTCATCTTGAGATTTTTTCTTTGAAAAGAAGGAGTTTAAAACACCCAAGGATCAATGGTATTTCTTAACGATCACACTTGTATTGTGTCCCCCAAATCCAAAGGTATTAGACATGGCTACATTAACCACTCTTTTTTGGAATTTATTAAATGTAAAATTAAGTTTTGGATTTAATGCAGGGTCGTCCGTAAAATGATTAATCGTAGGAGGAACCAAATCATGTTTAACGCTTAGTACACATGCTATCGCTTCGATTGCACCGGCAGCACCCAGTAAGTGCCCGGTCATTGATTTCGTTGAACTGATATTTAATTGTAAAGCATGATCACCAAAAACGGTCTCAATGGCTTTTACTTCTGCTATATCACCAAGTGGGGTTGATGTTCCATGTACATTGACATAATCAACATCAGAAGGACTTAATTCAGCATCTTCCAATGCAGCAATCATTGTGTTTCTGGCCCCAATTCCTTCTGGATGTGGAGCCGTCATATGATAGGCATCACCAGACATTCCACCGCCAGCAACTTCTGCGTAAATTTTTGCTCCTCGCTTAATAGCGTGTTCAAGTTCTTCAAGGATTAATGCACCAGCACCTTCTCCTAAAACAAATCCATCTCGATCTAAATCAAATGGACGCGATGCCGTTTCGGGCGAATCATTTCTAGTAGACAAAGCCTTTAAAGCGTTAAAACCCCCTATTCCCATTTGATTAACAGCCGCCTCAGATCCGCCGGTAACAATTGCATCGGCTTTGCCTAGGCGAATTAAGTTAAAGGCATCTATTATGGCATTGGTTGCGGATGCACAAGCAGAAACAGTAACATAATTAGGACCTCTAAGACCATATTTGATTGAAATATGTCCAGAGGCAATATCAGCAATCATTTTTGGAATAAAAAATGGATTAAAACGTGGCGTTCCATCCCCCTCAAAAAAGTTTTGTGCTTCGTCTTGAAAAGTTTTCAAGCCGCCAACACCAGACCCCCAAACGACCCCAATACGGTCGCAGTTTGGATTGCTTTCCATAAGTTTAGCGTCTTCTATAGCTTGTGTGGCAGAAACCAGTGCATATTGAGAAAACTGATCTAACTTTCGGGCTTCTTTTCTATCTAAATGATCTTCGATGTTGAAATCCTTCAACTCACACGCAAAATGGGTTTTAAATAAATCAGCGTCAAATTGCTTAATTTGTGCCGCACCACTTTTACCAGCAATAAGTGCATCCCAAAAGGAATTCACATCATTACCAATAGGCGTTAGCGCGCCCAAACCTGTTATTACGACTCGTTTGAGTTGCATAGTGATTAAAAAAAGACGGGTGTCTTATTTATGGTTACTTTCTATATAAGCAATTGCGTCACCAACAGTTTGAATTCCTTCAGCTTTGTCATCTGGAATAGAAATATTGAATGATTTTTCAAACTCCATAATCAACTCAACAGTGTCTAAAGAGTCAGCACCTAAATCGTTTGTGAAACTTGCCTCATTGGTAACTTCTGCTTCTTCAACATTAAGTTTATCAACGATAATTGCAATAACTTGATCTTTTATTTCAGACATTTTTTTTAAATTTTAGTTTGGTTTACGGATGCAAAGGAAAATACAAACAATCAAATATCAAAATTATTCCGCCTTTATTATTTAATAAATACTTTTTTACAGCTGATTTTTAAGTCATTGTATTGCTTAATTTTGTGATGTGAATTCAAAAAAGAACATCGCTATCTTTATTTCAGGCAAAGGTTCCAACGCCAAAAATATTATTGATTATTTCCATGATTCAACTAAAATCAGCGTGAAATTTGTTTTTACAACAGGAGAAAATTATGATTTACCAGATTATTGCCTCCAAAAAGGCGTCCAGTTCTTTTCTTCGAATGAAAAAGAGACGTATACACAGCAGCAAATAACCTTATGTTCTACCTATAATATCGATTGGGTTATTTTGGCGGGGTATTTAAAAAAAATTCCAGTAGAATTCATTAGAAGATTAAACCAAAAAATAATAAATCTACATCCATCTCTGTTGCCTAAATTTGGAGGAAAAGGGATGTATGGTCAAAATGTTCATGCGGCTGTATTGGCTGAAAAGGAGACAAAATCGGGTATTACTATTCATTTAGTGAATGAATTATTCGATGAGGGGAGAATTATGAATCAATACGAGTGCGCAATTGATATGGGAGAAACAATAGCTTCTCTGGAAGGAAAAATAAACGCCTTAGAGCAGCGGTATTTTCCGAATGCCATATTAACCATTATTGAGCAAATGACGATTATTGAATAGCGTCTTCTAGGAATTTACCAAACCAATAACAATCTTCAAAACTAGTATATAGTGGGGCAGGAGCAACCCGAATAACGTTTGGTTCTCTCCAATCAGCGACAACGCCATTTTTGCACAGTTTTTCAAACAACTCTTTTCCTTTTCCATGTACAAGCATAGATAATTGAGACCCTCTTTTAGCTGGTTCTGAGGGGGTAATTATTTCAAAAGAACAAGTTGTTTTATTTCTTTCTGATACGCCTAGAATAATATATTCCAAATAGGCGGTTAATAAATCTCTTTTTTCAGAGATGCGCCTCATACCAGCTTTTTTAAAAATTTCCAACGAAGCAAGTTGTACCGCCATACTAAGCACCGGTGCGTTGCTCAATTGCCACCCTTCGGCCCCAGGAATAGGAGAAAATCCAGGTTTCATTTCAAATCGTGTTTCTTTATTATGGCCCCACCAACCCGCAAAACGAGGTAGTGTAGAATTATGGGCGTGTTTTTCATGAATAAACATTCCCGCGACACCGCCGGGGGAAGAATTCAAGTATTTATAACCACACCATGCAGCAAAATCAACCCCCCAAGCGTTAAGAGACAACTCAACATTTCCTGCAGCATGAGCCAAATCAAATCCTACTTTTGCCCCCACTGAATGGCCGGCAGCGGTAATTGATTTCATGTCAAATAATTGCCCGGTATAATAATTCACACCGCCTATCATTACTAACGCCAATTCGTCTCCTATTTCATTTATTTTAGCGATAATGTCCTCCTCTCTAATCAAAAACTCTCCATTTCTAGGAGCGATTTCAATCAAATTCTCTGCACCCAATCCGTGAAATTTCAATTGCGATTCTAGAGCATATTGATCACTTGGAAAGGCTTTTTCCTCACAAATTATTTTCGTTCGTTTGCCTTCTGGCCGAAAAAAGGAAACCATTAATAGGTGGAGATTGGTAGTTAATGAATGGGTAACTACTACTTCAAGATGTTTTGCTCCGACAATTTCGGCCATCATATCCGTAAGGTTTTCATGGTAAGAATACCAAGGCCTTCTAGAAATAAAATGCCCCTCTACACCATACTTTTGCCAGTCTTCGAGTTCTTCTAAAAGATATTTTTGTGCGTTTTTTGGCTGCAGCCCCAGGGAATTCCCCGTAAAATAAAGAAGATTCTTTTCGTGAAAGTCGGGGAATAAAAACTCTTCACGAAACGAGCGTAGCGGATCCTGCTGATCAAGTGATTTAGCAAATTCTAGCGTTGATTCAAAAAACATAAGCCGTTGTAATTTGTTATTTTTGTAAAAGACAAAGATAAACAAGAAAATGAGCGAATTAAACAGAAGTAAATCAGCACAACTTTTTACAGTTGCCAAAACGTATTTCCCTGGTGGGGTTAATTCACCTGTTCGCGCATTTAAATCGGTTGGTGGGACGCCTCTTTTTATTAAAAAAGGCGACGGGCCTTATTTATGGGATGAGGACGACAATAAATTTATAGATTTTTGTTGTAGTTGGGGACCGTTAATTTTAGGTCACAATCATCCGGATATTTTTAAAGGTACAGTTGAAGCTCTTTCAAATGGGGCTAGTTTCGGTGCTCCTACAAAAAAAGAAAATGACCTCGCCGAATTAATTTTAACAAACATTCCATTTATAGATAAAATTAGATTTGTTTCTTCTGGAACAGAAGCTGTTATGTCGGCAATCCGCTTGGCTAGAGGCGCATCAGGAAAAAGTAAAATCGTAAAATTCGATGGCTGTTATCACGGTCATGTCGACTCTTTGATGGTCAAAGCAGGAAGCGGACTAATAACACTGGGCACCTCATCAAGTGCAGGCGTTCCGGAATCTTTAGCGAACGAAACCATTGTATTACCATTAAATGACCTGGATTTATTGGCCGAGTGTTTACAGAATCATAATCAAGATATAGCTGCAGTAATTATAGAGCCGATACCAGCAAATAATGGGCTGCTCCTTCAAGACAAAACTTTTCTATTATCCCTGCGCGAATTATGTACAGAACTTAACATACTTTTAATTTTTGATGAGGTTATTTCCGGGTTTAGAGTCGCTTTCGGCGGAGCGGCAGAATATTATGGCATTGTACCAGACATTGTAACTTATGGAAAAATAATGGGGGGCGGACTACCAGTCGGCGCCTATGGAGCAAGTGATGCTATAATGTCGTTTGTTTCTCCAGAAGGACCCGTTTATCAAGCAGGAACATTGTCAGGAAATCCAGTAGCCATGGCAGCGGGATTTGCCCAACTAAGCAATTGTCTAAAACCAAATTTCTATGTTTTATTAGCCGAAAAAACGACACGGTTCGTTGAGGTGATTAACAATTACTCGAAAGAAAGGGACTATCCCCTCGAAATATTTTCAATTGGATCCGTGTTTTGGTTATCTTTTGATGGGAAGAAACGAATTTCAGCTTCGGCTCAAATAAACCCAGACATGAGTAATTTTAATCTCCTTCACAAAGCACTATTGGAGCATGGGATTTACATTGGACCGAGTGGTTATGAGGTGGGATTTGTATCGGAAGCTCATACAGACGATGTTTTGAAAGCAGCTTCAATAGGGTTTTGTGATTCTTTAAACCTTATTTTTTCAAAACAATGATATTAGTAACGGGCGGAACGGGTTTGGTTGGCGGTCATTTATTGTGTGAACTCACACAAAAAAATGAAAGTGTCCGTGCGAGTTTCCGATCCGAAAGCAAAAAGGGAGAGACGAAGCAACTATTTAATTATTATTTCAAGGAGAATGCCGCTAATTATTTTGAAAAGATACAGTGGATAAAAGCCGACATTCTTTCATTAACAGATTTAGAAAGTCTTTTCGAAGGCGTAAGCTATGTTTATCATTGTGCCGCTTTAGTTTCTTTTCATAAAATAGACTTTCATACTTGCCTAAAAGTGAATAGACAAGGAACGGCGAATATTGTTAATATGTGCCTAGAGTATAAGGTAAAAAAGCTATGTTATGTTAGTTCGACAGCTGCCTTAGGAAGTGTGTTGGTTGGTTCAACGAATGAGTCGGTAAAGTGGAAGCCAGGAAGAGAGATTTCTGGGTATTCTGTTTCTAAATTTAGCGCTGAAAAAGAGGTTTGGAGAGGGATAGAAGAGGGGTTGTCAGCCGTGATGATTAATCCATGTGTCATTTTGGGACCTGGAAATTGGAACGAGGGTTCTCTCTCGATTTTTAAAACATCCTCAAAAGGAATCTCCTTTTATCCCACCGGTTCAAACGCCATTGTTGATGCACGCGACGTTGTTTCTTGTTTGCAATTCTTTATGAATTCTTCGATCGTAAACGAACGTTTTCTATGTACAGGTCAAAATATTAGTTTTAAAAATCTGCAAACAGAATTAGCGATTTGCTTCAATAAAAAAGCGCCGAGCATAAAAGCACCGCGTATAATTGCACTGCTTTTTGCTTCGTTTTCCGAGGTAATTAGTTTATTATTGCGAAAAAGAAGGGGGTTAACGATTGAATCGGTTTATTCGGCATATAAAACTATTGTGTATGATAACAGTCGAATTATCGCTGCATCAGGAATACAATTTCGCCCGCTTCGTGATACACTAGAGAATGCAATTAATGGTAGAATTGAAACAACTATTGATGAAAACAACAGCAACAAATAAAGAAATTTTAGTAATTATTTTTTTATTTATAATCTATTTTGTGGGAATAGCAGGAAGTTTTTCACCTCTCTGGAGAAATACTGTTTTGCCCCTTTCTCCCATCACATTATTACTTTCGTTTCTTGCGGTTATCTATACGACACCAGTCCCCAAAAAACCTATTTTTTTATTTATATTATTTTCCGCAATTATAGGTTTCGTCGTTGAATTAATAGGGATACACACCGGATATTTATTTGGAAATTATCATTATCAACAAAATTTAGGTGTTAAAATAGCGGAAGTCCCAATTGTTATATCAATCAATTGGGCTATAATAACCATAGGCGCGGCACAGATTGCTGCATTAGTTAACGGAAATAAGTACGTTCGAATCGTTCTTGCGGCAAGCATAATGTTACTTTTTGATGTAATCATGGAGCCTGTTGCGATTAAAAGTCAATTTTGGGCTTGGAGCAGAGGAATAATTCCGACCTACAATTATGTCTGTTGGTTTATAGTGGGCTTATTTTTACAAGTTATTTATTTTCAAAAAATAGTTCATCGGACGAACAACGTACTCGTATTTTTGTTTACTTTGATGACGATTTTTTTCATAGTTTTAAATTTTTATTAATGGTTTGGTGGGGTCCTTTTCTTTTAATCTTAACTTTTTTTATAATGGAGTTCATGGCTTGGTGCACCCATAAGTTTTTGATGCACGGAAAAATGTGGTTTTTTCATAGAGATCATCACCAAGTTGAGCCAGGTTTTATGGAGAAAAACGATATTTTTTTCCTTATCTATGCCATTCCCTCTTGGCTTTGCATCATGTTAGGCATGATGTCCAACTATTATATTCCAGTATGGATAGGTTATGGAATAGCCACCTATGGTTTGGCTTATTTTTTAATTCACGACGTTTATATTCACAGAAGATTTAATTGGTTAAGGAATATTGATCACCCTTATTTTTATGCCATCCGGAAAGCACACAAAATTCATCATAAAAATACAGGAAAGGAGGAAGGGCAGTGTTTTGGAATGTTATTGGTTCCCCCCAAATTTTATAAAGAGGCTAGAAAAGCGTATCGCAGAAATCAGCAACCAAAATGAGTTGGTATGCTTATGTAATTCTATTTTCATTTTTAGGCCCTTTCGTCTTAAGCTTTGATAAGAAGATTGCTTTTTACAAAGAATTTCGGTTTTTATTTTTCGGATTAATTATCACCGCTTTTGCTTTTATACTTTGGGATGAGTATTTTACCGTCAATAAAATTTGGGGCTTTAACCCAAGCTATTTACTAAAAATTTATATTGGTCATTTACCACTGGAGGAGATCTTATTTTTCCTCATCGTGCCATATAATTGTGTCTTTATTCACCAAGTTTTAAAGGGTTATTTTCCACAAGTTAAAATGACAGTAGTAGGCAAATGGTTCTTTTTTCTTTTTGGAGCAAGTGGTATCTTTTTCGCGGTGTATTATTTTAAAAATTGGTACACAATGTCTGCTTGCCTAATAACCTTTCTTTTCGCCGTGTGGACGCTATTAAATAAACCGAGTTGGATGGGTAATTTCACCTTTACTTATTTAGTTTGCTTAATCCCCTTTGTTGTTGTTAATGGGATATTGACAGGCGCAATTACCCCGGCTCCGATAGTTTGGTACTCTGAAACGCACATAATAGGATGGCGCCTTATCACAATTCCTTTCGAGGATTTGTATTATAACTTTAGTTTATTATTTCCAATCATTGCTCTTTTTGAAAGAACTAAAGCAAGGTCACTTCGCTAAAATTCGTGTCGTTGAGTGTCCTATAACGAGATCAATAGTTTCAACTTTCCCGCCATTTTTTAAGACGATATCTGATCCTACAATATATTTGGCAGATGATTTATCACTTTCTTTCGCATCGTAATCTGCACCCTTAACAAGAACGTCTGGTAAGATTGCTTCGATCGTAGCTAATGGTGTTGTTTCATGAAAAAGGAGTACGGCGTCTACAAACCCCAATCCAGCGACAACACATTGCCTGGCTTCTTCATCGTGAATAGGTCGATTCGGCGCCTTGTTTAGCGAGCGGACAGATTCATCTGTATTTAAAGCAACGACTAAGCGTGTTCCTAAAGATGCAGCTTTAGCTAAATAGGTGACATGTCCAAGATGTAACACATCAAAACAACCATTTGTAAAAACAATTTTATCGCCAGCGAGTTTCCAGGAATTAATATGGACTAACACATCTTCTAATGACATTAATTTCGCCTTTGTAATTGCCCAATGATCGTGCATATTTAGTGGTCTAATAGATTGGTTGTTTCGTTCGGAAAAACCAAAGAGGGCTTAAAGGACTTTGCTTCTTCAAAATCCATAATGCCATAACCAAGTATAATTATTATATCGTTAATGGCGACTTTTCTAGCTGCGGGTCCATTTAAACAAATATTACCGCTATTGGGAACCCCTTTAATTACATAGGTTTCAAATCGCTCCCCGTTATTGATGTTAACTATTTGAACGCGTTCTCCTTCAATTAAATTTGCAGCTACCATCAATGTTTCATCGATTGTTATGCTGCCGATGTAGTCCAATTCTGCTTGTGTAACACGGACCCTATGAATTTTAGATTTTAAAAGTTGAATTTGCATTAGTTGAATTTGTCCCACAAAATTAAGTCAAAACAATTAATTGAGCACTAAATTATCAATCAATCGGATTTTTCCAGAGTAAGCAGCGATACAACACACGCTTTTTTGCTCCCAATCCTCAATTGGTTTAAGGTCTAATGCACCCACAATCTCTAGGTACTCTAAGCGTAAGGAACCGGTATTAAAAAAATGTTTGGCTGCAGAAGCTAAGGTTATGGGTGTGTAAGAAGAAATATTTTCTTGGCAAAAGTTGAGCGTTTTAAATATTATAGACGCTTCCACCCTTTCGTTTGGACTTAACAACAAATTACGACTGCTCATAGCTAGGCCGCTAGAATCTCTTTGGGTTGAACATTCTATTACTTCCACTTTTAACCCAAGCACCTCCACCAATTTTTTTATAATTAGAACTTGCTGATAATCCTTGCTACCAAAAAAAGCTTTTGTAGGTTTAATGAGATCGAACAAGGCGTAAACAACTTTTCCCACTCCAAGAAAATGACCCGGTCTGTGCGCTCCTTCTAACACGGTTGCAAGGCCACCGAGCTCTACGTTATAGTGTACATCATTTAATGGAAAAACATCAGAAAAAGAAGGGGTAAACACAATCACTTCGGGAAATAGGTCAAGTAGTTTTAAATCATTTTCAAGGGTTGAAGGGTAATTCTTTAAATCATCAGGATTATTAAATTGTAGTGGGTTTACATAAATACTTACTACAACAACATCACATTCTTTTACCGCACGGTTAACCAAGGATAAATGTCCCTCATGTAAAGCACCCATCGTCGGAACAAAACCAATCGACTTTTTCTCCCCTTTTACAGCTTTTAGCTTCGCTATTAAGGAAGATCTTGTTTGAAAATGTGTCATAATTGGCATCGTCTTCATTTAGTTTGAGGGGCAAAGCTATTGGTTTTTATGAAAATCACATATTTTATTGTAATTTTGCACTTAACTAATAAGTAAGCAAGCCCTAAATGGAAAAAAAGAAAGTGTTATTTATTTCTCAGGAAATATACCCCTTTTTACCAAAATCAGAGGTTTCTGCGCACGCCAGAAGGTTGCCTCAAATTACACAAGAAGAAGGAAAAGAAATTCGAGTTTTTACACCAAGATATGGTGTGATTAACGAGCGAAGACACCAACTTCATGAAGTAATACGCTTATCAGGTCTTAATTTATCAATAGATGATCAAGACCACCCTTTAATAATAAAAGTAGCATCCGTTTCCGCTGCAAAAATGCAAGTTTATTTTATTGATAACGACGATTATTTTAAGAGAAAATCGACCTTGAGAGATGAGGATAACGTTGATTATCCCGATAATGACGAACGAGCCATGTTTTTTTGTAGAGGTGTTTTAGAAACAGTAAAAAAATTAGGTTGGCAACCAGACGTGATTCATTGTAATGGTTGGTTCACAGGGATAATGGCATTATATATAAAACACATATACAGCAAAGACCCTCATTTCAAATCGACTAAAATCATATATAATATTTATAATGATGCTTTTGATAAAGATTGGGACCCACGATTTTTCGAAAAACTCAAAATGGATGGCTTCCCTTCAAAAGTAACCGACAGTTTAAAAGACACAAGTTTTAATAATATAACGCAAGTTATTGTGGATCACTGTGATGGAATTAGTGTTGCTTCTGAGGAATTAACATCAGAACTTCAAACAATATTTGACAATTCACCCGCTCATAAAATAGGACTAATTGCCGAGGATCTGTTATCAAAAGAACTCTCCGCTTTTATTGATAAAGTGGTGGACGAACCCGTTTTGGCATAACTTAAGGGTCATTATCTAATGAAAACAACCAGTTTTTCTCTCTTAATTGCTTTAATATTACTTACGTGTGCTACCTCATGTAAAAAAAAGGATAGTGCATTGGGGAAAGACATCTTAGACGGTGACACTTATCTATATGGCACAACAACAGATACTTTTGACATTCTTTCTTATACGATTGAGGAGGATTCTATCATTACAGACAACGCGGCCAATGTTGTTTTAGGAAGCTATACCGACCCAACATTTGGAAAATTTAATGCGTCTTTTTATACGCAAATACGCCTTGCCGGAATAGATCCAAATTTTGGGGATCCTTCTACGATAATTATTGACTCTTTTGTTTTAGCCTTGAAATATGTCGGTTATTATGGAGATCTAACGCCACAAACGTTTGAAGTTTATGAATTGAATGAGGACATAAACATTGACTCAACTTATTATGCATTCACAAACAAATCCACAAATCCAAATAACTTAGTGCCATTTGGTTTAGGCACAATAACTCCCGACCCGATTAATAAAACAATCGTTGGAGGCGATAGCCTTAATCCACAATTAAGAATCCCCCTCGACACTAATTTAGCAAAAGCACTCATAACAGAAGCAACAAGTGGAAGCGCCACCTTTAGTAGTAATGAAGCATTTCTAAGCTACTTTAAGGGAATTAAAATACAGACGAATAACGGAAATCAAGCCTCAGGAAATGGCGGCATTTTTTATTTTAATTTAAGTGATCCGGCTTCAAAAATGACCATTTATTTTCATCAAGGGGGCTTATCAAAGACCTTCGACTTGCTAATTAATAGTTCTTGCGCCGACTTTACCCACATCGATAAAGATTATTCAGGAACGCCAATTGACCAAATCATACAAGATAGCACCCTTGGTAACAAGGCATTTTATGCACAAGCCTTTAATTTACGTGCCGTTGTAAAAATACCAGGACTAAGCGCCCTCTCAAAAAACAAAATAATTCATCGTGCAGAATTACATTTACCTATTCAATTTCAGAGTTTTAATCGATATAAACCGGGGGTGAATATTTCGGTGGCGACACGAATAAAAGAATCGGAAACAGCTTATACTAGTTTGGGTGTTCTGGGTATTTTAGACGATTTTAATAAAGAATTTAAAATAGACATTAAACAATATGTACAAGCCATTTTAAATCAAGATATTGAAAACACGGGGCTTATTTTATCACCAAGGTTCTTCATTAATTCATCAGAAAGGATTGTTTTTAATGGAAAAAACACCAATAATAAATTTGCGCCCCGCTTAGTAGTCACCTATACAACTTATTAGATTATGTGTGGAATTGTTGCTTACATTGGAAAAAAAGACGCGTTTCCAATAATAATTAAAGGACTAAAACGCCTTGAATACCGCGGATATGATAGCGCCGGGGTGGCCTTAATTGATAATGGTGAATTGAACATCTATAAATGCGCTGGAAAGGTTGCTAACCTCGAGGCATTTATTTCAGAAAAAAACGCAGAAGGCACCATAGGAATTGGCCACACTCGGTGGGCCACACATGGTCCACCAACAGATGTTAATGCTCACCCGCACATTTCTATGGACGGATCATTAGCACTTATTCACAATGGTATAATTGAAAATTACGATGCCCTTAAACAAGAATTAATTAAACAAGGGTATATTTTTAAAAGCGAAACCGATACCGAGGTACTTGTTCATCTAGTCGATAACATTGGGAAAAAAGAAAAAGTGTGGTTTGGAGAAGCCTTGCGAATGGCGCTTTCACATGTAGTCGGCGCTTATGCGATTGTGGCAATTTCAAAAGACTTTCCTAATCAAATGGTGGCAGCAAGAAAAAGCAGTCCACTTGTTGTTGGAATAGGAGAGGAGGGAGATTTTTACCTCGCTTCTGACGCAACGCCAATTGTGGAGTATACGAAGCAGGTTGTCTACTTGGAAGATGAAGAAATTGCTGTAATCAAATTTGGCGAAAAGTTAAAGTTATTCAGCATTAATGACGAGGAAAAAAGACCTTATATTCAGCAATTAGAAATGGAGTTGGAGGCCTTGGAAAAAGGAGGGTATGAACATTTCATGTTAAAAGAAATCCACGAACAGCCACGGTCCATTCAGGATTGTTTGCGAGGGCGTTTAAATGCACAAGAAGGAAGAGTTACATTGGGGGGAATTAAGGATTATGAACAAAAAATGATCCAAGCGAATCGCTTAATTCTCGTTGCTTGTGGAACCTCATGGCACGCAGCGCTTGTGGGAGAATATTTAATCGAAGACCTGGCACGAATTAATGTAGAAGTAGAGTATGCCAGTGAATTTAGATATCGTAATCCTATACTAAGTGAAAATGATGTTGTAATCGCGATTTCACAATCTGGAGAAACCGCCGACACGATGGCTGCATTGGAACTGGCAAAATCCAAAGGAGCAACCATTTTAGGAATTTGTAATGTGGTGGGATCTTCGATTTCTCGCATTACTGATGCAGGATCCTACACGCACGCTGGACCAGAGATAGGCGTTGCATCAACAAAAGCCTTTACCGCTCAAGTAACCGTCCTAACACTTATGGCCTTGTCTTTGGCGCATAAAAAAGGAACGATTTCAGAAACCGCTTTCAGAATTTTATTAACAGAATTGGAAGCAATCCCAGAAAAAGTTAAAAAAGTACTGGAAACAAACGCGAAGATTGAGCAAATTGCCTTGGAATACAAAGATGCCACCAACGCTTTATATTTAGGGAGAGGCAGTTCTTTTCCAGTAGCATTAGAAGGCGCGTTAAAACTCAAAGAAATTTCATACATACATGCGGAAGGGTATCCAGCTGCTGAAATGAAACACGGCCCAATTGCCCTTATTGATGAAAATATGCCCGTGTTTGTTATTGCTACCAAAGGGAATTCCTACGAAAAAGTAGTTTCTAATATTCAAGAAGTTAAGGCCCGAAAAGGAAAAATAATAGCCATCGTAACAGAGGGCGATACTCAGGTTAGGGAAATAGCAGACCATGTAATTGAAATCCCAGAAACGAATGAAATATTAGTTCCTTTACTAGCGACCATTCCCTTCCAATTACTTTCTTATCACATTGCTGTAATGCGAAACTGTAACGTTGACCAACCGCGCAATTTAGCGAAGTCGGTTACGGTGGAATAAAACACCCTAAGACGGATAAAACCAATTACAAGAAAAGGTTATTGCGAAGGCTAATAACCACCCAGCGTACACCTCTATTGGCTCGTGTTTTTTTAAATATAACCGTGCTGATATCGTGAGACCTGAAACAAGAATAGCCAGAGCGATCAATAAAATAGGAATTTGCGCTTGTGCCATAAAGAAAGCAATGAGGTAGCCACATAAAATCCCGCCCCCACCGGCGTGCATAGAAATTTTAATCCACCGATTAATATAAATAAAACAAGCGGTTACAATGGTTCCTGAAAGGGGCAACGCATAAAAATACTTGGGTAAAAGCCCATTAGGCGCTTTATAGAGAAACAATGCATACAAAAAAGCGCAATACGCAAACATTATCAATAAGGGAATATTTCTTTCCCTAGCGTTTTCCATATCTATTGTAGTAATAATTTTGCGTTGATGTAACATCACAAAAGAGAGCCCAGGCGCCGCACAACTGAAGATAAAAAACAACCAAAACAACTGAGACTTGATGTCAGGTGGTATATTAAACATGTTCATAGACGAATACACCAATTCTTCGGAAGGATAGTACAAGCTAATTAGCAAGCCATATGCAGGCATGAACAATGGTAAAAACACCCAAGACAACACATGTGATAACAGCTTCATCCTTATAGAGTTTTTCGCATTCTAGCAACAGGAAGGTTTAATTGTTCCCTATATTTAGCCACGGTACGTCGCGCAATATTGTATCCTTTTTCATTCAAAATCGCCATTAACTTCTCATCGGGTAAGGGATTATGCTTGTCCTCATTTTCTATGGCGTTTAATAAAATCTGTTTCACCTCTCTAGTCGATACCTCTTCGCCTGAATCGGTAGATAAGGACTCTGAAAAGAAATATTTCAGCGGAAAAACCCCAAAATTAGTTTGGATATACTTACTATTTGCAACCCTTGAAACCGTTGAAATATCAAGACTCACTATTTCAGCGATGTCCTTTAAAATCATGGGCCTTAATTTCGTTTCATCACCGGACATAAAAAAGCGCTCTTGATAGCGCATGATGGCGTTCATGGTTAGTAAAAGGGTTTGTTGTCGCTGCTTAATAGCATCAATGAACCACATCGCACTGTCCAATTTGTGCTTCACAAATGTAACCGCTTGCTTATCCGTTTTAGATGTTTTGGCACCCTCCGCATATGCACGCAACATCATTTCGTATTCTTTGCTTATTTTTAATTCAGGGGCATTTCTACTATTAATAGAAAGTTCTAAAGCTCCTTCATTTTCTATCAAAAGAAAATCAGGAATGATTTGTTGGTAATTTTTGGCAGATTCTTTTGTGGATCCTCCCGGCTTTGGATTTAACTTTAAGATTTCGTTAATGGCTAATTTTAACTCTTCTTCATCCACATTTAATTTCTTGGCAATTTTGTCGTAATGTTTTTTAGTAAACTCTTCAAAACATTGTTCAAGTATTCGCTTAGCCCGAGACCGGTTGATGGAGTTGTCTTGTCGCCGTTTAATTTGAATTAATAAGCATTCTCGTAAATTTCTTGCACCAACACCAGCCGGATCTAATGATTGAATTAAAAACAGCACCGTTTCAATTTCACTTACTTCAGCATCAATATTTAATGAAAAGGCGAGATCATCGACTATGGCAGTTATATCCCTACTCAAATAACCAGACTCATCCAAGTTCCCGATAAGAATGTCAGCAATCATAAATTGCTTGTCGTTAAGCGTTAGTAGATGAAGTTGTTCGCTAAGCCTTTCCTGATAACTTTGCTCCCCAGATAGAGGAACAACGCGCTCTTCATCATCTTTAGAGGTATTATTTGCTTGAGTTTTGTAATCGGCAACATCTTCATCAAAATAATCGGATATGTCAAAATCATCCTCCTCTTCATTGGCGTCTTCAAACTCATCTTCCTCTTGAAAATCTTCCTCTTCCTCTGACCCTTCTTCAAGTGCCGGATTCTCTTCCAATTCTTGCTTAATACGCTGGTCTAATTCTAATGTAGGCACCTGTAATAATTTCATTAACTGAATTTGTTGAGGAGAAAGCCGCTGTTCAGTTTTTAGCGCAAGATATTGCTTTAGTGCCATAAATTAGGTATTAGAATGAAGCATTTAAAGGCGTTCTAGGAAAAGGGATAACATCTCTAATGTTGGTCATTCCAGTAACAAACATGATCATACGCTCAAATCCTAGTCCAAATCCAGCATGCGGAACCGTTCCCAACTTTCTTGTTTGTAAATACCACCAAAGTTCCTCTT
>Ga0247844_1000614_pt1 | contig 74329 bp, 78 predicted proteins | sample LaCtaG_FD_192421 | JGI IMG/M metagenome (GOLD analysis project Ga0247844, IMG submission 192421) | Freshwater microbial communities from meromictic Lake La Cruz, Castile-La Mancha, Spain - LaCruzMarch201714.5m_1 | ecosystem: Environmental > Aquatic > Freshwater > Lake | place: Spain: Castile-La... | reverse complement strand
AAACAACTGACTTCCCGGTGTCGTCGCGCTGCAACGCGGCGACACCAACGTCAAAGGAAAGCTTCGCATCATGAACCGCTCCCGGTCAATCCTGAAAAATGCGGTCCTCGCCCTCGCGGGCAGTGCCGTCCTGGCCACGCCGGCCCTCGCCCAGAGCGCACCCGCGCGCGGCGGCTCGCTGGCCACCTATGAGGCCGGCTATGCCAACGGTCGTCAGATGGAGGGTCGGACCTATGCACCCTCGTCCCGCGACCCGAACGGTAACCGATTGATCGTAAATGGAATTATCCAGTCCGAATCGAGCAGCTATTTCGAATCGGATGGGAACAGGGGTGATCAGGCCGCCAGCGGCGCTGACTATTTCTCCTCCGGTGCCGCCAGCTATTCCAGCACGGCGATCGGCAATCTTCTGACGGTTTCTGTCGCCGGGTCCTGGAACACCGTGATCGTCAACTCGACCCAGACGAACACCGGCACCGTCACCGCCAACGGGACCACCCCCCCGCGCTGACTGCCCCTTCCTCCCCTGACCGGAGACCCGACATGACCCACCGCCCCGCCCGTCTTCTGATCATGGCCCTGACCGCCGCCAGCCTGCTGGCTCCGGGACTGGCCACCGCAGGTACACCGGACGGCACGGTTCGCGGCGGCCGGGTCCATGCCTCAGGCAATGCCACACCCTATACGGTCGCCCTGACCTGTCTCGCCGAGCGCAACCAGACCCTCGGGCTGAGGACACCCCGTATGGCTGTCGGTCGCATCGGCGACCTGACCGGACGGGTTGATTTCGATACCGGGGCCCGCGTGTCCCAAGGGGCCTCCCTGTTCGCCATCACCGCCCTGGCCCGCGCCGGCACCCCGGTCGTCGAGCGGCTGGACAATACCGTCTCCCAGATCGAGCTGGACTACGCCCAGAAGCACCTGCTGTCCGACACCCCCGAACTGGCCGGCCAGTCCGCCGAGAATTTCCGCCCGATCTTCGCCGGTCAGGTCGCCGGGTCTGAGTATTTCATCGTCGGCGGGATCACCGAGCTGAACTACAATATCCAGTCGTCGGGCATCAACGCCCAGCTCGGCGAGGCCGCGTTGACCGGGCTGAGGGGCCGCGTCGGCGCATCCAGCTACGTCATGAACGTCGCCGTCGACCTGCGTCTGGTCGACAGCCGCTCCCAGATCGTCGTCGATACGGTTTCCTTCCAGAAGCAGCTGCTCGGCCGCGAGATGAACCTCGGCGTGAGCGGCGGCTCCGACAGTGTCGGTGGTGTCGTGTCCGGCGGCACCCAGGCGGTCGAACCCCTTCAGGCAGCGGTCCGCACCCTCGTCGAACGGGGCGTTTTCGAACTGCTGGCTGGCATGCAGACTCCCGAGGCCTATAGTGGGTGTCTTGAGAGGGCTGAGATCGAGTCGTGAGCCGCCGTACCCTGATCGCTGTCCTGCTGACGACCTCGATTGTTTCGGGATGTGCGTCGACAAGCTTTGATCCCGCCACCGGCCTCTATGCCGCGCCGGTCGGGGGGGCTCCGGCGACCGCCAATGCCACGCCCCTGACGCCCGCCCTGACCTGCCTCGCTGACACCGCTGCCGGCAGAGGCCTCGCTGCGCCCCGCCTGGCGGTCGGCGAAATCGCGGATCTCACCGGCAAGCTGGATCTCGAGACGGGCCGCCGGGTGACCCAGGGCGCCTCGCTGTTCGCCGTCACGGCCCTGGGCCGGGCCGGGGTTCCGCTGGTTGAGCGGGCGGACCGGACGGTTGCCGAGGTCGAACGCACCTATGCCACCGCCCAGGTCCTCTCCGATGCCCCGACCGGCGCGGGCGAAACACCCGGACCGGTGCGTCCGGTCAATGCGGGCCAGATCGCCGGATCGCGCTTCTACCTCGTCGGCGGCATCACCGAGCTCAACTACAATATCGAGTCATCGGGCGGGCAGCTGGGCGTGGGGGCCCTCGACCCCGAGGACCCCAAGACCATCCTCGGCGGCTCCCGCTTCGTGATGAATGTGGCGATTGACCTGCGGCTTGTGGATTCCATCTCCCAGGAAGTGGTGGCCATCGCCGCCTATCAGAAACAGATCGTCGGCCGCGAGATTCGCGCCGGTGTGTTCGACATCTTCGGTGGCGTGGCCATCGACCTCTCTGGCGGACAGAGCGCGCTGGAGCCCCTGCAACTCGGCGTCCGCGCCCTGATCGAGCGCGGCGTCTACGATGTCGCCGCCGAGCTCTACGGACTGACCGGATCAGCCTGCCTGCCGCCGGTCCAGACCGCGGACACCGCCGGAGGCTACCGCCGGCTGCGCAGCCTCGCACCCCCCGGCACGGTAAGCCCCGAACCGGCGTTCGCCGCACTTCCCGCGCCGCCCCCACCCCGGATCCCCTCCCGAATCCCGGCCCCGCTCCCGCCCGTTCAGTCCGGAGACCCGCTGGCGAGCCCGCTGAACCTGCCCCCGCCGGCATCCGCCGGGGATCCGCCCCCCCCGAGGGACGCCGTCCCGGCCGAGGGCACGCCGGCCCGGCCCCGCATCGATCCCCGCGACTGGCGGGTAAGACGCGGCGGCTGATCCCTCACGCCGCCGTCATCCGGCCTGCAGGGCCGCTCCCGCCCTGATCGCTGTCCGCAGGCCTGTGGCGTCCGCGCCCCCGGCCCCCTAGATTGCCGTTCATGGCCCGTTCCCCCTCCCAGTCCGGCAAGCCCGTCCACGTCCCCAACCCCTCGGGTCTGGCGGAGGCTGCGGCGCCCTTCGTCTTCGATCCCGCGACGGCGACGAACCGCATGCCGATGTTCGCCCCCGTCACCGGCCCGCGCCTGACGCCGGAGGAGGCCCCCGGCAAGCCCGCCGACTGGACCCCGCACCGCCCGGACCGGCCGCAGGATCGCAAACACATCCCCTTCCGGCTGGAGACGAAATACACCCCCGCCGGCGACCAGCCCGCCGCCATCGCCGAGCTCGTGGCCACCGCCGACACCGGCGAGCGCGATCAGGTCCTGCTCGGCGTCACCGGCTCGGGCAAGACCTTCACCATGGCCAAGGTCATCGAACAGACCCAGCGCCCGGCCCTGATCCTGGCCCCCAACAAGACCCTCGCCGCCCAGCTCTATTCCGAGTTCAAATCCTTCTTCCCGGACAATGCGGTCGAGTATTTCGTCAGCTACTACGACTACTATCAACCGGAAGCTTATGTACCGAAATCAGATACTTACATCGAAAAGGACTCATCCATAAACGAGCAGATCGACCGCATGCGCCACTCGGCGACGCGGGCGATCCTCGAACGGGACGACGTCATCGTCGTCGCCTCGGTCAGCTGCATCTACGGCATCGGCTCGGTCGAGACCTATACCGCCATGACCTTCACCCTGAAGGTCGGCGACCAGATCGATGAGGCCAAGCTCCGCGCCGACCTGATCGCGCTCCAGTACAAGCGCAACGACCTCAATTTCGACCGCGGCATGTTCCGCAAGCGCGGCGATGTGCTGGAGATCTTCCCCGTCCACATGGAGGACCGCGCCTGGCGGGTGCAGCTGTTCGGCGACGAGCTGGAATCCCTCCAGGAGTTCGACCCCCTGACCGGAAAGAAGACCGCCGACCTCACCGAGATCACCGTCTATGCCGCCAGCCACTATGTCACCCCGCGCCCCTCGCTGAACCAGGCCGTCACCGGCATCAAGGCCGAGCTGAAGGAGACGCTCGACTGGATGGTCGAGAACGGCAAGCTGCTGGAGGCCCAGCGCCTTGAGCAACGCGTCCGCTTCGATCTGGAGATGATGGAGGCCACCGGCTCCTGCGCCGGCATCGAGAACTACAGCCGCTGGCTGACCGGCCGCGCCCCCGGCGAGCCCCCGCCCACCTTCTTCGAATACATCCCCGACAACGCCCTGCTGTTCGTCGACGAGAGCCACGTCACCGTCGGCCAGATCAGCGGCATGTACCGCGGCGACTACCGCCGCAAATCCACCCTGGCCGAGTACGGCTTCCGCCTGCCCAGCTGTATCGACAACCGCCCGCTCAAGTTCGACGAATGGGACGCCATGCGGCCCCAGACCGTCTTCGTCACCGCCACCCCCGGCCCGTGGGAGATGGAGCGCACCGGCGGCGTCTTCACCGAACAGGTCATCCGCCCCACCGGCCTGATCGACCCCCCCGTAGAGATCCGCCCCGTCTCCACCCCGACCCGCACCCAGGTCGACGACGTCATCGATGAGGTCAAATCCGTCGCCCGCGCCGGCTACCGCTCCCTGGTCACCGTCCTGACCAAGAAGATGGCCGAGGACCTGACGGAATACATGCACGAACAGGGCGTCCGCGTCCGCTACATGCACTCCGACGTCGACACGCTTGAGCGGATCGAGATCCTGCGCGACCTGCGCATGGGCGCCTTCGACGTCCTGATCGGCATCAACCTCCTGCGCGAGGGCCTCGACATCCCCGAGTGCGGCCTCGTCGCCATCCTCGACGCCGACAAGGAGGGCTTCCTGCGCTCCGAGACCTCCCTCATCCAGACGATTGGCCGGGCAGCGCGCAACGTCGACGGAAGAGTCATCCTCTATGCCGACCGCATGACCGGCTCGATGGAACGCGCCATCGCCGAGACCAATCGCCGCCGCGAAAAGCAGGAGGCGTACAACCTCGAACACGGCATCACCCCGGAATCGGTCAAGCGCGACATCCGCGAGATCATGGCCAGCCCCTACGAGTCCCGCGCCCTCGACAAACTGACCGCCCCCGGCATGAAGGAGGAGGCCAAACCCTTCACCGGCTCCAACTTCCAGGCCGCCCTCAAGGACATCGAATCCCGCATGCGCAACGCCGCCGCCAACCTCGAATTCGAGGAGGCGGCCCGCCTCCGCGACGAGATCAAGCGGATGAAGCTGATGGACCTGGAGTTCGCCAATGAGGTCCTGACCGGGGAGGGGGAGACGGTCGACAAGGCGGCCCCGAAACGCTGGCGGGCGGAGGCTGCGGCGGAGAAGGCGGAGGCGTTCCGGAAGGGGCGGCTGTAGAGGGTGGCGTCTCCTCCCCGCGCCGCAGGCGGGGGAGGGGGACCATCCGGAGCCTTCGGCGGAGGATGGTGGAGGGGTTCTGACCGCCGCACGGCTATGGTATGCTCCGACATGGCCCAGCCCGCCGTCACCCTCCCGCCCGCGCTCGACGCCTTCGTCGACGACCAGGTCCGCACCGGTGCCTACCGCGACCGTCAGGCCGTCATCACAGACGCCGTTGAGCTGCTCCGCCAACGCGCCGCCGCAGACGAGGATGACGACGCCAAACTCGCCCGCCTGAACGTCAAGCTGCAAGAGGCCATCGACAGCCTCGACCGGGGCGAGGGGATCGAGATCACGGACCTCGACGCCTATTTCGACGGCGTCATGAAGCGCGTTCGCGCGCGTTGAGGCGGCTCGACGTTTCTTCGCAGGCCGATGTCGAGGCCGAGGAGATATTCCATCAAAGCACGAGGGCGTTCGGCGAAGCCGCCGCCGAACGCTACCGCCGACTGGTGCAGGCGGCCTATCGTGATCTGGCCGAAAACCCGACCCGGCCGGGCGTCGGAACCCAGCCGGGAATCCCCGCCGACATCCGCCTCTATCCGATCCGCCACAGCCGCAGCCGCGTGCCGCCCGAGGACCGCGTCGGCCAGCCGAGACACGTCATCGCCTTCCGCTTCGACGACGCGAAGGTGGAGATCGTGCACCTGCTGCACGACGGCATGGATTTGCCGGGGCGGCTGGGGTGAGGCGGTGAAGAGAGCCGAACAGGGCGTGCACCCCGTGTCAACGGACGAGATCAAGCGGATGAAGCGGATGGGCCCGGCGTTCGCCAATGAGGTCCTGACCGGGGAGGGGGAGCAGGTCGACAAGGCGGCCCCCAAGCGCTGGCGGGCCGAGGCGGCGGCGGAGAGGGCGGAGGCGTTCGTTAGGGGCGGTAGGGGGGCGACCGAACGATCACTTTACCAATCTGCGGTTGGTAGCGGCTGATTGGCACTTCAGGCACGCTTCCTTCGAAAGGAGCGCACCATGCCGAAGTTCACGATCCTCTCCCGCGTCGACGCCTACGTCGACTACACCTGCGAGGTCGAGGCCGACGACCTCGAGGAAGCTGTCGACCTGGCCTATGACGGCGACCCCTCCATCAAGTGGACCGAACAGGGCGTGGTCGAGTTCGACGCTCGCCATGTCGTGGCCCTCGACGCCAACGGCGACGAGATCGAGACGTACTCGCGCGGCAAGGGCTGACCCGCCGACTCCCTCTTCCGCTCATCCCCGCGAACGCGGGGACCCAGTCCTGTCCAGCGTGACGCAGGTGTTTCAGGACGAGCTGCCGGTCTGATTCATCGCCGCCCCATCACCCGAAGAACTGGATCCCCGCGTTCGCGGGGATGAGCGGTTTGATGGGTGGCCCCCCACCCGCTAAGGTGGGTGCATGAGGCAGGACGACAATCACTGGTGCGAGCTCGGCTTCGCCGAACCGGCCGTCGTCTTCAAGGGGCCGACCCAGACCGCGCGATCGGTCACCGAGGCCTGGGTCGCGCTGCACGGCTTCTGTCCCAATTGCGCCGCCGACCGCCTGCCGCAACTGCCGAACAATTCGCCCGTCGCCGACTTCCGCTGCGGTGCCTGCCCACCTTTCCCGCTATCGTCATTCCGGGGGAGCGTAGCGAGGCCCGGAACCCAGCGGCGCGCGCGAGCGCGAAGCTGTCGGGAGCGCTGGCGGGTGAACAGGTCGCCTTCGGCGCCTCCCCGGGTCGCGCTTCGCGCGCCCGAGGATGACGAGGGGTTCCGGCCTTCGCCGGAATGACGATAGCGGGGGAGGGGCAGGCACTGGACACATCCTCAAGATATCGCATAGGTTGCGAATCATGCGCGCGCATAGGAAGTTTGTCGCCACCTACATCATGGCCAGCCGGCGCAACGGCACGCTCTACACCGGGGTCTCCGCCCACCTTCCGGCGCGGGTGTGGAAACATCGCACCGGTGCCTTTGAGGGCTTCAGCAAACGCCATGGCTGCACCCGACTGGTCTGGTTTCAGCGCCACGCCTGGGTCGTCGACGCCATCCGCCTCGAAACGCAGATCAAGGGCTGGAAGCGCGACTGGAAGCTCCGGCTGATCGAGGAAGCCAATCCCGACTGGCACGATCTGGCGGCGGAGTGGTTTCCGGTGAACGATCCCGACTGGGTCCCGCCGGAAGAGCCGGATTGAGGGTCCGCGCCCCACCCCACCGCTATCGTCATTCCGGGGGAGCGTAGCGAGGCCCGGAACCCAGCGGCGCCGAAGGCGAAATGGTCGGAACAGCCGCGCTCCCGGCAGGTTGGCTGCTACGCGCCGCCCTTCGGGTCGCGCTAACGCGCGCCGCTGGGTTCCGGCCTTCGCCGGAATGACGATAGCGGGGAGGGGGAACGCGCACCCCACCGCTACCAATCCGCCGATTGTCAGCACAATCCACCGCCCACCGTCCCCTCTCTCCCCCAATCCTTTCAACCCCTTGCGCCCCGCGCCGTCCCTTTTCGCCCCTTTCAGCCCACCATAGGTCCCGCCCGCCGCAGACTCCGCCGCCTCAATACGGAGCGGAGATCATGAAGACGACGAAGACAAAACCCGACGCCCTCGACCGCGCGGTCCGGCGCGTGCAGACCGTCGAACGCCTTGCCCGCGAGGCGCGTGCGGTGGCGTCCATGCCTACCGGAACCCCGACGCTCGATGCGATCCAGGACGCGGCCATGACGGAGATCGACCGGGCGGTGGTGGCGCTGAGGCGCGATCAGGCGCGGGGGCATCGATGAAGGCCCTGCCGAAGACCCGCTATGTCACCGTGGCGGCGGAGACCTGGGGGCTGATCCGGGGGGCCTATCTGTCGGGCCTGTCGGCGCCGACGGTGGCGGCGCGGTTCGGGGTGTCGGTGACGGCCCTGCGCAAACATGCGGCCAAGGAGGGCTGGACCAAACGGGCCTTTGCCGCGCGTCATGCCCTGGCGCGGTCGGCGCCGCCTCCCGGTCCGGAGTCCAGGCCCGGGCCCACCACCCCCGCTGACGGACCGCCCGACGAGGCGGCGGTGCTGGCGGCCTGGCGCGCGCCCCTGCACATCCGCCCCGACGACCTCGCCCGCCGGGCCCTGGCCGGCGCCGCCCATGCGCTGAAGAGCGGCGAGGGGCTGAATGCCGTCCGCCTCGCCCGCGCCGCCACCGAGATCGCCCGCCTCAACGACGTCCTCAACTGGGCCGAGGAGGACCCGGCCGAGGCCGACGAACGGTTCGAGGCCGGTCAGGCCATGATGCGGATGTTCCTGCGCGAACAGGCCCTGACCCTCGCCCGGGACCTGACGGCCGGCCGCCCCCTGCCGCCCGAATACGAGGACCTGAAGATCGAACTGGCCCGGCTGGAGGCCGTCCGCGCGGCGGCGGACGAGGGGGCGAAAGGGGAGGGATGACAGCTTTTCGCAATTTTTTGGGGGAGTCCCAACTGACCCCTCTCCCTCCCTCCCCGAGGGAGGGATGTCGGCGCGCAGCGACGACAGGGTGGGAGGGGCAAGGCGACACAGGCTCGGCGACGCGAGCGCCTGCGCCTGTCTCGCCGGGCCCTCCCCACCCGCCCTCGCCTTCGGCTCGGCCACCCTCCCCCGGCGGGGGAGGGAGAAATCTGTGCGGCCTGCCGCTATACGCCTGCCATGCCCTCCCGCCCCGCCGCCCTCATCGTGCTGATCCTCGCGGCCCTGGTGCTGGGCTTCGCGCCGATCCTCGTGCGGCTGACGGACGCCGGCCCCGCCGCCTCGGGCTTCTGGCGCTTCGCCTTTGCCCTGCCCTGGCTGCTGCTGATGACCGCCCGATCCAAATTCCTGGGATCGGGCGGCGAGGGCATCGGCCGGCCGTCGAACTGGATGGCGCTGGCGGGCGGCATGCTCGTGCTCGATCTCAGCTTCTGGCACTACAGTATCGCCCTGACCTCGGTCGCCAATGCCACCACCCTGACCAACCTCACGCCCGTGGTGGTGACCCTGGTCGGCTGGTGGCTGTTCCGCGAGCCGCCCCGGGCCCTGTTCGTGGTGGCGCTGGCCGCCGCCATCGCCGGGGCGGTGACCATGTCGCTGGGGGCCGACGGCGGGCAGGGGTCGAACCCCCCGCTGGGCGACGTCTTCGCCGGCATTACCGCCCTCTGGTACGCGGGCTATTTCATCGCCGTGAAGGGGGCGCGCGGGGCGCATTCGGCCGGGCGGGTGATGCTGTGGTCGACCGCCATCGCCGCGCCGGGCCTGCTGCTGGTGGCCCTGGTGCTGGGCGAGGATGTGCTGCCCGGCTCATGGGGTGGCTGGGCCGCCTGCGTCGGCCTCGGTGTGGTGCATGTCGTGGGGCAGGGCGGGGTGGCCTGGTCGCTGGGCCGGCTGCCGACGGCCCTGACCGCCGCCACCGTCCTGATCCAGCCAATCGCCGCCGCCGTCCTCGGCTGGCTCCTTTTCGCCGAGACCCTGACCCTGGTGCAGGCCATCGGCGGCGGAGTGGTGCTGGGCGCGATCGTGCTGGCGCAGCTTTCCTCAGGCCGCGATCAGAAGGCTCCGCCTTCTCGACCCGACGCGGCCCAGGGCCCAGGCCGCCCCCGGGTCCGACCTTCGGTCGGCCCGAGGACAGGCTCTGGGTCGGGAGATCCCGAAGGGTCGACGACCGCGGCCAAAACGAAAACGGACGCGGAAGCCGAAGCCGCCGCGCCCGTCTCATGATGGTTTTGTCGGTGGTCTCAGACCAGCTTCAGATCCACCGCCGAGGTCTTGCCGCGCTGGGATTCCAGCTCGTAGGACACCTTGGCGTTCTCATCGAGCCCTTGCAGGCCCGCCTTCTGGACCGCGGTGATGTGGACGAAAACGTCCTGACCGCCGCCATCGGGCTGGATGAAGCCGAAACCCTTCGTCGGGTTGAACCACTTGACCGTGCCGGTCGCCATATTGCGTCTCCTGAACGCGCTTTCCAGGCAGGCATCCCGAGGGGGACACCCGTCAGCCCATCTGGACGAGCTCATTCGGTGAAGGAGCGAGCACGGGTGTGGAGGCCGCGCGAAATCCGGACTGCGCTGACTTTCTCTCGCGCAATTCCGGGTCGGTCAACCGCAAACCGATTCCCCCCTTGCGCGAAACGGGGTCCGGAAATCATGCGCACAGGGGTCGGGGCGCGCCGTCCAGATGCAGATGGTTGGCGTGGGCCGCATTGTAACCGGGCCCCAGAACGGTCGAGAAGACCCGGCAGGCCCCCTCGCGGACCCGCGTCAGGAAGCGCCTTCCCTCGGCTCCGCGCGGCCCGTCGCCGGGCCAGTCCTCCAGCACCGAAACCCGCCGCCCGTCCTCCAGCGTCACCCCGCCGATATCCAGCGCATTGGCCCGCGCATGCTCGCTGGGCCGGGCCTTCGGACTGGTCTGGCCATAGATGCGCCGGCAGCTGTAGCTGCCCACATCGTTCAGGCTGGCGACCCGGCTGCCGAAGGTCGCCTCAGCCGCCGGCTGCAGCACCTGGCGCTCCCAGATGACGTACCGCATCGCCAGCGGGCACTGCAGGACCGGATTTCCGGGCAGGGGGGTGACGGCCCCGCCGGTGATCCGCACCGCCCCGCGCACGACGCAGAAGCCGCCGTCGTCGCGGTCCGGGGCCCGCTCGACCTCGACCCCGGCCTCGCGCAGCACCTGCATACAGGCCCCGGTGACGGCGGTGATCTCTTCCGAGGCAGCGGTCGGGGGCAGGACGAAATCGGCCACCTTGGCCGCCGTCGCCGTGCCGATCGGCTGGCTGAGGTCCAGCGGCTTCCACGGCAGGTCCTGCTGCGGGGCCAACAGGTTTAGCAGGGCAAAGGCCGCGCAGACGCCGAGCGCCAGCTCCCACAGCAGGTTCCAGAAATCGGCAAAATCACGTCGCATAAGGGGCCTGCCTTACGCCGCGTCGTCGGCGGGCGGAAGATGCCGTCCGCCCCACGCGACTGCGGCCGGTAAACGGGCGTTCACCTTGTGGCCGCTGCCGCTCCGGCCCAGACTGATCCGCCTGACGTCTGGAGAGCGCCCGTGAGCAAGCCGGAACCCTATGAGGCCGAACTGGAACGCCTCCAGATCCTGCTGGTCGAGGCCCAGCACTGGACCATCGAACAGGGCCGCAAGACCCTGATCATCTTCGAGGGCCGAGACTCCGCCGGCAAGGACGGCGCGATCAAGCGCATCACCGAATACATGTCGCCGCGCCAGACCCGGGTCGTCGCCCTGCCCAGGCCGACCGAGCGCGAGACCAGCCAGTGGTATTTCCAGCGCTATGTCCCGCACCTGCCGGCCGACAGCGAGACCGTGCTGTTCAACCGCTCCTGGTACAACCGCGGCGGGGTCGAGCCGGTGATGGGCTTCTGCACGCCGGCGCAGCATGAGCAGTTTCTCTCGGACGCCCCGGCGTTCGAGCGCATCCTCGTCGACGACGGCATTGTCTTGATCAAGCTCTGGCTGGACATCTCCAAGGCCGAGCAGGCGCGCCGTCTGGCCGAGCGGGTCAAGGATCCGCTCAAACGGTTCAAGGTCTCGCCGCTGGATGCCGAGGCGCAGGCCCGGTGGAAGGAGTACAGCAAGGCGCGCGACCGGATGCTGGACGATACCGACCACAACCACGCGCCCTGGACCGTGGTGGCCACCGACGACAAGAAGTCGGCCCGCCTCAACATCATCCGCCACATCCTGCGGTCCATCGGCGGCCCCGGTGCGGCGGCCGAGGCGCCGGACAATAACCTGGTCTTCCGCGCCCCCGAGGCGAACGGGAGGTTGGCACCCTGATCAAAAGCCCAGTTCGGCCCGCAGGGTCCCGGCGTCCAGACCGCCGGCCCTGAGCTCCGCCAGCGTCACGGACCGGTCGCGCTTGGCATAACGCCTGCCATCCGGCCCGACCAGCAGGCGGTGGTGGCGATAAACCGGTGTGGGCCAGCCCATCAGTGTCTGGATCAGCACCTGCACATGGGTCGCTTCGAACAGGTCCTCGCCGCGGACGACGTGGGTCACGCCCTGCAGGGCGTCATCGTGCGTCACGGCCACATGATAGGCCACCCCGGCGTCCTTGCGGGCCAGGACCACGTCGCCGGCCGTCTCTGGCCGAGCCCTGATCAGGCCGCGCTCGCCGTTCGGCCCCAGGCCCTCCTCGATGAAGGCCAGCGCGCGCCAGGCGACTTCGCCCAAGGCCTCCCGGGCGCGATCCAGGGACAGCCGCCAGGCGAAGGCTCGGCCCTGCGCCAGCAGCGCCGCCTCCTCGTCTGCCGGATGCGGGCCGGGCCGCGCCGCCTCGACCGGGCCGTGCGGCGCATCGCCGATCGCGTCGAGGATATCCTTGCGCGTACGGAAACAGCGATAGAGCAGACCTCTCCGGTTCAGGTCGTCTATCACGGCCGCATAGTCGGTCAGGTGTTCTGACTGGCGACGGACCGGCCCGTCCCAGGCCAGCCCCATCCACGCCAGATCCTCGAAGATGGCGTCCTCAAAGGCCGGCTTGCAGCGGATCGGGTCGATATCCTCGATCCGGAGCAGAAAACGTCCCCCAACCTCGCGCGCGGCGCGCCAAGCGGTCAGGGCGGCAAAGGCGTGGCCGCGGTGCAGCCGGCCGGTGGGCGAGGGCGCGAAACGGGTGACGAAGCCCACGACCGCCCTCAGACCCGCTGCAAGGCCCCGGCGGCCTCTGCTGCGGCGACGCCGGCGCGTACATCATCCTCGGACAGGGACTGGAAATGGGCGACCATGTCCTCCAGGGCGAACTGCCGCTCCGAAATGGCCCAGTCATAGATCTCCCGCACCGTGTTCGAACATTCGGGGAAGGACCGCCCGGTCGTCCGGATCAGGGTGATCGGCTTGCGCTCCGGCAAGGTGAAGGAGGGTGGCCGCGGCGTCATCCGGGTCTGGGATCTGGCGACCTCCTCTGCGAACGCCGGGGAGGCGGCGATCCGGGCGAGGATCTGACTGTATTCGACAAGGTGGGCGGCGAGAGCTGCGCCGCCGTCTCCCGTCGCCGGTGGTGCGAAGGCGCGATAGGCAGGGTCCTTCATTGCCTCGAGGTTCAGCAGGGCCAGCAGGGTGCGACCATGCAGGGGCGTGATCGCAAAGGTGACGTGCAAAGACGGACCGTCGGTCGCCAGGGCGTCATGGTACCAGCCGCGCGGGAGATACAGCACGTCGCCGGGCTGCATCGTCACCTGCTGCATCAGGGCCCCGCGAGTCTGTTCAAACCAGCGCCGCGTTGCGTCGTCGTCGGGGAAGTTCTCGACCGGATTGTCGGCACGGCTTTCATACAGATTCCAGACCTTGGTACCGCCGGTCTGGATGACGATGACGTCGTGGTTGTCGAAATGCGTACCGAAGGCCTGAACGCCCCGGAAAGAGCAGTAGATGTTGGCACCGATGCTGGCAGCGAAAGTCCGCGACAGCGTTTCCCCGATCCGCATCAGCGGTTCGTGGATGGAGAGGACGTCATTGGCGATCAGGCTGGCACCGGCGGACAGGAATACCTCGACCTTCTGCGGCCAGGGTCGAAGGACTTCGCCCTGCGGCGTCGCGACCGGATGGCAGTACTGGTCGGGGGGTACCGCCACATAGTTCCGCATCAACCGCAGATGGGCCGATGTCCAGAGCGAGCCCTGACCCAGCAGCCGGTTGAAGTCGGGCCAGGTGAGAATGGCCGCCTTTCCGCCGTCGCCTGAGGCCGGAATATGCAGCGGCTTTCGGCCAACGTACTCGCCAAGGAAATGCTCGGGCGAGATCGGATGCAGAAGGTTGTCGAGGCTGTGCATGGCCGAACAACTATGATGCCCGCCGCCCGCTGTCGATGCGGCTGTGTCTTCAGAGCGCCTTGAACACACCGAGCCCGATGGCGGACTCAAAGGCGTCTCTCAGTGCCGGTTCGGAGATGAAGTCGAATTGGGCGATGACGTCTTCCAGGGCGAACTGCGTCTGGCCTGTGGCCCATTCGATCGCGACTCTTGCGGGGCCTTCCACTTTTGGCGACCTGAGGCCCGTCGGTCGATACAGGGTCAGGCTTGCCCGCGCTGGCAGCCCATAGGCCGTCCCCCTTGGCACGAGGCGCTCCTGGGCCATCAGGACCTCGTCGCGGAAGGCAGGCAGGGCGGACAGCTCGGCCAGACGGCGGCCCAGGTCCGTCAGTTGCCGGGCGAGCCGGAGGCCGCCATCGGTTCCCGGGGCGAGCCATTGACGGAAGGCGGGGTCCTGCATGGCTGCGGACTCGAGCAGACCGAACAGGACCCGCCCGTAGAGCGGACTCACCGAAAAGGTGACATGCAGCGACGCGCCTTCGGTGGCGAGGGCGTCATGATACCAGCCGCGCGGCAGGTAGAGTACATCGCCCGGCTGCATTCTGACCTCGGTCATCAGCGGGCCGCGCGTCTGGGCGAACCAGCGCCGGGCTTCGGCGTCGTCGACCGGAAAGCTCACCGGCGCCTCGGCGCGGTTCTCGTACAGCCGCCAGGTCTTCTCGCCTTCCACCTGGACGGCGAAGACATGATGCAGATCGAAATGGGTGTCGAAGGCCTGCACCCCGCCGAAGGAGCAATAGACATTGGCGCCGACCAGCCCGGCGAAATCACGGCCCAGCCGATGCGACAGCGCGCGTAGCTCCGGCGTCAGCTCCTGGACGTCTCCTGCGATGACGCTGGCGCCCATGGCCAGCAGGTTCTGGACCTTCGCGGGCGACGGCCGCAGGGCCACGCCCGACTGCGACCGCGCCTCGACACAATACTGTTCCGGCGGGATGGGCTTGCCGTTGAAGACCATTTTGAGGCTTTGCGCGGTCCAGATCGAGCTCTGGTCCAGCAGGGCGTTGAACCGGGCCCAGTCCAGAATCGAGCGCTTGGGGGCTCCGGCTTCTGCGGGAATGTGCAGCGGCTTTCGGTCATTGTAGTCCGCATCGAAACGGTCGCGCGTGATCGGATGGAGAAGTTCGTCCAGAGTGGTCATGCCGAAATTCTAGAACGGGCATCCGCCCCTGTCGATGAGCCCCCATGCCTGTGCCGTTGAATCCCGCCCGGATCGCAGCCGCCCGGGAGGCGCTGGTCACCCTGGATCCCGCGCTGGCCCGGGCGCATGCGGCCACCCCGGCTTTCGAATGGCGGTTGCGGACCGGCGGTTATGAAGGTCTGTTCCACATGATCGTGGACCAGCAGGTCTCGGTCGCGGCCGCCGCCGCAATCTGGAAGCGCGTGGTCGAAGGTCTTGATGGGGACATCACGCCCCGGGCCGTTCTGGCGTGCGACGCGCAGCGGCTGCGCACCTTCGGCCTGTCCGGCCAGAAGGCGAGATACGCGCATGAGATCGCCCTCGCCCAGGTCGAGGGCCGGATCGATTTCGACCATCTGGAAGGGCTGTCGGATGCAGATGCGATCGCGCAGCTGGTCGCCATCAAGGGCGTCGGCAGATGGACCGCCGAGACCTTTCTGATGTTCTGCGAGGGCCGTCAGGACATCTTCCCCGGCGGCGACATCGCCCTTCAGGAAGCCATCCGCTGGGCCGACGGCGCAACCCTGCGGCCGACGGCGAACCAGGCGTGGGCACGGGCTGAAATCTGGAGCCCCTGTCGCAGCGTGGCGGCGCATCTGCTCTGGGGATGGTATGGAGCGGTCAAGCGCGGTGAGGCCGTGCTGGAGGAGCATCTCGCGTGAGCCCCATCGTCGATCCTGCCCTGACCGATCCACAGACCGTTCTTGGCGCGCTCGACTTTGCCGGCGTGGCCGTCTTTGCGGCCACCGGGGCTCTTGCCGCGGCGCAGCAGCGGCACGATCTGGTCACCTTCGCCTTCTTCGGTGCGATCACCGGCGTGGGCGGCGGCACATTGCGCGACCTGCTGATCGGGGCCCCGGTCTTCTGGGTGCAGGACTGGCGCTACATCGCCGTTTGCCTGCTGGCTTCGCTGGCGGTCTGGATCGTCGGGGCCCGGCCCTGGCGGTTCCGCGCCCTGCTGTGGCTCGATGCCATTGGCCTGGCCGCCTATGGCGTCATGGGAGCGGCCAAGGCCGAGGCCTTTCAGGTCGCACCGCTGATCTGCATTGTCATGGGGGCCCTCACCGCCTGTTTCGGTGGCGTGGTGCGCGACCTGCTGGCGGGCCAGCCTTCGATCCTGCTGCGGCGCGAGATCACTGTCTCCGCCGCCCTGCTGGCCGCGACGGTATTCGTCGTCGTACGCGCCCTCGGCCTCGACGCCTGGCCGGCCGCCCTGATTGCCGCCCCTTGCGGCTTCGCCCTGCGCGCCGGTGCCCTGGTCTGGGGCTGGAGCCTGCCGGCCTTTCCCGGGACCCCCACACGGGGCTGAGCGTTGCGGAACTGTCGTCCCATGGTCATCGTCAAGCCGTCGAATCACGGCTAGGCTTTTCTCATAACCAGGGAAGGAGACGTGTCTTCAGTCCGGTCGCGTCGATGATCCTTTCCTGCACGGCGAGGGCCTGATGCAGGTCCAGAGCCGCCCTCCGTCCGGCTGGCCCGCGCTGGTGCTGAACGCCGACTTCCGTCCGCTCTCCTACTATCCGCTGTCGATCTGGCCCTGGGAGGAAGCGATCAAGGCAGTCTATCAGGACCGCGTTGATGTCGTATCGACCTATGACAAGGTCGTCCGCAGCCCTTCGATGGAAATGGTCCTGCCCAGCGTCATCGCGCTGAAGAACTATGTCGATCAGGACCGCCAGCCGGCCTTCACCCGCTTCAACGTCTTTCTTCGCGACGGCTTTACCTGCCAGTATTGCAGTGCCTCCGCCGAACTGACCTTCGACCATGTGGTCCCGCGTTCGCGCGGCGGCCGGACCACCTGGGAAAACATCGTCGCCGCCTGTTCTCCGTGCAATCTCAGAAAGGGTGGACGCACCCCCGAACAGGCCGGCATGCCCGTTCGCCGCGCACCCCATCGCCCCAGTGCATGGCAGCTGCAGCAGTTCGGCCGCCGCTTCCCGCCGAACTATTTGCACCAGAGCTGGCTGGACTACCTCTACTGGGACATCGAGCTGGAGCCCTGAGGACTGACGCCGGTCACCGTGCAGGCCGGCACGTGCGGGTGCCAAGCGGTCCCGATGCGCTGGCGGGGCGGTGCCGGTTTGCGACCGTCAGACGTCCTTGACCGGAATCCCGACATCGCCGAGCCTGACCGGGTCGATCTCGCGCCGTGACGCCAGCCACTGGCGTCCGACCATGAACTCGGGTGCGGCATTGACCGCCTCGACGGACTGGACCCGCCCCCGGGACAGGTGGAAGACCGCGAAGGACCGATTGGCCGGATCGCCGCGAACGACGATCTGGTCGACGTCGAAGGGCATGCCGGCGATCTGGAGCTTGAGGTCGTACTGGTCGGACCAGAACCAGGGCACATCCGGTTTGGGGTCCGGCTTGCCGCAGATGGACGCCGTCGCCTGACGCGCCTGCTCCAGGGCATTGGGCACGCTCTCCAGTCGGACGGAGCGACCATAAAGGGCCAGCGGTCGCCGGGTCATGTCGCCGATCGCATGGATGTCCGGGTCCGAAGTCCGTGCCTGATGATCGACGACCACGCCGTCATCGCAATGCAGCCCGGCCTCCCGGGCCAGGTCATCGTTCGGTATGGCCCCGATACCGACCAGGACCGCGTCGCACGACAGGGGCTCGGCCCCCGCCAGCCGGATCCCCGAGACCTGACCGTCCAGCCCCTCGAAACCCTCGACCGTGACGCCGAAATGGAAGCGGACCCCTTGTTCCTCATGCACCTGCTGGAAGAAGCCCGACAGGACGGGTCCGGCGACGCGCGCCAGCAGCCGGTCCTCGCGCTCCAGCACATCGACCTCGGCTCCCAGTTTCCGCGCCGAGGCCGCAACCTCGAGCCCGACATAGCCACCGCCGATCACGGCCAGCCGGAAGCCGGGCCTGAGCCTGGCCTTGATGGCCTCGGCGTCCTCAATGGTCCGGAGTTCCAGAAAGCCGTTCAGATCACTGCCGGGCAGGACCAGCCTGCGCGCCCGCGCGCCCGTGGCGATGATCAGCTTGTCATAGGCCAGCACCTCATCGGTCGACAGGGTCACGGTCCTTGCCGCGCGATCGAAGCTGACCACCCGCGTCGAGGTCCGCAGGTCGATATTCGCCTCGGCGTACCAGGTCGAAGGTCGAAGCAGCAGGCCGTCACCATCGACCTCGCCCTTCAGCCAGCCCTTGGAGAGCGGGGGGCGCTGGTAAGGCGGGTGCGGCTCCTCGCCGATCAGAATGATGGGGTCGGCATAGCCGTTCTGACGCAGCAGGGCGGCCGCCGTTCCCCCGCCGTGTCCCGCGCCAACGATGATCGTGGTCATTTCGCTTCTACCCGTTGGTCGCCAGTCAATGCGCACCTTATCCGAAAGCTGGCCCCGGTTTACAGGTGGATCGCATAACCGGCTCGTCTGGTGGTGCGCTCATGGATCGCCTCGCCCGGGCCGGGATGGCGGGGGATCGAACCGGACCTGTCAGCGAGCACTGCCTTCACCTTGATCGTCTGTCGGAGCCGCTGGTGCGGAACGGCGACGACTCCCCGCCGTTGACGGGAGGCCCGTCCTGCTTCAGTCGAGCGCTCATGAAAATCCGCGTCTGCGCCGAACTGGTCTATCGCTTCGATCCGCCGACCGACGCCATCTACAAGATCCAGGTCGCCCACTGGCCGGGCCAGACCATTCTCGAGGAAAGCCTGACCACCACGCCGGCCGTCGACTTCATCCAGGACAAGGATGTGGAGTTCGGGGCCCGGACCCTGCGCGCCCACCTCTCCGGCGAGGTGGCCCTGACCTATCGGGCTGTGGTCGACAATGGCGTGCTCAAGGGCCTGCCGCCGGTAACCGTCCAGCACGACTGGAACGACCTCCCGGCCGAGGTCCTGACCTACCTCAACCCCAGCCGCTACTGCCCGTCGGATCAGTTCGGACGGTTCGCGGAGCGCACTTTCGGGGGCACGGTCGGCGGCGACCGGGTGCTGAAGATCCTCGACTGGATCAAGGCCGAGATCGACTATGAGCCTGGCGCTTCGGACAGCGAGACCACGGCGGCGCGGACCTTCATCGATCGGGCCGGCGTGTGCCGTGACTTCACCCATATGGGCATCACCCTGTGCCGCGCCTCGGGCATCCCCGCCCGGGCCGTCAGCGCCTTCGCCCATCAGCTGAACCCGCCGGACTTCCACGCCATCTTCGAGGTCTGGCTGTCGAACGGCTGGTGGCTGGTCGACCCGACGGGTCTGGCCCCGGTCGAGGGTCTGGTCCGCATCGCCTGCGGCCGCGACGCCGCCGACATCGCCTTCCTGACCACCCAGGGCTCGTGCCGGCTGGTGCGCCAGTCGGTCGGGGCAGAGGCGGTCTGAAGGTTCGTCAAGCAAACGGGGCGGCCAGCTTTCGCTGGCCGCCCCGCGGACCTTGGCGATCAGGTCCGGGTCAGAAGCGCACGGTCACGGCCGCGCGCCAGGACTGGCCCAGAACCGGGCGGGCCAGATAGTAGCGGGCTCCGGCATCGCCGGAGATGAACTGGCCGGCCCGAGGATTGCCCTCGGTCAGTCCAATCTCATTGGTCAGGTTGGCCCCGGCCACTGAGAAGGCGACGCTGTCGTTGATGTTCCAGCGCAGGTTCAGATTGACCACCGTATAGGCGTCCAGAGGCTGGCTGTTGGCCACATCGGCGAAGCGCTCGCTGTAGTATTCGACGGGCAGTTCGATCCGCAGGCTGTCACCCAGCAGGTTCAGTCCGGGCACCATGCGGGCACCGACCTTGGGAACCCGGATCAGCTGATTGCCGCCGAAGTCCCGCACGGTCGGAACGCCGCCGACGTTCTCGGTGAAGCGGAAGGTGTCGTATTCCGGATTCTGCCACGAGAGTGCCGCTGACAGATCCGCCCATTCGACCGGCCGGATGATGCCTTCGAGTTCCAGACCGACCGTATTGGTGTCGCCATAGGCGACCCGGGTCGTGAAGCTGTTGGTGGTCGAGTTGAACACACTGTCGTTGAAGCGGATGTTTTCGAACTTGGTCTGGAAGGCGGTCGCATAGACGTCGAACAGATCAGACTGCCACTTGAACCCGGCTTCCAGCATCTTGACCGGTGTTTTGCGGATGTCGGTACGCAGGGCGTCGCCGGCGCTGCCCTGGAATTCCGAGGGGGCCGGGAGGCGAACCGTTTCGGTATAGCGGCCGAACACGCCCGCTCTTGCTGCGAACTGGTAGTTGGCCCCGACGGTCCAGCTGGTTCCGTCGAAGTCACGGTCGATCGGGGTGAAGACACCCGTGCCCGTGATCACCTGATTGTCGGCAAGCGTGCCGACCACACCCAGATCCAAGGTCTGCTTGCCCTCGACCGAACCGGTGAAGTCGATCCGCTCGTGACGGATGCCGGCATCGATACGAAGCTGCGGCGTGACCTGCCATTCGTCCGAGGCATAGAAGGCCGTCGAGCGGGCATCGATCGTGGCATTGTCGAACAGCGAGCCGTAGCGAAGGAAGCCGTTCTCGGTCACCCGACCGACAATCGCGCCGGTGGCATTGACCGCCACGATGTCCAGTCGACGGGCCTGGTCGCGGACTTCCAGGTTGGCGGTCGCCATGAAGCGATCGTAGTCGTAGCTGTAGTTCGAGACATAGACGCCGAAGGCCACGTCATGGGTCTGACTGCCAAGGTCGAATGTCTTGACGAAGCGAAGGTCATTGGTGAACTCGTCCAGCGGCACCGAGACGCTGAGCAGGTTGCCGCTGACCACCAGGCCATTGCCATTGGCCGTCAGCGGGTCAAAGGCCGCACCGCTGGTCGCGTAGCGGTACTGCAGGTCGGTTGCCCCGGGGTAGGCGGCGAGCGCTGCGGTCCGAAGGCTGTTCAGGCGGGCGGTTGCCGTCTCGATGCTACCGGTCGGGAACAGGCCGTTGCGGACGATATCACTGGTTCTGTAGCGGGCGGTGTTCTGCAGACGCCAGCCGTCGCCGATTTCCAGATCCAGTTTGGCCGTGATCGCTGTGAGGTTGACATCGGTGCCGCGGCCCAGGTCGAAGCCGAACGGACCGTTGACGTTACGGAAGCTGACCAGACGGTTGTCCGGTCCCGCCAGGGTGCCGAAATTCCCGTCAAATCCCGGCAGCTCGGCCACGTCGCCGGAGCTGTCGAAGGTCAGCGGCACGGGCAGGAGGAAGCCGACGTTGTCGTCGATCTGCTTGACGTTGAGCTCGAAGCGGCCGCGTTCGAAATCGCGCGACAGGCCAACACGGATCTGGCCACCCTGGTTCTGGGTGAAGCCGGGGCTGCGCACGCCCTCGTCCGAGCGGTAGAAGCCACCGACGGTCAGGCCCCAGCCGTCACCAAGCGGTGCGCCGTACCAGAAGTCTCCGCGATACATTCCGTAGTCGCCGACCGTCGCCTTGATCAGACCCTCGGCCGTGTCGCCAGCCTGACGGGTGATGAAGTTGACCGTTCCGCCCGGCGAGTTCGAGGCGAAGATCGAGGCCGGTCCGCCGCGAACGGCTTCGACGCGGCCGATGGTTTCGTCCAGACGGAAGGACTGGTCGGCATTCAGCCAGCCCAGGCCGCCATCGTGTTGAATGGTCAGTCCATCTTCCTGGATGGTGACCGAGGAGTAGCCATCCGTCGGGATGCCGCGCGTGCGGACGTTGTTGGAGGCTTCACCACCCGAGGCCTCGACCCAGAAGCCCGGGATGGCCTTGAACACTTCGGCAGTCGAGAGCGGGGCCTGCAGCCGCAGAGCGTCAGCGGTCAGGGTCGTAATGGCATAGCTCGCTTCGGCGCGACGACGCTCCGAGGCACCGGCCCGGCCCGTGACGATGACTTCGTCGAGCTGGGCGGACTCTGCGCCGTTGGTCGACTGGGCCAGGACCGGCGTTCCGCCCACGAAGAACGTCAGGGCCGCAGCACCGGACAGCAAGCGATATGAAAGTCTCATTGGAACCCCTCCAGAAAGGAAGTTCTCAAATAACTTTCGCCTTAAGATTTATCGCGTGAAATATTAGGAATTGTTTTTTTCTAATTCAGTTAAAAAATATTGGATTGCTGATCAATACAAGTTGACCATAAGAATCTCTTATATTGACCCTAAGCCACTTTTTTATTTGATTGGGACTTATAACGATAGATATTTCTTCTTGTTCTGTTGAGATGGACAGAGGTTCTGGTCGGAACGATCCGCCCGTCCCGGACACCAGTTCGACATGCCCGCCGGAAACGCCCGAGACGGCGATCGTCAGGTGAACGTCCTCATCCTCCGCAACCTGAAGCCGCCCCCCCATTACGGCCATTGAGGTTCCCGCCGAGGCCGACAGGTCAACCGAGGTGCCGGGCCGGCCGGCAAGATCAACGAACACACGGCCGCTGCGGACGCCGTCCAGAATCGCGATCTGGGACAGGTCCCGCGCATAGACGACCGTCGTCGGCGTCCCGACCGGGAACTGCCGCTCAAGCGGCGCGTCAGGATCATGGCTGTCGCTGCCGCCGATTGCGGTGGGGCGGCAGCCACGGTTGAGAAGCGCCTCCCAGAAGGGGAGGTGCGAAAACTGCCCTTCGACGGATCCTGTCAGGCGCATCGTGCCGCCATTGGCGACCTCGACCGCCGTGACGCGCGTGCAGTCCGGCACCGGCGCGACCCAGCCACAGCCCATACAGGCCTCCCCGGAAGGCATTCCGGGATGGTTGATCGAGATGATGCCCCCCTGGGCCTCGATGCTCCCGAGAAGGTCGGAGATTTCAGGCAGCCGGGGAGAACCCAGTTCGAACGGGAGTGGCCCGGTCGGCCCGATCACGTTCGCATGGCCAAAGAAGGTGGTGATCTCCCGTCCCGGCAGGATCAGAAGAGTGTCGTAATAGGCCTGAAGACTTCTGAGTTCGGCAAAGGCCGACGGCGTGTTGTGTTCGGTGACGGCAATGAAATCCAGACCGGCGGCGCTGGCGCGCTCCAGCGTGCGAAAGGCCGGGCATGGAATGCGTCGGCCCGTCCGGCTGTCGCATGAACCGTCGCTCTGGCCGGTATGGCTGTGGAAGTCACCTCGATACCAGCCCGGACCACGGCGGACTGCCCCGTCAATGAAGGCGGATTCAGGCGGAGGCGCATCGGCGCCGGCCATGGTGATCCGGGCCGTCCAATTGGCTGTTACCGCCGGGCGGATGTTGGGGACTCCAAGGATCAGACTCCAACGCCCGGGAATAACCGGGCCCGGTACATAGGAAGGGGTCGCGTCGCTGGTCGCCACGGTAATGGTCGACTTGTTGCCTCCGCTCCAGCCGCGCAGCCCGTTGGGATCGCGCAGTCCGAGATCGATGACGGTGCGATCTGCACGATCATACTCGAACGACAGCGTCAGCCGTTCCATGCCCGCCGGGACATCGAACGGCACCTCTATATAGGTCTGGTGATCCGTGCCGGTCAGTGTGCCGGTCAGGGTCAGGTTTGCGGACGTACCGGGACCGGACCCGGCGGGTGCCCGGTCATCACCGGCCCAGGCACGGCTGGAATCCCAGGCCGGACCGGCGCACAGCAGCATGGCTGCCAAAGCGACCGTCAACCATGGCCGATGACCCCGATGGAGTACCCTGCGCTGCATCTGGTTTCCTCGCCGACCCGATGCATCGCCCCATAGCCAGACATTGTGACACCGGCTTGATCTCGCCGACCCCCCGGCGTCGCCTGCCTGTCGCCTGCGGCCGCGACGCCGCCGACATCGCCTTCCTGACCACCCAGGGCTCGTGCCGGCTGGTGCGCCAGTCGGTCGGGGCAGAGGCGGTCTGAGTCAGCGGCCGCCTGCGGCCTTCCATTCCTCGATGAAGACATCCCGGCGCACGACCTTGTTGTCAGGGTCGATCAGCACATGGGCACCGGCCGGAACCGCGATCCGGCCGCGTCCGCCGCTCATGGCCACGGTCTGGCGGCGGCCATCGATCTCCACCTCGACCGGCATCGGGAAGACCCCGCCGTCGCCCGTCACCCATTCCAGCGACAGTTGGCCATCCTCGCGGGTCTGGCGCAGGTCGGGCAGGGCCGCCTGGTAGAGATAGCCGCGGAAGAACCAGGTCAGATCCTGTCCGGACTCCTCGCTGGCGAGGGCGAGGAATTCGTCGGTCGTGCCATAGCGTGTCGTGAAATTCCCGGGCCGGGGGTCGGCGGTGCCATAGACCAGCCGCGTCATCGACCGGAAAAAGGCCTCGTCCCCGATCAGCATCCGCAGCGAATGGGCGATCAGCGAGCCCTTGTTGTAGAGGTCCAGCCCCGGGCCGGCGTTACTCTTGTAGACATCGTCCTCGGCCCGGTCGGTGCCGGTGACCACCGGGAAGCGGTTGATCAGGTCGCGGCGCTGCTCCTGCAACTCGGCCTGCATATAGCGTTCGCCGTGCAGCCAGCCCAGGTAGAGCGGCTGCATATAGCTGCCCAGCCCCTCGTGCAGCCACATGTCGTCGGCGTTGCGGTTGGTCATCTGGTTGCCGAACCACTCATGGGCCAGCTCATGGTGCAGCAGCCAGTCATAGCCCTTGCCGTCGAGGCGATAGGCGTTGCCATAGGCGTTGATGGTCTGGTGCTCCATGCCCAGATGCGGCGTCTCGACCACCCCCATCTTCTCGTCGCCGAAGGGGTAGGGACCGACGGTGGTCTCGAAGAAATCCATCATCGGTGCGAACTGGGCAAACAGGGCTGCGACCTTGGCCGGGTCGTCGGAGCGCAGGTGCCAGTAGGAGATCGGGATCACATTGCCGAACCGGCTCCGATAGTCGCTGCGCACCTCGTCATACGGCCCGATGTTCAGGGCGATGGCATAGGTGTTGGGATTGGCCGCGCTCCAGTTCCAGGTGGTCCAGCCGTCGCCGTGGTCGACCGTGCCCATGAACCGCCCGTTCGACGGCGCGGCCAGGTTCGACGGCACGGTGATGTGCATGTCCACCCGCCTCGGCTCGGCCAGCGGATGGTCGATACAGGGCCAGAAGATGTCACAGCCCTCGGGCTGGACGGCAGTGGCGATCCACGGCGATCCGTCCGCCGTCGTGGCCCAGACAAAGCCCCCGTCCCACGGGGCCCGCGGTGCCACGCGCGGCGCGCCGGCATAGGCGATCCGCACCGACACCGTCCCGCCGGCCGCCAGCGGCTCGGCCAGCGGAATGGTCATCCGCCCTTCGGGATTGCTCCAGCCGCCGTCGCCGGCGGGGACCTCTCGCCCGTCCACCTGCACGGACGAGACGGCCAGCAGGGTATCCAGCTCGACCACCACGGCCGCCAGCGGCGCGGTGGCGGTAAAGTCCAGCACGGCGACGGCCTCGATGGTCTTCGTCTCCGGCATGACCCTGATCGACAGGTCGGCCTTGTCGAACACCACGGCCAGCTGCTCGGCCGTGCGCGGCTGGTCGGTGCCGAGGGTAAAGGCGGTCGATTCGCGGGCCGGCGTCACGATCACGGCCGGGTCGGCGGTGGCGGGCTGGGCCGCGACAGGAACCGTTTCCGCCTCGCGCGTCACCGTGATCGAGACGCAGGCACCGAGCGTCAGCATGGATGCGCCCATCAGGGCGGCGCGGCAGGCTTGGAAGGACACGGACAGCTCCCCGGGGCGACCGGGTCAGCCTAATGACGGGTGCGGATCGCGCAAACAAAAAGGCCGGTGTTTCCACCGGCCCTTTCAGATCTCAAGGCTGACGCCCGATCAGGCGGCGGCGGCCTGTTCGGCGATCCTGGCCTTGACCTGGCGCTTGATGCGCTGGGCGGCCAGCGACAGCTGTTCGTCCTTGGCCTTGACGATGAACGGGTCCAGGCCGCCCTTGAAGTCGAGGGTGCGCAGGGCGGCGTTCGAGATCCGCAGGCTGAAGGTCTGGCCCAGGGCTTCCGAAGCAACCTTGACCGTCTTCAGCGACGGCAGGAAGCGGCGCTTGGTCTTGATGTTCGAGTGGCTCACGCTGTGGCCGACCATCGGGCCGATACCGGTGAGTTCGCAGCGACGCGACATGGGACTATCCTTCGGGCGCGGTCCGCTGAACGACGGACGCATGAAACAGGTACGCGCGGAAGCTGTCGGCGCGAGAGGGGGGCGTATAGAGGAGGTGAACGCATTTCGTCAAGGCTCGACACCCGTTCAGCCACCGTTCAATTCCCGACATATATTGACGCTAGGATGAACATTCGCCTTTCCGGGGACGTCATGACCACCACCCGCCTGATCGCTCTCGCTGTGCTCGCCGGAGCCGCCCTGCTGGCACCGTCCGCCTCGACCATGCCGGCCTCGGCCCCGCAGGCGGCCGCCGACACTGTCCTGCCGGGCTACTGGCAGTATACCACCAGTGCGCTCGGCATGCGGGACACCGAAGCCAAATGCGTCCGGCCCAGCGAAATCAATCGCTTCTTCGGCGGACTGTCGACCCGGCGCTGGCAGTGCACCTATCCGGTTCGCGAGGTCGGCAACGGCAATGCGCGGTTCGAGGGCACCTGTCAGGACCGCAAGGGCAGTCGCGTCAATGTCCGGCTGCGCGGACCCTATGCGCCCGAGAGCTTCCGCTTTAACGGCGGAGCCCAGCTGGCGCGCGGTACCCCCTATATCCCGGCCAGCATCACCGCCCGCCGGATCGCGGACCAGTGCCCGGCGGACGCCGAGTATTTCTGAGGCTCAGACCTCGACCACCCGCGCCACGGCATAGGTGTGCTGCTCGCCTGACGGCAGCGACAGGCTGACATATTCGCCGGCCACAAACCGCTCCTCGCCGAAGCGGTGCCCGACGGCGTCATCCGCGTCGCCGTCGTCCATGTCCAGCACCCAATGCCCGCCCGGCCCGTGCCGGAGATGCCCTGTGCTGACGGTCTGGTTGCCCGAAAAGCGACGGACATGACTCCGGCCCGGCTCCGCCCGCTGGGCGTCCCCGTCCAGTCGGCTGTCGGCGTCCAGCGGCGCGACGATGTCATAGCCCTCGTCGGGTGCACCGGCAGGGTGACCGGGCTCGCGTGCGAGTTCGAGACGGATATGGTGGAACTGGGTCATGGCGCTCTCCCGTTGAACAGGCGTTGGTTCCGTCGGGTGCCGCAACGGGCGCACACCCGCTTTGTTGTGGAACAACGCCCGGCACGTATTTGCGGTCCAGGCAGGTGCGGGGCGACTTTGTGCCGACGCCCCTTCGGAGGGTCAGGATGATGACAGCCAGACTGATCGCCGCCCTCGCGGCCCTGACGCTCGGCGGCTGCGCCGGCGAGGCGGTCCGACAGAACGGGACCGAGCCCGTCGTCATGGGATCCGCTGATCGCGGCGGCGTGCTGGTGCGCGACAAATGCGCGGGCTGCCATGCGGTGGGGCGGACCGGCGACAGTCCGCTGGCCTCGGCACCGCCGTTCCGCACCATGGGCGTGGAATACCCCGTAAGGGATCTTCAGGAGGCCTTCGCCGAGGGCTTGGTCACCACCCACCCCGCCATGCCGGCCTTTGCGTTCCAGCCGACCGAGATCGCCGACCTGATCGCCTGGCTCGAAAGCGTCTCCGGGACCGGCCCGGGGGGCTGAATTGCAAAAGGCCCGGGAGCGATCCCGGGCCTTCCGACTTGCTCAGCGATGTCGCCGGATCAGGCGGCTTCGGCCTCTTCGGCCGCGTCTTCAGCGGCTTCGGCGGCGGCGATGACCGCCTTCTTGGCGCTCAGCGACTTGGACAGCAGCTGGACGGCGGCATCCTTGTCGATGCGGTTGGCGGCGGCGACTTCGCGGGCCATCCGGTCCAGGGCCGATTCATAGAGCTGACGCTCCGAATAGGACTGCTCCGGCTGGCTGTCGGCGCGGTGCAGGTCGCGAACCACTTCGGCGATCGAGATCAGGTCGCCCGAGTTGATCTTGGCTTCGTATTCCTGTGCCCGGCGCGACCACATGGTGCGCTTGATGCGGGCGCGGCCCTTCAGGGTCGTCAGCGCCTTGGTCACCACATCGTCGGCGGCCAGCGAGCGCAGACCGGCCGTCTTGGCCTTCTTGGTCGGGACGCGCAGGGTCATTTTCTCGTGGTCGAAGGTGACCACATAGACTTCCAGCGACATGCCGGCGACTTCCTGGACCTCAACGGCCGCGACCTTGCCGACGCCGTGCGCCGGATAGACGACCGCGTCGCCAACCTTGAATTCCAGTCCGGTCTTGTTCGTCATGTCATTCCTTTCCCGGCGCAGGGAAGGCGAGACGCAGACACTGAAGACACCCTTGCGCTCTCCGAAGACGGCGACCCGTCTGCGGCGCAGCAACTTCAGGCATCAGCTGTGGAAACGGATCACCAAACCTCTGGCCGACCCCGCCTTCGTGGGCAGAGTTCTGTCGCAAACGCGGGCGGCGCGAGAAATTCGCTGACCGCCCGACCCAATGACAGGAACCTATCACAAAATTGCGGAATTTCAAAACGTCCGCAACGTCATCTTGCGCGGCACGGGAAAGCCGGACCGTATCGGAGCCGGGAGGCGGTCGGTGCAGCGCCGCCCGGCTCAGGAACCCTTGCCGGGCTTTTCAGAGAAGTATTTCTCGAACTTGCCGGTCTCGCGCTCGAATGACTCGGCGTCGGCGGGCGGCGTGCCCTTGACCGTGATGTTCGGCCAGACCTTGGCATATTCCGAATTGACGCTCAGCCATTTGCCGTCCGGCTCGTCCTCGGTGTCGGGCTTGATGGCGTCGACCGGGCATTCCGGCTCGCAGACGCCGCAGTCGATGCATTCATCCGGCGCGATGACCAGGAAATTCTCGCCCTCATAGAAGCAGTCGACGGGGCAGACCTCGACGCAGTCCATGAACTTACATTTCACGCAGGCGTCGGTGACGATGTAGGTCATGAGGCGGTCTGGGGCGCTGTCGGCTGGCGGAAGGAACGGGCAGGGCAAATGGCCCCGCCGGGGGACGCTGTCAACCGAGGGGGTGCCGCAGGCTGTAGAGCGCCCGCGCCTCTCCGGCCGGACCGCGCCTTTCGCCAAACCCCTCGACCGTCAGTTCAACCAGCCGCCCTCCGACGGCGAATACCAGCGTGTCGCCGATGTGGACGGTGCGGCTGGGCTTGTCGAGCCGGGTCTGGACCCCGTTGTGGGTCAGCCGCACCGCGCCCCGTTCGACCATGGCGGCGGCCAGCGACCGGGTCTTCGTGAACCGCGCCCGCCACAGCCAGACATCGATGCGGTAGCCCGTTTCGCTCATCCGGGGGCGCGGGTCCGGCGGGGGCGTTTACGTTTGGTCCGGTGCGGCGCAGGCTTGGCGGTCAGGGCTGACAGGACGGCGAACGGTGAGTCCGTCACCGCCTTCGGCCGGTCATCCCGGTCCGGCTTCTGCGCGCGGGACGCCTTGAGCGCCGCCGTCAGGGTCTTCGCCTCATCGAGCGAGACGCCCAGAGCCGCCAGATCGGCCTCGTTCAGCACCCCCTTGCCGGCCGCCTGCCGTTCGGCGAGCACCTCCAGCATCTCCACCCCGGCCGCGACCTTGCCGATGGCGCGCAGGCCGAACGCCGACAACAGGCGCGGCGAGGGCGGCGTCGCCGGCAGGGCGGTCAGGGCCGTCGTGCCCGGTCGGAACGGTTCGCCGGCGACGAAGGCCTGCATCAGCGCCCGCGCCCGCGGCTTCAGCACCCCGGGCAGCCAGACCGAATGGGTCCCCATCCGCACGGCGAAGGTCCGCAGGGTGCGCCGCTCGACCTGGCTCAGGGCGACCAGATCGCGCTCGACCGCGCGCCGGTCGATCACCCCGCCGGCCTCGATCAGGCGGAAGGCTATGCCACGCGGCAGGCCTTTCAACGTCCCGCTCTCGACCGCGCCCTTCAGCCGGGCCAGCGGCTTCAGCGCCCGCCCGGCCTCGGCGGCCAGCCAGGCCTCCAGCCGCCGCTGCGCCCGCTCGCGCGCCGGCGCCGGACCCAGTTCGCCCAGCAGCCGGACCCGGGGCGCGAACCAGTCGCCGCCCGTCACCTGACCCGCCGCCACGCCGCGCCACAGCACCGCACCGTCGGGCGAGACGGCTAAGGCCGCATCCTCGTCTGCCGCCAGCCGGCCCAGCCGCCGCGCGATCTCGGGCGTCACCGCCTGCCGTGCCGCGTGCCGCAGGGCCCGGTCCTCCAGCGCGCTGGAGCCCTTGTCGAGCCGGAACTCCACCCCGGTCAGCTGCCCGACCGCATGGCCCTCTACGATGACCGCGCCGCCCGCCTCGACCTCGGCGACCGCGTCTTCGGTCACGTTCAGGGCCCGCATCAGGGCGGTGGTGCGCCGGTCCACGAACCGCGCCGTCAGCCGCTCATGCAGCACATCGGACAGACGTTCCTCCAGCGCCTTCGTCCTGTCGCGCCAGCCCTGCGCCTGATCCAGCCAGTCGGGCCGGTTGGCAATATAGCTCAGCGTCCGCACCCCGCTCAGTCGCGCCGACAGCTGGTCGATCTGGCCGTCGTCGCGGTCCAGTTCGGCGAAGCGCGGTGCGAACCAGTCGGCCGTCAGCCGCCCGCGCTTTCCGGTCAGGGCCTGGAAAATCTCCTTCGACAGCCGCCCGTGCTCGTCCAGCGTCGTCTTCTGGAAGTCCGGCAGCTGGCAGGCTTCCCACAACCGCATGATGGCCCCGCGCGAGCGGCCGACGCGGGCCACCTCCTCGTCCTTGATCAGCCGCCGCAGCAGGGTCTCGTCCAGCGCCGGCTGGGTCAGGTTCAGGCCGCGCACCCCGGGGGTGACCGTCAGCGAGCGCAGCAGGTCCGGCAGGGTGTCAAAGTCGAGCCGCGCATTGCGCCACTCGGCCCCCTCGACCGGATCGAACCGGTGTTCGACCACCTGTTCGACCAGATCCTGATCCAGCTCCGTCGCCTCGCCCGTGACGCCGAAGGTGCCGTCGCGCAGGTGCCGCCCGGCCCGACCCGCGATCTGGCCGATCTCATGGGCGTGCAGCCAGCGGGTTCGCCGTCCGTCGAACTTCCTCAGGCCCGCGAAGGCGACATGGTCGACCTCCATGTTCAGCCCCATGCCGATGGCGTCGGTGGCGACCAGAAAGTCGACTTCGCCGGACTGGAACAGCTCGACCTGGGCATTGCGGGTGCGCGGGCTCAGCGAGCCCATCACCACGGCGGCCCCGCCGCGCTGGCGCCGGATCAGCTCGGCGATGGCATAGACCTGGTCGGTGCTGAAGGCGACGATGGCGCTGCGGGCGGGCAGGCGGGTCAGCTTCTTCGACCCGGCATAGCTCAGGGTCGACAGCCGTTCGCGCGACACGATCTCCACATCGGCGACCAGTGACCGGATCAGCGGCGCCATGGTCCCGGCCCCGAGGAACATGGTCTCGAATCGCCCGCGCGCATGCAACAGCCGCTGGGTGAAGACGTGGCCCCGCTCGGGATCGGAGACCAGCTGGATCTCGTCCACGGCCAGGAACTCCACCGACCGCTCCAGCGGCATGGCCTCGACGGTGCAGACGAAATAGTGGGCCCGCGGCGGGACGATCTTTTCCTCGCCGGTGACCAGGGCCACGGCGGCGGCCCCGCGCCGCTTGACGATCCGGTCATAGATTTCGCGAGCCAGCAGCCGCAGCGGCAGGCCGATCATGCCCGAGGCGTGACCCAGCATCCGCTCGACCGCCAGATGGGTCTTGCCGGTATTGGTGGGGCCCAGAACCGCGACGACGCGCGAGGGGGCCTGTCCGGTGCCGCGGTCACTCATGATGGGAACAAGGTGGCGATTCGCCGACGTTTCCTCAAGCGAACTGGTGACGCGCCATCAGGTCCCGGACAGCAGCGCCTCCAGCTGGTCCAGCCGCTCCTTGCCGAAGAACATTTCCTCGCCGACGAAGAAGGTTGGGACGCCGAAAACGCCGCGCGCCACCGCGGCCTCGGTATTGGCCGCCAGCCGCGCCTTGACGTCATGGGTCTGGGCCCGGGCCAGCAGGTCCGCACCGTCCAGTCCGGCCTCATCCAGCACCGACTGCAGGACCGCCGGGTCGCCCATCGCCAGACGGCGTTCCCAGAAGCCGCCCAGAACAGCCTCGACATAGCGGTCGAACGCCTCGCCGGGTTCAACGGCGCAAAGGCCGCGCATCGCCGTCAGGCTGTTGACCGGGAAATGCGGATTCATGCGGAAGGCGGTCAGGCTGTAGCGGGCGACGAAGCGCCGGATCTCCAGCATCTCATAGTCCATCTTCCCCTTGACGCCGCCGAAGGCCAGGAACGGGGCCTGGTTGCCCGTCGCCTTGAAGATGCCGCCCAACAGGCAGGGGATCAGGTTGACGGAGGCACCGGTCCGTTCCGCGACCCCCTTCAGCCCATGGTGCGCGAAATAGCCGTTGGGGCTGGCGAAATCGAAGATGAAGTCGATCGTCCGGGTCATCACCGGTTTTCCTTCCATGGGCGCAGGTCCAGCTCGAACGTCCCGGTGCTGCTTTGCTGGTCGTGCAGCCAGACATGGTTCCGGGCGATCGCGTCGGGTTTCAGGATCGCATCCTCGTCCAGCAGGGTCTGGATGTCCGGTGCGATGGCGCGGGCTATGGCCGGGCCGACGCCGTCCCCGGCACCGACGATCAGGCAGGATGGCATCAGCGGCATGAGGCTCCCCCGGGGTTCACGAGACCGTTTCATATCAAAACTATGTCGTCAACGCGCAGGGTGTCAGCACCCGCCGGTCACGGAACCGGCTGACGGGCGCCCGGCTTAATGGATCTGGCCATCCTGGCGGAACAGGGGCGAAACGAATCAGGACCGAATCACCGACAGCGGCCGATTCGGGCTTTGTTCACCCCAACATATTGTATCTCATGGTGGATTAACCACAATCGGAATCGCTGATGCTTCGGCCCATTCCGGGCCGGATCAGAAAATCAGAACGGGCGAGGCGCACAGACGCTTCCCCGCCGCGTCGCCAGCCGCTAGTTCAGCCTGCGTGGCCCCGTAGCTCAGCCGGATAGAGCAAGGCTTTCCTAAAGCAGAGGTCGGGGGTTCGAGTCCCTCCGGGGTCGCCATACCTTTCAGTTATTTAGCGACCGATTTAGCGGTTCGCCCGAGCTATGGGGCACGTTCGGGGCACAGATTCTATCGCTGCATGGGCATTCGGCGCGCGACTCGTCGTTCTAAGAGTGTCGGGAATGCTGCCTCTGTCTGGGTTCCCGCAGTACTGGATAAATTGCGCCTGCTGCTAAGTGGTCCGATCAGTGTCACCCTACGTCAGCTGGCTACGAAATGGGCGGCACCACGGAGTTTGCACTTAGACCGACGGTCACCGGTTACCCATTCAAAGTCCGAGACCGGGGGGCTCGGCTGTGTCGATCAGGTGATCGCGGCCCGTAAGCGACCACATGGAGCCGTTCCTTTGACCTCGCGCCGCTTCTCTCCTGATGACCTTCCGCCGCTAAGCCTTTCACATCTCGCTTGGTTCGAAGGTGACGAAGCGGGCGATGGAACGGGTCTTGGATGCAACCATGACTACCGAGATCTGCGTGGCCTGAAGTTGGAAGACGTGCGCCGGGTGGCTGCACTAGAAAGCCAGCGGATCGAAAGCGCGCTCGAGGGCGGGTGGGATTGCACAGGATGCGACGAGGCATGCGAGGACTGTGAGCCCGAGGTCGAAGGACTTGAGCTTGGCGTGGCGTCGGCGGTGGTCGGCTTATCGGCTCTGGGCTGCATCCCCTACACCAGCTGCAATGGCGGAGTGTTCGGCGGGGAGCACGTAGCGGACCTTCTGATCGTCGGGTTCTATTTGCGCCCGCCACATGTCGAAACCGTCCGAGAGGCGGGCCGGCGTGCGGGAGTCGGACTGACGAATGACCGCAACGGCGGCGTTTATGTCGTAACCGATGATCCGCGAGCTATGACCGCGTTTGCGATGGGGCTCGGAAGAGTTGAAAGCTAAGCTAGTCCAGCGGTCGACCCGGCCGCATCAAAGAGCATGTGATCATTGCTTGAGGCATGGCTTTACTCGGCTCGATGTCAGATCCTGACTCAAGGCTGCGGTTGGGAACGTCTGCTCCTGGCAAGGTTCGGCGGGACCTTAGGCACCTGCATCGACCCGGTCGGCTTCGTGAGAACAATTGGGCGGGAGAACTCCCGCCTGCCGATCCGACGACGAGAGCGACAGTATCAGCGGTTCAAATCCCAAGCCTCAGCCCGGAGATTTCTCACCACCCACGCAGCGATTTGCAACACCTCCAACATCCAGCGCCATCTGATCAGCAGACCCACACTTCGACGCTCCCGCGCGGAAGCGACGACCACTTGGGCGGTGGCGGTTGCCTGAATCGACACGGGTAGGGCGCTCTTCGATTTCGCCCGGTTAACCGGTCAACGCCCCCCAGCGACAGGTCCGCGACCAAGTTCCTCAGCCGCCGTTGGCGCGGTGGGCGATCGAGGCCGGGTCGGCCCAGATCTTTCCCCCGACCCACAGGCCGATGGAGGGGGTGACGTCGGTGACCTCGATCTCGGCATAGAGCTCGGAAGTGACGTAGGGGTCCCCGCGCATGATCGACCAGGCCTCGTCGACGTCGGTGGCTCGCAGCAGGAAATAGGAGCCGCAGATGGCGGCCTCGCCCGGCCGCCGCATCGGCCCGGCGACGATATAGCGGCGCCAGTTGGCCTCTACGTGGGCGAGGTGACCGGTCAGGTGGGCGACGCGGGCTGCCGGCGCGGTCGGCCCGTCCTTGCACACGAACAGGAAGACCGGCGTTGCGTCCTTGTCGACGTAGGGAGGCGTGTCCAAGATCGGTGCTTGCATCGACGGGGATTCCAAAGCCAAATGATATAGACTTATACCAACTCATCGGGGTGGCCATGCAAGCGCATACGGCAAAGGGCGGATACGGCGAGTTCCGCGACGGCTGGCCGGTGGTCACCTCGGCGATGCTGGGCATCGGCCTGGGGCTGTCCCCACTGCCGTTCTACACCATCGGAATACTGGCGCCGGAACTGGCCAAGGAGTTCGGCTGGGGCTTTGCGGAGATTCTGGGTGGCCTGCCGATCATGACCTTCGCGGTGCTTGTTGCCAGTCCGGCCGTCGGGCTGATCGCCGACCGGATCGGGGTGCGGACGGTGGCTCTGGCGTCGCTGTTCCTGTTCGGCCTGGCCTATGCCGCGTTCGCCTTCGGGAACGGAGACATCCGGCTGTTCTACCTGACCTGGGGGGTGATGGCCTTCGTCGGGGCGGGGACACTGCCGGTGACCTGGACGCGTGCGGTGAACAACCGGTTCGATGTGCGAAAGGGGCTGGCGCTGGGGCTGTCGCTGGTGGGGACCGGCCTGTTCGGGTTTGCGTGCAAGCCCTACACCGCCTGGCTGGTCGAGGAGTTCGGCTGGCGTGCGGCCTATCTGGGGGTGGCGGCGCTGCCGTTGCTGATCGCCCTGCCGATCGCATTCTTCCTGTTCCACGACGTGGGGTCGCGGTCGATCACGGCCGCCGAGCGGCGCCTCGCGGACGCCGAGCGCAAGGCCGTGACGCCGGGCATGAGCTTCGGCAAGGCGTTGGGCGACTGGCGGTTCTGGATCCTGGCGGTGGCCTTCGTGCCGATCAGTTTTGCCGTCGGAGGGCCGATACCGAACATCGAGAACATCCTGCGCTCCAACGGCTTCGGGCCAGAGCAGATCATCACCCTGGCGTCGCTGATCGGGTTGTCGGTCATTGGCGGGCGGCTGGTGGGGGGCTGGCTGATCGACCGGTTCTGGGCACCGGCGGTGGCGTTCATCCTGCTTAGCGCGCCCGCTGTGGCGTGCTGGCTGCTGGCCCAGGGGACGACCGACCCAATGATCGCGGGGCTCTCCATCGTGCTGATAGGGTTTGCGGCCGGCGTTGAATACGATCTGATGGCCTTCATGGTGGCGCGATATTTCGGGCTGAAGAGCTATGGCGGCATCTACGGGGCACTGTACGGGTTCTTCGCCCTCGGGGCCGGGATCGGGCCGGTGGTGTTCGGGCAGTTCTTCGACCGGACCGGGGGGTACGGCAGCATCCTGCTGTACTCGGCCGTGGGGCTGGTGGCCGGGGCGGCGCTGCTGCTGTTACTCGGCAAATACCGGCAGTTCGGGCCGGACCGGGCCGAGGCGACGGCGGCGGCGGAGCGGACGAGTGATCCTGATTTCGCGGCCTAGCTGATCCGGGCCGTCGCCCAGGCCTCGAACGCTGTCCAGCGGCTGTGCGCCTTTAGCAGGGACACCGCGCGGGCGTGGACGGCGACGAGCTCGGCCGGCCGATGGACCGCATGGTCAGGATCGCGGCGATACCAGGGATCGAACCACTGTTCCCAGCCGGCGATGCGGAAGGCGCGGACGAGGTGGGCGCCGTCCCATTCCGGCTTGAGTGACAGAGCGGCATCGGGCAGGCCGGGTGTGCGGCCGGCTATCGGCGATGTCGTCGGCGATAGGGCATGAGCCAGGACCGAGCCTGCACCGACTCCGGCAATCTCGGCGTCCCCAAGGCCGAGCTGCCCGAGCGCGGCGCGGGTCGTCTGAAGCCAGTCGATATCACCGCACCAGCCCTCGGCGGAATCCCCATGGCCGGGCAGGTCGAGGGCGACAACCGTACGACCCGGCACCGGGGCCAGGTCGGCAGTTGAGCCGCCCGAGTCGTGCAGCAGGACAAGGGGACGGCCTGGCCCATCGGATACGCCGTGCACGGCCAGCCGTTCGTCACCCAGGGTGATGAAGCCATCGCCGATGTGATCGGGCGGGGGCGTGCCCGGGTGGTCGGCGAGGTGGTCGGCGGCGACTGCGTGGAGCGTCGGGGCATCGACGAACGTCTGGCCGCGACCGGCGAGGGCAGGGCGTTTGAAATGAGCGGCGAGGATGTCGGCGGCGCTGGCAGCGATCAGGGTGGTGGAGGACAGACGCTCGACGACGGCCTCAGCGCGGAAGGTAAAGGCCGCGCGGTAGACCGGGCGATAGGCGTCGCCGGCGGCCAGCAGATCCATGGCGTTGGCGTGGATGTGCTCGGGGGACGAGACGGCCATCGCCATCCGTGCGGCCGGGTCGGTCGAAAACCACGGGAAGAAGACCGTCTGGGTCTCCATTCGGGCCCACAGCCAGGCCATGTGGGAGCCATCCCAGGCGGGCTCGAATGGCGGGAGGTAGTCGGCGAGGCATTGGGCCCGCTCGATCTCGGTCCAGGCCGGAAGACCGTCGCAGACCGTGGCGGCGGTGGTGTTCGGGAACAGGGCTGCGAAGGTGGCGACCGTCGCGGCACCGGTGTGGAAACCATAGAGGCCAACACGGGAGAGGCCGAGGGTCTGGACCAGGCGGTGGAGCGCGCGGGCGTAGTCGGCGCTGTCGGGGTGGTCGAGGTGGTCGAGGTGGAGGGGGTCGGATCGGCCAGCACCGGGCGTGTCGGGGGCAATGGCTGTCAGCCCACGAGCGGCGATGGCCTGGCAGACGGCCTCGACGGCGCGAGACGATTGGGGCGAGCCGTGGATGACCATGACGGCGGGGCCGGTGCCGAAGCGACGGACAAGGACGCGGCGGCCATCGACGGTCACAAACCCACGCTCGCCGCCCGGGCGCATCATCAGGCGATCTTCACCAGGGTCTTGCCGAGATTCTCGCCGCGCATCAGGCGTTCGATCTGGTGTCCGGCGCTGCCGAGGCCCTCGCCGATGTCCTCTGCGATCGTCAGGCGGCCGGCCTTGACCCAGGGCTCTGCGAGCGCCGTCCATTCGGCCCAGCGGGTGTAGAAGTCGTAGACGACCAGGCCGAAGACGGCCGCCCGCTTGCCCACCAGGGGGCCGATGGCGGTGACGGCCGGGCCGGCGTCGGCGTGATAGTGGTCGGCGAGGCCGCACAGGACGACGCGGCCGTAGAGCTTCAGCAGGCGGATGCCGACCGCCAACTGGCCTGCCCCGACATTCTCGAAATGGACGGTGGAGCCGTCGCCGACCGCGGCGGCCAGCTGCGCCTCCCAGTCATCGCGGCGGTAGTCGACGCAGGCGTCGAAGCCGTAGCGGTCGGTGACGAGGGCGCATTTCTCCGGTCCACCGGCGATGCCGACGGCACGGCCTCCCAGGTTCCGGGCAATCTGGCCGGCGACGCCGCCGACGGTCCCGGCCGCCGCATTGACGGTCAGAACGTCGCCGGCCCCCGCTCTGGCCAACTGGGTCATGCCGGCCCAGGCGGTCAGGCCGGGCATGCCGAGGACGCTGAGATGCAGGGAAGGCGCGATGTCGGTCGAGACCTTGCGGGCGCTTTCGGAGCGAACCCAGGCCCGGTCGGTCCAGCCGGCCTCTACGACGACGTGGTCACCGGGGGCAACGTTGGGATCGCGGCTTTCCTCGACCTCGGCGACGCAGAAGCCGGGCAGGCTTTCACCGGGGGCGGGGGCGGGTTCGCCCATATGCCGACCCCGGATGCGGGCGCCCATGTAGGGATCGATCGACAGGTAGAGCGGGCGGACCTTCAACCAGCCGTCACCCTCGGGCGGCACGGCATCGCGGACGGCGACGGTGAAGTCGGCTGCGGTCGGCATCGACAGTGCGGGGCGGGCGAGGACGACCTCGCGGGCTGTATCGGTCATGCCTCGACCACCTCGACCAGCGCGCCGTCCGGTGCGCGCAGGGTTCCGGCGCGCTTGCCGCCATAGACCACCCCCTGACGGATCGTCGGCGGCTTGATCCAGCCGGAGAGAGCGTCGAAGTCGGGGTGGCGGAAGGTGGTCATGGCGATCCCGGGCGGAAGGGCACCGGGCTCGGTCGGGCGCGGGGTTGCGGCGTCTGGATACTGGTCCAGCTCCAGGAAGCAGTCGCGTCCGTGGATCATGGTGGCGATGGTGTGCTTGTCCTCCATGGGCAGGTCGAACGCCTTGGCGATCATGGTGTAGACGATGTCCATCGATCGGCCGGGTGACAGCTTCAGCTCGCGCTCGAACCAGTCCAGTGACGCCTGCATGTCCGAGCAGGCCAGGACCAGGATGAACAGCTTGTCGATCAGGGCATCCGCGCGAGGCAGGTCGTAGGCGGGCAGATTTTCGCGGATCTGGGTCAGGTAGACGATCTCCTGATCCGGACCCTTCACCTGCATGGGGAAGATGGCGGGCATGCCGTCCAGCTCGCGCGGGGGGCCGATGATCTCGAAGGGAGAACGCTCCATCCGCGCGTTCACGGCGATCGTGTCCCGGGTGCAGATTTCGATCGCGGCCCAGCCCCAGGTTCGAAGCGGGAGATAGTCGGGAGGTGTCTCGCCCGCGACGAATCGGATGAAGACGTCGGCCCCCGAAGCGGGCCGACAGACGACGCAGGCGCGACCGGCCGAGGCGGGGCAGCCCCAGGCGACGGCCAGGTCGTGCGGCACGACGCCGCGCTCCACGACGGAATAGTCCAGCCATTCGCCATATCGGGCGGCCGTGGCCTCGGGATCCGGGACGGTCAGGGTGGCGGCGCGGAGGAGTTCCATGACGTCCCGATTCCAAGGGCTGTTCGAAATGGTATAGATTTATATCATTTGACCGCGCTAGGGTGGTGGAAGCAAGGGGAGTTCTGCGTGGCGGCCTATATGATCGTCCTGGCCAAGATCGCCGACCGGGAGGCCTTCATCGAGGACTACGGTAAGCCGGCCGGCGCGCTCCTGGCCCGGTTCGGCGGGCGGTATGTGCTGCGCGGACCCGGCATTTCGCTGCTTGAAGGCGACTGGGGCGAGGGCGCGTCGGCAGTCATCAGCGAATGGCCGGACATGGCGACACTGAACGCCTTCTGGACCAGCCCCGAATACGCCGAGGTCAAGACTGCCCGAGAAGGGATCGCCGATTGCCGCGTCTGGGCCATCGAGGCCCCCAGAATTTCCTGAACGTTTCACCGGAGGAAGAGATGATCCGTACATTGACCGCCATGGCCGCGCTGGCCGCCGTCGTGATTCCCGTGACCGCGGAGGCCCAGACCATCGACCTTTCGACACCCGCCGGCGCCATCGCCGCGAACCGCAAGGTCCAGTGCTCGACCGTAGACGGGGAGGCGGTGGTCTATCACTGGTCGGGGCGTGTCTTCGCCCGCTCGCCGGGCGAGCCGGACCGGCACATCTTCAACGTCGAGGGGATGAATGTGCGACAGTGCGTGACGGTGACGGACCCCGTTCGGGGGACCGGCTACCGGCTCGTCTCGCGTGAGTTGATGATCTACCTCGACCCGCGCACGAATGAGATCCTGCGCCGCTGGACCAATCCGGTCACGGATCAGGAGGTCGAGGTGATCCATGTCGCCAACGACCCGGTAAACTCGCGTCCGACCTATGAAAGGAACGCCGATGGCACGCCGTTCAGGTTCAGCGGCCGGGTCAGCCAGGGCAAGGTGTTTCTGAACTTCGAGGCACCGCTGTTCTATGTGAACCCACTGGGCGGCGACTATCAGGAATACGTCGGCAACCAGTATCACGCGATGGAGATCTTCGATTTCTCGATGGAGGAGGCCGACCTGATCGACGGGGCGCGGCCCAGGGCCGATCCGGCCATCGCCTGGGTGCGCATTTCGCCCTGGTTGCCGTGGATGCGGATGGGTGGACGGCCCGGCGGGCTGGTGTTCAACGCGGTCGGCCAGACGATGGCCAACGGGATCGCGGACCTGCCGGCGGTGCTCAGGGACGAGATCGCGGCCAACTATCCAATCTATGACACACCGCCTCCGGGCGACGATGCTCGCCCCAATGAGACGAGCTGGACGTATTTCCGCAAGGTGTTCGACGCGGAGCGTGCGGCGGCTCGGTAGCCGCACCTCTCCCGATCGGAGAGGGTTAGACGGTTGACGTCCGGAACTGCTCTGCCGGGTCGCGGTCGATCAGGTTGATCAGCACGCCGTCGGGGTCGCGCAGGCAGACCTCCAGCTGGTTGCGATGCGGCATGGTGAAGGTGATCGGGTCGGGCGACCAGGTCGCACCGGCCACGCGGGCGGCGGTCAGCACTTCCATCAAGGGTTGGGCATAGAAGACCAGCGCGGTCTCGCCCAGACGGGGTGGGCCGGCGGGGGTCGGCAGGGGCTGGGGCAGTGGCGTGAGTTCAAACAGACCGACCATGCCGAAGTTGGCTGCGTCTGCACCCCGCTTGAGGATCCGGCAGCGCAGGGTCGAGCCCGCCGGGACCTGCAGCGCGCCCTGCGACGACTCCGGATCGAGGTCGCCCTCATAATAGACCGCGTCGAGACCGAGTGCGCGGTAGAAGGCGGTGGAGCGCTCCAGGTCGGAACAGAACACCGCCGACCGGATCAGGGCTGAGACCGGCATCAGGCGTCGAGCCGGGAGACCTCGACGGCGACCTCCTCTGAAGCCAGTTCGTCGTGGGTCTGAAGCGCCTCGGCCTCCTGCTGCACGGTGCGCAGGACCCGGTTGAGATATTCCTGCATCCACAGACCGCGCTCCGCGGCCTGGTCCGGGGTTGGCGCAAAGGCTTCAATCCCGGCTCGGTCGACGATCCCTTTTGCCTCGAGCAGCCGCTCCAGGGTGTCGAGCCGTTCGCGGGTGACCGCCAGTTCCTGGACCGTCGCCATCAGGATGTTCAACACCCGCTCGACCGGGGGATCCATGAAATAGGGGCGCTTGCCGGCCGGCTTTGCGGACGACAGGGCGAGGGCCAGGTCGATGCTCATTTGCGGGCTCCGATGACATGCCAGGCGGCCTTGCGCCCATAGTCCTCGCCCTCGTCGTCGGCGGCGTCGGGGAAGACGTCCCGGTCAACGACGGCGGTCACGCCGCCATGGATCAGGTTCGCCCGGTCGAAGCCCGCCTCGATCATGAAGCCGTCAATGTCCAGTTCGTGCATCGTGCTCCAGAAGGGCTCGTTGTTGTAGAAGGCGTCCCAGTCTCGCATGGCCTGTTCGAACAGGGGCATGTCGGGTCCGTATTGCGGCTGTTCGACATGCAGGACGATGCCGCCGGGGGCCAGCACGCGGTGGATCTCGCGGAAGATGGCCTTCATCGAGGTCAGCGACAGCTCATGCAGGGTCATTGTGGTCTGGACCCAGTCGAAACGACCGTCGGGCCAGCGCGACAGGTCCGAGCCGTCGCCCTGGACGAAACGGACATTGTCCACCCCCAGCGACCGGGCGCGAGCGGCCCCGTAGCGCAGCATCGGTGCGCCGACGTCCAGGGCGATGACCTCGGCGTCGGGGATGGCCTGAGCGATCGGCAGGACGTTCTGTCCGAGGTTGGCGCCTATATCGAGAATGTGACGGGGTCTGAAGTCGGGCAGGTTGTGCTTCACCCAATTGACCACGGCATGGCCGCCTCCGTCCGAGAACCGGCCGAGCGCCCCGCCGGTCGTGGCGAAGATTCCGCTGTCGTAGTTGGCCGCGCCCGACACGTCTCCGGGGAAGACCTCGCGGTGGTAGCTTCCCGGCATGCAGTGATGATCGACCGCCGAGACGTAGCGGGGGATCGGCAGGGTCGGATCCAGCTCCAGCCGGTCGCTGGTGGCGATCAGTGCCTCGACCTTGGCGGCCAGGGTCTCGGCCTGTCGCAAGGCCGTCCAGCGGCCCGCCTGCTGGCGCTGTTCCATCGTGGCGCGGCGCAGGGCCGACCAGGCCTGATAATAGGGGTCGTCAAGCAGCGCCTTGCGGACCTCGTGCCGGTCTCTTGGTGGCCGGCCCTCCCGCGTCTCAAAGACGGGGCCGGCTCGGCGCTCCCAGGCGGTCTTGACCGCAGGCATCACCCGGGTCGCGAGATGGCGGTTCATGTGGGCGAGGAAATTCAGCCGGGCGATCTCGTCATGGGTCGTCTCGGGGAAAACGCCATGCCGGCCGACCACGCGATAGTCTGGCGGACCGGAATAGGTCTGGGCCGGGCCTGCGTTCTTGAGATCGGTAGAACCGTCCATCTTCAACCTCCGGGCTTGCCGTGTTCAAATGATATAGGATTATATCATTTGACGTCGAGACACTCATTGCGCCGCATCAGGAAATCCACCATGGCCACGACCCGCATCTTCGCCCTGTTCAATCTGAAGCCGGGGCAGGACCCCGCAGCCTATGAGGCCTGGGCCCGGTCCACCGACATTCCCGCCGTCCGGGCCCTGGGCTCGGTCGACGATTTCCAGGTGGCGAAGGTCGAGGGCCTGCTGGGCTCCGACGCCGCGCCGCCATACGCCTATGTGGAGACGATCGACGTCAATGACATGGATCAATTCTTCGCTGAGGTCTCTACGCCGGCGGTGCAGAAGATCGCCGGAGAGTTCCAGTCGATGGTCGATGTGACCTTCCTCGTGACCCGATCCCTCTGATGCGCCGTTTCGAAGGCAAGGTGGCGGTGGTCACAGGCTCGGGCCGCAGAAAGGGCCTGGGCGAGGCCATCGCCCGGACCCTCGCGGCAGAGGGGGCGGCCTTGGTCATCTCCGACATCGGTGCCTCGCGGGATGCGGCGACCCCGGGGGCCATGATCGGCGCGACCGGGGAGATGGCGGCCATCGCCGGCGAGCTGGCGAACGCCTCCACCTGTGTGTGCGACGTCCGTGACCCGGTTCAGGTTCGGGCGCTGGCGGCCCATGCGGTTGAGGTCCATGGCGGGCTCGACATCTGGGTCAACAACGCCGGCATCGGCTACATCATGAAGCCCCTGATGGAGGTCACGCCCGAAGACTGGCGCGCGGTGATCGACGTCAATCTGTCGGGCTGTTTCTGGGGCATCCAGGCGGCGGCCGAGGTGATGATCCGCCAGGGTCGAGGCGGGCGGATCGTCAATATCGCCTCTCAGGCCGCCAAGTCCGGGTTTCCCCACGCCCAGGCCTATACGGCATCCAAGCACGGCCTGGTCGGCCTGACCCGCTCGGCGGCGATCGAACTGGGACCGCACGGGATCACCCTGAACAACGTCTGTCCCAACCATGTCACGACAGGCCTCGGGGCCTGGCAGAACGAGTATTTCGCCAAGGTCGTGGGGGCGGCGTCGGTCGAGGCCTATCTGGAGGCGATGGCGAACCGGATCCCGATGCGCCGGCCCGGCCTGCCGCAGGATACGGCCGACGCGGTGGCCTTCCTGTGTTCGGACGAGGCGAAATACATCACGGCCGAGAGCCTGAACGTCTCGGGTGGCGAGGAGCCGCACTGACCTCAGAACGGCTTGACTGCCCCGAGGAAGGCAACCGAGGCGATGCCGATCCAGTAGACATAGGCCATACCCCGGCCGATGGCGATTTCGCGCTTCAGGGCGGCTTCCTCCTGGGGGTCAGGGCCGGCCGCCAGCCGGCGGAAGCGCACGGTCCAGGCCCGCATGATGAAGCGCAGGCCGAGGCCGATGACCAGCATCAGGCCGTAGACGATGATCTTGGCCGGATACCAGAGCGTGCCTTCGCCCACAGCCAGGGGGCCGTGCCCCAGGAACGAGGAGATGCCGACCAGCAGAAGGGCCGGGATCAGGACATAACGCAGGGACTCGTCGATCCGCGTCAGGAGAAGGCCCGCATCGGTCTCGCGCTTCAGGAAGGCGGCCCAGGTCAGGGACAGCCAGGCGATGAAGCCGATCCACATCGGGACGAGCCAGACCCGGTCCCAGGGCACGAAGCCATATGTTGTGCCCATGTGGAGGCCCAGAGGCAGCAACAGGATGATGCCGGTGCGCGCGAGGATGTCGATGCGATAGGCTGTCTCCATGTGGCGCCGACGCTCATCGAGGGCCAGTTTGGGGTTAACCACATTGTAGGAGGTCTGGAACACGCCCCATTCGCCGCCCAGCCAATAGACCATGGCCAGGATGTGCAGCCAGCGCAGCACCTCGATTTCACCGATGACCATGTCGCACCTGCCCTCTAAAAAGTATAAAGTTATATCAATCGATCATTTCGTCCGCTGCAAGAGGATTCCATGCCGGCACCCGCTGAATTTACCTGGCCCGGCGGCCATCGCCTGGCCCTGTCCATCGTCGTCAATGTCGAGGAGGGGGCCGAACAGAACATCCGCGACGGCGACAAGGGGCCGGAGCCGGTCGATGAATTGTCGGCTGTGCCGAAACGGCCGATGCGGATGCACGGCAATGAGTCGAACTACCAGTACGGTATCAAGGCCGGTGCGCCGCGCATCCTGAAGCTGCTGGACGAGCACCGAATCGAAGCGACGTGGACAGCGGCGGCCCTGGCACTGGAACGGGCACCGGAGCTGGCGGCCAGTATCGCGGCGCGGGGCGACGAGGTCTGCTGCCACGGCTGGCGCTGGGCGCACCAGTTCTGGATGGACGAGGACAAGGAGCGGGACTTCATCCGGAAGGGCTGGGAGTCGATCGAGCGGACGATGGGCAAGCGGCCAGGCGGGTGGCTTAGCCGGTATCTGCACACCGAGGCGACGCGGCGGCTGCTGGTCGAGGAGGGGTTCGCCTACCATATGGACGATTACTCCGACGACTTTCCTTTCTGGGACGTGGTCGAGACGGCGCAGGGGCGGAAACCCATCGTCATTCTGCCCTATGCGCTGGATTCCAACGACATGAAGTTCTGGCTGGCCCCCGCGCTGACGGCGCAGGACTGGCTGGCCTATGCGACCGACACCTTCGACCAGTTGCACGCCGAGGCCATGGACGGCGAAACCAAGATGATGAGCCTGGGGCTGCATCTGCGTATCATCGGTCGCCCTGGCCGGATCGGCGCTTTCAGGGGCTTCCTGGAGCATGTGCAGGACAAGCCCGGGGTCTGGGTGACGAGCCGTGGCAAGATCGCCGCCGCCTTCGCCGACGCCGTGCCTCCGCCCGCATGATCGAGTTGTGGTCAGTCCGCACGGCGAACGGGCAGAAGGTCCATATCGCGCTTGAAGAGGCGGTGCTGTCGGACCGGGCCTTCGTCTGCGGCGAGGCGTTCAGCGTTGTGGATTGCCTGCTGTTCCCGGTGGTGGCGAGGTCTATGAAGCGGCTGGAGGGGTGGCTCGATCCCTACCCGCCGCTGCGGGGCTGGCACGACAGGACCAGAGGGCGGCTAGGGGTCAAGCGCGGGATGACGGCCGGGGCGGATTGACGTCAGCGCACCCTTTCGACTAAATGTCCGGACATTTGATCCGGGACGTCATGGCCTATCGATCTCTTCTCTTCGTGCCGGGTTCACGGCCCGACCGCTTCGACAAGGCGGGCTGGGCGGGGGCGGATGCTATCTGCATTGACCTCGAAGATGCGGTCGCGCCAGACGACAAGGGTGCGGCGCGGGCGGCGACGGTCGCGGTGCTGGACGGGCGGTTCGGGGTCCGGATCAACGCAGTCAGGTCGCCAGAGGGCGAGGCCGATCTGGAGGCGCTGGCCGGGGCGGCCCCGGTGTTCGTGATGATCCCCAAGGCGGTGTCGGCGGACGACGTCGCCGCGGTGCGGACGACGACGAGCGCGCCCCTGTGGCCGATTGTCGAGAGCGCGGACGGGCTTTATGCCGCCTGGGAGATCGCGGCGGTGCCGGGGGTTCAGGGCGTATTGTTTGGCGGGGCCGATTATGCCGCCGACCTGGGCTGCACGATGGAGTGGGAGCCGCTGTTCCATGCGCGGGGCCTGCTGGCGGCGGCCTGCGCGCGGGCGGGTGTGGAGCTGCTGGACGTGCCGCATCTGGACATCGGCGACGAGGCCGACCTGATCGCTACGACCCAACGGATCAAGGCCATGGGCTTCACAGGGCGGGCCTGCATTCATCCTGCTCAGATCGGGCCGGTCCACGCTGTTTTCACGCCGACCGAGGCCGAGATCGCGTGGGCGCGGCGGGTGCTGGCGGCGTTCGAGGCCTCCGGCGGCGGGGCGGCCCTGCTGGACGGAAAGCTGATTGAGAAACCCATCATCCGCGCCGCGATGCGGACGCTCGAACACACCGGAGAGGCCTGATGGTCCAGCAATTCAAGGAAGTCGGTCCGCAGCGGTATCGCGAGACCTTCGGCCGCTACTATGAGGATTTCCACGTCGGGGACGTCTACGAGCACAGGCCCGGGAAGACGGTGACGGAATACGACAACCACCTGTTCACCCTGATGACGATGAACACCCATCCGATGCATTTCGACGCCGAGTTCGCGAAGGCCTCGGAGTTCAAGAAATGCATCGTGGTCAGTCCCTATACCCTGGCTCTGCTGATCGGCATGAGCGTCACCGATTGTAGCCAGAAGGCCATCGCCAACCTGGGCATGGACGAGGTGAAGTTCACCGCCCCTGTGTTCGCCGGCGACACCATCTATGGCGAGAGCGAGGTGCTGAAAAAGCGCGAGAGCCAGTCCCGGCCGGGCCAGGGTATCGTCACCATCCGCACCATCGGCCTGAACCAGGACGGGGTGAAGGTCTGCACCTTCGTGCGCAACATGCTCATCCCGGGGCGCGGCAACGCAGTCGAGGATCGGGTCGGGAACTACTGACATGAACGCCCACGCAAACCTCATTTCCGACGCCGACGAACGGGCGATCCTGGACGCCATCGACAAGTGGATCGAGCAGAAGGTTCGGCCGGTGGCCATGGACCTGGAGCACGGCGACATCTGGCCCGCTGATCTCGTGGACGACATGGCCGAGCTGGGCCTGTTCGGGGCGATCGTAGATCCGGAATACGGGGGGCTCGGCCTGTCGGCGACGACCTATTCGCGCATCGTCATGCGGATCGCCGAGGAGTGGATGAGTCTGACCGGCATCTTCAACTCCCATCTGATGATGGCTACCGTGGTGCAGCGGTTCGGGACGCAGAAGCAGCGCGAATACTGGCTGCCGAAGTTCGTCACCGGCGAGATGCGCGGTGGCCTTGGACTGACCGAGCCGGACGCGGGGACGGACCTGCAGGCCATCCGCACCGTCGCGAAGCGGGACGGGGCCGACTATGTCGTGACCGGGACCAAGACCTGGATCTCCAACGCCATCATGGGCCACTGCTGCGCCCTTCTGGTCAAGACCGATCCGGAGGCGCAGCCGCGCCACAAGGGCATGTCGATGCTGATCGTGTCCAAGATCGACCCGGAGACCAAGGTGCCGCGCGCCGGAATCTCGAACGGCAAGAAGCTGGAGAAGCTTGGTTACAAGGGGATCGATTCGGGGGAATTCATCTTCGATGGCTACCGCTGTGACGCGGAGTTGAGCCTGGTCGGGGGCGAGGAAGGCAAGGGGTTCCTGATGGCGACCGGCGGGCTGGAGATCGGCCGGGTCAATATCGCGGCGCGCTCCGTCGGTATCGCCAAACGGGCACTGAAGGAGAGCGTGATCTATGCCCAGACGCGCAAGACCATGGGCAAGCCCATTGCCGAGCATCAGGCGATCCAGCTGAAGCTGGGAGACATGGCCGCGAAGACCCGGGCGGCAGAGCTGCTGGTCGAGGACGCGGCGCGGGCGTTCGACGCTGGTGGCCGGATCGACATGGAGGCGGGGATGGCCAAGTATTTCGCGTCAGAGACCGCCGTCGAGGTGGCGACCGAGGCGATGCGGATCTTCGGCGGCTACGGCTATTCCAAGGAATACGTCATAGAGCGGCTGTACCGCGACGCGCCGCTGATGTGTATCGGCGAGGGGACGAACGAGATGCAGCGCATCATCATCGCCAAACAGCTGGTGGCCAGGAACAAGATTTGATGCGCCCGCTGTCCGGTGTTCGAGTCCTGGCGGTCGAGCAGTATGGGGCCGGTCCCTACGGCACGTTGCTGATGGCCGAGCTGGGGGCCCAGGTGATCAAGATCGAGGCACCGTCGATGGGCGGAGACGTCTCGCGGGCGACGGGGCCCTATTTCCTCGGCGATCAGGACAGTGAGTTCTTCCAGACCTTCTCGCGGTCGAAGTCGTCGGTCGCGCTGGAAATCAAGACGCCGGAGGGGCGGGCCGATTTCGAACGGCTGGTCCAGTCGGCCGACGCAGTGGTCAATAATCTGCGCGGCGACCAGCCAGCGAAGATGCGGATCGACTATCCGGCGCTGAAGGCGATCAAGTCGTCGATCGTCTGCGCCCATCTGTCGGCCTATGGGCGCAACAACAGCCGGCAGGCCTGGCCGGGATACGACTATCTGATGCAGGCCGAGGCCGGGTTCATGAGCCTGACCGGCGAACCCGATGCGCCGCCGACGCGGTTCGGTCTGTCGATGGTCGACTTCATGACCGGGACCATGTGGGCCATGGCCACGGTCAGCGCGATCCTGAAGGCCCGCGAAACGGGGGTTGGTTGCGACGTCGATGTCAGCCTGTTCGACGTGGCGCTGCATCAGCTTTCCTATCCCGCCGTCTGGGCGATGAACGAGGGGCACGATATTGGCCGCCTGCCGCGGGGCGCTCATCCGTCAGTTGCTCCGTCCCAGCTGGTCAGGACGAAAGACGGTTGGGGTCTGCTGATGTGCCAGACGCCCAAATTCTGGGACCGGTTCTGCGAGCTTGCCGGCGCCGAAGTGCTGAAGGCGGATAGGCGGTTCGCCGACATTCCTTCGCGTCGGGCCAATCTGGCGGCGCTGAGCGACGCGGTCGATCAGGTGATGGCGGCCCGGACGACCGACGACTGGCTGGCGGTGCTGGGCGGCGAGGTTCCATTCGCGCCCGTCCGTAACGTCGCCGAGGCGCTGGAGAATCCCTTTGTGGTCGAGGTCGGGATGCGTGACCTGGTCGAGCATCCGGATCGCGCCGGCGGGCTGCACATGCTGGCCAGCCCGGTGAAGATCGACGGAAGGCGCGCGCCGGGGGTGCGGGCACCGAAGCTGGGCGAGCAGACAGCAAAGGTTCTTGGCCGGTGAAGCTGGAGGGGGTCAAGGTCCTGGACCTCAGCCTGTTCCTGCCGGGACCGATGCTGACCCTGATGATGGCCGACCACGGGGCCGAGGTGATCAAGGTCGAGCCCATGGGGGAGGGTGAACCGACGCGCCATGTCGGTTATCGGAAGAACGGCGAGAGCGTCTGGTTCCGGAACACCCATCGCGGCAAGACATCGATCCAGCTGAACCTGAAGGAGGCGGCGGATCATGCTGTTTTCATGCGGCTGGCGGCTGAGGCGGACGTGGTGGTCGAGGCCTTCCGGCCGGGCGTGGTCAAGCGGCTGGGTGTCGATTACGACGCGGTCCGTGCGGTCAATCCGGGCGTGGTTTATTGTTCGATATCGGCCTTCGGGCAGGACGGGCCGTACCGGGATCGACCGGCGCATGACGTGGCGGTGCAGGCCTTGGCGGGGGTCGTGTCGCTGAACGAAGGACAGGACGGGCTGCCGGCCATGCCTGCAATGCCGGTAGCCGATGCGCTGGGGTCGCTGACGGCGCTGTCGGGGGTGCTGATGGCGCTGTTGCGCAAGTGGGAGACGGGGGTCGGCGACTACCTGGATGTCGCCATGTTCGACAGCGTTCTCGCCTGGACGCCGAACGTGACGGGACGGCTCTTCACGACCGCCGAGGCCCACGTCGTCAAGGATGAGCGGTCCTGGGGCGGCAATGCGATGTATGGGCTGTATCGCACCGCCGACGACCGTTGGCTGGCGCTGGGCGGTGCGGAGGTGAAATTCGCGAAGGCCCTGCTGGTGCCGCTCGAGCGGGAGGATCTGGTGGCGCTGGCCGAACTGCCGCCCGGGCCGGGACAGGAGCCGCTGCGGGCGTTCCTGCGCGAGGCGTTCACGGGGCGGACGTTGGCGGACTGGGAGGCCTGGTTTGCGGACAAGGACTTGTGCTGGGCGCCAGTGCGGACGCTGAAAGACGCCTTTGACGATCCGGCGCTGGCGGCCCGGGGGATGCTGAACCGCGATGCGGACGGTAACGAGGTCGTCGGCACCCCGATCCGTTTTCGTGAGGAGCCGGCGGTGATCGATCCGACCTTGCCGGTGCTGGATGCGGGCGGGGCGGCGATCCGGGCGCGGCTCAATCCTCCAAGGTAGGGGGAGGATCTAACCCTCCCGGCGATACCGCATCGCATAGACGAACCGGCCGCCGGGGTGGAGCGAGTCGGAGGCCAGGATCAGGGCATCGTCGTCGTGATAGCGGCGCAGGGTTCTGAGGGCCGCGCTGCCCGGCTCGGCCTTCAGCACCTTCGCGTCATTCGGCGAGAGGATCTCGGCCGTGATCTCCTGGTCGATGCGGCCGGCGGCGGCGCCGAAGCGTTCGTCCAGGAGGGCGTGGACCGACTGTCCCGACGCCAGAGACGGCTGAGGCACATAGATGCGCGACAGGGCCAGCGGCAGGGCGTCGGCGATCCGGAGGCCGTCGACTACCAGCCAGGTCCGGTCGATGTCACCGCCGATGCGCTGGACCTCGGCCTCGCTCAGTCGGCGTTCCTCCTGAGCCAGCAGCTTGAGCCGCGCGGCGTGGGCATATTGAAGCAGCTCGTCGACGCCGCCGAGTGGCTGGACATAGGCTTGGGGGCTGGCGGACGCGATGACGGTCGTTCCTGCCCCCCGGCGGCGTTCGATCAGCCCGGCCTCGGTCAGCAAACGGATGGCGTCGCGGGCGGTGTGGCGGGACACGGCGTGGGTCTGGGCCAGCTCCAGCTCGGGCGGGAGCTGGCCGCCGACCGGATAGTCACCGCGTGCGATAGCGGCCCGTAGGGCGTCGGCGAGCTGGCGATAGCGGGGGGCGGCCATGGCGCTTCCTACATCGCGCGGCGCATCGCCGACCAGTCGGCCTGAAGCCGGTCGCGATGGGAGGGGGCGGCGACCGCGATCAGGGCCTGGGCGCGGGCCTCTATCGACAGGCCTCGCAGGTCGGCTTTGCCATGTTCGGTGACGACGACGACCGGATCGGCGCGGCCGATGGACGGTGGGTCGGGCAGGCGAGGGACGACGCGGCTGACCGTGTCGCCCTTGGTCGCGGCGGGCAGGGAAATGATGGGGACGCCACCCTCGGAGGCCCAGGCACCGCGCATGAAGTCGATCAGGCCGCCGGCACCGGAGACCTGGCGGCCGTCCACCCATTCGGCGTTGATCTGTCCGAACAGGTCGACCGAGATGGCCGAGTTGACGGCGACGAAGCGGGGGATGGCGGCGAGGGTTGCGATGCCGTGAGTGTCGCCGACGGGGCGGAAGCGGACGCGTGGATCGCCTGCCACACGGGCATGGAGTGCGGGCGAGCCGAGGGCGACGCCGGTGGTGACGGCGTCGACCGCGTCGTGGTCAAGGAGGTCGATCAGCGGGTCGGTGACCATGCCGGAATGGAGGCGAAGGCCGCGCCGGTCGGCGAGGGCGGACAGGGTGGCGAGGCCGATCCTGCCAAGGCCGGTCTGGACCGTCGCGCCCTCGGGGATGAGGCCGGCGATCCGGGCCGCGATGGCGGCGCTTACCGGGTCGATGGTGCCAGCGCCGTAGCCAGGGAGGGGGCTGTCGGCCTCGACCACAAGGTCGAAGGCGTCGAGCGGCACGGTCGGACCGTCGCGGACGGCGGGCATGGCGGGGTTGATCCAGCCGATGCGGAAGCGGGTGTTCTCGAACACCGCCGGGGTGAAGTCGGCGGCGACGCCGAGGCTGCAGCGGCCGTCGGCTCCGGGTGGGGCGACGGCGAACACACCGGCGTCGAAACGGGTCCGGGCCAGGCGGAGCCAGACCTGGGTGTAGGTCAGGGGCGAGAAGGACAGGCGGCCGGCGGTGAAACTGTCGCGCCACTCGGGAGCGAGGAAGATGGCTTCGGCGCGGGCGTCGGGGTGCAGACCGGCCCAGTCCATGCGGTTGACGCCGGGAATCCAGACGCCCTCGAAGGTGAGGCCCGCAGCCGCCTCGGGACGGGCGGCGATTGCTATAGCGAAGGGCAGGGGCTCGGCCGCGCAGCCGGGGACGAACACCCGGCCGCGTTTCGGCAGAGCGTCGAGCGCCACGTCCATCGTCGTCGTGATCATGTCGCCGCGTCGGTTCCTGTCTTGACCGTATCGGGTCCGAACCGCGATATAGACATATGTCCGGACAAATGTCCTCCATCACCGAAAGGCTGGCGCTTCGCCTTGCCGAACCGGTCGCGCCGAAGGACCGGGCGCGAGCGCGGCTGCACCTGCTGGACTGGGTCGGATGCGCGGTCGCGGGGTCGCGGGAGCCTGACTGCGGACGGGTGCGTGCGCTGGCCAGGACCGAGGGCGCAGGGCCGTGCCGGGTCATCAGCGGTGGCCGGGTCGGGCCCCAGGCTGCGGCGCTGGCCAACGGACCGGCGGGAGCGATTCTCGAGATGGACGACGTGGACCGGAGGGCCCTGCTGCATCCCGGGCCGGTGGTCATGCCGGCGGTCCTGGCGATGGCGGAGCATCTGGGGACGGTCGGGGGCGATGCCCTGCTGGACGCCATTGTGCGCGGGTATGAGGCGATGATCCGCATCGGTCGGGCGGCCGGCGCGTCGCACTATCGGTTCTTTCATCCCACGGGGACCTGTGGCGGGTTCGGCGCGGCAGCTGCGGGGACGAGCCTGATGGGGCTGGATGTCCAACGGACGGCCTGGGCGCTGGGGCTGGCAGGCCAGCAGGCTTCGGGGCTGTGGCGGGCGCGGCACGAGGCCGGATCGGTCAAGGCGCTTCACGACGGACGGGCGGCGGCGAACGGCGTGGCGGCGGCTTTGCTGGCCCGCGACGGGTTTCGTGGGCCGCTGCGGGTACTGGAGGGCGATCAGGGGTTCTTTCAGGCGATGGCTCCGGAAAGCGATCCGGAGGCGGTGATGGCTCCCGCTTCGGGCTGGGCCCTTCACGACGTCAGCTTCAAACCGCACGCGGCCTGCCGCCATGCCCACCCGGCCATCGACGCGGCGCTGGCGCTGCGGGACAGGGTCGGCGTTCCGGAGTGCGTGACGGTGGAGACCTATCGGGACGCGGTCCTGTTCTGCGACAAGCCCTCTCCGACCACGCCGGCGGAGGGCAAGTTCTCGCTACAGCACAGCGTCGCGATTGCATTGATCCATGGCGATGCGGGACTGGCGCGGTTCGAGCCGGTGGCGCTGACCGACCCGGCCGTCGCGCGGCTGCGAAGCCGCATCACGGTCGAGACGGCCGACGACCTGACCGCCGCCTATCCTGTTCACTTCGGGGCGCGGCTGATCGTGGGGTCGGGCGGCATGGAGCATTGCGCCGAAGCCCTCGACGCGTTGGGCGATCCCGAGAACCCGCTGTCGGCCGAGGCGATCCAGGCCAAGGCGGCGGCCTTGATGGCCTGGGGCGGCATGGCGACGCGGGATGCCGATCGGCTGATCGCGGCGGTCGTGGGGCTGGGCCTGACGGCGACCCTGGCAGACCTGTCGAGCGCCCTGCCGGGAGACAACGCATGACGATCTCCAGGCTGCTTGCTGAACGGGCTCTGGCGCTGACCTGGGCGGACATCGATACCGACGCACGGGAGGCGGCGAAGACCTTCCTGCACGACACCCTGTGCGTCGGCGCGGCAGGGGCCAGAGCACCGCTTGCCGATGCGGTCCTGGGTGCCGCCACACGCTGGGGACAGGGGGCCGATTGCGGCGTGCTGGGGCGGCCGAGCGTGAGGCTGCCTCAAGCCTCGGCGGCCTTCGTCAACGCCTTCCAGATACATGCGCAGGAGTTCGACTGCGTCCACGAACCGGCGGTCGTCCATCCGATGGCCACGGTCGGGGCGGTGATCCTGTCGGAGGCCGATCAGGCGTCGGCCCAAGATCGCCCTTTGTCCGGCCAGCGGCTGCTGGTCGCCCTCGTCGCCGGGGTCGAGGTTGCTGCATCACTGGGCCTGTGCGCGACTACGCCGCTGAAATTCTTCCGGCCAGCGACGGCGGGAATCTTTGGTTGCGTGGCGGCGCTGATCTCGCTGCGGAGGCTGCCGGTCGAGACCGGGGTCGCGGCGTTCGGAAATGCCTTGGCGTTTGCCTCAGGGACGATGCAGGCCCATGTCGAGGGCAAGCCCGCCCTGCCGATCCAGATTGCCAACGCGGCGCGCGGGGCGATTATGGCGGTCGATCTGGCCGAGGCCGGATTGCCGGGGCCTCAGGCGTCGATCGAGGGAGCCTTCGGCTATCTGACCCTGTTTGAGACGGCGCATGACCTGTCGCCCCTGAACGACCCAGCACCGGGGTTCCTGATCAGCGAAGTCAGCTGGAAACCCTTCCCGACCGGCCGGGCGGCTCACGGCGGAATCGTGGCGCTTCAAACCGTTATCGCAACCCATGGACTGAGAGTCGACGCGGTCGCCGAGGTCGTCTACCGCGCGCCGCCGCTGATCCATCGGCTGGTCGGGCGGCGTCCGAATTCGGAGATGGCTCCAGCCTGGGCGCGGCTTTGCCTGGCCTGGCTGGGGGCGGTGGTGCTGACGCGGGGGACGGTAGGGCTTGCCGACTTCACCGCAGAGAGCCTGTCCGATCCGGCGGTTCTGAGCCTGGCTGAGCGTATCCGGGTCGAGGCGGACGAAAATCCGGACCCCGCCGCCTTCACGCCCGGGACCCTGACTGTGACGACGACCGACGGTCATGTGTTCAGTCACACCGTGACCGCCCAACTCGGGTCTCCGGCGCAGCCACTGAGCCGCGAACAGCATCTGGCCAAGCAGGCGGCCTGTCTAGACTTCGTCGGGCTGGGTGCCACCGCCGATGCCGTGGCCGACATGATAGACCGGTTCGAGACCCTGCCGGATGCGGCTGAAATCCTCCCCCTCCTCGGAGCACGCGCATGACCGACACCCACCGCACCTACTGGGATGAGATCGATTTCGCGGCCATCGCGCGGGATCATCCGATCGGCGATCCCTTCGTGAAACTGGTGACCTCGATCAGCCGCGACGAACTGCGGGCGCGGCAGGAGGTGCTGTTCGCGCGCTGTGTGGATCGGGCCTGGAAGACCGCCTTCTATCGACGGCTTTGGGGGGATGCGGGGATCAGGCCGGGCGACATCCGCAGCCTCGACGACCTGCCAAACCTGCCAAGCTTCGACAAGTCGGACATCATGAAGTCCATCGAGATCGCGCCGCCGTTCGGGGATTTCGCCGGGTTCGACTCGTATCCCGAAGACAAGCGGCCGCCGGTGATTTTCCACACCACGTCGGGCACGACGGGTCGGCCGCAGGTGCTGCTGTTCGGGCCGAAGTCGCGCGAGGTGCAGAACCTGCTGCTGGCGCGTCTCTATCGCTGGCAGGGGTTGCGGTCAGGGGACGTGGTCCACTCGGTGTACGGCCACGGGATGATCAACGGCGGCCACTATGTGCGGGAGGCCGTGACACACTGGACCAGCGCGGTCTTCATGTCGGCGGGGACGGGGGTCGAGACGCGGTCGGCCCAGCAGGTCGAACTGATGCAGACCTTCGGCGCTACGGCGATCGTGGGGTTCGCGGACTACATCAAGCGACTGGCGGAGGTGGCGAAGGAGGCGGGCCTGGTGCCCGGCGTCGACATCCCCGTGCGGATGATCTCGGGCCATATGGGGCGCGAGGACAAGCAGGCGCTGTCGGACGCCTGGGGCGGTGCGGAGTGTTTCGACTGGTACGGCGTCGGCGACACTGGTTGCATCGCCGGCGAGGGCCCCGATCGCGACGGGCTCTATGTCATGGAGGACGCCCAGTTCCTGGAGGTTTGCGATATCGACGCGGGCAAGCCCGTAGCTGACGGGTCGCCCGGGGACATGGTGGTGACCTGCCTCTACAAGGACGACCTCTATCCGATCATCCGTTTCAACACCCACGATGTGACCGAAGTCATCACCCGGCCGTCCTCGATCGGCGCAGCCTTCCAGCGGATCGAAGGGTTCCTCGGGCGGTCGGACAATATGGTGAAGGTTCGAGGCATCAATATCTTCCCCCAGGCGATCGGGCCGATGCTGGACGAGGCACCGGAATTCCTGAAGGAGTTCGTCTGCAAGACCCGGCGGGATGAGGCGGGACGCGACACCTTCGTCGTGGTGGCCGAGGCGAGCGCGCCGGACGATCCGGCACTGGCGGGGCTGTTCGGCGAAATCCTGAAGCGCAAGATCGGTATCGAGGTGGCCGTCGAACTGGTCGGGCGGGGCGAGACGGCCGCCTTGACCGGTGTAGAGAGGCGCCAGAAGCCGATCCGGCTGATCGACGAGCGGTTCTGATGGCGGCCTTCGCCGATCCGGTCGTGGCGGCGGGGGTGGCCGGGCTGTCGGCCGCGTTCGCGAGCGGGTCAGCGCGGCCGGACGCCGTGCTGGAGGTCTATCTGGAGCGGGTTGGGCGACTGAACCCGACGATCCGGGCATTCGTCGATCTGGATGTCGAAGGCGCTCGGGATGCGGCGAAGGCGTCAACGCATCGGTGGGCGTCGGGGATGGCGCTGTCGCCGCTGGACGGCGGCGTGATCGGGGTGAAGGCCAATATCGCGGTGGCCGGCCTGCCGTGGACGGCGGGCATCGGGGCCTATCGCGACCGGATCGCCGAACGGGACGCCGCCTGTGTCGCGCGGTTGCGACGAGCGGGCGCGATCATCCTGGGCACATTGAACATGGAGGAAGGTGCCCTCGGCGCGGTCACCGACAATCCATGGTTCGGGAGGACGCAGAATCCGTGGCGGGGAGGGTTTACCGCCGGAGGCTCATCCGGCGGATCGGCCGCGGCGGTGGCGGCGGGGCTGTGTGCGGCGGCGCTGGGGACCGACACCATGGGGTCGGTGCGCATCCCGTCGGCCTACTGTGGGGTGTTCGGGATCAAGCCCCGGTTCGGCGCCGTGCCGGATGAGGGCGTGACGCCACTATCGCCGAGCCTGGATCACGTCGGGGTCCATGCGCGGGCAGCGGAGGATTGCCTGAGCGTTCTGGGGGTGATCGGCGATCCGGACCCGCCGCCCCCGTCCGGAGCGATGGCGGTGCTGGACGTAACGGGTCGGGCGTCGCTGTCGGACGATGTGCGCGAAGCGTTCGAGGCCCTGGTGGCGCGCGCCGAGGCGGAGGAGTTGGTCGAAGGCGTGGTGGCGCTCGACATGGACGTGGGGCGGCTTCGTCGGCGCGGGCTGTTGATCTCCGAGGTCGAGGGGATGGCCGAGCATGCCGCGACGATGGCGCAGCGGCCGGACGGGTTCTCTGTGAGCTTCGCTGGGATGCTGCGTTGGGGGGCGGGTCAGTCGGAGGCGAAGGTTCTTGACGCACGGGCCGAGATCGAGGCGGCGCGCGAAGCGGTCGAGGCGATGGTCGGCGACCGGGTCGGGCTGCTGTGTCCGACCACGGGCGGGACTGCCTTCGCATTCGGCGATCCGGTCCCGGCGGATCAGGCTGACATCACCTGCCTCGCCAATATCGCGGGGCTGCCGGCGGTGGCGTTTCCGATGGGACTGTCGAGGGACGGGTTACCGCTGTCGGCGCAGATCATCGGGCGAAGGTCGGCAGAGATCCTCGCGCTGGCAGGACGGCTGGCGGTGGCAATCGGGGTGCCGGCCGGGGTCGCCTAGCGATATGGAAACACCGGGGTTCGCTTGCCCAGGAAGGCGTCGCGCCCCTCGCGGAAATCCTCGCCCTCGACGGCCTCGATCAGCCAGCGGGCGGTCAGGTCGGTGTCTGCGGTCTCGCCGTCGGCGATAAGCTGGACGATGCGTTTGGCGCGGCGGGCCGTCCACTGGCTGGCGGCGGCGATCTGGGCGACCTTTTCGGCGACTGCGGCCTCAAGCGCTTCGGGGGCGTGGAGGGCGTCGATCAGGCCGATAGCCAAGGCTTCGTCGGCCTGGATCAGGCGGCCGGTGAACAGGATGTCCTTCGTGCGCGACAGGCCGACCGCCTGCACCAGACGGCGGGTGTCGGGCAGGGAATAGACCAGCCCCAGCTTGCCGGGGGTCAGAGCCAGTTTCGCATCGGTGGCGGCGATGCGCAGGTCGCAGGCCAGGGCCAGACCCAGACCCCCGCCGACGCAGGCCCCCTCGACATGGGCGACTGTGGGTTTGTCGAAGGCGGCGAGGGCCTCCATCGCCTCGCCGACACGGTCAAAATAGACGCGAGTACTTTCAGGCGTCGCATAGACCGTCTCGAACTCGCCGATGTCGGCCCCCGCCGCGAAGGTTCCGCCTGCGCCGCGCACAATCAGCACCTTGACCCGGAGATCCGCGGCGATCTCGGCCATGACGCCGGGCAGGGCCGTCCACATGGCGAGCGTCAGGGCGTTCTTCTTCTCGGGCCGGTTGAGCCACAGGGTGGCGACGTCGGCGTCGATGGAGACTTTCAGCGTTTCGTTCATCGCGCCGTCCATAAAGGGCTTTCCCGATCAAATGGCCTAAGATTATATCATTTTGAAGGGCGGAGTTCACCGCCGGGATGGAAGGGACGACAATGAGCGGAATCCGCGAAGGCATGCCGGTTCTGGCCCGACACGCGGGCGTCTGGGAAGGGGAATACATCCACGTCGATCCTGACAACAACGAGATCGACCGGCATCGATCACGGCTGCAATGCACGTTCCCCGATGACGGGCCGTATGCCTATCACCAGATAAACACCTACATCTGGGACGATGGACGCCAGGAGGAACTCCATTTTCCAGCAACCTATCGCGACGGCCAGATCTGGTGGGACACCGACAGGATCGAGGGCCGGGCCTGGGAGATCGATCCGCGCACAGTCTGTCTGACCTGGACGCGAAAGGACATGCCCGGAGCCTATCTCTACGAGATGATCCAGCTGTCGGCCGATGGGAACAACCGGGCCCGGACCTGGCACTGGTTCGAGAATGACAAGCTGTTCAAACGCACCTGCATCACGGAACGCCGTGTCGCTTAAACACCCTCCGTGGCGATATGCTCGCCCCGGTCCGCCACGCGGGCGTCTGGGCGGGGACCTGTCGCACGGTCGTTCAGCCGGTGTGGAGATCGATCGCCACGGCTCCCGTATCGAGGTGCCTTTCCTCGACGACGGGCCCCACGCCTACGTCCAGAAAAATCGCTTTACCTGGCCCGACGGCCTCAGCCGGGCCGGACCGGGCACTGGTTCCGGGATGGGCGCTGCTTTCAGCGGATCCTGATTGACGAAACCAAGGGCGCCTGCAGCCTACCGCGAGCAGCTGCCCTGTAGCGTGCGCAGATTGATCCCGACCCGGTCCGCATCCGGACTGGCCCAGGCATAGGAAATCGCCGCAGTCTGCTCTCGCGTATGGACGTACAGGGTCAGGGCGTCGGCGTTCGGACCGCTGGGCCAGCGAACGTTCCGCATCCGAAAGCCGAAGGACCGGGGCGTCGGCTCATCGGTCGTGATCCAGACCTCGCCACCCTGATCGTGAATTTTCAGATCGCGGGCATAGAACCAGCCCTCGGCCGGAGCCAGTCGAGGCACGGCCATCCAGCAGGTAAAGGCCTGGGCGCGGCGCATCTGATGGGGCACGGGGACTGGCCCGAACGGCGTACCACCCTGGTCGTCCGTTACACCTTCAGATGCCCAGAATTGATCCGCTGACAGCAGCAGGTCGCCAGAGATAGTCAGCATCGCTGACGTGCGGGAGCGAATGCGGCAGGCGTTCTCGCCGATCCAGCCAATGAACTGCTCGGCCTGACGCCGCCAAAGGATTTCGCATCCCGGATTCGAGATCAGGTCGGCCCGGGTCAAACCCGCAAGCTTGCCAGGTTCAAGGTGGGCATTCAGAAACCGCGCCGGATCGCGGGGCGTGTAGATATCCATGCGGATCGCCATGGAGGCCTCGTCAATGGCCACCGCGTAGAATCTCTGGCGCCCAAGCGCCCCTGGGTCATTGTCCCGGTATTGTTGAAGATAGAAGACGTTGGGGCCGAGCGCCGGCACATCGACCGCATGGATCGACGAGTGAAGCCGGCCGGGAGTCGCACCCTCGGGGTAGCCCAGTTCGGCGGCGAAATTCACCTGCTCGGAATTGTCCCATTCACCGGGGAACCAAGCCATCATCTGACGGAAGTCACGCTCCAGGACACCCTTTGAAAAAGGCGCCTGGGGTTCCTCCGCGACCGCCGGCCCCGCGCAGAGCGCAAGGCCGGACAGGATCGCGGCGGCGAACCGCATCAGAAGCGGGCGCTCAGGGTCACGCCGTAGCTCGCCTGTTCTGCCGCCGTGACCGCGAAGGCCCGAGGCCGGTCGCCGGAGGGCGAAACCGGGGCCGGGAAGTCGATGAAGCGCAGCACGCCTTGGGGGGCGTCGTCGTCAAACACGTTGCGACCCCAGACCGTCAGTCGGAGGTTGTCGTTCTGGATACCGAGCGACAGGTCCACCCGCGTCGAAGCGGGGATGGTGATGTTGTTGTGCACCTGCTCGAAGAACTCACCCCGGTAGCTCACATCGCCTGACGCGAAGACGGTCCAGTTGCCCATCATGGGGTCGCTTTCAAAGCGCAGTCCGGCGCTGCCCAGGTGCTCCGAGACCAGTGGAGGCTTCTTGCCGACGATAGAGCCGGCGTCACGGCACCCCGGCCGGTCCAGATTGATCGCCGTGCCGGTCTTGCAGGCCGCACCGAGCAACAACACCGCCTGGTCGCCGTCGACGCCCTCGGTGATTTCCGAGTCGAGGTAGGAGTAGGCGAAGCGGAACGTCCAGTTGTCATTGAACGATTTCAGGCCCTCGAACTCGAGGCCCAGCGTCTCGGTCTCGCCGATATTGGCGCGGTAACTCTGCACGACGGCCAGGGCCTGGAAAGTGTTGGTCAGGACCTGGTTGTCGAGCACGTTCAGGAACAGTGAAGCGTTCAGATAGTCGAAGCCAAACCAGCGCGTCTTGGCCCCGATCTCGTAGTTGCTCAGGGTCTCTTCGTCGAAGGTGGTGACCGGAGCCGCAGGGTCGTTGAACCCCCCCGGCGAATTGCCTTTCGCGAACTGGGCATACAGGGTGGTCTCGGGGGAATACTCCCAGGTGAAGGTGGCGCGCGGCAGGATGTTGGTGAAGACGGTGTTGCGGGACCCCGCCGTGCCCACGACGGCGTTCGCGTTGGGATTGCGCAAGGTGGCGATCAGGGCGGGGCTGAAATAGGTCGACACCATATAGGGCTGGTTGATCGAACTGACGTCGTCTTCCTGGTAGCGCAGTTCGAGCGACAGCGTCATATCCGGACCTGAGATGTCCAGGCTGCCGAACAGGGCGTTGGTCTCGATCCGGCTGATCGCCGCCAGGCTGTCCGGCCCGGTCTCAGTAATCTCCAGATATTCAGGCAGCGGCGTCGTTTCATCCTCGGCCATATAGGCACCGACAGACCAACTCAGCCGATCGCCCGCGGGGCTCGACAGGCGGAATTCGTTGGTCATCGTCTCGCGATCGGAACTGCCGGTGTCGTTGAACGGCGAGCGTCCGCACAGGCGGTTGGCGATCGGCACGAACGGGCAGCTGGCACCGATCAGGAAGAAGTCCCGATTATCGTAGGACTGATCATACCCGCTCGCCTCATAAACCTCGTTCATGCCGCCGTTGTAGGACAGGATCCAGCCGGAACCGTTGACGTCCCATTCCACGTTGCCCAGCCAGCGCTCCGCCTCGCGTCCCAGACCTGGACGCAGGATGCGATCCGTGTTGAGCGCGAAGGTGGTGGGCGGCGCGATTGTGCCGCAGAAATAGGACCGGGTCGTCTGGAAGCAGTTGTTGAAGGTCGAGGGTTGCAGGGCGACAGCGAAATGGGAGTCGTCGTCCTCGGATTTGAAATAGCGAAGCGAAGCTTCGAAATTCTCGGACGGACGCAGGTACAGGCCGCCGTGGTAGGTCGTCGAGTCGGTCGCCCCCAGCATTTCGCCCAAACCGGTCGTGTTCTGGTACTGCCCGTCGAACTGCGAACTGCTGTAGCCCATGATGGCACCCAGCCAGGGCGTCAGGGGACCTGACACGGTGGCGCTGAGGGCTTGGCGACCGTCGGAGCCATATGTTGCGCTGGCGCGGCCGGAAAACTCGTCGCCGGGTTGCTGGGTCACGACGTTGACGGCACCCGACAGGGTTCCGCGACCGAACACGGCTGACTGCGGGCCGCGAATCACCTCGACGCGGGCGGCGGACTCCAGGTCGAGCGTTGAGAAGTCGCCGAACCAGGGAATTCCATCGAGAAAGATGCCGACCTTGCCATCGCTGACGAGGATGTTCGACGCGCCACGGATGATCGGTCGGTCGCCGTCGCGGCCGAACGCCTGTTGCATCTGGACGCCGGGCGTATAGCGCGCGACGTCGACGAGGCTCTCGATCTGTCGGTCCTCCAGCGTCTCGGCGGTGAAGGCGGTAACCGCGATCGGCACGTCCTGAAGGGATTCCTCCCGCCGGCGCGCCGTGACGATGATGTCGTCGATGGCGGAGACCTGTTCCTGCCTGCTTGCCTGCTGGGCGGCGACCGGCGTCGTTGCGAACAGACCGGCCAGGGCGGTTCCAGCGACGAGCGCGGCACGAGTGAAATGGATTGTCCGGGTCTTCGTCATCGTTCCCGCCCCTCCCAAGGCTGAATGATATACTTATAGACCATTTAAATAGGGGCGCATTTGTCCGTCCGTCAATCACGGAACGGGATTATCCCGGCAGACTCAGCGAGTGTCATCAAAGCGTAGCTATTTGGCCACGGTCAGAGGATCCGAATTATATCAGTCCCGCGGCGGCAAGCCGGTCGATGACGCCTTTCTGCCGCTCAATGAAGAAGGCGGGCGTCGGCACGCGAACCTGGCCAGCGGCGTCGATCAGGGTGTTGCTGGGCGAGATTTCGACTGTCCCATAGGCTTGGGCCCACAGCGCCATCGGTTGCCGCGCTAGGATGTTGCCCATTCCAGGACGGCGGCGATAGCGACGCAAGGCACCGATATCGATCTCAGCATAGCCCGCCATGCTTTCTCCATAACCGGCCTCGGCGAGGATCAGACCCCTGAAGTCGATGACCTTTGATGAAGCGTCGGTCGAGGCCTTCGGAATCGCTACGCCCTCGATCCCCGCCGAATTGGCGCTCACGACATAGGCCAGGTTCTCGATTGCCCGGGCCTGTTTGGCGACGTTCTTGGGCGTGGGCAGTGCGGCGGCGATCTCGCTGGACGAATGCACGAACACCTCCGCCCCCCGGATGGCGTGGGCGCGGGCGATCTCGGGGTAGAGGATCTCTTCGGACGCGATGGCGGACAGGCGGCCGATCTCGGTGTCGGCGACGGGGAAGACACCGTCCAGGCCATAGACCCGCACATAGTGATCCCAGACGTCATAGGGGCTGGGCCCGAACAGGGTGACAAGCCGCCGGTAGCGCAGGACGACCTGTCCGGACGGCGCGATCACGAACGAACACTGGAAGTACAGACCCGGAAAGTTGGGATCCTTCTCGTATGCGTTGCCGGCCAGGAAGACGTCGGACGCGCGAGCCAGGTCACCGAGCGCGCGATACTCGGGACCATCCATCTCCAGCGCGGCCTTGTCGGCCCAGACGGCGGCCGTCTCGCCCATCGGGAAGCCGGTCAGGAAGTACTCGGGCAGGACGACCAGCCGCACGTCGGAGCCGATAAATCGCTTGGACGCCGCGATCTGGGCCCCGATCCGGGTGATGGCGGCGGCCATCCGGGGGCGACTGACCCCGGAGTCGGCGTCGCTGTTGACGGCCACGCAGGTCGTCTGCAAGGCAAGGGCGATGTAGGGCGAGGGGTCAGACATTGCGCGCTCCATGCGGATCGGCCTATGCCTAGACCGGACCCGGTTGGTATAGGAATAGGTCATTTGCCGGACGGCGGCCCAGATATCGACAGCTTCAACGCCGAACTGCTGAACGGCGATCTGCCGACGCCCCTGTATCATCAGGTCTATCTGGTGCTGCGCGAGCGGATCCAATCGGGCAAGTATGCGGCTGGCGACACGCTGCCCGGCGAACAGGAACTGGCGCGGGCGTTCGATGTGTCCCGCATCACGGTCAAGCGGGCGCTGAACGAACTGGCGTCCAATAATCTGGTCAGCCGCCACCGGGGGCGCGGCACCATCGTCACCTCAGGCGGTGTGATTCCCCTTGTGGCCGGGTCGTTCGAGACGCTGATCTCTTCCCTGCGGACCATGGGTCTGGCGACCGAGGTCGAACTGCTGGAGGTCGCGGAGGAACCTGCCGACGCCGTGGTGGCCGGGCGGCTGGGGCTGGAACGGGGGGCCCCGGTTCAGCGTGCGGTACGTCTGCGCAAACTGCAGGGCGAGCCGTTTTCCTACCTGACGACCTATGTCCCGGCCGAGATTGCGGAGCGTTACTCCATCGAGGAACTGCGCTCTACGGCTCTGCTGACCCTGCTCGAGCGCGCAGGCGCAGGGGCGGCCGAGGCCGAGCAGTGGATCACCGCGACATCGGCCGCTCCGCGCATTGCGGCCTGTCTGGACGTACCCTCGGGCTCGCCGGTGCTGAAGATCGAGCGGATCATGATCGGTGCGGACGGCAAGCCGGTGCAGATGATCGTCGGCCACTATCGGCCCGACCGGTTCCAGTATCACATGAAGTCCCAGCGCCAGTCCGGTGCCGAAGGCTGGACCTGAGCGCCGATTAGGCTTGCCAAGCCGCTCCCGCTCAAATGATATAAAGATAGATCATTTGCGGACGATGCCTTGGCCGACGCGTTTCTCCTGCTGCTTCATGTGCTGATCCTGGTCTACTGGCTGGGAGGCGATCTTGGTGCGTTCGTGGCTTCGTTCCTGATCTCGAACCCGAAGAAAGACCGGGCCGCGCGGCTGGGAGCAGCCGGGCTGCTGGGCGATGTCGACATGGCTCCCCGGACGGCGCTGATCCTGGCCTTCCCGACGGGCTTGACCCTTACGGTGCTACGAGGATGGATCCCGATGGATCCGGTCTGGCTGATCCCCGCCTGGACCGGATCGGCGATCTGGCTGTGGATCGCTTGGCGTATCCATCTGGCGCATGGTGTCGCGGGGCCCCTGCGCAAGGTAGATCTCGCGATCCGCTGGCTTGCGGCAGGAACCCTCGGCGTCGCGGGTGCGATGGGGTTGACCGGCGCGCTGGGTCTGCCGCTGTTCATCGCGCTGAAGCTGATCATCCTCGCCGCCTGCATCCTGACCGGTCTGCTGGTGCGGCGGCTGACCGCCGACCTGGGTCCGGCGCTGGGGGCCCTGGCGGCAGGGCAGATCGATGCCGACGAGCGTATCGCGCGGTCGCTGGCGCTAACCCGGCCCGCCGTTCTCCTGATCTGGCTGCTGCTGCTGACGGCAGCCTTTCTCGGACTCTGGACACCCGCATGACCCCTGCCGGAACCCTGACCCACAGCCCGGCGGACGATCTGTTGGCCGCGTTCGGTCCCCGGACGGTCAGCGTCGATTCGACCATGCTCGATCTTTATGGGCAGGACATCTGGAAGGTCGGTCGTCGTCCGGTCGCGATCCTGAGCCCCGGCGACACTGTCGAGCTGTCGCGCGCCCTGGTCGAGGCCGATCGGCTGGGTCTGGCGGTCGCGCCCAGGGGCGGGGGCATGAGCTATACCGCAGGCTATGTAACCGAGGCCGGGCCGTTGGCCCTGATCGACCTGTCGCGCATGGACCGGGTGCTGCACGTCGATGTCGAGGCCATGACTGTGACGGTCCAGGCGGGCTGCACCTGGAAGACCCTGCTGGAGACGTTGAAGCCCCAGGGCCTGAGGACGCCGTTCTGGGGTCCACTTTCGGGTGTGTCGTCCACCATCGGCGGGGGGCTGTCGCAGCTGAATGCGGTGTTCGGGGCGGGGCACTGGGGCACGACGTCGGAGAGCGTGGTCGGGCTGAACGTCGTCCTGGCAGACGGGTCGCTGATCTCGACGGGCGCAAGGCGGAAGGCCGACGGCCGGGCCTTCTATCGTCACTATGGCCCCGACCTTACCGGACTGTTCTGTGGGGATTGCGGGGCCCTGGGGGTCAAGGCCGAGATCACGCTGAGGCTGATGCGAGCGCCTGCTCACGAGGCCCACGGATCATTCGCCTTCGACGACGCAGCGTCAGCGCTGAAGGCAACGGCCGAGATCAGCCGGGCGGGCGTGGCGGCCGACATGTTCGGCTTCGACCCGGCCCTGTCGGCCATGCGGTTGAAGCGGGCGTCGCTGTCGCAAGGACTGAAGGCGCTGGGGGCGATCGCCACCTCGAGCGGCGGGCTGATGAAGGGCATGGCGGCTGTGGCGCGGACGGCTGTGGCGGGGCGCGGATTCCTGGGCGCCGAGGACTGGTCGCTGCATCTGACCGCCGAGGGTCGATCCCGGACAGGCGTCGAGGACGACATGGCCGAGGCGCGCCGCATCTGTCTTACGCTGGGCGGGCGCGAGGTCGAGGCGTCCATCCCGCGCGTCGTGCGCGCCAGCCCCTTCACGCCGCTCAATAATGTGCTGGGGCCGGACGGGGAGCGGTGGGTGCCGGTCCACGGCATCGTCGCCTTGCAGGATGCGCAGGCGGCATATGACGGCGTGATGGCTCTGTTCGAACGGCTGCGGCCCCGTTTCGAGGCGGGGGGGGTGCAGACAGGGATGATGCTGACCTATCTGTCGACCAACGGCTTTCTGATTGAGCCGGTTTTTGTCTGGCCCGAGGCGCGGCGGGCGCTGCACGAGGCGACGGTCGAGCCGGGCGTATTGGCCAAACTGGCCCGCCATGCCGAGAACCCGGAGATCACCGAACTGGTTGCCGAGGCGCGGCGCGGGGTGATCGAGGTCTTCACCGCCGTTGGAGCGGCCCACTATCAGATCGGCCGGACTTATCCGTGGCTGGACAGTCTCGGCGCGCCGGGCCGGGCCTTGATCCGGGCGGTCAAGGCGGAGCTGGATCCGAAGGGACGCATGAATCCGGGCGTTCTGGACCTTTGATGATGGGATCAGGGGGCGACATCTCCGCGCGAAACCCGAGGACGGGCCGGATCGACTGGACCGGGACCGCCGCCGACGCGGACGAGATCGCCTCGGTCGCGGTTCGTCTGCGTGCCGCCCAGCCGGCATGGGAGGCGAGAGGTGCGGCCGCGCGACTCGAGGTCCTGCGCTCATTCGGCCAGGCCCTGGCCCGTTATGCGGGACCCATCGGCGAGGCGCTGGAGGCGGACACGGGGCGTCGTCACATCGCGCGGCTGGAGATCGACAGTGTCGTCGGTTCCATCGACGGCTGGGCGCGGGTGATCGCCAACGACGCGCCGCCCGAGTGGGTTCAGGGACGCGGGATGCCGTCGGTGCGGCACTCGGCGGCCTGGAAGGCCTATCCGGTGGTCGGGGTGATCAGCCCATGGAACTTCCCGCTGCTGCTGGGGATGATCGACGCGGTCCCGGCCTTGCTGGCCGGCTGCGCCGTAGTGGTGAAGCCGTCGGAGGTGACGCCTCGCTTCATCGCGCCGGTGGTGGCGGCCCTGACCGAGGTGCCTGAACTGGCGGCCGTCTTCGCCGTCGTTGTAGGTGCCGGCCCGACGGGTCAGGCCGTGGTCGATGCCGCCGACTGCGTCTGTTTCACCGGCTCTGTCGCCACGGGACGAAAGGTGGCGGTCCAGGCTGCGGGGCGGCTGATCCCGGCCTATCTGGAGCTGGGCGGCAAGGATCCGTTGATCGTGCTGGAGGGGGCCGACCTCGACCGGGCGACCGATGCGGCGTTGAGGGGGTCGGTGCTTTCCACCGGCCAGGCCTGCCAGTCGATCGAGCGCATCTATGTGTATCGCGCGGCGCACAGTGCCTTCCTCCAGCGGCTCGTCGAGAAGGCGAATGCCGCGCGGCTCAACTGGCCCGACATCACCGCCGGTGAGATCGGCCCGATCATCTTCGATCGACAGGCCGATATCTTGGCCGGCCAGATCGCCGACGCGCGCGCTCGCGGCGGCCGCATCCTGACCGGTGGCGAGATCGAGACCCATGGGGGCGGGCGCTGGCTGAGGCCGACCGTCATCGCCAATGCGACCCATGACATGGCGGTGATGCGCGAGGAGACCTTCGGGCCGATCCTGCCGGTCATGGCCTTCGACACGATCGATGAGGCCGTCGCCCTGGCCAATGACGGCGAATACGGCCTGTCCGGGGCGGTCTTCGCCGGGACGCTTGAGGAGGCCGAGGCTGTGGGGCGACGGCTGGAGGCGGGGGCGATCAGCCTGAACGACGCGGCCCTGACCTCAATCTTCTACGAGGCGGCCAAACAGGGTTTCAAGGCCTCGGGGCTGGGGCCGTCGCGGATGGGGGAGGACGGCTATCGCCGGTTCCTGCGTCGCCAGGCCCTGATCGCCAACACCGCCGCACCGTTGTCGCTGGCGGCTTTTTCCGAAGAGGGTTTGACATGAAGCACCGCTCCATAACCGGCACGATCCTCTACACATCCAAAAAGCCCGAACGGCTGGACGAGCGGCGCGGCATCGAACATTTCCGCTTCACGCACCACACCGACGGCAAGCGGACCCTTCGAGCCCACTGCGAGATCGAGGAGCCGCACCCCAGCGTGCTGCGCGACATCGTCTATTCGCTCGACGAGCACGGGCGGCCGATGGACTGCCATGTGCGGCTGACGGTGGACGATCGCTTCATGGGGTCAGGCTGGTTCCGGTTCATGCCGGACGGGATCGAGTGCGAGAGCTATGGGCCGACGATCGGGCGGTTGTCGCAGTTCATGCCGCTGTCGGAGCCGATCGACGGGTTCGGCACCCATCCGGTGGTTGCGGACGGCTATCTGCTGTCCCTGTTCGACTGGAGCGCGGGCGAGACCAGGAAGCTGCATGTGATGTTGCCATCGCCCGACCATCGCGGTGCCACACCGCCGATGATCTCCGAGGTCCGGATCGATGCGCGCTATCTGGGGCCGGAGACGGTGACTGTGAAGGCCGGGACCTTTGCGGCGCGTCACTATCAGTTCATCGACGACGGGACGTCGGGCATGGCCGGGCAGCATCCGCCCTATGACGTCTGGATCACCGATGACGACGACGGGATCATGATCCAGGGCGGCGTCGGCGGATACATGCAGACCTGGTACGAACTGGTCGAACTGGACCGCTGAGATGGACCGTCGCGCGCTACTGCTGACGGGTCTGGCGGCATCTGTGGCCCGGCCGGCGCGGGCGCAGCCCAGGTCGGACGTGATCGTCGTCGGCGCAGGGCTGGCGGGGCTGTCCGCGGCGCTGACGCTTCAGGACACCGGTGCGCGGGTGACGGTTCTGGAAGCACAGGAGCGGCCGGGTGGACGCTTGCGAACCGGGAGCGGCGGCGGGATGACCATCGATGTCGGGGCGGTCGAGGTGGGGCCGCACTATCGCCGGCTCCGGGCGTGGGCCGCGCGCATGGGAGTCGAGATCCGGCCGATCACGCGGCGCTTCGGCGGGTTCGGCTATTCGATCCGCGACACCCTGGTCTCGGCGGCGGACTGGCCGACCAGTCCCGCCAACCTGACGGTGGGAGCAGAGCGCGAGATCGCGCCGGCGTCGCTTGAGGCGCGGCTACTGCGACCGTTGTCGCCGATCCGGACCGTCGATCAAGCGGCGGATCCGGCGTTTTCATCCTTCGATCGGGATGCCGCCGGCCTGCTGGCGGAGGCGGGTGCCTCCGCAGAAGCGATCCGGCTGATGAACCGCTGGACCAATGCGCCGTCACTCGCAGGGGCTTCGGCGCTTGGGTTGTTCAAGGAGGCGGCCCGGTCGCCGCATGCGCCACCCGCGACCGGTCCGGAGGTTCCCGGTGAGATCGTCGGAGGCAGCGCGACCTTACCGGCCGCAATGGCGGCGGCCCTGGCCGAGGCACCACGATACGGCACAGCAGTGGTCGGTTTATCGCAGGGCCCCGGCGGCATCGAGGTCCGGCTGGCGTCGGGCGAGACGCTAGCGGCGGACCATGTGGTCGTCGCGGCACCGCTGACGGCGGTGGCCGCCATCGCCTTCGATCCGCCCCTGCCGCCAGACCAGGCGGCGGCGGTCGCGGGTGCGGTCTATGCCCGCGTCACCCAGGTGCATCTGGTGCCCGAAGCCCCGTTCTGGGACGACGACGGTCTGCCGCCCTCGCTCTATGTCGATGGCCCGCTGGAGCGTGTGCTGGCGGTGGAGACACAAGGCGGCGTCGAGCGGCTGGTCTGCTGGGTCAACGGCGATGGGGCCGTGCCGTGGGACGCCATGACGGCCGGGGATCGCGTGACCTTCGCCGTGGCCGAGTTGGCACGGGTGCGGCCGTCTTCGACGGGCAAGGTGAGGGGGGCCTTCTCGTGGAGTTGGGCGGGGGCTCTCTCAGGGGGTATTCGCCATGCACCGCGACCCGGCGAGGTGCTCACGCTCGGACCGGTTCTGGCGCAAGCCCACGGTCGCGTGAGGTTCGCCGGCGAGCATGTCCGGCGCCATGAACATGGGATGGAGGCCGCCTGCGAGACCGGCGAGCGGGCGGCAGAGGCGATCCTCGGGATCTAGGTTCGTTCGATGACGTTGATCAGGACACCGTCCGGATCACGCAGTATCACCTCCCGACCGGTCCTTCGCTGGGGCGTGTCCACAAGCCTCTCGGGCCCGCTGATAGACGCCGCTGGGTGGAAACGCTGGTAGGCAGCAACGGGGACACAAGCATGGTCGACATTTCATGCTCTGATGATGTCGTCTCCGGATCTTCTGGCCGGTTCTAATGGTATAACATTATATCATTTGCCGTAGCCGACAAGCGTCGCTACGCTGTCCCCGTAACGTCGTGTTTTGAGGGTCACGGTCGCCGGAATGTCAGAGCTGAAGTTCGAGCCGACGATGGTCCAGGATGCCCGATCGGCACGCGAAATCTACGAAGAGGTGCGCGCCAATCCGGCGCGTCGCGGGTTCGGCTTCGGAGCGCGCGCCGCGGTGTTGAACGTGGATTTCCAGCAGGCCTACACGCGGCCGGATCTGTTCCCGAAATCCGCCTATGTGACCGATCCGGATCAGATCGCCCATGTGAACCGGATCAGCGATGCGGCGCGCGCGACGGGCCTGCCTGTCGTCTGGACACGGGTCTGCTACAAGCCGGATGGCGGCGACGCCGGCATCTGGGGCACACGGACCGATACGCCCGACAGCTTGCAGAACATCAGGATGGGCTCGGATCGCCACGCCTTTGATCCGCGCGTCCGAATCGACTGCGACGTCGATCTGGTTTTCGACAAACGGATGCCGTCGGCGTTCCATGAGACGCCGTTGCAAAGCTACCTGATCTGGCACCGGGTCGATACGGTGATCATCACCGGCGGCTCGACCTCGGGCTGCGTGCGCGCCACGGCCGTGGACAGTCTGTCGCGCGGATATCGCACGATCGTCCCGGTCGAATGCGTCGCCGACAAACACGAGAGCTATCATTTCGCCAACCTGACCGATCTGCTGCTGAAATATGCCGACGTGGTGTCGGCGGCCGAGGTCATCGAACACCTGGAGCGTCGCTCATGAACCGGCTGTTGATGCTGATCGCCTGCGCCTTGTTCAGCCTCGGCGCACCGGCGACAGCCTCTGCCCAACGCGTGGCTGAAGCCGACCAGGTGCCGCTGGACTTCCGCCGCACCACGCTGGTTGTGCGCGACATTGACGCCTCGCTGGCCTTCTATCGCGACGCTCTCGGGATGGCAGTGACCTATGACAACTATATCCGCACGCCCCGCGAGGCGACGACGGACGAAGGGGCCGAACGGTCGCTGCGGCTGGTTCTACTTCGATCCAACGATGTCTATGTCGGCCAGATCGGCCTGATGCAGTATTTCAAGCCGGACCGTCCCGAGCGTCCTGAGCGATCGGATACGGAGTTGCGGCCCGGCGACATAGTTCTGGTGTTCAACGTCAAAGATCAGGAGAGCGTCTTCGCACGCGCCAGCACGGCGGCCGGTGTCACGGTCGGCGAGGCCCCGCATCTGGTGACCTATCCCGGCTATGGCGGCCAGGGCGTGATCCGGGTGAATTTCGCCTCGGTCTATGACCCCGACGGGCATTATATCGAACTGAACCAGGTGCTGGATGCCTTGCCGGGCGGGAACTGACGGAGAGCCGTCTCCTCCCCGTCGCGCAGCGATGGGGAGGTGGATCCTTAGCGAAGCGGAGGAGACGGAGGGGTTCTGGCCGCCGTCAGAACCCCTCCGTCAGCTCGCAAGGGCTCGCTGCCACCTCCCCATTCGCTACGCGAACAGTGAGGAGACAGATGGTCAGGCTGCCGCGATCTCGCTCGCCGTCGCGGACCACACCGCTGTATCGACAGCCAGCGCCTTGAGCATCCGGCGCACTGACTGCATGCGGAACGGCTGGCCGGCAACATAGGACGTCAGGGTGAAGCCCAGCACCCGGCGATCGTCGTCGCCAGCGTCGGTCTTGAGGAAGGAAGCCGCCGCCAGCACCTGATCGGCCCAGGCGTCCTCGGTCTGGCGTCGGTCGATCAGCAGGGTGCGGTCGTCGAGTTCGTTCATCAGCGGGACGGCCCGCACCGTCCCGGCGTCCGTGGTCATGGCGACCGGAACCTCGTCCTGCTCCCAGTCCAGGCAGACGTCGAACCCGGCCTCGGCGATCAGGGCCAGGGTGCGGAAGGACTGCTGGCGGGCGGGGCTCATCCAGGTGCGGGGCGTCAGGCCGGCGGCGTTAAACGCCTCGCGCGTGCGGGCTACCAGCACGCGTTCCTCGTCCTTCGTCAGGCCTGAATGATGGATCGCATCGGTGGACCAGCCGTGGGCGGCGATCTCGTGCCCGTCGTCAAGCGCGGCCTCGATGAGGGGGCGGTATCGATCCAGCGTGACGGCGTTGACCGGAACCGTCGCCTTCAGACCGGTGTCCTTCAGCGCCTTCAGCAATCGGAAGGCCCCGACACGCGGGCCGTAGTCGCGGGTGGTGTAGTGGCGCAGGTCGGGCCAGGGCGTCTGCATCGCGCCGGGGTGTTTGAAAGGCTTTCCCGACGGATCGAGCATATGCCACTCGATAGGCATCACGATCATCACCGCCACCGTCCGGTCGTCGGGCCAGCGCGCCCTCGGTCGATCCGCGACCGGGCGCCAGCTGTAGAGCGACTGGTCCATGCCGTAGCGGCGGTGGGGATAGATCAGGTGTTCGTCCGGCAGGCCTTTTTCAGCGGGGGGCATCGGCGAATCCTGTCCCGCCCGTGGCCAGGCCGCGTCGCGTGATGTCGGCGACCGTCGCGTCCCAGCAATGCTCGCGATAGTGGGCGGCGATCTCCGATCCGGTGGCGAACCAGATCTCGTCACGATGGCCCATGATATGTTCCAGCGCGTTCTCGAAGGCGCGGACGCGATTGGGCTGGCTCACCAGATAGGCGTGGAGCGGGATGCACATGACCGTGCCCGACTCGCGGCCCTCGATCAGCAATTGGTCGAAATGGCGTTTCAGCACATCGGCATAGCGCCACGGGTCCATGCCCATGACGGAATAGCCGATGACGTCGTTGACCTCGAGAGAATAGGGCATGGAGACCAGCCTGCCGGTCCTCGTCTTCAGCGGCTGGGGCTGGTCGTCCTGGAACAGGTCGCAGGAATACCAGAAGTCGTGCTCGGCGATCAGATCGAGCGTCTTTGTGGTGTGGGTTAGGGCGGGCGCCAGATAGCCCCGGATGCGCTGGCCGGTCGCGGCCTCGACCGAGCGGATGGAGTCCTCCAGCACCGCACGTTCCTGCGCTTCGTCCATGCCGTAGGAGTAGCGGGTGTTGTAGATGCCATGGCTGAAGAACTCCCAGCCCCGTGCATTCGCGGCCTCGATGATCTCCGGATGGTGGTCGATCAGTCCGATGGACAGAGACACCGATCCCCGCAGCGAATAACGGTCCAGCAGGTCCTGCAGCCGCCAGTGGCCGATGCGGTTGCCCCAGTCCCGCTGGGAATAACCGACCACGTCGGGCGCTGGCCGGGGCCAGCCGGGGCGCGACGGGTTCACCGGCGGATCGAACTCGT
>Ga0247844_1000611_pt1 | contig 74425 bp, 54 predicted proteins | sample LaCtaG_FD_192421 | JGI IMG/M metagenome (GOLD analysis project Ga0247844, IMG submission 192421) | Freshwater microbial communities from meromictic Lake La Cruz, Castile-La Mancha, Spain - LaCruzMarch201714.5m_1 | ecosystem: Environmental > Aquatic > Freshwater > Lake | place: Spain: Castile-La... | reverse complement strand
TTCTCGTGGTAAATCATATCGCTATTTGGTTGCTCTCCAGCAGAGCCAGTTTATTTTTCTGATTTACGCTTTAATATTATTAGTTATTTTATTAAAAAACACCAACTATTTTTTGCACCATTACCTTAAAATAATAAGCATTACAGTTTTACTATTTTATACGTTTTTCCATTATTAACCTTTAAAAAATAAATGCCTACAGGCAACCCCTCCATTTTTATTTGGGCAAATCCATTACTATTTATTGTTTGGTTATAAACTGTTTTTCCTAATTGGTTCATTAATACAAGTTCAGTAGATTTATTTTTTATAGCGTTTAACTCAATATTTATTACATCATTTGTTGGGTTTGGGTAAATGGTTAATTCAACCAATTCGTCTATTTTTTCTATTGATGTGCTTCTGTCTAATTGAATAATTTTTGTTTCGTAAGGTGCTAATGTAATGCCACTAATTACATTATCTGTAACATAAAACGATTCTGTTTTGTTCATTAAAAGTTCTTTACATTTAAAATTTCCATTAGCCCAACCCAACATATTTATAAGGGAGTTAAATCCATTAATTGTTCTATTTGCAGTATTGGTTAATACCAAATATGGCTGGTTATTCTGCATGCGAATAAACGAAAACACAGCACTATCGGAACAAATTACATTTTGATAGGTACCAACGCTTAAAGCCGGAAAATTATTTCTGGTTTGAATTAAATTTTTATAATAATTTAACAAAGAATTTGCATCGGTTTCCATGCTTTGTACATTATAAATAGAAAAATTATTATTTACAGCTTGCCATGGATTTACTGAACTAAAACCAGCATTTGTATTGGCATTCCATTGCATTGGTGTTCTTATTTTTTCATCGGGTTTTGCGCCCTTCATTCCTATTTCTTCGCCATAATATAGGTAAGGAGTGCCAGGCAATGTTAAATACATAGCTGTCAAAGCTTTTAATTTATTTATATCCCCATTCATTTCATCATAAACACGGTTTTGGTCGTGGTTGGTTAAAAAAATACTGAATTTATTAAATTGCAAATTGTCGTAAGCATAGTTTATGGTATTTCTAAGTTGAAAAGTATTATTACTTTTCATAGTATTTAACATAGCTGATGCTAAATCAAAATCAAAACAATTATCGAGTTTATTATTATAGTTTTTTACAGTGCTGGTGCTTGTCCAAACTTCGCCAACTGTCATAAAATTGGGGTTTAGTGATTTGCAATAAGCATTAAAATCGGTCCAAAACTGAAAAGTTTCGGGTTGGTTCAATACGTTACTTCCATTTTCGTATAAATACATGGCTGCATCTAACCTAAAACCATCAATGTTCATGCTGTCAATCCAAAATTTTGCAGCATCAAAAATACTGTCTTTCACAGGTTGATAATTATAGTTTAAATCGGGCATTTCGCTCCAAAACAATGCGTAATAATTACTGCCATTTTTTGTGTACCATAAATCCTGCCCCCACGGACCTTTGTAAGTTGGTTTGGTGGTATTCCACCTATAAAAATTACGGTAAAACACATCGTTATTGGCCGACTTTATAAACCATGGATGTTGGCTTGAAGTATGGTTAATTACAAAATCAATAATTACTTTTATACCTTTTTTGTGAGCTTCATTAACCATGTTTTTAAAATCGGCAGTGGTTCCATATTGTGCATTTACTGCTTTGTAATCGGTTACATCATATCCATGGTAACTTGGCGAAGCATTTATTGGCATTAACCAAATGCCTTTTATGCCTAAATCGGTTTTGGTGTTAGAGTCTCCATCGTTTAAGTAATTAAGTTTTGCTGTTATACCATTAAAATCGCCAATACCATTGCCATTGCTATCGTAAAAGCTTCGCACAAATATTTCGTAAAAAACCGATTGATTCCACCAATTATTAGCAGGTTGAGCCAATAAATAATTTGGCAAAACCAAAAGTAAGAAAATTATATTTTTTAAAATAAGTTTATTCATGATACGATAATAAATATAAATGATGAAAAAATTCCTTTTAAAAAAATTAATACCCACTTTAAAAACTTTTTTAGCATATTCGCACAATATGGTTAGTGAAGAATTTAATGAGTTAACCAAACTAAAATGGTATAAAATAGTGTTTGGTTTAAAAACTCAGTTTGGCAAAAAGCCCGATATGAATGGCATTTTGTTTTTAATAGGTATAAGAGAATTAGGGCAGAACAGAGAATTTACAAAAGCAGAGAAAATGGATTTGTTTCACATTGCTACATGTAAACTATTGAGTTATGAAGGTTTTTTTAAATATGAGTATACCGATGAAGAAGGTTGGCCTCATTATGATTTAATAACACAGCCGGAATATAAAGATTTACTTTCGCAAGAATACTATTTGCGTAAGTTAGTAGTTAAGTATTTTGAAGAAAACGATTTAATACCCGAATAAAATGAAATTGAAAAATCTATTAGTCTATATATTTGTATTGGTTTTTAGTACTGCATTTGCTCAAAAACCCAAAGTAACCCAAAGTAAAGCAAAGCCAAAACCGGTAAAGGCTTTAAAAGAATATGTAAAAATTAGTACTTCATATGGCGATATGATTTTTATGTTGTACGATGAAACACCCAAACACCGCGATAATTTTAAAAAATTAATACGAGAAAAATATTATGACGATTTATTGTTTCATAGAATTATTCGTGAGTTTATGGTACAAGGTGGCGACCCACAATCGCGAACTGCTGATTCATTACAAACGTTAGGAAATGGCGGACCCAATAATACGATACCTGCCGAAATAAACAAAGATATCATCCATTCAAAAGGGGCATTGTGTGCTGCCCGAACTGGTGATGATATTAACCCGAATAAAGAATCGAGTGGAAGTCAATTTTATATAGTTCAGGGGAAAAAAGTATCGAAAAAAGAGTTGGAAGAAATAATGAATGCTAAAAATTACCAACGCAAACAGCAAGTATTTAACAATATGGTTATGAAAGATACTGTTATGGCAAATAGGCTGGCATTAATACAACAAACCCAGGGAAAAGATGCAGTTCAAAAATACATAATGCAGCAATTAGGCCCAAGCATTGATGAAGAATATAAAAAAGTGGAATTTATTTATGATGGCAATCAAGTAAATGCCTATGCTGAAATTGGAGGCACACCCTTCTTAGACCAAGATTATACTGTTTTTGGCCAACTAGTTTCTGGTTTCGAAGTTTTAGATAAAATTGCAGTTGTATATACCAATCCCCAAACTAATCGACCGTTTAAAGATATTAAAATGAAAATTAGTATTGTTAAACGTTAATTATTCTATTTTCACTCACTCACATTTTTTATAATTTGAAAAGATATTTTATATTTTTTGCCTTATTGTATTATACTTTTAGTGCTTTTGCCCAACAGGAAAATGAAGTAATTACCATAATTCAAGGCAAAGTAATTGATAAACGAAACAAAGAGCCTTTGCCTTATGTAAATATTTCTTTTGTTGGAACTAATATAGGTATTACCAGCGATTTTGAAGGAAACTTTAAAATTAAAACCATACAAATAGTTGATTCTATAAAAGCAAGGTATGTAGGCTATAAAACTTATTACAGAAAAATACAGAGAGGAACTACCCAAACCATAAATATAGAAATGGTAGAAGCAGGAGCAGAATTAAAAACCATTACTGTAAGAATTGGTATTAACCCTGCCTTAAAAATTATAAATAATGCAAGAAAAAATAAAGACATAAACTCGCAAATAAATTTAAGTGCTTACCAATACGATAGTTATAATAAAGTAGATATTTCGCTAAATAATATAAACGATGAAATGAAGAACAAAACCATGTTTAAACCCATTAAAGGTTTGTTCGATACTGCTTTTCAAATGAAAAATGAAGATGGAAAGTACATATTGCCTTTGTTTATAAACGAAACTTTTAGTAAATTTTATTATAATAAAATACCATCAAAAAATAAAGAAGTAATGATAGCAAGTAGCACTACTGGTATTGGTGTAGGCGACAAAAGTTTTATTACTGATTTGATGGGAACAAGTGTTACAAATTTTAATTTCAATTCAAATTTTGTTCGTATTTTAGGTAAAGATTTTATTTCCCCTTTAAGCAATGTATGCCACACTTATTATGTATATACTTTACTCGACTCAACAATTGATGAAGGTAAAAAAAACTATAAATTACAAGTAAATTTAAAAGATGAACAAGACTTAGGTTTTTTGGGTAATATTTGGATAGAGGAGGGAACTTGGGCTATTTCAAAATTAGATTTAGAAATATCGAAATATGCCAATATTAACTTTATTGATAGATTAAAATTACAACAAGAATTAAAACAAACAGATGCTGGGCCCTTTATTCCAGTTAAAAACAGAATGATTATTGATGTAGCTGAACTTACCAAAAACTCAAGTGGGGTAATAGCTAAATTCTACAATTCAGTTTCAAATATTGAAGTTAATCAGCCTAGAGAAATTTCATTTTACGATAGAATAATAGAAAGAGGTGAAGAAGATGAATTAGAAAAAGACTCTAATTTTTGGATTACTAAAAGACCTGAACCATTTACTATAGTTGAAAGGAAAATGTATAACATGGTTGATTCAATTAAAAACCTACCAGCAATACAAACTTATATTGACGTGGTAAGAATTGTAGTGGAAGGATATAAACGAATTGGAGGGGTAGATTGGGGGCCTTATGTATTTTTATACGGATACAATAATGTAGAAGGAAATAGAGTAAGATTAGGGTTTAGAACCAATCATTTTTTTAGTAAAAAATGGATTTACAAAACACATTTGGCTTATGGTTTTAAAGATGAAAGATTTAAATATGGATTGGCTGTAGATTACATAAGCAATAGGAGAGACTGGTCAGTTTGGAGTGCTTCGTACCGAGATGACTATGATATTTTAGGTATTACAACCGATTTTGGACCAGGAAATAATACTTCAAATATTTTTCAAGCAATAAGTATTTTTGCCGATGGTATTAGAGTGAATAGAACACATGAATTTAAATTCGGTTTGTTCAAACATTTTAACCGCGATTGGTCGTACCGATTAGGAGCACAAATTAATAATTTTGAACCTTTAGGCGAATTTGTTTTTGCTTATAAAACCAATGAAACCAATACCGATAGTTTAAAAAACAATTTTACTAACGCACAAGCAAGTATAGAATTTAGATATGCTTATAAAGAACTTTTAATTGTAAGGGGTAATAATAGAATTAGAATGATTCGTTCTCAATATCCGGTTTTAACGGTTAATTATACTCATGGTTTCAAAGGTATTATTGGCAGTAATTTTGAATACAATAAACTGCAATTAAATATTATTCACCATGCCAATACCAGTGTTTTTGGTACAGCCGATTATTGGATAACTTTAGGTAAAATATGGGGCACACTTCCTTATCCTTTGTTGGATGTGGCTAGGGGAAATCAAGTATTTATATATTCTGATTTCAATTACAGTTTAATGAATTTTTATGAGTTTATTTCAGACGAATATATACACTTAACCTACGTTCAACACTTTGAAGGGTTGTTTTTAAACAGTATTCCTGTGGTTAAAAATTGGAAACTTCGAAACTTTGCCTTTGTAAAAGCGGCATATGGCAGAACGAGTTCAGAAGACAAAGCGTTAATACCCGAAAAAAATGCAGAAGGTAAATTGTTAAACAAAGTAAACTCTTTTACAAACAATATTCCATATGTAGAAGTTGGTTATGGTTTTGAAAACATTTTTAAAATATTTTCAGTAAGCATGGTTCATAGGCTTACTTATTTAGAGCAACAACCTAATCAACTTAAACCTAGGGCTTGGGGAATAAATGTTGGTTTAAAGTTCGAGTTTTAGTGAATTAACGTACAAATAGCCATCCTATTCCTTTAAAAAGTCCTACAAAAACATAGCCTAAAATTCCTAGCTTTTCTTTTTGCTCAAGGTAAATATCAATAGTTGAAAACTCTGTTAAATGATTCATTCTTTTAAGTTTGCCTTCTATAATGTCAATTTCACCATTCAATCGCTCAAGTTCTTTTTCAACTAATAATGTGGTAGCTACATTTTCTGCTTTTTGTAAAAGCTCTAAATACCTTTGGCGTGTTTTTTTTGCATTTTCTAATCTTATTTCGTTGTCAAAATATTCTTCTGTTACATCTTGGCCAAAAACGTTTTTATTAGTTACAGTTCCAATTTTGTTTAAGTCAGATAAAGTATTATTTAAAAATATCGATTTTACTCTAATTTCTGTTTTACTATTTCCCACTGTTACTAAATAACCTTCGTAATTATTTACCAAACTTGTTATAAATGCATTTGCACTGTCAATGTTTTTAACTGTAAGTGTTAAGCGGGCATTGTATATTACTTTTCTTTCTTTTGTAACAATATTTTTATATGCCATTGCTTTTGATTTATAAGACATATTGTTTGTAGCACAACTTGAAATTAGTAACAGCATTATAAAAATACAGATTGATAATTTTATTTTCATATATAAATGGATTTGGGTTTAAAATAAAACAATAATAAATATTTAATTCATAAACAAAAAAAGCTGCCTTTTTACAAGGCAGCTTTTAATTTTATTAGGGTTTTAATTAGTTTTTAACTAATTTGAATACTTCTGATTGTTGCTTGTTTGCTACTTTTACAAAGTAAATTCCAGTAGGTAATTTTTCTAAATTAGTAATGGTATAATTACTATTTCCTTTTTCAAACATTACAACCGATTTTGAAACCAATTTACCAGTAATATCATTTACAGTAATGGTATTTTCCAAAATGTCTAAACCATTTGTTTCAATACTTATCGTATTATTAAAAGGATTAGGATATACTTTTATACCACCTAAAGTAGTTTCATTTTTCGAAACCTCCCTAGTTTTCGATAATTCGTTATTGCCATCAAAATCTATTTGATTTAAACGGTAGTATATTTTTTCAACTTTTAACAAATCGAAGGCATTCAAATCGGTTTTAGTATAGTTAATAGTTTTTGCCGAGTTGCCTGCACCTTTAACAAAATCAATTGTTTTAAAGTTAATGCCATCAATAGAACGTTGGATTTCAAAACCTTTATTATTAGTTTCACTTGCAGTAATCCAAGTTAAAAGAACATTTTCATCTAATTTTTTAGCGTTAAAGCTAATCAAATTGACAGGTAATGGAGCGGTAGTTATTTCATCAGCACCCATGTAAGGGAAAGTTGTATTTCTAGTTTGTCCATCTATATCGGTGGTAATGCCACTTATTGGTGAACCTTTTAAATTAAAGTTGCCAATTGAAGTTCCAGCTAAATGAGCATCTGTATTTGAAACAAAAAATGCTGAATCGCTAGTAGAATTTAAATCGCCCGAAGTTGCTGTTCTCCAATTAGCCAAAGTAGTAATATCTACACTGTTTATTCTTCCAATATAAGGCGTTACCACCAAAGGAGTATTGGTTTTGCTATTATATAAGTTATGATTAATGGTGCTAAATGGATTTCCTGTTCCATTTACATACACACTGTAGTTAAAACCAGCTGTAGAGTTAATTGAAGTTTGCGAGTTGGTTAAAATATTATTTCTTAACGAAACTCCAGAAGTTAAACCAGCTTCAACCCAAATATTTGCACCAATATTATTGCTAAAACTATTGTCTCTTTGTCCGGTCATGTTAATGGTATTAAAATGAACATTGTAATTAGTTCCACCATTTAATAGTATACCAATACATTGGTAAGTAAATCCTGTTCCCCAAGCATCAGCCAACACACCTGTTATCATATTATTAGCTATAGTAATATTGTTATTTCCTGTGCCTATACTTGCCGATATACCTCTTGCCGCCCAGCCACCAGTTCCTACATACTCTATATTTCTAATAATGTTTGTATTAATCGTTGTATTGGTAACCGCTCCATTTAATTCAATTGCTGCTTTTTGAGTAGTTGCACTTACCATTCCGTAAACTATATTTGAATTAATATTTGAAGCATTTACTCTAGCCATATCAATTCCTTTAAAGTCAACAATTTGCAATGCAGTATCAGAACCTATTCTATTATTTAGTATTCTTAACGAATCAACCAATCCAGTTGAACCACCTCTAACAAAAATACCAGTACTCATTTTGTTGAATCTATTAAAACTTATGGTATTATTATCATTGTCATCACCATCATTTGCAGTAGAGTTTCCGGTTATTACTATACCAGTAACACCTGCAGTTAGCGAATTTCCAACAATATTTGTATTGGTAATAATATTATTTGTAGCACCTGCATTAAAGCCTAAACTACTTAACCAAACACAAGTTCCATTTGCCGAATTAGCAATAGTTAAATTTCTTGAATTTGTTCCATTGTTCGAACCATTTATTGTTACATAATCAGCACCATTTAATCTAAAAGCACCATTGCCAACATTACTCGTAATAGTCACATTTAAGCCAGTTGCTGGTCTAATTGTAACTCTATTAGTAGCACTTGCTCCTATAAATTCATTAATAGTTAATGGAAATGTTTCGTAAGTAATATTATAATTGTCCTGTGTTAAAGTAAATGTAACAGGTCCACTTACACCTCTGCTATTTAAGTCATTTATAGCATTGGTTAAAGTAGTATAATTAGGTGATGTTTGAAGTGAATCAATATTATAGTTCCCAGATAAAGGTGTATTGGTAATTCTATATGTATTTGGGGTTGTAGGTGCAGAAGTAATACTATTATAACCAGTATTAGTAAAACCAGTTGATGGGTTTGCACCAATATTAGGAGTTGAAGCTAAATCTTGTGCTACTACAAAATACTGAATAGTATCGCCAACTGAAATGGTGCTAAACAATAAGCTGTAATCTATAGTAAAACTAAAAGGAGATGTAGTATTAGTTGATGAAACAAATTTCCAACCATTATCAGAATTTGAATTACCTAAAAATTGATTGGCTTCACTTGTTTTTTTGTAATAAATTCTTGGTCTACCTAAAGTAGTAACATCAACACCACTTACATCAGTTATTGCAATATTGTTTACCACTCTAGTAGTTAAAGATGAGTTACCGCTTAATGCAGTATAAATTATACCTGGAGCTGTTAAATCGGCTGCAGTTCCAGCAAATTCATCAGCTCCAACATCTGGAGCTGTAGTGCTTCTTAAATCATCATCAAAATCGTTAGTAATTCCAGTAATAACTACTGCACTTCCTTCCATTTGTGAAGTAATAAATGGCTGAATATGAGGATCAGTTACTGATACAAAAGGAGTATTTTCAGAAAATGAATTTGCATCTGCCGTTATCAAAGCTTTCCAACTTGCTAATGTGGTGTAATCGGTAGTTCCAATTCTAGCAACTCTATTTATTCCAACTCCACTAGCACCACTAAAGTAGTTGTTTGAGTTTACTAATGATAATTGAGAAGCTGCTGTTTCTAGTGCAATAGAATAAGTACCAACGCCTGAAGTACTTGCACCTTGAACATTATATAAATAATTGTTTCTTACTTCGGCTGTTGAACCAGCAAGAATTCTTACACAAGCTGAATTTGCATTTGATGCATTCAATGTATTTCCTCCTAATCTTATAGTATTATAAACAATTTGAATTCCAGATTGTGATCCAGCTAAATTTATTCCTGCAGGGTTTAACGTACTGTGAAAAGTAGTTGTACCAGTTCCATATATACTATCAATCATATTATTTCTAATTGATATGTTGGCGCCAGTTATTGTAGAGGTTACTCTTATTCCTATTCCAGTATTTCCTGTTCCAGTAATCCCAATATTCGAAATTCTATTTCTAGAAATAACAACATCTCTTGTTCCTGGAGCTAGCCAAATTCCTTGTTTAGTTTCAGTATTGATATTTTCAAAATTCCCAATAAAGTTATTTCTTATTGCACCACCAACAACACCTTGCATATAAACACCTACTAACCTAATTGCGTTTGTTCCAGTACCTGATATTGTATTACTGTCTATAGTCACATTGCTTGCTGATAAACTTGCGCTGAAAATATAAGTACCTATGTAAGCTTTTTGTATTAAATTATTTTTAATTAAAGTATTTGAAAAATATCCACCAGCAGAACCACCAATATCAGTTAAACTGATTGCTGAGCTTGTTTGCGCTCCATTTAATATATTACAATTTGCAATAGCATTATTATTAACAATAGTTGTTCCTGCACTTACAATATTTACTACAGCTGGGTTAGTAATTCCAGTATTACTCAAAGTTAAATCGCGAGAAATACCATTTGTTGTATTACTTCCATCAATTTGAACATTACTTGCATTTATTCTAATTAAAGCACTTCCATTAATAGCACCTGTTATGGTACTAACTATTGATGTATTTGGCTTGATAGATACTGAAAAGTTGCCAGTATTTGTAAAAGGAGTAATAGTAACACGATTTGTTAAAGTGTAAGATACATCGTTTAGTAAAAAACGAGTATTTGCCGAAACACCTCTATAAAATAATGCATCTGCAATGTCTTGAATGGTTACAAATGTTTGACCAGTACCAACTAAAAAATCGCCACTTAAAGGAGCTAAAACAGTTCTGTTACCAGTAACTGACGATGGAGAAATAGTTCTTGAAACCGAAGCAACTGTAACTGCCGCACATTCTGCATCAAAAGTACTTGAAGTTGTTGCCGAACTTGTAACATCATAGGTTAACCAAAAGTAATTGGTATCAGCTGCTAGAGTCCTAGAACCTGTAATAGTGTATGAGCCAGATGGTGTAAAAATAGAACCAAATGGTTGTAAAGTATCAAAATTAGGGTTAGATCCAGTATAAAAAATTCTAGCTCTACTTATAAATGAGGTAGTACTAGTTCCATTGGTGCTTAAATTAAATTGAGTAGCATTAATTGGACTTGTATTACCAGCAGTAACAACAGCAATTCTTAATATATCTTGGTTATTAATTCCTCTTCTCATTGGAAAAGTATTGTTTTGATTTAAAAAAGCAGTACTATAAGACATACTCACACCCGCTGTAATTGTAAATTTTGCATTTGGTCTTGAATTTGAACTAGTAGGTGTTGTAGCATCTGGGCAGCCATTACCTGATGCATCACTACGGTTATAAATAGTTGAGCCTGCTGCCAATCCTGTTGTCCACTCGGTAGATGCATTGTATGAATATGTATTTGTACCATTTGAAAAACAAACTTCTACCACTAAATTTAAACTAGTATCAATTGTAAACGGGGTGCTTAATGTATGCATATTCCAGCCACTTACTGGTTGGTAAGAAGTAGATGTAAAAACGGTTGTCATCCCAGTTGTTATAAAACCTGTTAACGAAGTTGCACTGGTTTGAACCATTTTTATAGTGTAACCTAAATGTGCAGCAGAGCCGTTAACAGCAGTAACGTTTAAACCAAACTGAGTTATTAAACCATTCACTGCACCCGAATCCTGTAATTCACTTTTTCTGTAAATCATTTGGTGTCTGGCACCAGTGTAATACTGCCCAAAAGGAGCAGGATATGTAGTAGCGGTGTTGGAGGTAGTTCCTGTTCCTACCGAAAATGTTTGCGCTTTTAGCGATACTAAGCTTAAAAGTAAAATGCATAAAAGACTAAGTTTTGTAATAATTTTTTTCATAATTTTTATTTAATTTGTATCAATATTAATAATATTTAATAATATTTAATAACATAATATCCTTGAAAAAAGTTTTCCTTATTTTTTTTACCATATTTTTAACATATAGTACTTATGGTCAGGTACTTAATAATAATAACCTATTATTGAATTTTACACAAATAGTTTTTGATTATAAAATTTATGAAAATTTTAATAAATATAAACTGGTTATTGCCTATAATTGTGCTGATAGTTCGTTTAATAAAGAAAATATTATTATAGATACCATACACGAATCGTCAGCTATATTTATAAAAGAAGGAATTGAATTCAACCAAAAATACAAATGGAAATATTGTATTTTAAACAATAAAAATAAAGTTACATATACATCACCAGTTTATTATTTTCAAACAGGAAATAGTTCATTAATTGATTCTAATTTTTTTAGGTTAGTTTTTAGAAAAAATGAAATTCCAGATACTGAAAACTTCATTGTGGTAAGCGATGCCATGAAAATAGCCTTTAATAAAAATGGTAAGCCAATTTGGTTCTTAAATAACAACGCCTTAAATAATGTGAGAGATTTAGTTTTAACCCCTAAAGGCACATTTACCTTTTTAAATTTAAATCAAGCTTTTGAAACCGATAAGCAAGGCAATGTAATTTGGTTTCCACCTAATGATGGTGCAGTTTCTCAAGATACTACCGAAAAATACCATCACGATTTTACTCTTTTAAAAAATGGAAACTATATTATTTGTGGGCAAAAACAATGGGTGGACCCCGATTTACAACCAACCATTGGCTCCTCCTTATTTGCCAATAAAAGTACTTCAAAAGTGAGTAGCTCTACCATTATTGAATACAATAAAAACAAACAAGTAGTTTGGAGTTTTGATTTAATACCTGAGCTAAAGCGAAACTTTAATATTGATGCGGGCAAAGAGCCGTTAATGCTGCGTGTAGGTCATTTAAACGGAATAGAAGTGGATGAAAAAAACGATTATGTTTATGCTAGTTTTAAAACTTTTAACAACATTTTTAAAATAAAAAAATCTAATAACAGTATCGAATACATTTTTGGAAATAAGCAAATTAATTTAAAAGACTCATTAAAATCAAACACGAAATTTTTTGCTGCGCAACATGCTCCTATACTCTTAAAAAATGGTAATTTAATGGTGTTTAATAACAATGAACAGCAACAGGTTTCATCAATCGTGGAACTTACAGTGCCTAATTCATTTAATGAGGAAAGCCAAAAAGTATGGGAATATAAGTTTGATGAAGATGGCTTTAAAAATTCGCATAGCGAGCATTTAGGTTCTGTTCAAGAGTTAGCAAACAATCAGTTTTTTGTGTGCGCAGGTGCAGTTAATAGGTTGTTTCTCGTAAATAAAAACAAACAAATAAGTTGGGATGTATTGACAGAAACAAATGTTGATTTTAACAAAAGCATTATTCCCAATTGGCAGCCAACAAGCAGCTATAGGGCTTTTAAATATTCTTCATTGTATCCTTATTATTTTACTATTCAATATAATTTTGATGTAAAGAAAATAAAGGCAACTGATGTTATTAAACTTTACAATGTTGGTACTGAAAATGATGAATATGAAATGAATTATTATTCAATAATAAATAAAAAAGAAATTGTAATTTACTCTAAAACTTATTTAATCAATGCTGAAAGCAATCAAAAATTGCCATTAAATAATTCAATCATTTTAAAAAATAAATTAACTCAGATAAAAATAAAATCAAAGAATAGCGGGCAAGAAATAGCTATTAATTTTAATAAATAGGTTTCATTCATTTTTTTCCAATAATCAATAAACTTTCTCAATTACTTTTTTACTGCAATCATAAATAGTTGGCAAAATTTGTTAATAAATGAAAGGACTACAACAATTACTAATTATTGAAATGCAAAGCTAATGGACACCAAATACAAAACCGATGTATGCTTTGTTAACACTTTGGATAGTAGTTCTATAAGTATACTTGATACTAATATTGTGTTTTCAATTTTTAAAACCAATAAAAAATGATAACAATATAATAAAGTAAGGTTTTACAGTTATTTTTTAATATTGCCGCGTTTTTAGTATTTAAAAAAGTTAGTACCATGTAGTTTTACAAAAGCTATAGTTTATAAAAAATTAAAAACAGCATTGTAATTTAAGAAAACTAAATTTTTATTTTTTGATAAGCATATTAAGTTTTGTTTAATTGTGAGGTACTTTTTAATTATATAAAAATGAAAAAAGGAATTGTTGTATTCAGTAAAATAGTAATAGTAGTTTTATTGTTAAATATTTTCTCATCTACCATATTATATGTTCATGGCGGAGGTAGTTTAGGTTTTTTTACAGCACCTATAAAATATTTTTACGAATTTCCTAAGTTGGTTATTAAGGTATATAAAGAGTTTAAACAACCAGAAAAACTGATAGTAATTGACCCCAACTTTACCGCAGTTAATCAATTAAAATACGACCTATTTGCGCTTAATGGAAGGTTTGAACAGTCAAAATGGATAATAAGTTTAACCAATTTAAAAAACGATTCGGTTATTTACGAATGGTACTTAACCGAAAATAGTTACAATAAAACTGAAAGAAACTTTTCACATGCAGAGTTAAGAAATCCTATTTTATTGGCAGATAAATCATTAATTATTTATAATGACGAAACTAATAATTTATATAAAATAGATAAAACTTCGAAAATTATTTGGCACAATAAAGATTATCAATTTCATCATGGTTTAAGTACAGATAGAACTGGAAACATTTGGACTTGCACCCGTAAGTCTATAAATATTGCTAGTGAAAATGTTAGCTATTTTGATAATTATATTACCAAAATAGATGTTAATACCGGCTTACAACTTTATCATAAATCGCTTACAGAAATTTTTAAAGAAAATGGATTAATAGCTTTGGTTCATGGCATGGGAAACCAAGTAGGGCCTATGGGCAACGATCCTTTGCATTTAAATAAAATAGAACCCGTATTAAAAGATGGATTGTTTTGGAAAGCCGATGATTTGTTTATTAGTTTACGCAATAGGTCTTTGGTTTTTCTTTATAGACCTGCTACCAATAAAATTATCAGGATAATTCAAGGCCCTTTTTTAAATCAGCACGATGTGGACATTTTATCTGATTCAACTATTTGTATATTTAATAACAATGCTTCGAGCCTTGCATTTGCAAAAAACATAAAAAAGCAGCAACCAAAAGATTTTAGTTCATCAATTAATAATTTTTCTGAGGTACTAATTTACAATTTAAAAGATTCTACGTATACTTCTATTTATAAAAATCAATTTATAGAAAATAAAATTTATACCAGAACTCAAGGACAGCAACAATTATTATCAACTGGCGATTTATTTGTTGAAAGTACAGATGCTGGTAAAGTATATTTAATAAACCAAAAACAAGTTTTAATTAAAAAGTATTTTAACAACCCCAAACCCAATGGTGTTGAACGCCCGCATTGGATTAGGATATACGAAAATTTAAATTTCTTAAACAAATAAATTTATGCTATTATATATAGGTCCTGGAATAAGTTTAGCCACCGTAGTAATTGTTTTAATAGTTGTGGCTATTGTAGTAGCTAGTATTGTAATTGTGCTTTGGAGGTCTATTAAAAGGTTTTTTTCAAAAGCTAAAAAAACAATAAATGGCAAGTAACATTTATTATTTAACTATAGTTTTAAGTGCTGCTCTTTTTTGTGTTGGAATTGCATTTTTACTAAAAAAGCCATTTTTTAAGCTATCTACATCTGCCGTTTATCAGTTAGATATAATACTTAACCCATTAATTGATGAAATAGCAAAAGACCGTTTAATTCTCAAAAATTTGGTCAATTTATTGGTCAATTTTTTTACAGTACTTTTATTTACACTTATTATTATTCTCTTTTCTATTGCTCCTATTTATGCGCTTGTAAGTATTGTACCAAGTACAATTTTAGATACTAACTCAATATACTTTTATTTAAGCATGTTAATAGGAAGTTTTTCTTTATTTTTTTTCAAAAAAAAATCCGATTACTCCTATTGGTCAAAATTACTCCATACTTTAGTTCTCAATAATTACCATGTAGGTAAATACTTGTTTAAATTAGAAGTAAAACAATTGACAAATGAAAATACAAACAACAATAAATTTGTAATTGTTACGGGCTTAGCCCGCGCAGGTACCACAGCACTTATAAAACAGCTTTACAATCCAACCATTTTTCATTCAATAAAATATGCCAACATTCCTTTTTTATTAGCTCCTAGTTTGTGGAAAAAAATTTATAATCCCAAAAAATCGAAAGAAAGAGAGAGGGCGCACAACGACAAAGTTATTTTTAGCGAAAACTCAATAGAAGCTTTAGAAGAATATTTTTTCAAAGTGTTTCTTAACGATGAGTACATAAAAAAAGATTCGCTTGTTACCCATGACATTGATGTAGAATTATTTAAAAATTACTTGTTATATCAACAACTTTTTAAGAATACAAAATCAGACAATACCATTTATCTTGCAAAAAACAACAACTTTATTTTAAGGTTCGAAAGTATGAGAAAGCTATCGAACAATTTTAAAGTTATTCTTGTATTTAGGCATCCATTTGCCCATGCCAACTCATTATTAGCGCAACACCATAACTTTTCTGCTAAGCAAACTGATGATACTTTTGTGCTTAATTACATGAATTGGCTTGGCCACTATGAGTTTGGTTTAAATCAAAAATATTTTGACCTAAATAATCACAATTTATTACACAATTTATCTAAGAACGATATCAATTATTGGGTAGCCATTTGGATTAATTATTACTCTTATATAATTCAGTTTCTAAATGATGAAAACATTATTTTGGTAGATTATGACGACTTATTAAACAAGCCCAACGAGCTAAACCAAGTACTTTTAAAGCATTTGAATATAAACTATCAATTTGAAAAAATTAACGATTTTACTTCAAACAAATCTTTCTCCTTTAAATTAGAAGATTTAAATGAGGATTTATCAGCGCAAGCCATTGAAATTTATAAGTTACTAATAGCAAAAAAAGTATTGGTAAGTTAATTTGTTTAATTTTATCAAATCAAAAATTTTATTTTTAAACAATCATTCCGGCTGCAAGTGTTTCGTTGGTAACTTCATCAACTAAAATTAAGCTACCAGTGTTTCTGTTTTTTCGATATGGATCAAATAACAAAGGTTTGGTTGTTCTAATTTTAGCCCTAAAAATGTCGTTGGTAAAAATTGCTTTATCAGTTTCGTTTCTGCTTATTGTTTTCATATCAATTTTGTAGACTATTTCTTTAAAAACTGCCCTAACTCCATTGGTGGTATGTTTCAAAAAATATTTACCCGAAAAATTAAGGGGATTTTCATTTAACCAACAAAACATTACTTCCACATCTTGCGAAACTTCGGGTTGGTTATTTTGCTTTACAATAATATCACCTCTACTTATGTCAATTTCATCGGTTAAGGTCATAGAAACAGACATAGGCGGAAAGGCTTCTGTTATTTCTGTATTGCCATAAAATATTGATTTAATTGTATTTTTTAATCCACTTGGAAGTACTAAAACCTCTTCTCCTTTTCTAAATACGCCTCCATCAATTCTACCAGCATACGATCTAAAATCGTGGTACGAGGTGGTATGAGGCCTAATTATTGTTTGTACCGAAAATCTTGGGTCTATGTGATTTTGATCTGAGCCAATGTGCATATTTTCGAGGGTGTGCATTAGCGTAGAACCTTGGTACCAATTGGTATTTTCCGATCTATTTACTACATTATCTCCCTGCAATGCGCTAATTGGTATAAACCTAATATCTTTTACATCTAATTTAGAGGCAAAATTTTCGTAAACACTAACAATATCGTTGAACACTTTTTCATCAAAGTTTACCAAATCCATTTTGTTTACACACACTATTAAGTGCGGAATTTGCAAAAGCGAAGCAATAAAACTATGCCTATATGTTTGTTCAATTACCCCTTTTCGGGCGTCAATTAAAATTAAAGCTACATTGGCAGTTGATGCACCTGTAACCATATTGCGAGTATATTGAATATGCCCGGGCGTATCGGCAATTATAAACTTACGTTTAGGAGTAGCAAAATACCTATATGCCACATCAATTGTAATTCCTTGTTCTCTTTCGTCTTTTAACCCATCAGTTAGCAGTGATAAGTCAATGTGATCAAGTCCTTTGCGGTTCGATATTTTTGTAATGGCTTCTAATTGATCAATAAAAATTGACTTTGAATCGTAAAGCAGCCTACCAATTAGGGTACTTTTTCCATCATCTACACTTCCGGCTGTGGTAAACCGAAGTAATTCCATATTTAAGTAACTCTCGTTGTTCATATTAATTATTTAAAAATACCCCTGCTTTTTTCTGTCTTCCATACTTGTTTCCGATCTTTTGTCGTCTTCTCTTGAACCTCTTTCGGTAATTCGCGAAGCAGCCACTTCGTTAATTATTTCTTCAACAGTGCTAGCAGTAGATTCTATTGCACCAGTAATTGTCATATCTCCACAGGTTCTGTATCTTACTGTTTTTTGGGTTACTGTTTCATCGTTTCTAACGGTAATGTATGGCGATGTAGCTAAAATACTTCCATTGCGATGTATTACTTCTCTTTTGTGCGAAAAATACAAAGATGGAATTTCAATTTTTTCAGCTAAAATGTATTGCCAAATATCCATTTCGGTCCAATTGCTTATTGGAAACACCCTAAAATGCTCGCCAACAAGTTTTTTTCCGTTAAATAAATTCCAAAGTTCAGGTCTTTGATTTTTAGGATTCCATTGTCCAAATTCATCTCTATGAGAAAATACCCTTTCTTTTGCCCTTGCTTTTTCTTCATCTCTTCTTGCTCCTCCCATACAGGCATCTAATTGGTGTTCGCTTATTGTGTCTAAAAGGGTTATGGTTTGCAAAGTATTTCGGCTTGCATTTGAGCCTGTTTCTTCCTTTGTTCTTCCGGTATCTATCGAATTTTGAACATATCCTACAATTAACTTGGCGCCTATTTGGTTTATCAACCAATCGCGATAGGTTATCGTTTCTGGAAAATTATGTCCTGTATCAATATGAACCAATGGAAAAGGAATTTTTGCTGGCCAAAATGCTTTTATTGCCAAATGCGTTAAAACTATGCTATCTTTACCTCCCGAAAAAAGTATGGCAGGATTATCGAATTGCGCAAATACCTCTCTAATTATATAAATTGACTCTGATTCAAGTTCTTTTAAATGCTTTAATAAATAGTTATTCATGTAGTTTTATTTTGGGTAAACAATGCTCAAGTATCTTATTACAACAATGTGTAATTGAATTTACAGCTGTATATACAGTAATATTGGGATTGGTGGGAGTTTCAAATGGGCTGCTTATCCCTGTAAAATTTGTAATTTCGCCTAATCTGGCTTTTTTGTATAAGCCTTTTACATCTCTCTGTTCGCATTCCTCAATTGGGCAATCTACAAATACTTCAATAAAATTTTCATTGCCAATTATCATTTTGGCTAATTCTCTATCTTTTTCAAAAGGTGAAATAAATGTTGAAAGTACCACAATGCCTGCATTAATTAAAATTTTCGAGACCTCTGCTGCTCTCCTAATATTTTCAGCTCTATCAGCATGGGTAAAAGTCAAATCATTGTTCAATCCGTTTCTTAAATTATCGCCATCTAAAATAAAGGTATTAATTCCTGCTTTGTAAAGTGCCAGTTCTACCTCGTTTGCCAAGGTTGATTTGCCAGAACCCGATAACCCTGTAAACCAAATAACACACGAAAGATGCCCTTTTAATTGTTGTCTGTTATGCTTATTTATGTTAAAATTTTGTGCTATAATGTGAAGTTTTTCCTTCATAAATCGTTATCAATAAGCTGCAATTTCGTTTAATTATTTGTTATAATTTATCACAAAAAAATTTAACCTTATCCCATATTTGCAAAAAGTAGCTCCATGCGTTAATTACAATTGTGCAAGTTTGGCATTTAACAAAACAGTATTAAAACAATAAATGCTTAATGGTTTTAGTATTGCCAATGCTTAATTGGGGTTGAAATTATTGTAAAACGAAATTGATGGATAATAAAAATTATTTATGTCATGCAAATTAATAGATAAATTCTAACATAGTTTGCAATTCAACATTAACTTAACGTAAATATTTTTAATGCACGTTTTATTAATAAAATAGCAAAAAAAATATTTTTAAAATCATAATAGTAAATAAAGCTGCTAAAGTTATTTTAAACTCCTTGTTTTTTATGGAGCACTCCCAATATTTTTTAGTGTTACTTGGTTTTTTTTATGCCGCTGTTGATGTTTTAGCGAAGCGGCACCAACAGGATTGAATAAACAATTATTTGCTTTGTTTTTTGTACTTTTATTCTCATGTTTACACCCAGTTTGTGAATAGTTTTTTCTCAGGCTAACGTTGGCTGCAAGGTTGACGAAACATAAAACGAAACATTGAACAAATATAAGAATGAAAAAAATTGGAATTATTGGTGGTGGTTTTACAGGGACTATGACTGCTGTTCAACTCATCGACAAATCGACTGAACCATTTGAGATAATTCTAATCAATGAGAGAGAAACTTTAAATAAAGGGATTGCCTACAATCCATATTCTGACAAGCATTTATTAAATGTGATTGCGGGAAAAATGAGTGCATATCCCGACAAACCCGACCATTTTTTAGAATGGGTAATGAAAAAGGATAATTTTCAAAACAAGGACAAAACCCTTATTGCAAATTCATTCTTAACCAGACAATTATATGGTGAGTATATATGTTTTATTTGGAAAGAAGCAAATGAAAGTGCAGAATCAAAACAAATAAAAATCTCCGTAATTGACAGTTTTGTTGTTGACCTTGATGTTTCGGAGAGTTATGTTTCAATTTGGCTTGATAATAATTTGAAGTTGAATGTTGACGAGTGTGTTGTAGCCACAGGAAACCATATTCCAAGAAATCCTGGAATCAAGAATATGAATTTTTATAACAGTCCCAATTACTTTCAAAATCCTTGGAAAATTGAATCAGTAAAAGACACTAAAGAAAATTTACCCGTATTAATAGTTGGTAATGGCTTAACAATGGTTGACACTGTTCTTGGTTTGCTGGAACAAGGTTTTAAAGGAGAAATTTATTCCATTTCGCCAAATGGGTTTAACATATTACCACACCGACACAATGGATTGAAATATTCAAAATTAGTTGAAGAACTGCGAGACGATATGAATATTTATGAATTGGTTAAACTCATAAACAAGCACATTAAAACAGTTAGAGAGTATGGTGTATCAGCCGAACCGATTATCGACTCTTTAAGAACTCAAACTCAGAAAATATGGAAATCATTTTCCGAAAAAGAAAGAGAGTTGTTTATGTCAAGACTTCGACATTTATGGGGAGTTGCACGACACAGAATTCCATTACATTCACACGACAAAATACAACAATTAAGAATTGACGGAAAACTTCATATTAATTCAGGCAAAATTATTGACATCACCGAATTGAACGAATCAATAACAGTCCAATACTTTGACAAGAAAGAAAATGGGATAAAAGCGATTAATGTTTCTCGCATTATTAATTGCACAGGACCGGAAACTGATTTGACTAACCTTGATAAAAGTTTCCTAAAAAATTGTTTATTAAAAGGAATTTTAACACAGGATAAGTTAAGAATCGGCATTAAAGCAGACACAGAATCGTTTCAAATTATAAATTCAAATGGAAAACCACATACTAATTTATACACGATAGGTTCAAACTTAAAAGGTGAATTATGGGAAAGTACAGCAGTAAACGAACTGCGTGGGCAAGCTGAAAAATTAGCGAAAAAACTAAAAACCAAAATGTTAATAAATAAAGATTAAATTTAGCATTTTTTCAAAAGGTAAAATTTAATCCTATGTTGACATAAAATTTGGGAACTTTTCAGCCGATGTTGGTATTTTAGCGCAGCGACACGAACATGTATAACCATTAATATTTCCAGCACTCACTGGCGCCCCGCTAGCGAGTGCAGCCAACCTGTCACCCATGCCAAATACCCAAAAACATACCAAAATCGGATTCATTATTTATAAAATACTAATAATTAGAATATTAAAATTAATAAATCCAAACATATACGAGTAGAAATCAAAAATTAAGGCAAAATAAACAAGGATTTATAGTAAGGAAATAAAGATTTATAGTAAAGAAACGACAATTTCAACAAAAGAAACACGGACTTACACTCCCGAAATAACGATTTACATTAGAGAAACAATGATTTAAAGTAAAGAAATAACAACTTACTTTAAAGAAACAACAACTTCATGAAGCGAAACACCAATTTACATTAAAGAATCACCGACTGCAACTGACGAAATTACCGCTTTAGTTATGGAAATGAAGATTTGCATGACCGAAATAACAATTTCAGTAAATGAAATTCAAAAATTGTATTAAAGTATTTGCATTAAGTCTATAATATATTGCTAAAATGCTCATGCAATAGTTGTTTAGTTCAATTTCATTGTTGTAGTACAGATATGCTTTCGGTATTAAAACGTAGAAACATCAATTTCTATTTTAGAGGAAATCCATACTAAGTCCTTAGTCACGCTTACCGTTTTTGGTTACTAATAAATTGGTTTCATACCTTTATTTTTCCAATAAACAATAATGGGTTTATAAGGACCATATTTATGTTGTGCTTCGGTAAAAGTATCTGCAAAAGGACCTAAGTCATAATCAATTGCTTTTTCTTGTGAGTAGGGGTAATCAAAAGTTACGGGATTTGGCCTTTTATGTATTTCGTCATTGTTTACAAAAGCTGCTATATCCAAGGCTTCTTCATCGGTTAATACTGGCTTGTTCCATTTGGCAATATTATAAGGCATATTGGCTTTTAACCATTGTGCTTGTTTTATAATTCGGTGCATACTTGAGCCAGGTTGGTATCCACTTTTGCCCCACAATGGCGGATAAGTATAAGTGGTGGAATCGGGTTTCATTAACCCTTCTCCGTTTTCGTTATGGCAACTTATGCAATGTTTTGCGTATAAAATTTTACCTATTTGTGGGTTTGCTGCCCTGTTCGGAAACTCAATTTTTAAATTTTTGTGCCCTAAAAAAGTATCGTTTTTGCTTTGGTCGCTTATCCATTTTAAATAACTTAAAAATGCCAACATTTCCTTGCTATCTAAAGGCAAAGGTTTGCCGTTATGTGGGCGCATTATACAGTTGTTAACCCTTTCTGCCAAGCTTAGCACTTTTCCCTCTCTTGCCCTATACTGCGGATAGTTTTTATGCGAATTAATTAAGTTAAATGAAAAAGGCTTTGTTCCTGCATTTTGATGGCAATTGGTACAATTCATTTTGTTACCCAAATATTGTCCGTTAGTTCCGTTAGGTCCTATTAAAATAGCCGTGTTTAACATTAACATTCTACCATATTTTACCTCTTCACCAAACTTATCGTTGGGAATATTTAAGGTGTCAATGGTTATTTCATAAACTTCTTTTTTTTGTGTTAAATTTATTGTATTTAAAAATATAAATACAAATACTACAAAGCCTATAATTATTGATAATAAAATTATTTTTTTCTTCATAAAATCTTAAACAAATATATACATCAGTATAGATTTATAACGATATAAAATTAGTAATTCGTAATTTGATAAAACCATGAATTACTAATTAAATTGAACTCCAAACTAATTATCTACAATTAATTTTTTAAAGAAGGTTTCATTTTCTGTAACTACATGAATAATGTATAAACCTTTTATTATATTATTTTCTTCCATATTTAAATTAATTTTTTTTGTTATATCCCTTGATTTTAATTTAAATACTTCTTTGCCTTCTAAATTAAAAATAGATATTTCATTTATTGGAGCTTCTGCTTCTATATTTAAAAAAGCTGTTGCTGGATTTGGAAAAACTTTAATTTTTTCATCTTTTAAAGTTGTACCTTCTTTGATACCAAGTAAATTGCCATTATTGCTAATATAACCAATAACACCTGAAATATCAGAAGCAGTGCTGTTTATTGTGCAATTAATACAATAATGGCCATAAAAATAAAAACCATTATTATCAAATGCAGTGGTGGCGCCAATTATCCCTGAAGCCCATGGTGAGTTCCTTTCTATATATTTTTCCCATATTAAATTTAAATTAGAATCTAATAAAGCTAAATAGGTATATCGAACGGAAACAATCATTGAAATAATTATTTCCCCTTTTTCATTCAAATTCAAAAAATTATTTTGAGAAATACCATTAAAATTTGCTTCATCATATAATGAATAATCAATAATGTTTTGAATGCACAAAGTTCTTACCGTTTGATTATTTACTATTTTTTTAATAATAATGCTAGGTATATAATCTTCGGCATTTTGTCCTTCCTTTGCAATGGAGTCGCCTACACCACCCACATAAATAGTATTGTTTCGTTTTACACTTTTAATAAATGCATACTGAAACCGATATTCACTTGCTTTAATAGGTAACGACATTAAAAAATTGTTTACCTTTCTTATATTATACAAACTGTCTAAATAAACATGGCCACCTAAGTTATAACCATTAAAACCGATGTACTTTATACTATCGTTTAAATTTATTTCTTCTAAGGTTACAATTGGAGATAAACTAACGGTGTTTGATAACCAAGACGCCTTATTATCAAATTCTATAACTTTGTTTTTAATTGGTTTAGCTCGTTCGTCCAATTCCAAAATGGTGTTTCCTAATTCATAACTTCCACTTGAAAACCATTTTTTTTTATATAGTACTGTTAAAACATAATTATTTTGACTGTTAATAAATACCTCACTAAATAGTTCCGTAGCACCATATTTTCCGGTTGTGTCCGAAATATTGCTTTCTATAAATAAAAATTGGTTTGTATTTATAAGTTCTAAATTTTTAGTATAACTATTTATTATATAACCACATTCGCCATTTAAAGAATCTTTTTTACCAAAAAAACTAAAAATAATAGAATACCCAAATGGTTTTTTAAACATTTTAACTGCTTTGGTAGTATGGTATTTTTTTTCAAAAATGTTGACCACTCTAGATTCATTTTTTGTGTCGTTGGATAATTTTCCAATAAAAAACTGGTTGGTGTATTCGTTTATTGAAGTATCAAAAACATATTTATGACCCGTAAAAACTAAAGAGTCCTGTTCAGCAATAACAAACTTAATTGTTGAACCTTTGAATTCAGATTTATTATTTAATAAATTCACATATTGGGCTTTTGTAGCAATCGGAAATACAAACAGCATGAAAAATATTTTCATGCTGTATATTTTAAATACAATTTTCATCTTTACATTTTATTTGGGTCAGCAACAGTTGCTGGAGTGGCTTTAAATAAACGATAAGTATGTTTATAATATGTATAGTAATCATTAGATGGTGTGCCCCAAGTATCTGGTATTGCAATCGCCCCACTCCAATTATAGGAACGTTCTAACATATTTGATGGCGGTGTACTAAAGGATTTAAAATTAGCGTTAACATGCATACGTTTATAAAAATAAGAGATACCTGAAGGATTTGTTCCTAGTGGATAAATAACTTTTGCTTCATCTATTACATCTATTGCATGGTTTAAATAATAGTTCATCATATCGCCATTTAAACAAACATTTATATTTGCATGAATAGTATTTAAATCCCAATCATTAAAAGAAAAAATCCGAGTTGGGTTATGTTTGCTTGAACCATAAGTGTTAGTTGAACCACTTTGTAATGGAAATTCCCAAGGTTGTAAAGTAACTTTAGGCTGAGGCACCATATCTACTTCTGGCATAAAAATTACTTTTGAAGTACTAGGCCCAGTAGCAGTTGGCAAAGTAGAATTGGTTGCATAACATTTATTAATTGCCTTTTCTAATTCTATTGCCGCTCCTGTTTGATATCCTAACACATTGCCATGTATATCAACTTGCTGTCCTACGTGTGGTCCCATCCAATAATGTTCATAATAAAGCTGACTACATAAACCTCCATTGTAAGTATAACGTAAACTTGGCATATTATGATTAAAAAATACAATAGGAGTGGTTTTGTAAAGAGTATAAACTTCGTTATTTAATGTAGTCCTTCCAATTATTATGGTAATGGAAACTTTTCTTTGGGTATAATCATCTTCAATTGGTAACCTACATACAGTTATGTTATTTACAATTTTGTTGCTTGCGCTAATAGTTGCAAAAACACTGTCTGTAAAGTCACAGGTATTATTAAAAATAACACTTAACTGTTCTTCGGTAAAATTGGTTTGGGTTTCACTAAGTTCAATTACTTTTTCAAAATTATCTTGTTCAACGGTGTAAGAGTGAGCGTCCGACTTTTGGATGTTTAAAGCTACATCTAAGTAATAAATTCCTGAATCAATACTGTAAACGTTGCCTCCATTTTTCTTTAATTTTTGGGTCAACATTTTAAGTCTTAAATTTTCAGCAGTAATTAGAATTGCTTCCGTTTTTTCATCATTTTTAATACTTACTTTGTTGTCCATTTCTTGCTCAATTACTCTTTTACAAGAAAAATTTAGTGTTAGACCAATTAATACTAAAATTATTAATTGCTTTGATGTTTGATGTTTGATGTTTAATGTTTTCATATTTTTATAAAACTTAAACAAACATATTAAAATCTTTTTATAATCAAACTTTAAGTTATTAAAAAATGAACAGGTAAAATTTTTATATTGCCACTTTAAAAATCGTTTACATGAAAAAATATTTATTACTTACGCTTTCACTTTTAACCATTGGTTTATTCCAAAGCCATAAAACCGATGAAGGCATGTTTCCGTTATCGGAACTTAAAAATATTAACTTAAAAAAAGTTGGATTAAAAATTAAACCCATTGAGTTATACAATCCAAATGGAGTAAGTATAATGGATGCCATAGTGAGGGTAGGAGGTTGTACTGGTAGTTTTGTAAGCAACGATGGATTAATAGTTACCAACCACCATTGTGCATTTAGTTTTGTAGCTGCCATTAGCGATACTGTAAACGATTATATAAACAAAGGTTATTTGGCTCGAACTAAAAACCAAGAAGCGCAAGCCAAAGGTTTGGTTTGTAAAATTGCAGCAAGCTACGAAGATGTGTCAGTTAAAGTATTGCAAGGTTCTCAAACCACTGCTGACGCTGCCGAAAGATTAAAAATAATTGCCACTAATTTAAAAACCATAACCGATGCCGAGAATAAAGCCAACCCCACTTTAAGTTGTGAAATTTCAGAAATGTTTACCGGAAGAACTTATGTTTTGTTTCGCTACAAATTATTAAAAGATGTGCGTTTGGTTTATGTTCCAGCTCGCAGTATTGGCGAGTATGGAGGCGAAAAAGACAATTGGGTTTGGCCAAGACACAGTGGCGATTTTGCTTTTTTAAGAGCTTATGTTGCACCTGATGGAAGTGCGGCAGATTATTCGCCAAACAATGTGCCTTACAAACCTGCCAAACATTTAGTAATAAATGCAAAAGGTGTTAACGAAAACGATTTTGTGTTTGTATTGGGTTATCCTGGTAGAACTTACCGCCACCAACCAGCTTCGTTTTATAAATACCACGAAAAGTACATGTTGCAATACATTAGTAATATTTACGATTGGCAAATTGATGAAATGGAAAAGTTAAGTAAAGGCAATCAAACTTTGGCTATAAAATATGCATCACGCATTAAACAATTAGCCAATACAACCAAAAATTTTAAAGGTAAATTGCAAGGATTTAGAAGAACTGGTTTAACCAATAAAAAGTATCAAGATGAAGCTTTGCTGCAAGATTTTTTAAGTAAAGATGAAGTGTTAAAATCTACTTATAGCAATGTAATTCCACGCATCAATGTGTTGTATGACGAAATATTAAAATTTGCTCCTCGTAACTTATGGTACGACCAAATTTATAATGTAACACCAATGTTATCAATGGCTGCTGCAATTGATAATTTTAAAAATGCTTACCAATTATTAAAATCGGATGCTGATAAAAATGAGTTTAAATTAAAACAAGGCTTAAAGCTAAAACAAGCACTTTCTGTTGCCTTTTCAAAATACGATGAACCTTTTGAAATAGCTGCATTTAAAAAAATGCAAGCTGATGCAAAACAATTTAATAAAGATAATAATGTAGCTGCATTTGAAGCAAATATGAATGCTGATGAATTGTATAGTAAAACCATTTTTAAAGATACAAAAATGATAGAAAAATTGGCTAACGAAGACATTGAAAAACTGTTTTCGTTGCAAGACCCATTGCTTGACTTAGCAGCTAGTTTAAACAAAGAAATTAACTTTTTTGACGACCAAGATAAAAAGCGCGAAGCGGAATTAAACTTATTAATGGCTAAGTATGTAGATGCAAAATCGGTATTTCAGAACAAAAGTTTTGTGCCTGATGCCAATGCAACTTTACGCTTTACTTATGGCTATGTAAAAGGTTACTCGCCAAACGATGCCGAATACCAAAAACCCTTTACTACTTTAAGAGGTGTAGTTGAAAAAGAAGATGGCATTGATTATGAATTATTGCCAATAATTAAAGAACTATATGCAGCGAAAGATTATGGCGATTTACTAAAACCTAGTTTAAACGATTTGCCAGTTAACTTTTTATATAACTTAGATACCACAGGAGGCAATAGCGGTAGCCCAGTTATGAATGCCAAAGGAGAGTTGGTAGGAATAAACTTTGATAGAGCTTATACCGCAACCATTAATGATTATGCTTGGAACGAAAGCTATAGCCGAAGTGTAGCCGTAGATATTAGGTATGTTCTTTGGGTATTGCAGAAGGTGGCCAAAGCTGATGAGTTAAGTAAAGAGTTGAGTAATTAAATATAACACAAACTATCCGTAGAATTCGCGAAGCCAAACTACCAAACTATCTGTAGAGTTGGCGAAGCGCTCTTCGGATTGGTAATGAAATGTAGTGTCTCCGACACGGTCCAGCTGGTTCGGATTTACAATCCGAATCATCTAATATAAGGATTTGTAATCCGCTTTTTACCATGCAATTTAAATCAAATATATTAACTAGAATTATATTTTTGCATTATAAAGCTAATAATATAAAGTGAGGTTTGCAAAACCGCACTGGCTGCCTATCTGTAGAGTTAGCGAAGCGCTCTTCGGATTGGTAATGAAATGTAGTGTCTCCGACACGGTCCAGCTGGTTCGTGATTTGCAATCCGAATCATCTAATATAAGGATTTGTAATCCGCTTTTTACCATGCTTACCATAAAACAAATATATTGTTACGCAGTTTATTTTTCGCATTACAAATGCTTTTAGTAGTAAAGTGCGGTTTGCAAAACCGCACTGGCTGCATATCAATTTACTAATGATCTGCTAATAAAAGTTCGTTTAAAAAGTTAGGATATACTTTTTCCCAAAATGTGTTGAGTAAATTATTGTAAGCGTCTTTGCTAGCATTTTCGGGTGTTAACTGAAAACCTTTTATGTCTTTTAAAGCATCTTTATAAATTTCATGGTCATTTCTAACTTCAACAATACTAATATCCATATTAATATTTGCTTGTAACATTTTACCCCACATTACTCCTAAATCTATTGTGTTGGCAATAATTTTAACTTCGTAATCTGCATTTTTTCTATCAGTAACAAAATTACAACCGCTTTCTACCAACTTACGTTTTAGTTGAGGTTCAATAATATTAAACGCCATGGTTTTATCTAATATTTTTTCATTACTAGTAATATAAATTTTTACAGGTTCAACCACCAATCTGAAATTTGTGCTAGGTGCATCTATATTGGTTAAAATATTTTTTAGTAAATTGTTTAAACTATCGGTTTTAATAATGGTAGCAATATCTACCATTATTTTTACTTGCTGAATGGGGTCTTTGGCCAATATTTTATTCAACGAAAAAGTAGCAATTCCATTTTGGTCGGTTTCGGCTGAGCTTCCATAATCAAATTTAGTTTGATTGGCTTTTAAAGTTAAAGGAACAAAAGGTACAAATAAATTTTCGGCATTTAACTTAACTGAAGCAGTAAAAGGGTTTATGATTGGCTTACCAATTTTTCCTTTTAGTTCAACTACATCGGTTCTTACTTGTAATTTATACAATTGGTTTTGTATTTGATTTACAATTTCATTCACCAAATACACTTGTTCGCCTTTGTAAATAGTGGCTACATCTTCGTTCAAATAATTTTGCAAAGCACTTAAAGCTTTTACTCTAAGCCTTACTATCTGCATAAAATTTTCTTTTAAACTTAACTTTTCTGCATTGTCTAAATAATTAATCGACTGTTCAATGGCTGCTCTTAACTTTCGTTTTTTAGCTGCTTCAAATTCTTCTTTCGATAGTTTGTAGTAAATATAAAAATCGGTTTTGTTTTCCCAACTGTCCACTACTTCAAAATCTTCAACCATAGCGCTGGTATTTACTTTTATATCCGATGCGTATATTTGATTTAAGTTTGAATTGTTTTGGTATCGCGAAAGAATAGAGTTGCTTGAAATAGTTACTTTAATTTCACTAATCATATCGGTTAAAGCTTTCTTTTTTGCCAATTCCTGAAAATCGATTGGGTTTAAAGTTTTGTTGGCATAACCAACTCCTACATAATAAGCTGCACTCACTGGTCGTTGTTGAACCCAATTAGGCTGAATGCTTCTGTCTTTTCTGTTTATACCATTTTTTTGGGTAGAACACGATAAAAAGAAGAAGGATAAAATTGATAGCAGAAGAAAAAATTTTGTTTTCACTTTTAAAATTTGCAAATATTATTCAAACACTATACCACTATTGGTTTTATTAAATAATGTTCGAAAATATTGATTGTTTTATTAAAAACAATATTTTAAAAAGTATAGATTAATTTTAATGCTGCGGACCACAATAATTGCCACTAACTTCGGTATTATTTATTTGTGGGCTTACAAATGGAATTCCTAAATTTAATCCTCGAAGTATAAAAATACAACCAAATACAATTGCCAAAACGGGCATCAATAAATTGGCTTTTTGCCTAAATTTTAAATTAATAACTTGTCCTAATAACGAAATAGCTAACATAACCGGGAAAGTTCCAAGCCCAAATGATGCCATGAATACTGCTCCCGAAAAAGCTGATTGCGTAACCAAAGATGCAATTAATGCTACATAAACAAAACCACAAGGCAATAATCCATTGAGGTTTCCTATTAAAAAAAATGAATACATTTTATTGCTAGAAAATAATTTTCCATACCATTTTTTGCCCCAAAAAGTTAATTCAAATTTATTGGCAATTTTAGGTAAAAATAGTTTGGTTAATGTAATAGCTAAAATAGTTACACCAGCTAAAATGCTGATGGATTGATGCAATCCGGCTAGTTTTAATTGGAAACCAAGTGTGCCAATTATTAGCCCTAAAATAGAATAAGTAAAAATTCGACCAGCGTTATACAGCAACCTCGAAATCCATAAATGATTTGGATTATTGGCAACTTTAGGAAGCGCAAACGCTATGGGTCCGCACATGCCAGCGCAATGCAAACTGCTTACCATTCCTGTTATTAATGCTGTTAAAAAAAGCATGTTTTATTCAACTTTAAAATTCTTTTCTAAATAGTGTTTTCCTAAATTATCAGTCCAACTGAATTTACTAATCCAGTTTCCTTTTTCAAAATTGGTTAAATCAATTTGAGTTGAACTCGTATCGTTTAATTGAATATCAAAAGCTTTATCTTTTTCTTTATTGGCTAAATACTTAAAGTTAACACTTGCATTTAAAATATTTCTTTTTCCAACATTATTTATGTTCAATAAAGTTTTTTGGTTTTGTGTTTTAATTTCAAAAACAATTAAACTATCAACGCCTTTGTTTTCATTGATTGTATTTTGGTAATTTTCGCCTTTTTCATAGTAATCTGTTTCTATTAAAGCCACATCTTGATTTACCATTTTTATAATCATAAAAATAATAAAACACATAAAAAGTACGGTAAGTGCTACCAGTTTAGTTCCCCAATTAATTTTCATTTATATTTTTTTTATCTTCAAAGTTATTCAACTGGTGCTACAAAATTCGATTTAACTTGTTCAATCAATACACCATTGCTTTTTACATTTATAAGCACCTTAATTTGATTTTCGGTAATATTTTTCGGTTCAATTTCTATGAAAAAACTAGTTTTACCAAGCTCATCTTTGGGTACTTTAATTTTGCCTTTTTCAATTAATACAATACTGCCTTTAGGCGCTATTAATTCCAGTTCGATAGGAATAGAAACAAAGGTTTTATTTACAAATTCTATATTATATAAGTTACTAATATTGCCATTAGCTTGCGTTTGATAAAGCATTCCTGAAGTTCTGTTTAAAGTAGTTTCAATTTGTTTTCTGCTAGCTACTAAAAACACCAATAATGTAAGCAACCCAACCAATACTACCGAATAACCAACATTACGCAATGTAAACTTAATTTTTTCGTTTTTATCAATTCCGTTTTTAGAGTTAAAGCCAATCAATCGCGTTGGTTTATCTATTTTAAGCATTACTTCATCGCAGGCATCTACACAAGCAGTACAGTTGATACATTCTAGTTGAGTTCCGTTTCTTATATCAATTCCAGTTGGGCAAACTTGAACACATAATTTACAATCAATACAATCGCCTTTTGGTGCTGTATTTGCCGAATCTTTTTTATTGGCTTTTCCGCGTGGTTCACCTCGTAAATAGTTATATGCAACTACTATAGAATGTGGATCGAGCATTAAGCCTTGCAGCCTTCCGTAAGGGCAAATAATTACACAAACCAACTCGCGTAAAAAGGTAAATACAAAATAAAATACAGTTGAAAATATTAACAATGAAATAAATTTTCCTATATGCAAAACTGGACCTTCGGTAATTAATAACCTCATTTCGTCCACACCAATAATGTAAGATAAAAAAGTGTTTGCTATTAAAAACGATACTAAAAAAAAGGCAACGTGTTTTCCACCTTTTCTAAGTATTTTTTCGGTATTCCATGGTTGGGCAGTTAATTTTTTTTGTTGGTTAAAATCGCCTTCTATCAAATATTCTATTTTGCGAAAAAGCATTTCCATGAAAATGGTTTGAGGGCAAGCCCACCCACACCAAACTCGGCCAAATAGCACTGTAAAAACTATAATAAAGAATATAAATGTAAGCATTAACAAAGCAAACAAATTCAAATCTTGTGGCCAAAAAGGCATTCCAAAAATGATGAATTTTCGTTCTAAAATGTTGAATAAAAGAAGAGGCTGACCGTGTATTTTTATAAATGGAGTAGAGAAAAAAACAATGTATAAAAACCATACAAATAAAGTTCGATAAAGATATAAAGAGCCTTTTGGTTTTTTTGCAAAAATCCATAGTCGCATGCCATCTTTATTTACATTCGATAAGCTGTCTCTGTAATGTTCCCCATCTAGCGCCTTTGCTTCCTCCACTTCGTGCATATTTTTGTTTTTAAATTCTTTTAGTATCTAATTTTAGCGATAATTTATTTTCAATATTTATCCTAAAAAAATGAAAGGCTGTCTCAAAATTAGAGCTAAATGCATTTTGTCACATTGAGCGAAGTCGAAATGTTTTGAAAACGTGAGTATCAAGTTCTCGACTTCGCTCGAACTGACGAGCTTTTAAAGCATTTGAGACAGCCTTTTTAATTAAAAATTTATTTTAAAGCTGTTGCTAAAGTATCAGCAACTATGGCTGTTTTAGTTGTATCAGTGCTTATTCCAATAGGTTCCATTTTATTGCCTTGTGGAGCCAAAGCACCAGGGGGGTTTGTACCACCAATCGATTTAATATAACTTGCAAGTTGTGCCATTTGCGATCCATTTAACGATTTTTCCCAAGCTATCATACCTTTGCCTGTAACACCATATTTTATTGTTTTAAAAATATTGCTTAGTTCACCACCATGTATCCAATATTCATCGGTTAGGTTAGGTCCTACTTTTCCTTCCCCAGCAGTTCCATGGCATACAGCACATTTTGCAGTATATATTTCTTGTCCTTCATGTAACTGGTTTGCATCGGTTATTAGTTTCACATTGCTTTCATCAACCAAGTTACCTACTTTTTTTAAATAAGCAGTTTTAGCAATTTCCGCATCGGTTAACTCTTGTTCATATTCTGCAAGTTGTAGCTTACCATTATTGGTTGAATAATGATACCAAAAACCATAAGCAATTGCAAAAAGTATGGTTGTATAAAACATAAAGTTAAACCAAGGTGGAGTTGGGTTATCAAGTTCTACAATTCCGTCAAAGCTTTCATCTAATAAAAGCTTTTTCTCATCTTTTAACGCGTGTAATGAAAACAACTTTTCAATGGTTGTTCTTTCTTCATCGGCTTCAACTAATTCTGGGTTATTAACTCGTTTTAAAGCTATTAATGTTAAATACAATAAGCCTACAACTGCTAAAATTAGAATTAAAATAATAACTCCCATTACTTTTAAAAATAATGCGTCAAAGTCGCCATAGTTAAAAGTATCTTCTGCTGCCATACTAATATTGCTAATAAATAGAATGATAGTGGCTAAAAATATTTTTGATTTCATTTTTTATAATTTTATTATTAATCTTATTCAAGTGGTTTTTTACTCATTTCATCAATGTATTCTTTTTTTGCGCTGAATAACCAAATAGTTATTAGTAAAAAAAATGCTGTAAATACAACTAGCGAGAATATTTTATACATATCAATTCCGCTTATTTCGTGCAATAGATTTCTGAACATAATTTTATTTGTTTGAAGTTGTATTTGAAAGTTTTATATCTGTTCCCAAACGTTGTAAATAGGCAATTAGAGATATTAATTCTTTGTCGCTATTTATTTTTATTTTTTCTAATGCTAAATTTTCACTGATGCCTTTTGCTTGTAATTCCAAGTCTTGCAAAGCCTTATCTTCATATCCTTTTTCGTAAGGAACTCCTAAAGTACGCATGGCATTTATTTTATCTTTTATGTTTGATACATCCATGGTTTGCTCTGCCAACCAATCATAAGCCGGCATTATAGAACCTGGAGTCATAGTTCGTGGATCTATCATGTGGTTATAATGCCAACTGTTCGAATATTTTCCACCTTCGCGCATTAAGTCAGGACCAGTGCGTTTTGAACCCCATAAAAAAGGATGGTCATATACATATTCACCAGCTTTTGAGTATTCGCCATAACGCTCGGTTTCGCTTCTAAACGGACGAATCATTTGCGAATGACAACCCACACAACCTTCACGTATGTATAAATCGCGACCGTGTAATTCTAATGGTGTATATGGTTTTACACTTGATATGGTTTGAATATTTGATTTGATTAAAAAAGTAGGTAACATTTCTACCGCACCACCAATTAAAATAACTATAATTGAAAGAACCATAAACATCATTGGTTTGCGTTCTAAAGCTTTGTGCCAGTATGAAGCATGACCTGTTGGTGCATAATTGCTTTCTAATGCAGGTGCTTCAGCATTTTCGTTAGCAACCAATTTACCAACAGTCATGGTTTTTACAATATTGTAAACCATTACTAAAGTACCTGCTAAATAAAGAGTACCGCCTATAGAACGAAATACATGTAGTGATAAAACTTGTTTGGTGGTATCAATAAATTCGTATTTTAATTGACCCGCTTCAGTAAACTCTTTCCACATTAAACCTTGAGTAAATCCGCTCCAATACATAGGAACTGCGTAGAATAAAATTCCTAAAGTACCAATCCAAAAATGGAAGTTAGCTAATTTAGTTGAGTGTAATTTAGTTTGGTAAATGCGAGGGATTAACCAATATAAAATACCAAAGGTCATAAATCCGTTCCAACCTAATGCACCAACGTGAACGTGGGCTACTATCCAATCGGTAAAGTGAGCAATAGCGTTTACATTTTTTAACGAAAGCATTGGACCTTCGAAAGTAGCCATACCGTAAGCGGTAATTCCTACCGCAAAGAATTTTAATACCGGTTCATCTCTTACTTTATCCCAAGCACCACGTAAGGTTAACAATCCATTAATCATTCCGCCCCACGATGGAGCAATTAACATAATAGAAAATGCTACTCCTAACGATTGAGCCCAATCGGGCAACGAAGTATATAATAAATGATGAGGACCAGCCCAAATGTATAAGAAAATTAATGTCCAAAAGTGTAAAATAGATAATTTGTATGAATACACTGGTCTATCCACTGCTTTAGGCAAGTAATAATACATCATACCTAAAAACGGTGTAGTTAAGAAAAATGCAACTGCATTGTGTCCGTACCACCATTGTACCAAGGCATCTTGCACACCTGCGTAAAACGAATAACTTTTAAATAACGAAATAGGTAATTCGAATGAGTTAACAATATGCAAAACAGCTACCGTAACAAAAGTGGCTATATAAAACCAAATGGCTACATACATGTGGCGCTCTCTGCGTTTTATAATAGTACCAAACATGTTCCAGCCAAATACTACCCAAATTAAGGTAATGGCAATATCAATTGGCCATTCTAATTCAGCATATTCTTTTGAAGTAGTAAAACCTAACGGCAATGTAATAGCCGCAGCTACTATAATTAATTGCCAACCCCAAAAATGAATATTACTTAATAAATCGCTAAACATTCGGGCTTTGCATAAACGCTGTAACGAGTAATAAACACCCATAAAAATAGCATTACCAACAAAAGCAAAAATAATTGCATTGGTATGCAGCGGGCGAATCCTTCCGAACGAAGTGTACTGATTTCCTAAATTGGCTGCGGGCTCATAAAGTTGAATGGCCACAAGCAAGCCAACTAACATTCCGACAATACCAAAAACCAAGGTGGCAATGGCAAAGTTTCTTACGATTCGATTATCATACTGAAATTTTTCTGTTTGCATATAGTGAGTATTTTTTTAATTTTACTCAACAAACGTACTTTCAATACTCACGCTTTAAAATGACCATTGGCAAATGCTATTTTGAGAGATTTTAGCCCAAATAGTGACTAGGGTCAGTAATTGTCATGAAGAAATTGACAATTGGGTTTTTGTTAGTTTTTTACAAATTTTTTCCAATAAATGCCAGAATCAGTAGTTAAACCAATAATATAAGAACCCGCTTCTAGTTTTGAAATATCAATGCTTGAAAAAGGTTTTTTTAGTTCTCCATTCAAAATTTCTTGCCCTTGCAGATTGATTATTTTGTAACTAAAATTTGAATTGATTTGGTTTATAGTTAACACATTACTTGCAGGGTTTGGATAAACCGTAATTTGGTTATTTAAGTTCACTTCATTTATGCCCACATTTTGGTTACTTATGGTAATGGCTTTTGTAGCTTTTGCACCACCACCATCTGCTGCGGTAGCAGTTACTATTACTGTTCCATTGGCTTTGGCAGTTAGCAAACCTTTTTGGGTTATGGTTGCTAAGTTGGTATCACTTATGCTCCAAAGTAAATTTTTGTTATTAGCGTTAGTTGGTGATATATTAGCGGTTAACTGCAAAGTGCTATTTTTCTGATTTATGCTATTTTGTCCAATAATATTGATAAAATTTATTTGGTTAATAATTCCTATTTTTTTTATTTCCATTTTGTGGCTCCAGCTTGAAATTCCTAAACCATGTATTAAAATACCTCCAATACCTGCAATTTCATTATCAGCAATTTTTATCCCACTATTCATAGAATACTTTATTTGAGAATTATAAAATTGCCTGTTTAAGTAATATGTTGATATAATATTTATATTAGAATCAACTTTTATCCAAAATGAATCACAATAAATTATATTAACATTTGAACCATAACTTGTAAATATTGCTCCTTTGTTTAAAACACCGTAATTTTCTGAAAGAAAACTTTTAATTAATAAACCATCAAGTGTATAATAATTTACAAAATTTTTAGTATTACTGCTATCAGACCCATTTATAATTATTGAAGTGTTATCATAATTGAAGTTAATATAATAGTTGTTAAAATTTTGAATAGAAGCAATGATTTTTTTATTCAATAAATTTCCTAAAGTATCAATCGTTATAATGAAAGGAGTATTTGCCTCTAAACCTAATAATAATATGTTTTTATTTGGCAATATATAGGCATTTTGAATAGTACTATTTTTTAGTGAATCTATACTAAAACTTTGTTGATTAATTATATTTGCTAATGAGTCTATAATTATAAAAGACGCTTTTTGGTTTTTACTCCCTGCAATTAAATAAGAATTTAAATTTATTTCTATCATTTTATTTAAGTTATAATAATTAACAGAATCTTTAATTTTTTTATGCCACAATAAATTACCATTTTCATTTATATTGTAAAAATGTAGACCAGGAATATCATGGTTTTCAAAATTGTAAGTTGAAAGTAGTAAATTACCATTGATACGATTAATTAAATCAATACCCAAAATATTTTGACTTTTAATAGTGTCTAAATTTTTTTTCCAAATTACTATTCCGCAATTATCAAGCATAGTTAATGCAATTGATAAATTTATAGGTTCCAAACTATTTCTTGAAAAACCATCAAAACTAATTGCAAATAAATTTTGATTTGATCCTTTAACTATTTTCGACCCAATTTCATCAGGACCATTTTGAGTGGAATATACATTATTGAATTCACAAACATTTTGAGCTTGGGTGAAGTTAATAATTAATAGCATTAACAATACACATGTAATTTTTATTTCTTTTTTCATAATTATATTTTTTAAAAATTGTTTTGAATAATTTGAGCATCTAACCAACCAGTATTTGGTTGTGTTTGAATGCTGATGCTAAGCGAGCTGCCGATTTGAATATTATCAACAGCCATATTAATTGCGCCTCCATTATTTGGAGACAAACTTGAGGCACCAGACCCAATAATATTTGAATTTATAAATTTGGATTCGATTAAAGTGTAATTAACATCACAGTTTTTTATTATACTGTACAAGGCTTCTAAGTTTATCAATGAAGTTTCAAATGTAATTTTTGAATAACTTTGATTTAGACCAAATATTGTTTTATTTACATTAGGTAAGTAATCAATTGTGTTGTCATTTGAATAAATATCAACATTTCTAAAATATAAATTTACGTTCCCTTTTAGTTCAATTAAACCTAATCCAATTATTGGTATTCTTGTTCCTTCTGCATCAGTAATAATTGATTGAAAGTAAATTCTTCCTCTTGGTTTATCATTTGTTTTATCATAAGATGTAATCAAAATATTTGCATTTTCTAAAGTCAATTTATCTAAATTCTTAATTGCAGCCTCAGTCCAAGGGTGGACACCTTCTCCAATACTTGATGCTGCTTTGATATAAATAGTTTTTACTGGATTTATAGTACTTTGATTCTGCACCCTTATTAGAGCTGCATCAAAAGATTTGACAGCATCATTTTTGTTAAATCCATAATTATCATCATTGCCATCAGTTGGGTCAATATAAACTGAACCATAATTCTGCCCATTATTACATTCATCTGTAAATAGAATATCCGGAATATATTTTCGTTTATGAAAAACTACATTGGTAAATGTTATATTTCTATTAGTACTAAGGTTAGTTTCATATAGTTTATTTTCGAGAAATGTAAGCCAAGGTCTATAAAAACAATCTATAGCATTTAACTTAGCAACTGCGCTTTTCCCAAAAAAGAACAAAGAGCCAACATTATAAGAAAATAATTGATTAATAATTAATTGAATTTCATCAATGGCCACACCTTGTGTAATTCCATATTTTTTTATTCCTTCAACGTAAATAGATGTTAATATTGCTGTAGAGTTAATAATTGTAATTGCATTCGTTGAATATTCTACAACACTACCATTTACGCTTACACTTCTAGAGTCAATACAAAATATTCCAGTTTTGCCATATTTTACATTATCATTTAAATCCCAAGCACTATAAGGAATTAAATTTCCATTTACATCTATTTTAATAAAATCAGGTATGCTTTCATTTGGAATTAATTCTATAATATCTCCATTATATCTGCAATAGCAATTACTAACTACAAATGAATTACAGTTAGATATTATTATTCCATACCAATTAAAATTAGTAAAACAATTTTCAATCGTACCGCCCCAGCAAGTGTTAAGTAAGAAAGCACATTTGGTGTTATGAACTCCAACATTACTAATTGTACAATTTCCTGCATTAGCTAATCTTATACCCCCAAAAGCAGGAGTATTACCTCCATCAATAGTTAAGTTTTCTACACTTATTCCCATTCGAAAGATATAGTTATCATAACTATAGTTTAAACCACCAGCCCTTGAAAGTGAAATATTAAATGGAATTAAAACAAGTGGTGGTTGGGGTGCAGGAGGTAGAGGAGCTATTGGATAAGTCGCAGAAGAAATTACCCAATTATTTTTATTGGAAAAATTTGCTTTAATAACAGTTCCCCCAGAAGTTTGATTATAAGGATAAACAAAATGATAACGATTGTTTACTCCAATTAACCTACAATTTTGTGCAATTAATAATGTTTGAGAAATTGAATAAACTCCCTTGGGTAAAAACACCGTTCCGCCTCCGGTTTTATAAGATAATTCATTTGCAATGTTAGTAGGGCTAATAAAATCTAAAGCTCTTTGAATCCCGAGTGTTGCATCAGGGTCGCTACTATCAAAAAACCAAGTAGCAGTAACAAACCCTGAATCGTAAACCCTTTTAAATCGCATACCACTAGTTGAAACCAAAATAGTTCCAATATTATCTAAACTTGTATTATCAACTGCATCATAGTACCATTCACCTTCTTTTCCTTTGTCAATAGTATAATAAATAGCTGCTGTGTTAGATGTTTTTGCTCTTAAATCGTTAATGGTTAGTGTTTCAATGGTCATATTTGAATTTTGTTTTTATTAAATCAAATATAGTTTTATTTCATTAAAAACAAACGGGTTAGCATAATTTTACATTGAATTAAGAATAAAATTAATTTGGATTTTTATTACTAATTTAAATTATAATTAATTTTATACATCATCAAATCTACTCATAGTTTTTCTAAATTGTATTTGCCTATTTGAAAATTTTACCTTGTAGTTCCAAATTTATTTTTATGCGTGGTAAAATCTAATCATGGCTTTCCTCACTTGGGTTTGCCTATTGCAAAACTTTATGGCGTACTTCCACAGATATTTGTCCTCACCAATCGAATAAGGTGCGGTGGGGAAACCGACCTTGCGAAAAAAATTTGTTGCCAAACAAAGGAGATGCGCTGCATGACAGCTTTTATTGTTGGTGTTCACCAAACATCGCAGTAACATATTCCAGCCAGAGGCTGCTTCATAACCTCACTAGTTTGACGCTATCGAGTACATTATTTAGTTCCCTAAACTTTTTCTTCGTCTTGTTTTTTTACTGTTCCATCGTCAAATAACATGCGAACAGAAGGGGTATAATCATCGTCAATCTGACCATTTTTTACCATCCAAATAAATGCAATTAAAAAGCCTATGGCTAATACAAAACTGCTTCCTATTAATACAAACATTATTTTCATAGTTTCTTTTTTTGGCTGCTAGCTTCTGGCAGCCTTGTGCCATTTTATTTAAATTACTTTTTTTTAAATACTAATCGATTAAGGCTAGAGGCCAGCAGCCAGCAGCCAGATGGTAATTGCCAGCAGCCAGTCGCCAGCAGCTAACGGCTCATTCTCCTTGCCAACAAAAACGTACTTATACTAGTAAATCCAATTACAGTTACTGAACTTATGGGCATTAATATGGCTGCTATTACGGGCGATAATGTGCCACTTACTGCATAGCTTAAACCAATAATATTGTATAACAGCGATAAACAAAAACTTATATAAATTACTTTCATGGTGTTTTTGCAGTATTGCAAGTATTTTGGTAATAGTTCAAAATTAGCTGCATCCATTATTACATCGCTACTTGGCGAAAAGCTTGAAGTATCTTCGCTTAAACTTATTCCTACATTGGCAGTTTTTAGCGCACCTGCATCATTCAATCCATCACCCACCATTATTACCTTTTGATTGTTGCTTTGCAATGTGTTTATGTACATTAACTTATCTGCCGGGTTTTGTTTAAACAGTAATTCAGATGAAGTAGGGAAAACAGTTTGTAAAAAGGTTTTTTCTTGCTCGTTATCGCCTGAAAGTAAATGCAATTTGAATTGGTTTGCTAATTGATTAATTACTTGTTTTAAACCTGTTCTGTAAGCATGTTTTATAACAAAACAACCAATATTTTCTCCATTTATTTTTATGTAAATACGGGTGCTTAATGCATTGCTTAAATTTTCGGTAATATTTAAAAATTTAGCAGAACCAACCTCCACATTATTGCCGCCAACATTGGCCTTGATGCCTTTTCCAGTAATTTCGTCAAAGCTATTTAAAATAATAGCCGAACTGATATTTAAATGCTGTGCAATTTGTTTACTTAATGGGTGAATAGAATTTTGGGTAACTGAAAAAATAAGTTCTTTTTGTAATTGCGATAATGGATTACCCATAAATTCAATTTGCGATTCGTTGCTTTGAGTAATGGTACCTGTTTTATCAAAAACGATGGTATCCATATTGGCAATATTTTCAACCACATTAGCCGATTTTAAATAAAATTTTTTTCTACCCAAATTGCGCATGGCATTGCCTAAAGCAAACGGACTTGATAAGGCCAAAGCACAAGGACAAGCGATGATTAACACAGCAGTAAAGGCTCCCATTATTTTTGAACTATCGTACACTGCCCAATAAATAGCCGATGAAATGGCAATGGCTAACAATGCCACAGTAAAATATTTGCTTACTTTGGTTTGAAAAGTTTCTACTTTGCTGGCATTGTCTTTTGCAAAAATATCGTTGTTCCAAAGTTGGGTCAAATAACTTTGTTCGGTTAGTTTTTTTACTTCAAGTTCAATGTTTCCGCTGGTTTGTTTGCCTCCTGCAAAAATAATTTCGCCTAACTCTTTAGCTATGGGTTCTTTTTCGCCCGATACAAAACTAAAATCAATATTGGCTTTGCCTTTTAATAAAATACTATCGGCAGGAATAATTTCATTGTTTCTAATTAAAATTCTATCACCAATTTTTAGTTTATCAATAGCTACAGTAGTAGTTTGGTTATCGCTATTAATTTTTATAACCGATATAGGGAAATACGATTTGTAATCGCGCTCAAACGAAAGTGAATCGTATGTTTTTTGTTGGAACCATTTGCCTATTAATAAAAAGAAAACTAAACCAGCCAAAGTATCGCAGTAGCCTAGGCCTGTATGGGTTAATATTTCGTAAAAATTACGAACAAATAAAACCACTAAACCCAAGGCCAAAGGCACATCTATGGTAATGAGTTTTTTGCGTAATCCTTTGTATACCGATATTAAATAATCTTGACCGCTATAAAAAAATACAGGAATAGAAAGCGCTAAGTTGATATAACCAAATGCCGATGATAAGTAGTGTTTGGTAGTATTATCTAACCCAAAATATTCAGGAAAGCTTATCATCATAATATTGCCAAAACAAAAACCCGCAACTCCTATTTGAAACAATAATTTACGATTGATATTTTTAGGTTTTTCGTGGTTAATATCGTTCATGGTAAAAGATGGTTCATAACCAATGCTGGCTAATAACTCCACCAATTGGCGCAACGATATTTTATTTACATCGTAAACAATATTGGCTGTTTTCTTTAAAAAATTTACACGTACACCTACTACAGCATTGTTTATTTTGTATAAATTTTCTAGTAAATAAATGCAACTGCTGCAATGAATATTAGGAATTTGAAATTGTAAACGCGCTACTTTATGGTCAATATAACTAATGAGTTTAGATTGAATATTGGTATCATCTAAGTAAGCATATTTATTGCCAATGCTTTGTTTAAATGCTTTTCCAGGAGTTTTTTCAATGCTGTAATACGATGTTAAGTTATTTTCAGAAAGCAACATAAATACATTTTTACAGCCGTTGCAGCAAAATGATTTATCGTTTAAAACGTGTGTTTCTTCCATACAAAAATCGCCACAGTGGTAACAGGTAGTTTTGGTATTTTTATTTAAAGTTTCAATCATTTTAAAATGAAGCTTATAGTTTTGTTAATGAATTCAAAAGTATTTACTCCCTTAAATTATTGCTATGACTGCACTCAATACAAAAACTGACAATAGTTGTTATTTATATAGACTTAGGTTTGTTTTTAGGAAAGTGTGATTTGTGATTTGTGAAGTTTGATTTGGGAGATGGGAATTGAGAAATATGTTCGGGAAATATTCCCCCTTGAGCGATGGCTTTGCAAGGCGAAGGGGGTTAGGGGGATGTTTTTTTGTAAAATTACCAATAGGCAAAATGAAATTGGAATAGTTTAACCCACAACTCGCAACCACATCAACCAAAAAACAATCTAACAATACAACAATTTAACAATTTATCAATTCAACAACAAAAAAATCCCTCCTTTTTATTATCATGCACATTATTTTAAACTGGATTTTTAAATGAATAAAAAACTAAACTTCTTAATTATAGTTGCTGCCCTAGGTTACTTTGTAGATATATATGATTTGATTGTATTTAATGTAGTTAAGCAAGAGAGTCTGCTCGATTTTATACCTGCCAATTTAATGGACAAAACCGATACTTTTTTGTTCAATTGTCAAATGACGGGAATGTTGTTGGGAGGAATAATTTGGGGCATTTTAGGCGATAAAAAAGGAAGAGTTTCAGTGCTTTTTGGCTCCATCATTTTATACTCGTTAGCTAATATTGCCAATGCTTTTGTAACTGATATTCCAAGTTATGCCATAGCAAGGTTTTTAGCAGGAATTGGATTAGCTGGTGAGTTAGGTGCTGGAATTACGTTAGTAAGCGAAAGCATGGAAAAATCGAAACGAGGAATTGGGACTATGATAATTGTTTCGGTTGGAGCTTTAGGTGCAATTGCCGCTGCCATAGTTGGTAAAAATGGGCATTATTTGGTTTCGTTTTTAGACACTGCTTTTTCTATTTCACTTAAAAATTGGCAAGTTACTTATTTAGTGGGTGGTGTTTTGGGTTTAATGCTTTTGTTTTTAAGAGCAGGAACTTATGAAAGTGGCATGTACAAAATGGTTGAAACTAATAAATCTGTTCAAAAAGGAAACTTAATTAGTTTGTTAAAAAATAAAAACAATTTGGTAAAATATTTGGCTTGTATAGCCATTGGTTTGCCTATTTGGTTTACCATTGGAGTTTTAGTTAATAAATCGCATTTGTTTGCTCGTAATGTGGGCATTGAAATAAAAGTAGCCGACAGTGTCATGTTTGCCTACATTGGCTTATCGTTTGGCGATTTATTAAGCGGTTTATTCAGCCAATGGTTCAAAAGCAGAAAGAAAGTTATTTTAGGTTATTTAGGTTTTAGTTTAGTACTTTATTTTGTTTATTTATTCAATAACCAAGTATCAGCATCTTACTTTAAATTAATGTGCTTTTTATTGGGTACTGCTACCGGCTATTGGGCTCTTTTTGTAACGGTTGCTTGCGAACAGTTTGGAACAAATATCCGTTCCACAGTTACCAATACAGTTCCTAATTTTGTAAGAGGAGCAGTAGTTCCAATTACGTTGGGTTTTGCTGCTTTGCAAAGCAATAATGGTTTAAATATTACTTCATCGGCTTTGGTTGTTGGACTAATTTGTTTGGTTTTGGCTATTGTTTCAACCTTATTTATTGATGAAAGTTTTCACAAAGATTTGGATTATGTGGAGGAGTAAATAAGTAAGTTTTATTTACTCAATCCATATTTATCTATAAATGGCTGCCCACTAATGTGATTGTTACATCTGTAAATTGTTTCACAGTTTTTAAGTTGATAGCAAATGGTATCAACTTTATTAAAAGCCCAATTACATTCTGCTATTTTATTTCCACTTATATCATAAATAAAAGTTGAAACATCATAAGCATTTTCCATAGCTGAATATACAATTTGCTCATTCAGTTTACATTCACTAATTGCTCCATTTTTATATTTTATATAAATGGTATTTAGTCCTGCTTTAGTAATTGCATCGTCTTGTCTGCAAGAAGAAAAGCTAGTAAAAACAATTGAAATAATGAGGTTTAGTTTGATTAGATTTTTCATTTTTTAAACTTTAATTCCATTGAAGAATTATCTATCAAATTTTCAATTATATTGCTTTCCTTTTCTATTTCTATAAGCTCTTGTTGTTCCTCAATATTCAGGTTTTTCCATAATGTTCCTTCGTTTGAAACATTAGCAGTTGACATTATTTCATAAAATTTTACAAGCATTGCTTCATTGCTTATGTCATCTATTAATTGATGAAAATTTGTTTTCAATTCTATCGTTGTCATGATATGTTAAAATTTGAATGCAATATAATATTTTTAGTAAATAGTCTAATGGAACATTTGCTTAAAAAAACCTATTTTAAATAAACAGATATTCTTACTTTCGCGGCTCGTTTTTAAAAGGAAATATATTTTATGAATCAAGCTCGTAGCATGCAAAATGCTTTAATTTCAGTTTTTTACAAAGATGGTTTGGATGTGTTGGCAAAAGCCTTGAACCAATTAGGAATCAATATTTACAGTACTGGCGGTACACAAGATTATATCGAACAATTAGGAATTAAAGTAAATAGGGTAGAGGATTTAACAGAATATCCAAGTATTTTGGGTGGACGTGTAAAAACATTGCATCCAAAAGTTTTTGGTGGAATTTTAGCACGCAGAGCCAATGAACAAGACCAGAAAGAAATGGCAGAATTTAATATGCCTTATTTTGATTTAGTGGTGGTTGATTTATATCCATTTGAAGAAACTTTAGCAAGCACCAACGAAGAAAGCAAGATTATTGAAAAAATTGACATTGGCGGTGTTTCGTTAATTAGAGCAGGCGCAAAAAACCACAACGATACTTGCATTATTTGTAACAAAAATGATTATGCTGTTTTAGCTGAAACATTATTGGCACAAAATGGCACTACTAGCATTGAACAACGCAGAATGTATGCTGCAAAGGCATTTGCCACTACAGCCGCTTACGATACCATTATTCAAAATTATTTTAACCAAACTCAGTTTGCTGCTTTAAGTACCATGCCAGCACAAACATTGCGCTATGGTGAAAATCCCCATCAAAAAGGAGTTTTTTATGGCGATATAAATGGCATTTTTACGCAATTGCATGGCAAAGAATTATCGTATAATAATTTACTGGATTTAGATGCGGCAACTCATTTAATTGAAGATTTTGAAGAACCAACTGTGGCAGTTATCAAGCATAATAATCCGTGTGGATTAGCAAGTAGAAGCAATATTTTACAAGCTTGGGACGATGCTTTAGCAGGTGATCCTGTTTCGGCTTTTGGTGGTGTTATTGTTGCCAATAGAAATATTGATGTGGAAACTGCAACTGCCATGGATAAAATATTTTTGGAAGTATTAATTGCTCCAAGTTACGATGAAGCTGCTTTGCAAATTTTAAAAGGCAAAAAGAACAGAATTATTTTAGCAAAAAATGGTTTATTGCCAAAAGGCAAAACCATGCGTACCGTGCTAAATGGACATTTGGAGCAAGATAAAAACGATGTGATTTTAACACAAGATAACTTACAATTAGTTACTGAAAATAGTGCCAATCAAAACACCATTGATGATTTATTATTTGCAGATAAAATAGTAAAACATGCCAAATCGAATACCATTGTTTTGGCAAAAAACAAGCAATTATTAGGAATAGGTTGCGGTCAAACTTCTCGTGTAGATGCATTGAAACAAGCCATTGGTAAAGCAAAAGCATTTGAATTTGATTTAACTGATTCTGTAATGAGTAGCGATGCGTTTTTCCCTTTTCCTGATTGTGTAGAAATAGCATTTAACGAAGGAATTAAAACAGTGATTCAACCTGGTGGTTCTATTAAAGATGATGCCTCGGTGCAATATTGCAACCAACAAAAGATGGCAATGTATTTTACTGGAATTCGTCATTTTAAACATTAAATTAATTAAAATATGAAACCACTTATTTTAAAAAACTTACAACTGCTTCAAGAAAATCACAAATTAGTTTCTATAAAAACCAATAATGATGATGCACATAAATCTAATGTTGGGTATGTATTAGGTTTAAATGAAGAAATAGTAACTATTAAATCAGTCACACCTCAAGGATTTCCTGATGGGATGATTACTGTTAAAACTAGTGATATTTATGGTATTGATATGAACGATAACTATATTAGAAGATTAGAACTAAAAATATCAAATTTAAAAACCATTTATGCTGATACCGTTAGTCCTTCATTTTTTTCTGATCCAATCATTGATTTTAGTAAAATATTACTAAAAGCCAAAAGTCAACTACAGTTAATTCATGTTAGCTTGTATAGGGATTTGGGTTTATATGGGTACATTAAAGAAGTTGGAGAAGAAGAGTTTGTAATTGATGTTTTTACTTCAGATGGGATCTATGATGGGATATCCATTTATTTAATTGAAGACATAAAAAATATTCATTGGGATGATGAAGACAATAGATTGGTTAATTTATTGATTGAAAAAATAAAATTATAAAAAATCCAATGCCAAGAATATTAGCAATAGATTATGGAACAAAAAGAGTTGGTTTAGCAGTAACCGACCCTTTGCAGATTATTGCTAGTTCGCTTGGTACGGTACATAGCAAAGATATAATTCAGTATTTGAAAGATTACACTGCAAAGGAAGAAGTAAGTTGTTTTGTAGTGGGAAAACCAACTCGACATAATGGCGATGATACCGATGCTACGCCACATATTGAAAAATTTATATCTTTGCTCGTCAAAAATTTTCCAACCATGAAAATTGAACGAGCTGATGAACGCTTTACTTCATTAATGGCAAGGCGTACTTTAACAGAAATGGGTTTGAAGAAAAAAGACAGAGAAAAAAAAGAAAATGTAGATCAAGTAAGTGCAGTTTTAATATTGCAAACTTATATGACCATGTTATAAGTGCGGATTGCGAAATGTGAAATGCGGAGTAAGTAAAAAAAGTTAAAATGAAAACAAATTGGCTTTAGCCAATAAAAATAATAAGTGCCATTGAATCAATTGCCTGTTTCCCGAAAGCTTTCGGGATTAGTCAACGAGGAAAAGTTAAAAATGAAAAAAATAGGCTTTAGCCAATAAAAATGTATAATCAATTTCCGTTGACTTTAGTCAACGGAAAAAGAAAAAAGTAATAAATAGAGGTTCCAATAAAGAAGTATTTACTTCGAATTTGGCATTTCGAATTTCGAATTTAAATAAATGATATTACCAATTGTAGCTTACGGAGATACCGTATTACGTAAAGTAGGAATAAATGTTACGGCCGATTATGAAGGTTTGAAAGACATTATAAATAACATGTGGGATACTATGAATAATGCCCAAGGTGTTGGTTTGGCTGCTCCACAAATAGGAAAAGCAATAAACTTATTCATAATTGATACAAGTGGTTTTGAAGATGAAGAATATCCTGATTTAAAGCGAGTGTTTTTAAATGCAGAAATTATTGATGAATGGGGCGAAGAGTGGGCTTTTGAAGAAGGTTGTTTAAGTATTCCATTTGTTAGAGAAGACATACTTAGGTGGAGTGATATTGCAATTAAATATCAAGATGAAAATTTTGAATGGCACGAAGAGGAATTTAATGGAATTGCAGCAAGGGTAATACAGCATGAATACGACCATGTAAAAGGAAAATTATTTGTTGATTATTTAACTCCATTGAAAAAACGATTATTAAAAAATAAATTAATTAATATTAGTAAAGGCGGAGCAAATACTAAGTATAAAATGAAACTACCAAAATAATTTTATGGAAAATAATTTACCCAAAAATGTTGCTGTTATAGGAGGAGGAAGTTGGGCCACCGCTTTAGTTAAAATACTTATTGAACATAAAGAGTTACATAACTCAAATATACACAAACTTCAATGGTGGGTTCGTTCTGAAGAAAAAGCAAATTTTATTAAAGAAAAACACCACAATCCAGATTATTTAAGTACAGTTGAAATTCATCCTAAATCTATTGAGGTGAGTAGTAATTTAAAAGAAGTAATAAAAACTAGCGATTTACTGGTTATGGCAATTCCATCTGCTTTTTTAGTAAATAGTATGGAGGGTATTACAGCAAATGATTTAAAGGAAAAAGTAATAGTTTCAGCTATTAAAGGTTTGGTGCCTCATACCAAACAAATTGTTGGTGATTTTTTTGCAGACGAATATAAAATATCTGAAAAACGAATAATTGTAATTTCTGGTCCGTGCCATGCAGAAGAAGTAGCTGCCGAAAAATTATCGTATTTAACAATTGCGAGCGAAAATGCAGCATTAGCAAGACACTTTGCAAGTATGCTTTCTAATAAAAATATAAGAACTGTTATATCGAGCGATGTGCGTGGTACTGAATATGGCGCGGTTTTAAAAAATATTTATGCAGTAGCAGCAGGTATGTGCCATGGGTTAGGTTATGGCGATAATTTTCAAGCAGTGCTAATGAGCAATGCAATTAGAGAAATGAAACGTTTTTTAAGAACAATTACCGATGCCGATAGGAAAATTAATCACTCAGCATACTTAGGTGATTTATTGGTAACTGGTTACTCTCAACACAGCCGTAACCGTACTTTTGGAAACATGATTGGCAAGGGTTATTCTGTAAAATCGGCTCAATTAGAAATGAAAATGATTGCAGAAGGTTATTATGCCACCAAAACTGTATTTGAATTAAACCAAACTATGAAAATTAAAATGCCAATTATGGATGCGATGTATAATATTATTTATAAAAATATGCCCACAAAAAACGAAATAGAAAAACTTTGCGATAAACTAGTTTAGTGTTATAAAAATAAATGCAAAAAAACAAACCAATCTCTAATGGAAATAATGTTTTAAAAAGACTTTTTAATTTATCTATTCCTCATGCTAAACTGTTTTGGTTTACCTTTTTATTTACCATATTATTTTCTTTTCTTTCTACTGTTAGGCCTTATTTAATTCAGTTTATTATTGATAATTTTTTAAATAAAAATGAAATTAAAAATATTTATTTTTATTCTGCCATAGTTTTTGGATTACTAATTTTATCAACTGTTTTTCAATTACTTTCAAGCTATTTAGGCGCCTTATTAGGGCAAACTATTATAAAAGATTTACGTGCAAGTGTATTTTCACATTTAAGTAAATTAAAGCTAAAGTTTTTTGATAATACTCCAGTTGGAACATTAGTAACCCGTTGTATTAGCGATATTGAAACCATTACCGAAGTTTTTAGTGAAGGTTTTATAAGCATCATGGGCGACTTACTTCAAATAATATTTATTTTGGGTTTTATGTTTTATCAAAGTTGGAAATTAACTTTAATAAGCTTGTCTGTTTTACCCATTTTATTAGTGGCTGCTTATTGGTTTAAAGAAAATGTTCGAATTTCGTTTGAACAAGTTCGTAATAAAGTTTCTGAGCTTAATACATTTGTTCAAGAACATTTAATTGGAATGCAAATAGTTCAAATTTTTAATAAACAAAATGTAGAATTTGAAAAGTTTAAAGCAATAAACAAAGACCACAGAGATGCTAATATTAGAGGTGTGTTTGCTTACTCCGTTTTTTTTCCAATTGTGGAAATAATTTCGAGTATTGCAATAGGTTTGGTGGTATGGTATGGAGCTAAAGAAACCATTAATGGACAAGCTTCTGCTGGGGTAATTGTTGCATTTATCATGTACATTTCCATGATATTTAGGCCAATCCGTCAAATTGCAGATAAGTTTAATACCCTTCAAATGGGCATGGTGGCTAGCAAGCGAATTTTTGCTTTGGTTGATGATAAAACCTATATAGAACCAACTGGAAATATTCCGTTTGAAACACTAAAAAGTGAAATAACATTTAATAAAGTTGGCTTTGCGTATGTTGACGACAATTATGTTTTAAATAATATTTCATTTACCTTGAACAAAGGAAGCAATATGGCATTGGTTGGTGCTACAGGAGCTGGAAAATCTTCCATAATTAACTTACTTAGCCGCTTTTATGATTATCAGAACGGAGAAATTTTAATTGATGGAGTGGAGTTAAAACAATACCAAACCGATACTTTACGAAAACATATTGCAGTAGTTTTACAAGATGTATTTTTATTCAGCGGTTCCATTTACGATAACATTACTTTGTTCAATAAAAACGTTACCATGGAACAGGTAGTGGCCACTTCAAAACTATTGGGCGCTCACGAGTTTATTAGTCGTTTGCCAAATGGCTACCACCAATCGGTGCAAGAACGAGGTTTAACTTTAAGCATGGGCCAAAGGCAACTGATTTCTTTTGTAAGAGCCATGGTGGTAAATCCAACTGTGTTGGTTTTGGACGAAGCCACTTCTAGCATTGACCAAGAAACAGAAGATATTATTCAATATGCCATTGCTAAAATGATGGAAGGCCGCACCAGTATAGTTATTGCGCACCGACTATCAACTATTCAAAAAGCCAACGAAATTTTGGTGTTAGACAAAGGCGAAATAAAAGAACGCGGCACCCATGAAAGTTTATTACAAATAAAAGCCGGTTTTTATTCCAGTCTTTACGAAACACAGTTTAAGAAATAACTTTAACTAGATGAAATTTCACATTTCAATCTAATTTCACAAATAATTTTATATTTGGAATCTTAATCAGTTAATCAATCCTTAAATATGAAATTCATCAAATGGTTTTTTATAGTCATTATTAGCTTACTAGTTATTGGCGAAGCTGCCATATTATTTAGTGGTAAAACTTTTTTAAACCGGGTTTTATCCATGACTATTTTTAGTGGTAAATTAAGTCCAGATATAAATGAATTAAATTCATTTTCATACAGAGAAATGTCTGCCACAAAACCACAACCATGGCTAGTTTCGCTTAATTACAACAAAGCAAAAATTGATGACTCATTGATGAAAAAAATGGAGGATTTTAAAACCACTTCTTATTTAGTTATCAAAAACGATTCGATTATTTATGAAAATTATTGGGAACAATACAACGATAAAAGTGTGACCAATTCGTTCAGTATGGCCAAAAGTTTTACAGCGGTTTTAATTGGCATTGCCATCAAACAAGGTTTAATAAAAAATGTAGATGAACCCGTTGGCAATTATATTGATAGTTATAAAGAAGGCGACAAATCAAAAATTACCATCAAACATTTATTAACCATGAGCAGTGGTGTTGATTTTGATGAAACTTATTCAAGTCCGTGGGCATGGCCAAGTGAAGCATATTATGGTGATGACGTAAATGCATTAACTTTAAAATCGGGAGTGAAAGAAGCTCCAGGAATTACATGGAAATACAAAGGTGGCGATACTCAGTTACTAGGAATTATTTTGAAAAAAGTATTGGGGAATAAAAACATTTCTGCTTTTGCTGCTGAAAATTTGTGGCAAAAAATGGGTGCGGAGCAACCTGCATTTTGGAGTTTGGATAAAGATGATGGAATGGAAAAGGTAAGTTGCTGCTGGTATGCTACTGCCCGCGATTTTGCTCGGTTTGCGAAGCTTTACAGAGATAAAGGCAATTGGAATGGCGAACAGCTTTTGGATTCTTCATACGTGAACGAATCCATTCATTTGGCCAGTTTAAAAGATACGGAAGGCAAACCAAACGACAAATATGGCTACCAATGGTGGATTATGCAACACAAAGGTCATGATATATTTTATTGCAGAGGAATTCGCGGACAATACATTTTTGCGGTACCTGACAGCAATTTAATTATAGTAAGAACTGGTCATAAACGTACCACCAAAAAAGGTGATGAATTACCAGATGATATTTTTGTTTATTTAGACATTGCTTTAGCTTTATAAACCATGTTGGATAAAGAAAAAATGAAGCTAACTTTAGCTAAAACTATTGTTAAAGGCACTGATGTTTTTATTGCAAAAAATGCAACTGTTTTTGGAAATATAAACTTAGGAAATGAAGTTTCTATTTGGTTTGGTGCTGTTTTGCGTGGCGATAATGATGACATAAATATTGGCGATAGAAGCAATGTGCAAGACAATGCCGTAATTCATGTAGACCCTAATTATCCAGTTCATATTGGCCACGATTGCATCATTGGTCATTCAGCCATAGTGCATGGTGCAAAAATTGGTAATCATGTGTTAATTGGTATGCATTCCACCATTTTAAACAATGCGGTTATTGGCGATTTTAGCATCATTGGCGCAAATGCTTTAGTAACCGATGGAATGCAAATTCCACCTTATTCATTGGTGCTTGGTTCACCCGCAAAAGTGGTTAAGCAAATTACTCCCGAGCAAGTTGAAAAAATTAAACTAAACGCACAAAGTTATGTGGATTTAAGTAAGGTTTATTTGGAAGTTATCGGAGAATAAGAATATTTTTAGCTGCAAATATTAATTTTTTAAAAACTTAAATAGGAAGAAAATTGTAATAATAATATGAAATTTGAACAACCATACTTAAACCACGAATTTGTTTTTAAAACCAGTAGGAGTGGAGGAGCAGGTGGTCAAAATGTAAACAAAGTGGCTACCAAAGTTCAAATTGATTTTGATATAAATAATAGTTTATTATTAATTGAATCCGATAAAATTAAAATAACCGAAAAGTTATCAAATAGGTTAAATAACAATGGCATTCTTCAAATTATTTGTCAAACTGAACGGTCGCAATTAGCAAATAAAATTATTGCTATTAAAAAAATTTATTCCATTTTAAATAAATGTTTTATTGTTAAAAAACACCGCAAAGCATCGAAACCAACAAAAAACAGTATTGAAAAAAGACTATCTACTAAAAAAACCAAAGCAATAACCAAAAAATTGCGTGGTAAAATTGAAGAAGAATAAGCAAATCGTACTTCATCATTCATACTTTATAATTCAAAAATCATCAATCAAAAATCATAAATTATAATTATCCTTGCGATTCTCTTTACAAATGGAAAATTCAGAACTTTTAAAAGCATTTAAGCTAATGTGCACTTCCCGTGCCATGGCCGATATATATGATGCAAATAGAAATATAACTAAATATGTTCACTCAACAAGTAAAGGCCACGAAGCAGTTCAATTGGCTTTGGCTTTTCAGTTAAAAGCCTACGATTTTGTATCACCATATTACCGTGATGAAAGCATGCTTTTGGGTTTAGGGTTAACACCTTATGAATTAATGCTACAATTGCTTGCAAAAGCCGATGATCCATTTTCAGGAGGAAGAACTTATTACTCGCATCCATCATTGCGCAGAGATGGAATTCCGGTAATGCCACATCAAAGTAGTGCAACTGGAATGCAAGCTATACCTGCAACTGGCATGGCACATGGAGTTGCTTATAAAGAAAGCCAAGGATTAAACAATCCAAATGAAAAACCAGTTGTGGTTTGTAGTTTAGGCGATGGATCGGTTACTGAAGGTGAAATAGCTGAAGCACTACAAATGGCTATTTTAAAAAAATTACCAATTATATTTTTTGTACAGGACAACGATTGGGGAATAAGTGCTAGTGGAGCTGAAATGAGGGCAATGGATGCGTATGAATATGCATCGGGTTTTAAAGGATTAGAAAGAAGAAGAGTAGATGGAAGCGATTTTTTAGCATCATACCAAGTAATTAAGGAATGTTTGGCTTATGTTAGAATTCACAGAGCTCCTTTATTATTGCATGCCAAAGTGCCATTACTTGGCCACCATACTTCGGGTGTTAGAAAAGAGTGGTACCGAACCGAAGAAGACATGGATAAACATTTGTTAAACGATCCATTCGAAAAACTTAAAACATATTTATTAGAAAATAATATAGTAAATATTCAAAAAATTGAAGATTTTTTAAAGGAAGCTGCAGCTTTCGTTTCAACTCAATTTAACGAGGCAGTTAATGCACCAGAACCAAGTTTATATACTTTAGAAAATCATGTTTTTGCTCCTTCAAAAGCAAGCGAAGAAATAGGAAACAGAACACCTGAAGGAAAAGAGCCAAGTGTAATGGTGGATGCTGCTTTACATGCAGTTGATGAAATTATGCGTAAGCATAAAGAAGCCATTTTTTATGGACAAGATGTAGGAGCGAGGTTAGGAGGTGTTTTTCGCGAAGCTGCTACTTTAGCTGCAAAATATGGCGATGATAGGGTTTTTAACACACCTATTCAAGAAGCATATATAGTTGGGTCAACTGTTGGTATGAGTGCAGTTGGGGTTAAACCAATTGTGGAAATTCAATTTGCCGATTATGTTTGGAGTGGAATCAATCAGTTGGTTTGCGAAATAACAAAATCGAGTTATTTAACAATGGGAAAATTTCCGGTTAGTTGTGTTATTCGAATTCCAATTGGAGCATACGGAGGCGGAGGACCTTACCACAGTGGAAGTATCGAATCGACTTTACTCACTTTAAAAGGAATAAAAATTGCATATCCTAGCAATGCAGCCGATATGAAAGGGCTAATGAAAGCTGCCTATTACGATGGAAATCCATGTATTATGCTGGAGCACAAAGGACTTTATTGGAGCAAAAACCCTGGAACTGAATTAGCCCGTTGTGTGGAACCCGATGAAGATTATGTATTGCCTTTTGGTAAAGCAAATATTGTTCAGCATGCAAGCAGCGATGCAATTGAAAATGGTGAAAGTTGCACTATTATAACTTGGGGAATGGGCGTATATTGGAGTTTAACTGCTTCAAAACAATTTGCAGGTAAAGTAGAAATTGTTGATTTACGATCGCTACAACCGCTAGATGAAGAAATGATTATGACAAGTGTAACAAAACATGGCAAATGTTTAATTGTAACAGAAGAACCAATTTTAAATTCGTTTGCCGAAAGCTTAGCAGCCCGAATTATGCAAAATTGTTTTACTAAATTAGATGCACCAGTTATGACAATAGGTGCAAAAAATTTACCTGCAGTACCACTAAATATGGGATTAGAAGCTGAAATGTTGCCAAATGCTGAAAAGGTTGCGCAAAAGCTAAATGAACTTTTAAACTACTAAAATGGCTTACATTTTATGTATTGAAACTGCTACCGAAATTTGTTCTGTCGCCTTAATAAATAATGATAAAATTATTGCTTTTGAACACGATTTATCAGGTAATAGCCATGCTTCTAAATTGCATTTATTAGTAGAAAATGTATTGCAAAAAGCCAATATCGGTTTTAACGATTTAAATGCTGTTGCTATTAGTAAGGGGCCTGGGAGTTATACTGGCTTGCGTGTTGGAGTTTCGGCAGCAAAAGGCTATTGTTATGTTTTAAATATTCCTTTAATTGCTATTAATACTTTACAAAGTTTAGCCAATGGTTATTTAATGCAAAATCCTAATTATTCAGGACTTATTTGCCCAATGATAGATGCCAGAAGAATGGAAGTTTATTGTGCGGTTTTTGATAGTAATCTAAATGAAATATTACCTACCCAAGCTAAAATAATTGATGAGCATTCGTTTGCAAATGAACTAGCTCAAAACGAAATAGTTTTTATTGGAAATGGTGCAGAAAAATGCAATGGTAAATTCGAAACTCAAAATCCGAAATTCGAAATTGGATATGTTTGTAATGCCACTTATCTTTCCTCATTGGCCCACAAGGCATTTGAACAAAAACAATTTGAAGATGTAGCTTACTTTGAGCCTTATTATTTAAAAGATTTTGTAGGAACTGTTGCTAAAAAGTTGGTTTAATTTCGTAACCACAACTCAGGATTTAAAGGCGATTTTGCTTTAAAAATTTCAAAATGTAATTCCGTTTTATTTTCAGTTTCATCAGTATAAACTGATGCTAACACATCGCCCACATTCAACTCCTGCCCAACTTTTACTTGTACATTTATTAACTTTGCATATACGGTAAAATATTCACCATGTTTTATTAAAATAAATGTTTCCATTCCAGGTATGGGCAAAATGGCTTTGACTTTTCCTTTAAATACACTGTGAACTAATGTGCCTTTTTTACAAGCAATGTTAACCCCATTATTATTTGTCTTTATAGATTTTAAAGTAGGATGTTGATGCATACCAAAACTTTCAGAAACATAACCATTTTTAACAGGCCATATTAACCTTTTTTTCATGCTTTCAAAGTCATTGCTGGCTTTCAAATCATCGGGCGATAGAGTGGAAGCAGGTACTTTTTTTATTTCTGGTTTTGTTTCAATGCCTTTTTTCTTGTTATCAGCAATTAATTTTGCCCTGGCTTTTGCCGCTTTTAACTCTGCAATTCTTCTTCTTTCTTCTTCTCTTCTTTTTGCTTCATCTATTTCTTTTTGTATTAATTCAGCTATTCTTAAAGTAAGTTTTTGATAGTTTACTTCATTCTTTACCAATTCAACTTGTAATTCTTTTTGTTTTTGTTGAAGCGTGCTTAATATAATTGTTTCATTTTTTTTATCTACTTCTAGTTCTTTTTTCTCTCCTTCTTTTACATTAAAAAGTTGCTCGCTTTGTTTTTTTACTTGCAACATTTTATTCACTTCTAAGTTAATTTCTTTTTGAATATTTGTTATTAATCTGGCTTGTAATTGTTTATACTCCGATAATTTTTCAAGATATTTTATGCGTTTATTGGCATCGTTAAAACCTTTAGCATTAAAAACAAAGGCAAGGTTATTTATATTATTTTTATTTTTATAAATAGCTAAAATATTTTTAGCATACTCCGCTTTAATTCTTGCTAATTGTGCATTTAATGTATCAATTGTGGTTTTACTTTCATCAACTTCTACTGTTATTTCAAATATTTCTTGACCTATATTATTTATAACTTTTTCCCTAGTTTTTATTTGGGCATTAATAGCTTTTAGTTGTGTAAGTTTTATGCTTTCTTTTTGTTTATTTAAGGCAATTACTTTTTTTGTTTCACTTATTTTTTCAAGTAATACTTTGCGTTCTTTTTCAAGTTGTTTGCGCTTAATATTTGATTTTTGTGCATGTATTTCTCCTTTAAAATTTATATTAAAAAGTAATATAAAAATTAAATAAATAAATACTTTTTTATTAATAGTTAATGGTTTTATAACTTGCTGGAACACGTATTAGTGGATCTTTCTTTTTTACGTATGCAAAGTTGTAAAGTTTCATGTTGCATCCTAAATTTTTTTCTGCCCTAATGTTGATAGCTATCTCAGTTGGATAAAAATCTGTACCATTTTCAGTATACTGACCATATTTTAAATCAAATACTTGGTTTTTAACCATATCCTCTAAAATATTCGATTCTATTTTAAATATTTTGATTTTATTGTATTCACTTTGTTGCAAGGTAGTTTCTAAAATTGTTTTCACAATATATTTTGTTTCACTCGAATCAAGTGTAGAATTGGTTTCACTTTGATTAAAAATAGCATTACCTAAAATTAAATTTTCAATGTTTTTAAAGGCTAAATTAGCTGAACTGTATTTTTTTAAATAATCATATTTTGCCAATGTATTGGTTTTTTCAAAATGATTAATGATTTGAATTTGTTCAGGAGTTATATACATTCTAGCCACTTCAATCCCAAGTAAATAGGTTGCTTTTACAAATATGAAGTTGTCTTTTTCCATCTCTAATTGAATATCGAAATTATAAGTATTTTTTCCATCATTGTACTCGCATTCACCTTTACACGAAATATAATTATAAGTACTTTGTTGCAATTTTATATTTTCAAAAATTGCTTTTTTGTTATTTTCAACCGAATTGTTTTTTTCAATATTAATATTAGCAATTATGTTTTTTTTGCTTTTACATGCAAATGTAAAAACCATTAATAATATAAGTAATTGGCTTAATTTAAATTTTATTGTACTCACTTTGTTTTAATTTTATGCAAATATGCTTTTTGAAATTATATAAAAAAAGTAATATTAAATTAATAGACAAAAACTATATGTTTGCAACTTAAATTAACTCAGAAAAAGATTTAAGAAACGGAATGAAAAATAAATTAAAAGCGTAAAAAAACTTTAGAATAATAGTTATTTTAGAAGGCATATCATTTATAATACTGCTATTTATAGCTATGCCATTTAAGTATTTTTTAAACATACCCGAATTAGTTAAATACATGGGTTGGTTACATGGTGTATTATTTGTGCTATATGGAGTTTTGTTATTACAAGTTTTTATAGTTGTAAAATGGAGCTTTGCTAAAACAGTGCTTGCTTTTTTAGTATCTTTTATTCCATTCGGAACTTTTTGGTTCGATAAAAAATTGAAAGAAGATTTGAAACAATTTGAAGGTTAGAATAAATTGTGTGAAGTTAAGTTTGATATTGCCTATGGTTGGTGTTTAGCACAGCTACACCGACCATATATTGAGCGGGTGGTGATAACACCAACCGCTGGCAAAAAAATTAACATAAAAAAAGCCTAACTATTTTTAAATTAAGTTAGGCTTCGTTTGTCGGGGTGGCAGGATTCGAACCTACGACCTCCACATCCCAAATGTGGCGCGATACCAGGCTACGCTACACCCCGGATGCATTTTTTCAAAAGTGCTAAATTTTTGAACTAAGTAATGCTACTCGCCCCTTAAAGTTATGCGGTGAGAGAGGGATTCGAACCCTCGATACACCTTAACAGCGTATGTCGGTTTAGCAAACCGGTGGTTTGAGCCGCTCACCCATCTCACCAATTTCTTTTTTAAAGGGAGTGCAAATGTAGCATTCTAATTCAATTGACAAAATAATTCTATCAAAATTTTATAAATAATTTTTGTGACTAAATTTTTGAATTAAGTGCATAAATAAAATTTGTTTGACTACTAGCTGTTTATAGTAAATACTTTGTAAAATTTACTTCAACTCGTCTTGATTATTACAATATGCAAATAAAATGTTCGTTAATTAGCAAAAAATAAAATCTTTAGTTATGGCAAAAGATAAATTAATACACTATAAATTTCGCGATATCAAAATTTTTGGTAGCACTGAGTGGCTAGCAAACAATGAAAAGAAATACAGACAAGTATATGATATTTCTGAATGCACATTTATATATTGTGAATTATCGTTTTTTAACAAACTTTTCGATGAAAAAGATTGGGATATAAAGGTAAGTTTAAAATGTGTTAAGCAAGATGACAACAGCGAAATATGCACTTTAACAGCCGATAAAATTATTAAAAAAGATGAACACATTGTTTTTGTAAGAGAAGGTTGGGGTGTAAAATCGCCTAGTACTTATTGGAAAAAAGGAACTTACAGATGGGAAGCTTGGATTGATGGTGTTTTTATTGCTGAAAAAGTTTTTTATATTATTGATGTAGGTGAAGTTACTGAAACTGAAAACCCTTTTTTTAATATTAAAAGTAACAAACTTTACGAAGGAACTGAAATAAATGTTCCTAAAGCAGAAAGAAACTATTTAAGCGCTTTTGATACCAAAGAAACACGATATGTTTGGCTTGAAATGGTTGCTGAAAACTTAGTTAAACAAGAAGAAAAATGGCCTTGCGAATTAATTTTTAATTTCAAAACACGTTCAGGTCAATTAAAAGGATCAGTTGAAAAGTTATTTTTTGTCGAAAATTTTGAAACAGAGTTTGAATGTAGCATTGGGTGGGGAAATGATGTAAAAGGAACTTGGGGTTTAGATTATTATACCATTGAAGTTATATTTATGGATCAATTGGTAGCAAGTATACTTTTTGATGTAGGAAACGAGTTTTTAATTGAACCAAAATTAAAAGAAGTTAAAACCAAAAATAAAATTGTTGAAAAAATTAAAGTTGTTGAACCAACTCCCGAAAACATAGAAAATATAATGCTTGAACTTGATAATTTAATTGGATTAGATTCAATTAAAAAGAAAGTAAAAGAATATACTACTTACCTTAATTTTTTAAAAATAAGAAGAGAAAAAGGATTTGATGATTCGGAAAAAATAAACTTACATGCAGTGTTTACTGGTAATCCAGGAACTGGTAAAACTACTGTAGCCAAAATGCTAGGTAAAATTTATTTGCAACTTGGATTATTAAGCAAAGGGCATGTAATAGAGGCCGATAGAAGTGATTTAGTGGCTGAATATATTGGACAAACGGCACCCAAAACCAAAGAAATTATTAAACGTGCCAAAGGCGGAATTTTATTTATTGATGAAGCTTATGCATTAGCCCGTAAAAATGACGATAGTAAAGATTTTGGTAAAGAAGCAATTGAAATTTTATTAAAAGAAATGAGCGATGGTGATGGCGATATTGCTGTTATTGCTGCGGGCTATCCCGATGAAATGAATAACTTTTTAGAAAGTAACCCTGGTATGAAAAGTAGATTTCAAATGTTTTACGATTTTCCTGATTATTTGCCTAAAGAATTATTACAAATTGCTGAATATTCAACTCAAAAAAGAGGTATTAAATTCAATGAATTTTCGAAAGAATTAATATTTAAAAAATTAGTTGATGCTTATCGTGATAGAGACAGAATGTTTGGCAATGCTAGATACGTAAACAACTTAATTGACGAATGTAAAATGAACATGGGTTTGAGGATAATGCAATCACCTAATCCTAACGAATTATCGAACGAAATACTTAGCACCATTGAAACTGTTGATATTGAAAAAGTTTTTGGAATAAAACACAAACAAATAACTGATATTCCAGTTGATGAAGAACTATTAAATTCATCATTAAATGCTTTACATGGATTAATAGGCTTACAAAATGTTAAAACTGAAATTGACGAATTAGTAAAATTGGTAAGATTTTATAGAGAAATTGGAAAAGATGTTCGTCAATCGTTTTCGTTACATACTGTTTTTACTGGCAATCCGGGAACAGGAAAAACCACTGTTGCGCGAATTTTAGCTCAAATATATAAGGCTTTAGGAATTTTAGAAAGAGGCAATTTAGTTGAGTGCGATAGGCAAGATTTGGTTGGTGGATTTGTTGGTCAAACTGCATTAAAAACCAACGAAGTTTTGAACAAAGCAATAGGAGGGGTTTTGTTTATTGACGAAGCTTATGCGCTGAGCGAAGGTGGCGAAAACGATTTTGGTAAGGAAGCAGTGGAAACTATTTTGAAAAAAATGGAAGATTCGAGAGGTGATTTTATTGTTATTGTTGCTGGTTATACCGATAACATGAAACGTTTTTTAGAAAGCAATCCGGGTTTAAAAAGCAGATTCGATCGCGAAATGCACTTTGAAGATTATGATGCTTCACAATTACATGATATTGCTTTAAAAATGTTATTACACAATAGTATTAAACCTACTGAAGAAGCTTCAAATCATTTAAAAGCGTATGGTGAGTTTTTGTATAAAACAAGAAATAAATTTTTTGGCAATGCAAGAAGTATAAGAAAAGTAATTGAAGAAGCAATTAAAAACCAACATTTACGACTTGCAAAAATTGAAGCTGAGAAGCGAACCAAAGAAATGATTTTTGAATTGGTTTTTGAAGATGTGGAAGAATTTAAAATTGATCCAAATGCTTCGGAAGAAAGAAAGACTATAGGCTTTAAATAAAAAAGAGGGTGTCTCAAAAGGGCAACCTCTTGCGTTTTATAAAATTGAGCGAATTCCGATAACTATCGATAGAAATGTTTTGAAACGTGAATATTAACTTCTAGTCCAATAGCAATCGGACTCCGCTACCATTGACGTTTTTATCTAAACGGCTAATTATTAGCAAAATAAAAAACCACATAGATACATAGATTACATAGTTTAAACGCTATGTTTTCTATTTTTCTCCTATGTGGTTCAAGTTTTTTTAAACAAGGACCCATAGCATTGCAACGTCATTTTATATTGATTTTTTGAAAAAAACTATCGCTCGAATTGACGAGCATTTTAATGCATTTGATATAGGACCTTTTTTTACTTGCTAGTAAAAGGTATTTTTACCATTGTTTTATCCCAATGAATGTTTAAATAAGGAGTACTTAAACTATCCCCATTATCAAAACTTATCAGTAATTGTTCTTCAAAATCAGCATTGTTATTTGTAGAAACTGTAGTTTTTAAAACATCAGTTTTATGGCTAGCTTCTGTTGCTCCCCATCTATCCCATTCAGTATTAAATAAAATGTCCCAACTTTCTTTGTTAGGAATAGCATATATTTGATACTTTCCAGCTTTAAGTTCTAATCCATTTATAATTATATCCTTATTGTTTTCAAAAGTGGTGGCTTCATTTGCACCCATTCGCCAATACTTTCCATAGGGCTGTAACACTTTTTCAGCTGCTTCGCTAAAAATTGTTCTTCCTTTTTTATAAGGTCTGCAGTAATTTATTTCAATGTTTAAACCCTTTTCACTGTAATTGGCTTTAGCTTCCGGACTGTGTGATTTTGTATTTTTTTTAAGAATATAAAACAGTGCCGAAACTATTAAAACTAATGAAACTATTATTACAATTACTCTATTTTTCATGATTTTATTGTTTCAACAAACATATCTATTTTTTTAAAACAATTAATTTTATTAATAAAATATTATTTTGTGTTAATTTTTTTTAAAAAAATCAAATCCTTTTTTTAAAATATTCACTTACTTTCGCATTTCTTTTATGAGTGATTCAATTAAACACGAGTGCGGAATAGCCCTAATTCGCTTACTAAAACCTTTAAGTTTTTATCAAGAAAAATACGGTTCGGCATTATATGGTTTAAAACGCCTGTATCTTTTAATGGAAAAACAACACAACCGTGGCCAAGATGGAGCAGGAGTGGGAACTATTAAAATAAATGCACTTCCAGGAGAAACGTATATAAATAGACAGAGAGCAAATGGAAGCAATGCCATCGCTGAAATTTTCGAAAAATTAAATAAAAAAATCACTAAATCGGGTACAAAAGACCAATTAAATGATCCTGATTATATGCGCTCAAATGTTCCTTTTATGGGCGAATTGCTTTTAGGGCATTTGCGATATGGAACGCATGGTGGAAACAGCGTAGATTTATGCCATCCGTTTATTAGAGAAAACAATTGGATGAGCAGGAATTTAATGTTGGCTGGTAACTTTAATTTAACGAATGTTGATGAATTATTTAAAGTTTTGGTTGAACTTGGGCAGCATCCCAGCGAAAGGGCAGATACGGTTACAATGTTGGAAAAATTTGGTCATTTTATTGATGAAGAAAACCAACGCATTTTTACACGTTATAAATTAGAAGGCAAAAGCAATAGAGAAATTTCAAGTTTAATAGCTAAAGAATTAAATATTGAAAATATTTTAAAACGCTCATTGCGCGATGCTGATGGAGGATATGTTATGGCCGGTTTACTAGGTCATGGCGATGCTTTTGTAGTGCGTGATCCAAATGGAATTCGTCCTTGTTTTTATTATTACAATGATGAAATTGCTGTTGTAACTAGCGAAAGACCTGCCATACAAACAGGTTTTAACATACCTTTAAGAGAAATAAAAGAGTTAGGACGAGGAAATGCTTTAATTATTAAAAAAGATGGAACTATTACTGAAACTAATATTATTCCTCAAGGTGAAAATAAAGCTTGTTCGTTTGAAAGAATATATTTTAGCAGAGGAAACGACAGGGATATTTACAAGGAAAGAAAACAGTTAGGATATTTGCTTGCAAATAAAATAATGAAAAGCGTTAAAAACGATTTTAAAAATACTGTTTTTAGCTACATACCTAATACTGCTGCGGTATCATTTTATGGAATGATTGATGGTATAAATGATTTACTTAATTTACATAAAATAGAACAAATTAAAGCATTAGGTTCTGAAATAAATGAAGCCCAATTAAAAAACATTTTGTCTTTTCATCCTCGAAGAGAAAGAGTAGCAGTGAAAGATGCAAAGTTAAGAACATTTATAACTGATGACACTAATCGCGAAGACATGGTTGCCCATGTGTACGATGTAACTTATGGAATAGTAAATAACAATGAAGACACATTGGTGGTTATTGACGATTCAATTGTTAGAGGAACAACATTAAAAAGTTCAATTCTTCGGATTTTAGATAGATTACATCCTAAAAAAATAATTATTGTATCATCTGCTCCTCAAATTAGATATCCTGATTGTTATGGAATTGATATGAGTAGGTTGAAAGAATTTGTTGCATTTCAGGCAATGATTGCTTTGGTAAAAGAACGTAATTTAGACAAGAAAATTGATGAAGTTTACAAGAAATGTAAAGCGCAAGCAAATCTTCCAAAAGAAGAAATGAAAAACTATTTGAAAGAGCTTTATGACTTGTTTTCAGCTGATGAAATTTCTGTAAAAATTTCACATATAGTAACTCCTACAGATATTACAGCAGAAGTGGAAGTTATTTATCAAAGCATTGAAAACTTGCACGAAGCTTGTCCTAACCACAAAGGCGATTGGTACTTTACAGGCGATTATCCAACTCCAGGTGGAACCAAAGTGGTAAACAAAGCATTTATAAACTACTACGAAGGCAGCGATGCCAGGGCTTACTAATTAAACTTGTTTGGTTAAAACGTAACCAACTGCTACTACTAGCAGAATTATAACTATGCGAATTAGGCTTTTTATTAATAAACTTACATAAGCTAAAATAGCAAATGCCAACGCTATTACGCCTATGTATAACATGGCTTTTTCGTAAGGCAAACCAGTTTCGGTAATCCATTTTCCAAAAGGATAACTCGGTTTTAAATGTTGCATTTTTATATGGTAATATTCTAAAAAAGCCATGCCACTTAATATTGGCGCAGCTAACATTAATATTATTGAAAATGCTTTTGTAATAAAAGATTTAAACATACTTTTTTTCTATAATTTAAACTAAAGCTGCCTCCACTCTTGCAATTAAAGCATCGGCTTGAGCATGATTTTTTGCCAATAAATTTTTAGCATCTGCAATTAATTGTTCCGCATAAGTTCTGTCTTTTAGCTCTTTTGCATTTACCAAAACGTTAAAATAAGCACCTCTTACAGCAGTTTTTACACAAAGTACTCCCACACCTGCATCGGTTATTGAGTTTTGGTTGCCTTTTTCAATCATTGCTTCTAATAAATTTAAGGTTTCAAAAGCAGTTTCCATTACTTTTAACGGAACTTGGCAAGCATATTTAGTAGCATTTTCAATGGCTAAAACTCTAGCTGCTTTTTCTTCTTCTGTTGCCTTTGGCAATCCAAAACCTAACATTATTTGGTTAAAAGCATGGGTGTCTTCATCTACTGCTTTTAGTAATTTGTCTTTTATAATTTGTCCCTTATCGGCCCATTCGCTAAAGTATTGAACTTGGTCTTCCCAACCACGTTTACCAGCTGAAAGATTAGCAACCATTGTTCCAAGTGAAGCTCCTAAACTACCTACATAAGCGCTTATAGAACCACCTCCAGGAGCAGGACTTTCGCTTGCAGTTTCATTGGCAAAACTGCGTAAGTTCATGCCAATTAGTTTTTCTTTATTGGCATCTTTTAGTTTGTATTCTATAATTTTATTATTGGCATCAAATGGTGCTAGCTCATCCAATCCTAATGATTTAATAGCTATTTGAATTAATTCTTCTTCACTTACACCAACCGAACGTTTTTGTTTAGTTAAATAATGTCTGCCAGCTTCCAACATGGCTTCTAAAGGAATTAATCCAACCAACTCTGAACCTGTTACGCGCATGCCACGTTTTTCGGCACTTTTGCATACTTCATCAAATGCTTGATGAACAGATGTGATTTTATAATTGTTTAAATTAATACTTATTTGAGCAATATTATACTCTTCTATAAACCAACCAATGGCTTTGCAAGCTTTTAATGTTCCTGGTATACGAACTTCGTTGCCTTCAGCATCTTTTACTATTTTACCTGTAATTGGATTTCCTTCACGCAATACGCGTCCTGCTTCTCTAATATCAAATGCAACAGAGTTTGCTAAACGAACCGATTTAGTATTTAAGTTTACGTTATAAGCTATTAAAAAATAACGCGCACCAATTACTGTTCCACCTGCTTTTTCGTTAAACTCAATTGGTCCAAAATCGGGTGCCCATTCCTGTTGTTTTATTTTCTTAAAAAAGCCTTCATATTCACCAGCTCTTATTACCGAAAGGTTATTTCTTTCTTTTTTAGGTTGAGCGTATTCATATAAATAAACAGGAATATTTAATTCTTCACCCACTCTTTTTCCTAACTTCTTAGCATATTCAGCGGTTTCTTCCATGCTTATTCCACTAACAGGTATTAATGGACAAACATCGGTTGCTCCCATTCTTGGGTGTTCGCCTGTGTGTTTGCTCATATCAATTATTTCGGCTGCTTTTTTTATGGCTAAATAAGCCGCTTCTATAACTGCATTTGGCTCGCCAACAAAAGTAACTACAGTTCTATTAGTTGCTTTTCCAGGGTCTACATCTAATAGTTTTACACCTTCTACACTTTCTATTTCATCGGTAATTTGTTTTATAATAGCCATGTTTTGGCCTTCACTAAAATTAGGAACACATTCTATAATTTGAGTCATTTCAATTGATTGTTTTTATTGCAAATCTAATTAAAATCTACATATCAAGAAAGTTCCTTAATTTAATTATAAATAGCATTATTAATTTATTTTGAAGTTAGTTAGACTTAAATTTTGAAACTTATTTTTACTTTGAAATGAATTATAAATAAATTTATCCTTTAATATGGTTTTCTATAAATATCAATTAATTAACGTTGGAATTGAAAAAAAAGAATAAGTTTGATTTACATTTTAATATGAAAAATATAAAAAAAAATTATGAATGGTTAGGGAGCATTGGGAATGCCAACACCAGCAACGAAAAAAGTAAGCTACAGGCTTATTTAAATTTAGGTAGTAAATTAATGATTAGCCTTTGGCTATTATTATTATTTACCAATTTGCAAGCGCAAACACCAATGACTGCACCTGCGCTAGAGTGGGAAAAAAGTTATTGGCCTACAACACACCTAACACTTGGTGCACAAACAAGGGAACAAAGTGGGGAGGATTGGTTTTATTCTATTACTAAAAGCATAAATACAAACAATGTACAAAATGGCTACATGTGTAGTGGTTACAATAGTTTTGTTAATTATACCTTGGCAGAAACATCAGGATGTTTAGATAATACTGAAATTGGGCCATTTTATTGTGAAGAATTTGAGAAAGACGACCACAGAAAAGGAATGGTAGAAGGTATGATAAGCTTTGTGGATTTGGAGGGTAATAAATTATGGCATCAAAATTTAAGAGAAGGAGAATTAACAAAAATAATTAGAACAAGTGATGGTAATTATTTAGCTGTTGGTACTACAATGTCAACCAAGATATTGCTTATAATCCAACTATTGGTAATACCAATAATTTATTTAGAAAAAACATTGAATGTGGTTCGGAAAAAAATAAAAGAAAGGCTTATATGATTAAATTTGACAGCGATGGAGTACCAATTTGGCAGTATATTTATGGAATAAGAGATTTTGCCTTTAATGCGCAAGATGCATACAAACAAAACACTTTGGGTTTTGATGTGGCAGAACAAGATGGCTTTTATTATTTAACTGGTTTTGCTATTAACTTGGATCATCAAACACCTAGAGAAAACAACTATATTATAAAAGTGAATGAGAATGGCATGGTGCAAAACAAAAAATTTATTGGTGATTTGAGTAAATATGGAAAAGGAGGCACTATAGCAATATTTAAAGACAATACCAATGCTATAAAAATAGCAGTAGGATGCGAAGTAATTAATATTGGTGTAACTGAATTTACAGCAAGGGTTGTAATGCTTGATGATAACTTATCCGAATTAAATGTAAATGGAGGTAATTATTGGTCAGTTAACCCAGAACTTACCAAAAGTACAAGAGTATGGGGGATTACTTTTAATAGCAATGGCGATTTGTGGTTTCCGGTGGCAACTAACTGTGATGAATGCTCCGCAAGTTTTCATGGAACAGCAGAAGATTTACATGTTTATAAATTAAATATAACTACTGGAAACTTCACTTTATCAACAAGTTTGGGTAAAGTAGTTGCCTACGATTTAAGAATGGGAATAACCAATACTAGTGATGGTGGATTTGCTATTATTTCAACAAAATTAAGCTTAACTCAAACATATAAACCAAGTCAGTCAAACGTTGAAACATGTCCATATCCCACAGGTACTACAAGGTACTGGAGAAGTTGCGCTTATGTAGCAAAATGTGATGCAAGCGGAGTACTAGAATGGCAAAAACAATGGGATGCTAAAACACCAAGGCAAAGTGGATCAATTGATACATGGATGTACCCCGATTTAAATTATGATGTAAAAACACAAGAATGTATGTATTCTATAGTTCAAAACGATGATGGCAGCTATACAGTTGCAGGAAATAACAGTACTAATTTTGACGATGAATATTTAGTAAAAGTAAATGGCGATTGTGACCAAAGATTGGCTAATAATACATTTGATATTATAAATACTACTGGAAATACTTATATATTAACTGCTAATGAAACTTGGAATACATCTAAAAAAGTAAAAGCTTCGGTAGTTGTGCCTAATGGTATAACCTTAACTATAAGTGGTGTTGGAACCATAATTGAATTTGCCGATAGCAGGAAATGTGGAATAAGAACCAATATTATAGTACAACAAGGAGGCAGGTTGATTATAAATGATGCTAAACTAACCTCACTTGCTGCATGTGCTGGAACAAATTCAAAGTGGGATGGAATATTGGTAGAAGGTAGCCCTTTGCTAGACCAAATTAATACAGCAAACCAAGGTTATGTTCAATTAAACGATGCCATAGTTGAAAATGCGGTAACGGCTATTTCTACCTCTTCTTACTTTTTTACTTCAAATTTAGGTGCTGAAATTATTTGGTCACAAACAGGCGGTGGTATAATTAAAGCCAATAATACCAAATTTGAAAAAAACAACCGCCATATTGAGTTTATGGCTTACAAAAACAATGTAAATGTAAATGCTACTACTACGGCAGAGCATAGTAATGTTAGTAGTTTTTACAATTGCAGCTTTGAAATGGAGGGAACTAATTTTTCAAACGATTTAAATTCTTCAAAAAGAACTATGGTAACTGCTTGGGGTGTTAAAGGGGTTAGGTTTACAGCTTGCGATTTTAAAAATAATACCGGTGCTTTAAATGCTGATAAAGAATTTTATGATAGAGGCACAGGTATATATGCTTTAGATGCAAGCCTTATAGTTGATGGTAGTATTAACGCCAGTTGTGCAGATATAAAACGTGGTACGTTTGATGATTTAACCACTGGAATTCAAAATGTATCTTACGTGGGTGCTACAAAAATGAGTGTTTACAAATATTTAAATTTTACCAAAAACGATAAAAGTGTATGGATGGTAACAGGTAATACTGCTACAATACATAATAACAACTTTAATTTAAACGTTCCAAGCACCTACTACAACGTGGCTTATGGCACAAATAGTAACTCTTTTAAAACTGGAGTTGTGGGAGTATTTGCCAACTATATGGGTGCTTATGTAATGGAAAAAAATACTTTTACCGATGCCTTACAGCGTAATAAAATTATAGTTGGAACTATTTTAGACAATAGCGACAAGGCCGCCACTGGAGGAAAAGTTAGGTTAAACGAATACAATGGTGTGGCATTTGGAAGCCAAACACATTTTGATAATAAAACCTTAAATATTACATGTAATGAGTATGAAAACATTGTTACTAGTGCCATACATTTAAATCCGTTTAGCAATACTTCTGCTAGCATTACACCTGATTTTGGGTTGTGCGGAACTGCTGGCAATCCTGCAAGTATTAACGATAGAAAAGACTACAAAAACGAATTTAAAACTAATCCTTTTAACGATATGTATAATTACCTTGCTGCCACCAAAACATACGTAGTAGAACCAATAGCGGTAAATATACCAGTAAATGTGTTTAATGTAAATGTTGATAACTGCGCTGGTACATCTGTGTCACCAAAAGAACCTTGTACTATTACACCAAGTTTAAGTTGTACCAATACCGTTCCTAATCCTAACGAAATAGTAGCTAAATATCAAACTACCAAAGAAGCTATTACAAACTTAGATATTTTGATTAATAGTGGTAATTTAACAGAAACAGGCATGCAGGAAGCATTGGCAGAAAAAAGTTATTACCAAAAGGAATTACAAATAAACAGAGGCGAAATACTTTGGGCTTACAATACTTGGGAAGGAAAAGATACTACTATAAATGCAGTGGATAGCATAATAGCATTTTTGGTAAACGAAACAGATTTGGCAAGCAAAAAAATATTGGTAGCTGCTTATTACAGCAAAGGCAATTACAGCAGTGCAAGTGTAGTATTGGGTACAATAACTAATACCAGTAACGATGAAGAAACGAACCAATTTAAAAACTATTACAACTTAATAATTAATGCCAATGCCAATAATAGAAATATATACCAACTAACGGAAGCTGAATGGGCAACTTTAGATTCCATAGCCAATACCCAAACCAGTGCAGCCGAAAGCGCAAAAGGAATATTGATGTTAGTAAAAGGTAATATTTATGATATAAACATTGAGCGAAACACCAATTCCAATTTAGGAAAAATATCTAAAACCAATATTGCTAAAATTGAAACTACAAAAAGTACATTTTTAAATGTGTACCCTAACCCTAGTAATAGCATTGTTAATATAAATTATGCTATAAACGAACTAACTGAAAACACTACTATTAGTTTATTAGACATTACTGGCAAACAATTGTTTACACAAACAATAAATGAAAAAAATGGTGTAATACAGCTTGATGCATTAAAACTAAAAAGCGGTTTTTACTTTGTACGTTTAAGTGATGGTAACACACAAAATATAGTTTCTAAAATAATAATTACACACTAATTAATAAAAAGGCATAAGCTGTTAAGCTTATGCCTTTTTTCATAAAATGAAAAAAGATATTATAATTTTAGTCCTGTTATTTAATCTATTAAATGTAAAGGCTCAATCAAATTATTCAAAGTTATTTGATTTAAATGGAGAATGGGAGGCGTTTACAAATATGTTAAAAGTTGGCAATAATTCATTATCCATGTTTTGCAATACTAGAGAAATTTTTGCATCAGATAGTACACGTTTTGATAGAATGGTATTAATTAAGTTTGATGAGAATTTTAAAATAATAAATGAAACCACCATTGGGAAGAATTTTTACAAACCAACTTTACCAATGCTTACAGATGTTTTAAAAAATAAATTTATTTATGGCTTGATAGATACTACCCAAAACAACTTAAAATATTTTATTTGCAGCTATGATTCTAATTTAAATATTTTGAGTACTATTCCTGTAGAATTACAAAGTAAAAGTCAAGTAACCTACCCAAACAATGTATACTTTAAAAACAACAAATTATACTTTTTCTGTGCAGACTTTACAACATTTGTAGCTAGTAAACTAAAACTTTCTATTCAATGTACAGATACTAATGGAAATTTATTGTGGGGTAAAGTTTTTAATAATAATCGCTGCTATACCAACAATGTAGTACAAACCAAAGATGGCAATTTTATACTTGCAGGGTTAAAATATTATGGTGAAGGATTAGGGGGTGATGATTCAGCCTTTGCTTGGTATGCTAAAGTAGATACTTTGGGTAATATACTTTGGGAAAAAGTATTGGATAGAAACAGTGAATTAATGACAGTAGCCACTGCCATAACAAAAGCTGGTGATAATTATTTTTTAACAGGAACACAAAGTGCTAATTATGAAAGGCGTTTTGAAAGCACTTACGGAGATACTTCATTTTGTTTTATGGCTAAAATAAATGAACAAACCGGTGGAATAATTTGGCAAAAAAGATTTTTATATAATGTAAATAAAATAAGAGGGCTCAATGATGGTTTTGGAAATTTTATTGTATATAAAAATGGTTATTTATATGCACTCATTTCGCATAACGTGAATACCCCAAGTGAAGAATATATAATGTTTGCCAAATTTGATTTACAAGGCAATATACTTTGGAAACGATTGTTTCAGCAAGCAACTTATAGCAATAGATTTTATAGCCTTACCCCAATAGCTGATGGTTTTTTAATATGTGCAGATGGCAAAGATAGCACAAGGGCTAAAGGAGACTCAGATGCTTGGCTTATAAAAACAGATAGTAATGGTTGTATAATACCGGGCTGCAATGCCAAAGATGGCATAGTGCAAATAATTAATCCTGAAAAAGTGTTTACAGTTTACCCTAACCCAGCGCAAAATGAAATAAATGTAAGCAGTATAAATGTAACACAAAAAATAGAAAACTTAGCTGTATATAATATGCAAGGGCAGTTACTTAAAAGCATAAATACAAAAGCAAGTAACCAACAAACCATAAATATAGAAGACTTAGTTAATGGTAATTATTTATTAATTATTACTACTGATAAGCAACAAATGGCTGGGAAGAAGTTTGTGGTGGAAAGGTAGGGAATGTCGGCTGGCTGCTGGCTGCTAGCATCTGGCTTTCGTCATTGCGAGGTACGAAGCAATCTAGCGGTGAGTTTGCTTCGTGCCTCGCAATGACGTTTGATAGTAACCGCAAATTAAAACACCTTATAAAGTTCCTTCATCAGCTTAGGCGGAATCAAGATGACGCTCCCGCACTTTTTTATGCTGAATTATAACTGAAATAAGGTATAATAGCAAAAAATAGTTGGTAAAATCGGCTGAAAGCCATTACCAGAAAGGGATTCCGATAAGCATATTGAAAACGTTTTCAATATGCTTTTTTTTGTTGATGAAAAACTCAAAAAAAAG